>VFSW01013609.1_pt1 | contig 11302 bp, 20 predicted proteins | sample 5358111 | NCBI WGS metagenome assembly VFSW01 (sample SAMN11554181, study PRJNA540505) | mine drainage metagenome | isolation source: sediment from site ElyBrook_90M | place: USA: Ely Copper Mine, Vershire, VT | collected 2017 | reverse complement strand
GACCTTACCATGTCCTGCAAGTCTCTCGCCAATTTCAGTGAGAACCCAACCGCCCCGGTCTCCGGAAAGCTTGACCGCGCCGGTGAGTGTCAAGCGATCGAGTGAACGAATGACGGTCTCCTGCGTTGTCCCAATCTGGTCCGCAAGCTGAGCGATTCTTAGGGCTCCCTTCACGTAAAGGGTCTCTGTAACGTCAACGTCCATTGCGATTTGCTTCCGCGACTCGAACGGCAACATCATTGCGTATCCCCTCCGGACTCATCATAGCAAACCTCGTGGGATACGTCAATCATTATTTCGCTATTGACTCATGTCTCTATGCCGTGGTAGACTCGCCCCAGGAGGGGATGCGCAATGGAGCCGTTCGTGGTCGCGGGGCGGGGCAGGGTTTGGAGGTTCGCGGATTACATCGTCCCTTGTATTGGCGAAGGCATCGTTCGCAGGTTTCGCATCGCCCGCGCTACCGTCTATTGGCACGGACTCAAAGCCGAAGTTATCGCTCCATCAATCTGGCTCATAAGGGATAGCCTCTAGTGGGAGCGGCAACGGAGAGCTTCGCATGGATTGTGGTAGAGAGCGAGTCTCGGAAAGTGGTAGGAGCTTGGCACCCCTGGGAGGCTCGGGAAGCTCTCCAACAAGCTCTCGGGAATGCCAGGGAAAGCGGACGGAGCTTCGAGATTCGGGACTCGAATGGCAAGCTCCGTATCGCGTTCGCAAAGTTGAAGGAGGAGTCCAAGTGAAGACGATTACCGTTTCGGTCCCGCAGGAGAAGCTAGAGGCTTTCGACCGCGCCACGAAGGTTATCTCGCTCATCGCGGCCGCAGAGGGTTGCAAGGTTTCGGTCTCCTCCGTTGCGGTTGACGCGGTAATAGCCTACGGAAACGCGCAGGCTTCGCGGCTCGCTTCGCTCCTCGCGGCGGTTACGGTAACTCCACAGGCTTCGGCTCCGGAAGCTGCCGTTCCCGCTCCGGCTCTGGCTCCCGAGTCCGAGAAGCCTACGGCTCCGGAGAAGCCGAAGCGGTCCCGCAAGTCCAAGTCTGAGCCCGAGCCGCAGGCTCCCGCGCCCTTCGTTCTCGAAGCTCTTGGGGTCCCTCCCGACGAACCCAAGAGCTAACCCAACTGGCTTCCGAGCCCCCAACCGCGAGGTTGGGGGCTTTTTTGTCGCGTGGGGGCCAACCCGGTCACATTTTGTCTCCTATGTGATACGCCAGAGGTTGAGGGGGGTTTTGGAAACGGCAGGACCGAGCGAGCTAGAGGCTCTCAAAGCTCGCCAAGCGGAGCTAGAGAGACAACATTCCGAGTCAATCCGAACCATTTCCCGGTTAGCAAACCTTTTCGAGACCGCTTTCCTTACGGATGGCAGGGAAGAGGACTACGTTACAAGCGGGAGCCAGGACATTCCTGCCGTCTTACCGTTCCGCGCCAAGTCCTGTTTCGCGAACAACCTCGACGGGACATCGACCCTCTACGTTTACCGGGGGGCAAACGGTAAGATTGGGACTCCCCTTCTCTCGGTTCCTGCAGGACAATCAAAAGCATTTCGGTTTGGGCAGAGTCGAGATTCCTTCTGGCTTTCTGGCGGTCCTGCGGTAGTCACATTCTCGACGGGGGTTTTCGAGGCTCAACCGGAGCGTATGACGCTAACGGGCAGTACCACGTTCCAAGCGCCTGGAAGCGCCACGCCATCTCAGGCTGAGATGGTTGGCGGCACGAATGGAGCTACCATCCAGGCTCTGTGGCTGACGGCAACGGACATTGCATCTGTCGGCGGGGCTCAAAAGCTGATCGTTGCCTCTGAGCAGGAGAATTACAACTCCGCTGCCGGCACGACGCGAAGCTCCGGGATTTATACGACTGTCGGCGGAACGCAACTGAACTCGAACGCCACCACTTACAGCGGCATCCAGTCTGTGGCCATCACCACGGCCACGACGACTGTGGTCAAGAGCAGTGGCGGAATCGTCGGCACCCTCAGCAACGCCAGCGGCGCGGTGACGGGGACTATCACCATCTACGACAACACGGCTGGCAGCGGCAAGACCATTTGGTCCGCCACGCTGGCGGCCGGCCAGGTCCTTCCGCTCGGGATCCCGTGCGGAATCGGTATCACCATCGTCACGGCGGCGGCGGACGCCATCGCTGTGAGCTACGTGTAGGAGGCTAGCGGCCATGAGTGCAGTCGTGACGGTCGGGGCCGCTGTGGGGCAGAACCCCTCGGTCTACCCCTGTCAGGTCAGCGTGAACGGCGGGGCTGAACAGGCCATCAGCGTCGTGGTTTCCGCCGCAGCACTGGCCATCATCCCCGACCCTGAGCAGCCGGTCTATGTGCAGGCGCGGGCAATGCTCGGGGTCGGCGACGCTGCGGACGCGACGTCGACGGTGACCCCGTACGCAACCACGGACCCCGCTCCCAACTGGGCCCAGAACTGGATAACCGGCCAGATTCCTTCCTGAACTAACGGGGGCTAAAAATCTACAAGGTTTCCTGACTCAATAGCCGGGAGGTTTTCCAATGGAAGGGGACGTGTCCAATGCCGGACGAGCCGACAACCCAGGAGCCGGAAGTGGCAGCCGTAATAACGGAGCCCGTCCAAGAGCCTTCACCCTTGCCGGAGCCGGAGACGAAGCCGGAACCGGCGATAACGCAAGCGGCGGAAGCTCTCCTCTCGGTCAAGTCGGCAGAAGTCTCGGCCCTGTCGGAAGCGATTCTCCGACTTGGGAGCTTGGAGGAAGCCGTCAAGGAGAACCTAGAGCGAACAACCGCGCTTTTGGCCGAAGCGGAAGCCGCGAAACTGGAAGCGGTAGCTCTAGCGGAAGCTCTGAGGGAGGAGAAGACGGAGACGAAGGAGACGGGAGAGCCGGAGAGCGACAAGCCCAAGCGGTCCCGTCCTCACTGGCTCTGAGTCTTGAGCTTCCGGATACCTGGGGCAAAGCCCCGTCCCCTTCGCGGGCTCCCAAGCCGGGGGGCAAGGGGCCAGAGGACAAGCCCAAGAGGAAGAAGCTCTCTAAGGCGGCGCGTAACGCGAAGGTAGCGATTTACGCGCACGTTATGACGGAAATGCACAAGGGTTTGTCTCTCGCTCTTGGGCCGGATGCGTTGATTACCAAGGAGCAGGCAATGGACCTCGCCGCAAATTACGTCCTCTGCGAAGAGGTTTACGGGTGGAAGTCCATAGAGCATTACATTCCGGCAATGGCTCTCGCGGCTTCCATTGTAGCGGTCGAAGGTCCTATCGTGAAGAAGGTTGCAATTCCTGCCGTTATGCAGAAGGGAGGTAAGGGCAATGGAAGCGGCGGAAGCTCCCGCAGGGATGGCCCCCCTCCCCTCGTCCGTCCCAACTAGCGCGGAGCGATATCCCGAGCTAGAAGCCGACCTAGAAGCTCTGGAAGCTCGGCAGAATCCGAGCCAGGAAGAAGGGCCATTGGCCGAAGCTCTCCGGCAAGTGGAGGGATTGCCCGATGCCTCCCTTCGAGCCCCCGAGCAACGGCGGTTGGTCGCATACCTCCTCGCGAATCGAGAGTTTCTTCGGTATCTGGCTTCCCTGGTATTGGACAACCTTCCCCCCGTTGTCCAAAACCTCATCGGAAAGCTTCTCCCGATCAAGGCTGAAGACCTATGGAAGCTCCCAATCGAGGGGATATGGCGCATGGATGCGACCAATTGGAAGACCTTCTCGGACTTCCTCGAAGGGGCATATAGGTATGGCTTCGACAAGAGTAAGCCTAATACCTAATGCCGATGAGGTTGCGGACATTATCGGTCAGAATGGGACCGGTAAGTCGTACCTCATTCGAGCGATGATTGACGTGGTGAACGGGCGCCTTCCAATCTATGTCCTTGACACGAAGGACGAGAAGCTTTTTCACAATATCCCGCATTCAACGCGTGTCACGCGTTACGCGGATATAAAGGGGGTTCGGGGCTCTTACCCTGTCATTGTCTATACTCCTACCGCGCGGGAGCTTGCGAATGAAGAGCTTCTCGACCAATTTTGCGAGGACCGCTATAACGAGGGGAATTGCCTAACCGTTATCGACGAGACAACGCAGGTGATTCGCCGTAACCAACCGGGACCGGGAGCCCTAAGCCTGCTAAGCCGGGGACGCGGACGGAAGGCTCCATCGTGGTGGGGAATGCAGAGACCTAGCTCGGTCTCGCGTTGGCCCTTCTCGGAGGGAAAAGCCTTCTACGTCTTCCGGCTCAACGATAAGCAGGACCGCGCGCGGGTAGCCGAATTTACGCATCCAACGTTAGGGGGTGAGAAACCCGGCAAACATCGCTTTTGGTTCTATCGCACGGACTTCGAAGAGCCAGTAATGGCGGGACCGATTTAGCGAAGGAGGTTCCGAACGGTGATTGAGTTCAACCGGCTCCATAACTGGGTCGTTATTTTCGTAATCGCGGCGGTTACGTTTGCGGTTACAAAGTGGGGGCTCAAGGCAGTCAAGCAGCAGGACCTCGCAAACCTCTACTAGTCGCAAGCGGAATACGTCCTCGGGAGGTTAGGGAATGGCGACCGCTCCAAGCTTGGCCCAACTCAAGCAGAGTTTCTTGGATACGGCTATCGAGGAGAGTATCAAGCTGCCGACGCAGGCATATGCGGTTGGGCAGGCTCTCCGCTTCGAGATTCCCAACGTGGGGATTGCGAAGAAGTTTCGCGTCCGCTTCAATGTGGCCATGACTTCGGGGGCCACGGCTCCTACTGGGGTTGGGGCGAAGGCTCCTTACTCGCTCTTCACGAATGTCGCGTATAACGACTACGCGGGCATTTCACGAATCAATGCGAGTCCCTATGGTCTCAAGGAGCTTGCCGTGGTGAAGCGGTTCGGTTGGGACCCCTCCTATTCGCCAATGACGGAGAGCTACGCGGACACGGAGGTTTGGAACAATACCATCACGTCCATGATTGGATGGTTTGATGTTCCGGTCTCCGCGAGCGAAATGGACCCCACTGGTTCCCTGTCCCTGGAGGTTAGCAACGGCAAGACGTACCTTGTCGTTCAGTGTAACCCGAACCTCGTCGGGCTCACCTCGCAGGTTGACACCCCCCTCGTCGGGGCTGCCGGAGCAAGCTCGACCGTCAACGCGGGTTCCATCGTCGGAGTGACCTATTACTTCTGGCAGCCCGTCGCGGTTGGCTCGGGAGTAATCGTGCCGACTCCGGTTCTCTATCCGAACCTTATTCACGAGGTTTTGGAGACGCAGGACTCCACGAATATCGCGGCCAATCAGGACAAGGTAACGACTCTGCGAACAGGCCGCGAATACCATCGCATCATCCATACATTCGTTATGGACGGGGCTCTCGATACCTCGGACATTACGAATGTCAAATTCCTGTACAACGGGAACACCCCGACCATGGACGAGGAACTACAGAGCTACCTTTCGCGGACGCGGGACCAGTATGGCCGGGACTTCGACCCTGGCATGGTCTACTACAATTTCACCCGCCGTCCTTGGGACTCTACGAAGTGGGGCGAATTGCAGACGGTTCTTTCGCAGGGTGCGGGGGTTGTCGCGAGTAACTCCTACCTCAGTACCTTGACGGAAGCCTTCTACAATCCCAAGGGAACGGGCTCGGCTACCGGGGGCTAAATGAAATGCGGGTAAGCCGATAGGCCGGATACCCTTCCGGCCTATCGGACGAGCCCAAGGAGGTAGGTTCCTACGTTCAATATCGGCAGTACCTTCTTCGGCCAATCGTGGGTAAAGTGGGCGGCTTTCATTGTCCTGATTCTCGCGGTTGGCTGGCTCTGGACTTGGGGGGTTTCCAAGCTTTTCAACTGAGGGGGGGCTAGGCATTGAACGGCACAAGCCTAGCCGACTTCGCGGGGCTATTGGTGGCAATCCAAGCGGCGGCCTTCGGGGTCCTGGTTTCCATCAATAATCGACTCGCGAAGCAAGACGAGAGGCTAACTCGGTTGGAAGGTAAGTTTCAGCTTCTAACGAGTATGTTTCGCGCAGTTAGAACGACGGGAGGGGACGGGCAATGACTCCCCCCAAGCTCCATACCGCTGCATTCTACGCGTCAACCGCTCTCACTCTCATTGGTGTTACCGTCTCGCTCACAGGAGCCAACGTCCCGAGCAATGTCCAGAATGACATTGCGTCCCTCGTCGGTTGGCTCCTGGGTTCGACTGGTCTCGTCAACCTCGTTTACCATATGGTGAACAAGGCTTCGGCTTCACAGACCCAGTCCCCTCCTGCGGGGATGAAGCCGTGAAGCTCCATAGTAAGGGGGGAGCCGCTCTCCTCCTCCTGTTCGCGATCCTCCTCATTTGGGGGATAAATAACGGGAAAATCCAGAAGGCTTGGGCGGACCTATTCGGGGGCACCAATGCCCCGATTGCCAAGCCTTCGACGGGGAAGAGCGGCTCAAGTGGCGCGAATACGACCGAGACGACAGGCTCCGGAGGAGGGGGGAACGGCCAGCTATGAAAACGGTTGTCGAGCTTCTGGCGTTGGGGGCTCTCGTTGTCCTCGCGGCGGATGTCCCGGGGCTCGGGGGTTTCGCAATCGCGTTGCTCGCGTTGATTTTCGTTGCGGCTCTCCTCAATTCCAAAGGAAGCATCAGTCTGCTAGGGAGGCTCTAATAGGGTGAAAGACTTTTGGGCTTTCCTCATGGCGCTAGTCGCGGTTGCCGCAGTCTTCGTCATTGTGAATCACGGCAATTCGGCGGCTCTCGTCGCGAAGGATACCCTCGGAGGGGTTGGCGGTCTCATTACCGGGGTCGAGAGCGGCGGGAGTACTTCCGTCCAACATGAGGGAGCAACGGGGGGCTAAATGCGATGGCTCTTGGCATGAAGGGCGTCGGTTATCCAACCGACTTCCACGGCTTCCCGAATACCTATCGGCAACCGATGCCTTCTTCGCTTATTCAAGCGTTGAGGCAGCATTTCCCCGTCCGGGCAATGCCTGCGGTTGCGGCAACCCCGATTCGTCCCGGCCCACGTCCGCCGCTTGTCGGGACGGCACAGGTTCTTGACTTGGGACCTTCCGCACCGATGATCGCGAACGCAACGCGGGGGGCAACCTCGGAGACGCTAGCCGGACTCCTGGGAGCGTAGGCTATGCAGGAAGCGCAAAGCTGGTTTGCCAAACTTCCGGTTTGGGCCAAGTGGGGGCTCGGGATTGCCGTGATTGGCGGTCTCGCATACCTCGCTTATCGGCTCTATCAATCCTATAGCTTGGGAGCGTCTTCCACGCTTCCGAGCTTGGGAAGCGAAACCTCGGGAACCCCTCTCTCAATTGCTCCGGCTCCGAGTGGCTCCGGCTCTGGTGCTAGCACGGTCGATTACGCTTCGCAGCTTGGTACGCTGGCGGCGAATCAGCAACAAACAAACAACGAGCTAAGCTCGCTCCTGTCTGCGGTCCAAACGCTCGGTCCCGCCAGCGTCCGGAGTGTGTCCCCGTCCTCGCCAATGCCGACGAGCGTAACGCAAGAGCCGAGCGGCGCAACCGCGCAAGAAACCGTGGCGAACGTGGGGAGCTACAACGGGCAAGCGACAACGGTTGCCTCTGTCAACGGGCAACCCAAGACAATCACGTTCAACGGGGTTGCGATGCCTGCGGCGAATGCCGGACCCTTCCCGGCTACAAAGGGCGGTCTCGTCCTCGGGAGTGGTCCTGCGGCTATGGCAGAGTCGCAAGCGTTGGCCCTACAAAACCTCCCGCAGGGGGCATAGCATATGCCGTATGAGGTTCCGCAGGAAATGCAGGACCTAGCCAAAGCTGCAAGCCTCGTCCTTGGGGCTCCCGACGAGAAGACGATTCTCGCTCAATGGATTGCTGAGAATGCTCCATTTAGCACCAATACCGCGAACAATCCCGGCAACATTCGGTGCATTGGGAATTTCGCGGACGGCAAAGCTAAGTACCCTTGGTTTTTCCTCGGAGATTCGCTCCTGACAAACTCCGTGGTAGTCTACAAGGACGTAGCTACAGGGGTCCTTGCCTATATTCTCCTCATGCGGGCTTTCTACGCCAACGTATGGACGCAGGGGAGCCCGCAGGCTTGCCTTGAGGCTCTCGGGGCGTCTTCCTGGGACGCGGGCCACTATGAGCTTCCTGGGGGCTCTCCCGGTAGCTCGCTCCTCGCTATCTATGCGGAGCTAGCGAAGGAGTTTCCCACTCCGGCTCCGGGTCCGCTTTCCAACGGAAATATCGCGGGGATTGCCAATATCCCCACTACTACTGTGACTGTTGGTGGGCTGGAGGTAGCCGTCGATGCTACCGGGACGGCGGAACCGGTTCGCTCCTACACGGTTGCCGCAGGCGGGGAATGGATTGCCGCCATTGCGCGGAGGCAGCTTGGGAACGCCACCCGCTGGCCGGAGATTTACGTGCTAAACCCGCAGGTTGATATCCGTAATATCATCCCTGCGGGAACAACGCTCCTGCTTCCTGCCAAGTAAGGGAGGAGGGTCCGGAATGACAATCCAAGAGCTAGCGGATTCGGTAGCGCAGGCAACCGGACTCAAGCCGACAACGGTTGCCGACCAATTGCTAGCGGAACAAGGGGCGTCCGCTTCCGGACCCTATTCCCCCGTTCCGACGAATCCCTTCAACCTGGGACCGAACATTCAATATGGCAGCGTAGCGCAGGGGCTAGCCGCCTATGAAAACCTCATCAATACTTCGCCGAATTACGCTGTCCTTCGGAGCGACCGGGGGGCTTCGGCGGTCACACAACTTGAGGACTTAGCCGCGAGCCCCTTCGACTCGGGCCATTACACGGTCCCAGGGGGCTCGCTCGGAAGCAAGCTCTACCAGGACTACGGGACGGCGGCAACCCTTGTCGGAGCGAGCCCCAATCCGGGGCTGACAGCGGCGCAATTCGCATCCGGGGTCCAAGCCGCAGGTGAAGTCCAGGGGGCGGCTACGGGCGGTCCTGCGGCTCCTCCGAGCGTCTCGGAACCCAACGCTGGAACGGTGGCGGGAGGGGCGGTAACAAGCGTGACACAATGGCTGTCCAATGAATCGAGCTACATTAGCTCTCACGCTTCGACTTGGCTTTTCACGGCGGTTGGCATCGTCCTCGCTCTCATCGCCATTCTCGTTATCTTTGGGGTGATTTAGCCCCGTGATTGTCTACGGTAACGCGAACCTCAACGGGGCAAGCCCCCCTGCGGCTACGTCCATACCGGCTACCGGTTATACCGGTTACACGGTAAAGAATTGGAGTCCTTGGGGCTTCGAGTTTCGTAACGACAAGGGGATTCTTCTTCAAGCCATAACCCCTTGGGAAACCATGACGTTCCCCCTTCCGAATGGTACGCAGGGGATTCGCATTAGCCCCCTGACAAGCAATGACGGAAGCTACATCACGATACCTGTTTCGGGGGTCTCGGGACTCTATCTCTCGGTAGACTTCGAGACGGTCCCAATTGTCGGAGTAGCTCGAAGTGGAATGCTCTCCGTCATTCAAGGGGTCCAAACTGTCCAGTTTGCGGCGGGGCAGACTGTCGGAATTAGTGGGTCCCTAAACGCCAATATCACGAATGCGTCTTTGACGGTTGCCGGAAGCGTCAACGCGAACATTACCAACGCGAACCTAACCGCAACGGTTGGCGGTAGCGTGGATGCAAACATCACGAATGCTAACCTCGCGATTAGCAGCGTTGGCAGCATCACAGAAATAGTCGGGACTAAGGCCACGATCCAGAACAGCATCCTGCCTAATAACTCTTTGGTTTTTCTTACAGAATCTCAAGAAACCGTTACAAACCTTGCAAACGGTTCTGCCATACAGATTGCCGTCGACCACGATGTTCAGCAGGGTAGCTTGAATACCGTCGGTGTTTGGGACGGCGTTTTCGTTGTCGTGGTTTCAGAGGGGGGTTATACCTATTCGCCGGATTGGAGTTTATTGTTTGTCGGGATAGCGGATTCGGTTCTTGGAACGACTACATACTCGACGATTGGCACGAGCCCGGTAAATACTCCACCGGTGAGTTTGTCCAATGGATCGACCGGACAGAGAACGTGGGGCCCCGCCCTGTTTCCGCAGGCATATGTGGGAAATGTCATTGGAACGGGACTATTGAACGATACTGGCGCTACAATTGCATCGGACACGGTGCATGTTTGGTGGTTCGGAATCCGTGCCCAGGTGCAGGTAAACAACCCAACAAGCTCCCCCGCATACACGGAGGGAGCGGCGGGCTCCTTCGGGACACCGGGCAACTTCGACGTTAGCGGAACAACTAACTCAAACGCGCAGCAAACCATTCTCGCTTCGGGGGGATACATTAGCGGAATTACGCTAACCTTCGACTATGCTGGAAACGGAGCGAATGCTTGCGGCTGCAATATCTATATGGGCGGCGTCCAAATCGCTTCGGTGGGGGTTGGGGCTAATGGAGGGACCGCAGTATGGTCCTACACTTGGAATGAGGCTGTAGCCAATACCGGATTTAGCATCCTAGCCTACAATGGCGTTGGCGTAGCCTTCTCGGTTTACGGGACCTCAACCGTCCCAAGCTCCGAAACTCCTCCGCAAAGGGTGGCAACCGTTGTCTAGCACTCCAACTAGCGTTCCAAACGCCATGACTCCCGTAACGGCACCGAATCCCTATAACGTTCCTCCCGGCTTCCCAATGGCGCAAGAAGAGCATTGGGTATGCATAGGCTCTACGTGGCATTGCTGCGCTACGCGCGAGCTTGCCCTTCAATTGATGCAGGCTAACGAGAAGGAGGTTCTTTGGTACGTTATCGCAAAGGTCAATATCCAAACGGTGGGCGTTTTCGGGGCTTTTGGCAACCCCGTCCCTCCGCTCTTTGTGAGCAAGACCATTCCTAATACGGCTCTCCAAATCGGTTATACGCGGTATGAGGTAGCAAATGCCTAAACCAAAGGGTTGGACCGAAGCCGAGCTAAAGCATAGGGACAAAATCGAAAGGGCTCTCCGACTCAAGGGTTACAACGTGGGACAGAGTTTCGCCATTGCCACGAGCCTCGTGGAGAAGGGGAAGAAGAAGGAGGGGGCATAGCCCCCTCCCAAGCTGGCTCCCGGCAAAGGATTCGAACCTTCACGCGCAGGGGTCCAAAGCCCCCGGTCCTACCGTTAGACTAGCCGGGAGTGACGCTGTAACCTAGGAGGATAGGGAAGAGGCAATCCGTACAGACTTGGACGGTTAGCGACTTTGCCGGAGTCCACAGAGAACCATGCGGAAGGTCCTCGATACGAAGCTCGACCCCGAGCTTGTCCGTCGAGCCGCAATGCGCACAGACAACTCCGCGTAGCTCGGTATCGACCATATAGCCATTGACGTAAACCCGAAGATTCGGAGTTTCTA
>VFSW01013608.1_pt1 | contig 11302 bp, 11 predicted proteins | sample 5358111 | NCBI WGS metagenome assembly VFSW01 (sample SAMN11554181, study PRJNA540505) | mine drainage metagenome | isolation source: sediment from site ElyBrook_90M | place: USA: Ely Copper Mine, Vershire, VT | collected 2017 | reverse complement strand
GGGCTGGGCGACGGAAATGGGTTTTGGGTCGCCGCCGGCAATCGGCTGCAGGAGCAGTGCCGCGGCCTTCGTATTTTTGTCGAGGTCGACAGTTGTGACCGAGTAGGCCAGCCATTTGCCGTCGGGCGAGACGGCGGTTTCACCCAGGCGCTTCATGCGCATCATGTCCTCGAAGGTCATGGGGCGCCTCGGTTGGGCAAATGTGCATGGGATGGAGGCGAAGAGGAGTGCGAAAGAAATGACGGGCAAGTATTTGCGCATAAGGTTCCTGCACGCGCACGGAGAGTGATCGCCCGGGCGCGAAGCAAAAGTGTACACCCCCTGGGGACTTCTTATGCGGCTTGCAGTTCAAGGACGATGGCGGCGCCGCGGGGATCGTGATTCATTGCGGAGATGCGGCCGTTGTTTTCGCGCAGGATGGTGGCGCAGAGGCTGAGGCCCAGGCCGGCCGTCTCTCCGGCGGCCTGGACGGGGACGAAGGGATCGAAGGCCCGTGCGGGATGGAGGAATCCGGGGCCGGTGTGGGCGATCACGATCTTTACGCAGTCACTTTCCGCAGTGGCCTCCACACGGACGGACTTTTCGCTGGCAGAGTCAAGGCTTTCGACCGCCTCGATGGCAAACTGGAGGCAGTAGAGGACGGCCTGACGCACCTGCTGTGCGTTGCCGAGGGCGCGGGGCAGGGCAGGTGCGATGCGGAGCCGGAAATCGATGGAGCGATGAACAAACTCAGAGCGGTGCAACTGCTCCATATCGTTGAGGAGTTCGGTGATCGACATGGCTGCAAAGTGGTCGCTCTGGGTGCGCGACATGCGGGAGAGGCTTTCCAGGATGGAGCGCATGTTGCGCGCCTCGCCGAGGATGGCCTCGATTCCCTTGCGTTCTTGCGGTTCCAGCTTCTCTGCGGCCTCCAGCAGCGAAGCATAGCCGAGGATGACGGTGAGGGGATTGTTCAGCTGCCGTGTGACGTTGCTTGCCATCTGGCCGAGGCCGGCAAACTTCTCTGCGTCGATGAGCTTTTCAAGCATCATGGTCTGGCTGCGCGCGGCCTGGATGCGGGCGGTCAGCACCTCGACGGGGAGCAGATCTTCCGCACGCAGGGGCAGTTCGGGATTGCGAAGGCCAGAAAGCAGCAGCGCGCCATCTGCGGAGGAGCGGCCGAGGAGCGGGGCGGCAAAAACCTCAGTAAATCGCAGGCGCTCGAGGTCATCGCCGGGCAGGAGCCAAGGGCGCAGGCTCAGATTGAAGGAGGAGCTTTCCTCGACAGCAGCCGGCGCGGAGCCGGGAGTAAGGAAACCGGCGACAGGGATGCGCGACGCGAGAGCTTCCAGGGCATGGAGCGCGGAGTCGTCGAGGCCGGCTGTTCCTGCCAGCCGGTAGTTCCCCGAGCCGTGCAGCAGCAGCAGTGCGGCCTGGGAAAAGCGGCTGTTTTGAACGACTGTCTGGCAAATCTGAGGCGCCTGGCGGTCGAAGTCTTCAACGCGACGGCGGGAGAGTGTGAGCCGGGTATAAGCCTCCAGTTCCTTGCGGGCGCGGTGTTCTCGCTCACGGGAGGAGTTCTTAATGGCCAACTGATCTTCCAGCGCGAGCAGAATCATTCCGATGGCTGCTACTACAGCGCCGAGCGAAACCAGGCGCAGCATGGTGATATGGAGAGCCGGATTGGTTGCGGCGAAGGGCAAAATGTCTGAGAAGTTCAGTGACCAGGCGATGAAGCCGATCCCGGAGAGGACGGTGCCAGGCGAGAAACGCCGGAAGACGAAGAAGACGAGTAGCGCGGCGGTGAGGTGAAGGGCGCACTCGACAAAGAGAAGCGGCCATGCGCCACCCACGGAGACACAGACCCAGAGGCCGGCGCCACCTAGCACAATGCACAAGGTGAGGCCGATCCATGTGGGCATGCTCCCCCTGGCGAAAGCCCAGAAGCAGCCGACCAGCAGCGAGAGCGCTCCGAGCGCCGGAAAGACGAGAAACGGCAGGCCGGCCGGCAGTGTGCCATGGAACACGCCGAAGAGAAGGATGGCGTAAAGGGTAAGAGGAATGGTGAAGGGGATGACGTAGAGAATGCGCCGTTGGCCGATGCGGAAGGCGAGCGGCGATAGGGAGGCCAGGAACAGACCGGAGCTGATTTGCACGCAGGTGAGGCCGGCGGCGGCGAGCCATGGATAGCGATGGTAGTCGGAGAAGTCCCACAGACCCAGGTTGTAGAACTGCAGCATGCGAAGGAAAGCGAAGAGAAATCCAAGAAACCAAAGGAGCGTACGGGCGTTGCGCGAGCGCCAATAGAGGCTGGCGAATGCTGGCAGCAGCATTGCTGTGAGGACAACCGCCGGAACTTGGTAGTTATCGAGCATGAACGCCGTGCGTCTCCTTGTGCCAATCCGTACTGCAATCCGTACTGGTAGAGACGCGCACGCAGGGCGATCCTCGATCGCGGATGCGAACGCACCAGAACGAAAAGCGACGAACCCCAATGTTGCTGCTTCCGCCGGTAAATCAACTGCCAAGTTGAGTTTCCGAGATCTCGCCGGCTTTGCGGCCGGTCGAGGCACAGCTCAACTGACGGAAGTATTAACCTAACATTTTCCAGCCACCCCGTGACCGTGTATATGCGTCTAATGTTGTAGGCTGCGAGCAGGTGACGGATCCGCGCGTGTTACAGATAAGACCAAGGGTGGAGAAGCATCGGGAGGGGGCGGAATATTGAAGATCCGGGGCGGATGGTGGCTGACGGTTGTGGCGGCGGGGGCGATGGCTCTGACAGCGGCCGCGCAGGATCAGGACAGTTTTACTCCAATGCCGCTGGATGCGGGTTTCGGCCCGATGAACATTTCGCCGCCAACCACTCCGGCCGACCAGATCATCAAGCAATTTGCCGCCAAGGAGAGCGAATTCCAGGAGGCGCTGAACCACTACACCTATCGTCGCGTGGCGCGCGTGCAGACGATCGACGATGACAACAAGGTGGACGGTGAGTGGTACGAAGTGGACGACGTGATCTTCGACCCCTCAGGGCACCGGACCGAGAAGGTGGTGTTCGCGCCGGAAAGCTCACTGCAGCGGGTGATGATGTCTCCCTCGGACCTGCAGGACATCCAGCATGGCTACCCGTTTGTGCTGACTACCGAGCAAGTGAGCGACTACAACATCAAATATGCGGGACGGCAGAAGGTGGACGAGGTAGACTGCTACGTATTTGACGTGGGTCCGAAGCAGATTCTGAAGGGCAAGCGCTACCTGGACGGGCGGATTTGGGTGGACGCAACCGACCTGCAAATCGTGGTGACCGACGGCAGGATGGTGCCTGACGACACGCGCAAAGGACATGAAGACCTGCATCCGCCATTCATGACCTGGCGGCAGCAGGTGGATGGGCACTACTGGTTCCCGGTGTATACCAAGGGCGAGGGCGTTCTGCACTTTTCCGGAGGCAACGGCTACATGGCTCAGGACGTGCACATCCGCGATATCGTGAAATACACGGACTACAAGCGGTTTGGTTCGACCTCGAAGATTATCTACGAAGGACAGGACATTACGCCCCAGCAGCCACAGCCCAATCAGCCGCCCAGCCCGCAACCGAAGCCGCAGAAGTAGGCATCTGCCGAATGGGGATTTCCTGTGTCTCCCGAGCAGGCATTGCGCAGTTGCGCGGATGAGGCTACCTTGAACAAATGGACATGGCTCTGAGAGTGCTGGAAGGCGAGCTTTCGATTGTGCGGCTTGCGCCGGATGCACCCATTCCCCCGTGGCTCAGCCTTTCCGGCAGGCCGTTGGCCTCCGTGACGGCCACCCAGGACGAGCTTTCCATTGTTTGCCCCACAGGTGCGGTGCCGGACGGCGTGCAATGCGAGAGCGGCTGGCGGGCCTTCAGGGTGGAGGGAAAGCAGGAACTCGCGTTGACGGGCGTTCTGGCGGCGATTGTCGCCCCCCTGGCCGATGCGGGCATCAGCGCCTACTCCTTTTCCACTTTCGCGACGGACTTTGTGCTGGTTCGCGAAGAGCGCTTGAGCCAGGCCATCGACAAACTGGGCAGGCACGTTCACATCCTGGCCCCAAGCCCTGCTGGGGTCTGAACGGGCCAGTCAAAAGCGCAGCGAGAGACAGCTGAGCCCGCCATCCATCTTTTGGAACTCTGACATGTCGAGGACCAGCGGATCGAAGCCACGCGCGGTCAAGTCTGCCGTAAGGCGCGGATACCCGCCGGCCACCAGCACGCGATTGTTTACGCGGACGCAGTTGGCGGCGTAGCTCTCTTCGGGCTTCACGGCAATCCGCTGGAAGCCGCGAAACTGCTCGTTGCCGGCTATCTCCTCCATCATCACAAGGGTGTTGTCGCCGATGCAGGAGATGCCGCTTTTAAGGTGCAGGATGGTGGTCATGCCGCGCACGTCGACGGTGGACGAGGTATAACCGAGGCTGGCCAGATGAGTGGCGAGTTGACGGGCGCCTTCCTCATTGGTGCGATGCGACAGTCCGAGAAAGAAATGGTTGCCTGCCTCGCAGATGTCGCCGCCATCGAGCGTGCCGGGAGCCTCGATGGTGAGCAGGGACGGGAAAAAGCTGAGAAGGGCCGGGCGGATGGCCTCGACTTCACCTTCGCGGCTTGCGGCGCCGGGCCGGGTGAGAATGGCGCCGCGCTCGGTCAGGACGGCGGTATCTTCCACGAAGGTCGAGTCGGGATAGCGCAGATCGGCAGGAAGAGTTGTGATATCCAGGCCGCATTCCTTCAGCGCGGCACAATAGGCGGAGTGCTGGGCGAGGACACGGTCAAATGCCGGGACGCCGAGGTTTACAGTGGTGAGTCCGTCGGCAAAGTTGCTGCCGGGGATGCGAACAATGGCGTGTTTGAACAAGCGGCGGATCCCTCCAATTGCATGATTTTACAGGCAGGCCAGGAGCTTCCTTGTGGCCTCGCATCGATGCCGACCATACCGCCAAAGACGACTGTGACGGCAAAGCCATGGCGCAGCGTGCGCTCCCGATTCGTGCGGCGTCCTTGACAGATTTTGTTCTGTGCTCGCAGACTACACGCAGCATTCATTATGATTCGCTGGCGGCTGCACGGCCGCCGCATCGCTCCGGATTGTAGTCCCGGACCCTCCGCGCCCGCGCACGCTGTCGGCCGCAACCGATGTGAGAGTGGTTTGTGCTTGCCGCAGGCGCTTGTCACAGCGGGGCAGTCAGCGGAAGGAGCGAGGGCCATGGGACGAGTGGTTGTCTTAGGAGCGGGAATCGCAGGTCACACAGCGGCGTCCTATCTGCGCAAATGGCTGAACAAGACGTATGAAGTGGTGGTGGTGGCGCCGACGCCTAGCTACAACTGGGTTCCTTCCAACATCTGGTTGGGGCTGGGACTGATGCGGGAGCAGCAGGTTGCGTTTCCGCTTGCTCCTGTCTATCGCCGGGCGGGGATTCGCTTTGAGCAGGCGCGCGCGGTGGAGATACATCCCGAGGGCGATGCCTCCTCGACTGCCCCGTATGTGGTGGTAGAGAGCACGCTCGCCGACGATGCGGGCCAGCAGAGCAGGATTACCTATGACTACCTGGTGAACGCAACCGGCCCCAAGCTGAACTTTGCCGCTACGGAAGGGCTGGGACCGGGAAAATACAGCGTTTCCGTCTGTACGCCGGACCACGCCACGGAAGCCGCGAAGGAGTTTCTGGCGCTGGTGGAGCGGATGAAGCGCGGCGAGCGCTGCCGCTTCGTCGTAGGAACCGGGCATGGGCAGTGTACCTGCCAGGGCGCGGCGTTTGAGTACGTAGTGAACTTGGAGTTTGAATTGCGCCATCACGGCGTGCGCGACAAGGCCGAGGTCATCTTTTTGACGAACGAGTATGAGTTGGGCGACTTTGGCATGGATGGCGCGTTTATCCAGCGCAACGGGTACATCACGCCGACCAACATCTTTACGGAATCGGTGATGGCTGAACGCGACATCTGGTCCATCACCCGCGCCCATGTGCGCAAGGTGGAGAAGGGGAAGGTTTTCTACGAGACGCTGGACGGCGAAGAGCATGAGCTCACGTTCGACATGGCGATGTTGCTGCCGCCCTTTGCCGGGGTGGGCTTGCGCGCCTTTGACCGCGCGGGCCAGGAGATTACGGCGAAGATGTTTGCGCCCAATGGCTTTATGCGTGTGGATGCCGATTATACGCAGAAGCCGTACGAGCAGTGGAAGGCCGCGGATTGGCCCAAGAGCTATCAGAGCCCGGTGTATCCCAACATCTTTGCGGCGGGTATCGCCTTTGCGCCGCCGCACCCTATCTCGCGCCCGCACGTCAGTCCTAAAGGGACGCCGATCTTCGCTACGGCGCCGCGGACGGGGATGCCGTCGGCCACGACGGGGCGCGTGGTGGCGCGCAGTATTGCGGACAAGATGATGGGCATCGAACGGCCGCTGCATGGGGCGTCAATGGCGGAGCTGGGGGCGGCCTGTGTGGCGTCTTCAGGGGCCAGCCTGCTGAAGGGCACGGCAGCGTCGATGACGGTTTTTCCCATCGTGCCGGATTTTGAGCGCTTTCCCAAATATGGGCGCGACTTGAAGTACACAACTGGAGAGATTGGACTGGCCGGTCACTGGATCAAGGTGATTCTGCACTACATGTTTCTCTACAAGGCCCACCTGCGCTTTGGCTGGTGGTTGATTCCAGAGTGAGTGCGGCGGAGGCCGGTGGCTGAAGTCGGCGGAAAGGCGAGTGCGACTGTGGGAGAGATCAATACGAATGTCTACGCAACACAACCGACGCGCTGGACGCTCTTTATGCGGACCTTTGTGCCCTGGCAGCTATGGCGCTTCTTCTGGATCAATCTGCGGATGATGCTACTGATTGGCCGCGAGAAGCGCCAGCACAAGTAGGCCGGCATCGGGCAGAGGCAAGAGCAGCCGCAGATCCTTCGACTCAATTTGACGCAAAATGGCGCGCGAGGCCCCGTTCAGGATGAACGCCTGTGGTGATGCAGCCTTTTGGGGCTGGATCAAAAGCGGCGAGGTTTGCCCTTAATAGAAGAGGTATTTGCGCCAGCGATCGTCGCCGCGGCCCAACATGCGCATGATCTGCCGGCTGGTGTGCAGCGAGAAGGGGCGCGGCTCACGCAGTAGAATCATGTCATCGATTTCGTGGAGCAGGCGGTTGCCCTTGCGGCGGTTGCAGGCATGGCAGCAGGCGACGAGGTTCTCCCAGGTGGAGTTGCCGCCGCGAGATCGGGGGATGACGTGGTCCAGGGTGAGTTCGCCTGCGGGCAGCACCACGCCGCAGTACTGGCAAGCGTTGCGGTCGCGCAGCAGGATGTTTTTGCGCGAGAGGGCGCGGGTCTGGTGGGGGATGCGGCGGTACTCAAGAAGCCGGATGACCGAGGGCATGGCAATGCGATTGCGCTGGGCATGAAGCATCAGGCCGTGCTCTTCCTCGGTGCGCGCTATGCCCTTGAGCACCAGCACCAGGGCGCGGCGCGCGCCACAGATGTTGATGGGCTCATAGGAGGCATTAAGCACCAGCACGGGCATCTGCAGGATGTGGTTGGACTGCATGGCGTGCTGACCGGTGCTGTGCTCGCCGGCCAGCGCAACGGCCCTTGCTGCAGATTTTTGCTTGCGTGCATGAATCATGGCTTTTCCCAGCGACATCTTCTTTTCCCCTCGTTAAAGAGATGGTTGGTGCTTTGAGTGCATGCTTGCGGGTTGCGGGTTGATGTGAACGGGGTTGCCAGGCAGATTGTCGAGCAGCACCGCATCCGTGAAATATGCGGGAGAGCCGGGGCGAACCCACCTCGTGCGACGCGCACGGGCCAGCGTGGCCACCCAAACCGACCGGGCTCCCGCAGCCAGAAGCGTCTTTGCGGCGGCGCGCGCGGTGGCGCCGGTGGTGAGGATGTCGTCAATGACGAGCACATCCTTGCCGGCGATTCCATGGGGATCTGCAACGCGGAAGGCGCCGCGCAGGTTCAGGCGGCGCTGGCGCGGGGTGAGTCCGGCCTGACTGGAGGTCGCGCGCTGGCGAAGAAGCGTGGCCGGGGCCAGCGTGAGCCGCCAGTCCGGATGCGACTTTCGCAGTGTTTTGAGCGCCTTGGCGGCCAGCAGGCGAGCCTGGTTGAAGCCGCGTCCAGAGTATTTGGCCCGATGCAGGGGGATAGGGACGACCAGCATCTCAGCGGGAGCCTGGCCTGCCAACTGCGCGATGGCCTGGGCGAGCATCCGGCCCAGACCGCCCGCCGCCGGCAGCAGGCTGCCGTACTTAAGAGCTTGAATGGCATCGCGCATGCGATCTTCGTAGGTACCGTAGGCCACGGCCCGCTCGAAGGGTGGCGGGCTGAGGCGGCAGGTGCGGCAGAGAGCCGCGGCAGCCTGGGGTGCAGGTGCGTCAAGCGTGTCGCCGCAACGGAAGCAAGCGGGGCCTTTCTGGGCGGGAAATTCTGTCCAGCAGGCATTGCAGATTGGCACAAGGGAGATCTGCGGCAGAGGGGAGCCGCACAGGGGGCAGGAGCCGGGAAGGATTGCACAACCTAGTGCATCCAGGGGACTTCGAAGGACGCGGGCGACGGCGCGCCAATTAGAAGTCTCCGAGGGTGGAACGTCGAACGTCAGTGAACCGTAGTTCCTGCGGAAGACGCACCTCACTTGGGGCGGGCGGTGAACTGGCCGCCTTGGCGACAGTATACGCGGACATGGCCCAAGATGCCATGGCATTTCACGAGGGTTTAAGGGGATCTTGAGATCAGCATGAAGTTTCCTCCTTGGCGGCATAGCCATGTTTTGCACGGTGCCGGCAAGGGGCAGGCGCATTGGCAGGCTGGCCTATCGGCCCGGTCTCATTCCGAAATAGACCAGCGCACCGCCTGCCAGAATGCCTGCGATGCCCAGGATTGGAGGAATAGGCACTGAATGGTGCTCTGTCACGTTGATTTGCATCGGTCCCATATCTACGGCCCTTTTCTGGCTCGTATAGGAAAATCCTCCGTAGAGGACGGCTCCGATGCCGGCAAGGATCAAGAGAATTCCGGCGATTTTCATGCGTTCCCCATTTCCCCGGCGCCGGCGGCCGGCTCACATTTCAGCTTCCGCTGCCCGGGCCTTCTGCAACTTCCATCAACCTGCGATTCTCGGCACGGGAAACTTAGCGATGCCTGCCGTCAGCCTCTGCATTTGCGTTCGTTTCATGCGGAGGAGGCGATTTGACTTTGGCATTGTGAGCCGCATCTTTGAACTTGCCCACGGCTGTTTCTACTTTGCCCTTGATCTGTTGAGCGGCGCCTTCGACCTGAGTTCGGGAGTCCCCGGTCACGTTTCCGAAATGGCGCTTGACGCTTCCTACTATCTCATCGACCTTGCCTTTTACCCTATCGTTGTTCATCTTTTCCACCTCGAGGGATGCGAAATTCTTTGACCTGCGTTGAGGAGCCAGCGGCCTTCAAGAGGCCTGCCCGGTGATAGCGTCCCGGCCACCGTGATACTGCGGGGCCTGGTGAGATGAAGCCTGAGAACAAAGAACGCCAACAGGAACGCTACATGGATCAGTTCCATAGTTACAGTTGTGCATCATGTCCGGGTGCTTCGCAGTATAGAAATGACCACAGGACGCCTTAATTGCTGCTCGCCGAAGATGGAGGCACCTTGCTGGGCCGCGGTTCAGCGTTCAGTCGCCGAGACTCATCGACGCGGCCAATCCGGGATGTACCGAAGGGGCCAAGCTTTGCTTAAATCTCCTCGTCACTGCGAGGGATTGACACCTGCTGATCCGTCGAACTCGTTTTAATCTGCTCGTAGGTTGCCTGCATCTGATCCAGCTCCAAATCGCTCACTCTCTCGATATCGATCATTTGATTTCGTGCCTTATCCATGGCTCGAATTAACTCATTGAGCTTCAAATTAATTGCTCGAGTATCCCGATTCTGGGTGCTTTGGATCAGGAAGACCATCAGGAATGTAGCTATACCCGTTCCTGTGCTGATGACGATGGCCCATTGGCTTGAGAAATGAAACAACGGCCCCGTAGCGCCCCATACCAAAACCACCGCGCCTGCTGCCACAAACGCCCACGTTGATCCCAACCAGCCCGATGTTGTCGCAGCGAACCGGCCGAAATGGTCGTGTACGGTTCGAGTCCGGTCATCGATCGGCCGCTTGTTCATCGAGTGGTTCTCCGTAGTTTAAGTTGCACTTTGAGCCTAAGGCCACACTGGTGCGCCAGGCTGTCGCAAATGGAGCAAAGTCCGCACCCAACGGCGGTATCGCCGACTGCGATACACTTCAAGCCGTGGAGGACTTTCGCTGTTGCGTGTTCGCGGACTTTTCCCCGGCGTCCTGATTGCCGCCCTTTCCTTCCCCGTAAGTTCTCCCGCCCAGCAACCGCAACAGAGCGGCATGAGCAGTGGGATTGCCGCAGGTGTGGCGGCTGCGCCGCAATACGACGAACAGAAACGGCCCATTACCGCGGGCGGGTTTGTCGATAAGGGGCCGGTTATTTTCCAGAACATCACCAAGCAGGCGGGTCTATCAGGCTGGACCCACAAGATGGGTGTGCCGGAAAAGAAGTTCATTGTGGAGACGAACGGCTCGGGCGTGGGCCTGATCGACTACGACAACGACGGCTGGCTGGACATCTACCTGGTGAACGGCGCAACCTTCAACTCTTTGGACGGCAAGGAAGAGCCACCCCATGCAGCGCTGTTCCACAATAACCACGATGGGACGTTTACCGATGTGGCGGCCAAGGCGGGCGTGACCAACGACCGCTGGGGCTACGGCGTGAGCATTGCCGACTATGACAATGACGGCTGGCCTGATATCTATGTGGGCAACTACGGCAAGAACAGGCTTTACCACAACAATCACGATGGGACGTTTACCGATGTGGCGGAAAAGGCGGGGGTGACGCTGGGCAACTGGTCGCCGGGCTCGGCCTGGGGCGACTACGACGGCGATGGGCTGTTGGACCTGTACGTGACCGGCTATGTGCACTTTGATCGGGACAATCTGCCGATTGGTGGCACCAAGGCGGTGGGCTATGCCTCGTGCCTCTATCGTGGCGCAGCGGTGAACTGCGGGCCGCGGGGGTTGCCGGGCGAGCCGGACCACCTCTTTCACAACAATGGCGACGGAACATTTACCGATGTGACGGTGAAGGCCGGAATTGAGGACAAAGGACGGTACTACGGATTTACGCCGATCTTCGTGGACATCAATGGGGACGGCAAGCCGGATCTGGTGGTGGGCAACGACTCGGAGCCAAATTTCCTCTACATCAATAAAGGCGACGGAACCTTTGACGACCAGAGCTACGTGTCGGGCTTCGCGTTGAACAA
>VFSW01013607.1_pt1 | contig 11303 bp, 11 predicted proteins | sample 5358111 | NCBI WGS metagenome assembly VFSW01 (sample SAMN11554181, study PRJNA540505) | mine drainage metagenome | isolation source: sediment from site ElyBrook_90M | place: USA: Ely Copper Mine, Vershire, VT | collected 2017 | reverse complement strand
GTGTCATGTCGTCCTATTGTCTATCGCAATCGGGCCACGAGGCGTTGATCGCCGGTTTGACGAGCAGTTCCCGAAGCGGCGCGTCGAGCCCCGGCGCGCAGGCCAAAAACCCCGGAATGCGCGGATTCGGCCGGTTAAAGGCGGGACGGGAAAAATCGGCGTTCACGGCGCCGCCGCCGGCGGCAGCCATCAGAGCGGCTCCGGCCGCCACGTCCCACTCGTTTTTGGGCGACAGCGTCCAGGTTGCGTCGGCGCGGCCCGCCGCCACCAGACCGAGCTTGTAAGCCACCGAGCCGAGCGGGCGCACATCGAACCCGCGGTTCTCAAACCGCTTCCACTCGCCGCGCCGGATCTCGCTGCGGCTGGCGAGGACGACGGCGCCTTGTAAGTTACTCCGGCCCGCCAGACTTACTAAGTTCCCGTTGTAAGTTACTCCCGCGCCGGTGGCGCCGAGGATTACTTCCTCCGTCGCGGGATTGAAGATGCCTCCGGCGACCGCCTCGCCGCGATGCACGTAGGCGATCGAGACGCACCACTCCGGAATGTCGCGGATGAACTCGCGCGTGCCGTCGATGGGGTCGATAATCCAGAGGAACTCGCAGTCGAGCCGGCTCGGGTCATCGGCGGTCTCCTCCGACAACCAGCCTTCGCCGCCCTGCGGAAGCGTGTCGCGCAGCGCGTGGTTCACGGCGTGATCGGCCGCTGTCACCGGGCTCAGGTCGGCTTTGCTCGTCGCCTTCACCGCGACGCCGCGAAACGGAGCCAGCGCCTGGCGGGCCGCCTCGAAGCCGCGCTCGATCCGGGCCAACACTCCGGCGGCGTCAATCACAGAGATAGCCCTCGCGTTCCAGATGAGAAATCACAGCGCCAGCGGCCTCTTCCGGCGACTGCAGCGAAGCATCGAGCGTAACGGAGGCGTCCTCCGGCGCTTCGTAAGGATCGTTGATGCCGGTGAAGTTGGCGATCAGCCCGGCCCGCGCCTTGGCGTACAGGCCTTTCACATCGCGCGCCTCGCAGACATCCAACGGCGTCGCGACATGCACCAGTACAAAGCCGCCGTGGGAGGCGACCATGCCGCGGACCCTCGTGCGCGTCGCCGCATACGGCGCAATCGGCGAGCAGATGGCGATGCCGCCGGCGCGCGTCACCTCCGAAGCCACAAAGCCGATGCGCAGGATGTTCAGATCGCGATGTTCGCGGGAAAAGGTCAACTCGCTCGACAGCATCCGCCGTACCAGGTCGCCATCAAGCATCGTCACGGAACGCGAATCGCGCTCCCGCAGCTTCACGCGCACCGCGTTGGCGATCGTCGATTTGCCCGACCCTGAGAGTCCGGTGAAGAAGATCGTGAAGCCCCGTTTGTGGGGCGGAGGATACCGCGCGTCGAGTTCGCGCTGGGCTTCCGGCACGTAACTCGGCGCCGTTTCTCCGTCGAGCGTAAGCACGCGCTCGCATCCGTAAGCTCCCGCGATGGCGGCCAGCGGCGCGGTGGGATCGGCGGGCAGCACGAACGGCAGCACCACGAGACGGGCCGAGCCTTCGGCGAAATGCGGAAGCGTGGCGCGCAGGCAGCGCACCAGGGTATAGGGATCGATTTCGCTCGACTCACTTGCCAGGGCGAACAGCGCCAGGTGGCGGCCGACCAGGTGCGCCATCGCTTCGCGCGACAGAGGGCGCGTCAGAAACAACGCGAGGCGGCCCGCGCCATCGAACTCCTCCGGTGCCACGCGCATGTCGAGATGGTCGTGATGAATCGGCGCGCGAATCAGTTCGAGGCATCCGTCGTGGTCGCGCACCGCCAGCAGGTTCCCCTCCGCATCGCGCCAGGCCGCGGGCGCGGCCGCGGGCTGCGGATGCACGGGGGTTTCGAGCGCGCCGGAGACCAGCAGATCGAGGTCCCCGAGTTGCGGCTCATCGAGCGTAACCGAAGGCCACCCGCGCGACAGTTCCTTGAGCACAGCGGCGCGTTCCGGGCTGGCGAGGGCGAACCTCACAGCGCCTGCACCGGAACCAGGGAGCGGATGGCGGCGATGGTTTCATCGAGTTCGCAGTCGCTGGTATAAAAATGCGGCGCCAGACGGATGCCCGCGCCGGGACGATAGTCGGTGAGGATCTCGCGCCGCGCCAACTGCTCCACGACCGAGGCGCCATCGGGCACGTCAAGCGTCACCACGCCTCCGCTACGCGCCGCTTCAAGCGGCGAGCGGACCGCGAGGCCCGCCTCAAGCGCCAGGTCGATCAGCCGCGCGGTTTGACGCGTGCTTTTTACTCGAATTGCTTCCACTCCGATCTCCTCGATAATTTCGTAACCCGACCGCGCCGCGTACAGTCCCGGGATATTCGGCGTGCCATGGAGGAACCGGAACGCGTCCTGTGCGTAGCGCTGCGGGCCGGCCTCGAAGGCGAAGGGTTCTTCGTGCGCCATCCATCCGGTGAGCCGCGGCTCGAGCGTGGGCCAGAGTTCGCGCCGGACATAAAGATAGCCCGCGCCCGGCCCGCCGCAGAGCCACTTCACCGAACCGCCGGTGGCGAAATCGAGCCCGAGTTCGCGCACGTTGATGGGAACCGCGCCGGCCGACTGATACAGGTCCGCCGCGATCAGCGCTCCGACCTCGTGGGCGCGGGCGGCGATGGCCGCCAGGTCCTGAATGAAGGAACTGCGAAACGAGACATGGCTGACGGCGACGAGGCGGGTACGCTCGTCGATGGCGGCGAGGAGGTCTTCGAGCGGGACCGTTATCCGGTCGGGCGAGGCGATGCTGACCACTTCGGCGCCCAGCGGCTCCAACTGGTGGAACAGATAGTGGTTGGTTGGGAAATTCAGCGAATCGGTGACAATTCGATTGCGATTTTTCGGGAAATCCAGACAAGAATTGATGACGGCCTGGGCGAGGGAAACATTGGGCTGCAGGGTGATCTCGCCGGGTCCGGCGCCGAGAATGCGGGCGAGAAGGTCGCCGGTGGTGACCGGCAGTTCCCACCAGCCCTCGTGCCAGGCGCGCACGCCGCGTGAAGCCCAGACGGCCGCATATTCGGCCAGACGCTCCTGCGCGCGCCGCGGCATCGCGCCGAGCGAGTGGCTGACCATGTACACGGTTTTTTCGAGGATGGGGAATTCCCTGCGCCAGGCGAGCAACGGGTCCATCGCGCCCATTGTAGCGGGCCTGGAGTGCAGGCGAGGGCGGGAAGCATGGGAAGGTGTAAACGGCCCTTGCGAATCAAGGTTTTCCGTGGGGGCAAACGGTTGGGCATTCGAAAAAACGAAGCCAAACAGAAGCGTAAGTGCGGCCACAAAAATGACTGGGGCGGCGACCGGTTCGCGCGGAGGAGTGGACGGGTTCATTAGAGATCCTTAGAGATCCTTCCGGAACGAGTAAAGCACGCCACAGCGCGGATCCCCGGCCGGAAAGATGGGATCTGGTTGAAAAGATTCGGGAAAAACCCACGAAATTATTGTGACCCGGATTTCGAAACCGCAAATTTTCCGCAGCCCGTCAGCCGGAGATCCTCGCCGCGCCGGGCGCCACCCGGCTCCGCGGGTGGGGATTCCGCAGGAGGGGGTAAGGCCCCGAGCGCCGCCTCGGCTTCAACGGGCGACGAACGGCCTCCCACCGAACTTGCCCGGCTTCTCCCCTACAGCCGGGCCGCTTCGACAAGCCTCGCAAGGGAGAGTAGCGGGACCGCGTTTGCTACGACCTATCTCCTGCCGAATTGACGATCCTGCTCCAGGGCAGGCGACCACAGCGACGTCGCACTGGAGCCGACATCGTGGCCCGATGCACCGCGTGGCTCAGACAATCGTAAGGGCCTGCCCAATTCGTATGGTCGCCGCCCCGGAGATCCTCGGCCGCTGCGCCCCCTCGCGCACCATCGCACGCCCGACTCAAGCCGGCCCCGCGAGTGATTCCACCGAGGCCCGAGGAGCGCGGGCAAAACGGAGTGACGGCCTTGTCCAGGTTGACGCCCAGGACCCAACCTCGGACCCGACGGCGCGCTCGCCTCTCCCCCCGGGCGCGCTTAGCGCGCCTCGTACGTCTTCGTGTACTTATTCCGCGAGTTATACACCGTGAACGCGCCATCGGAGGTCGCGGTCAGCCTCAGATATAGCCCCTGGCACTTCTCATCGACATTGGCGATCATCGGATCGGGCGAGTTATGCGCGCTCCCGCCCGCGATTGCGAAATGAAGCTGCCAGAGATCTTCGAGGCCCGGAGAATCATGCACCGTCTGCCAGGCCTGCTGGCTCCCTCCCTTGCGCGCGCCGTTGTCCATGATCGCCACGCGCGGGTGCAGCGCATCCACTAGCTGCGGGCTGTTGGACAGGAACATGCCGTGATGGGAAACCACGAAGACGTCGACCGTGCCGATCGGGTTGTTCGGGCACATCAAGGCGAGTTCCTTGTTCCACGTCAGGTCACCCAAGTCCACCAACCGGAACTTGCCGTATTGCATCACGATGCCCACCGAGCGCGCGTTCTCGCTCGGATCGTTCTCGTGGGTGGCCGCGTTCGTGCACGCCGGGTTGGGCTGGCCGGCTCCAGGCAGTGGCGTGGTGATGTGCTCGCCGTCGGCGGCCACGACGGTAATGTCGAGCCCCTTCACCGGAATCTTGTCGCCCGGCTTGACCACCAGGTGGCCGGAGGCTTTGGGCAGCGTGCGCTCGTAGTCGGCGTAGTCCTCGCGGGTGACTTTCGAATCCTCGCGGTTCGGTCCGTGGTCGATGAACGTGCCGATCTTCATGAGGTTGGCCAGCGCTGGAACGCCGCCGACATGGTCACGATGGTAGTGGGTGATCATCACGTAGTCGATGCGCTTGATATGCGCTTTCTTGGCGGCCAGTTGGATGCGCTGCGCGTCGCGGCCATCGAAGCCGCGCCATCCGGTATCGACCAGCAGGGATTGGCCGGAGGGCGCCACGAACAGAGTCGCCTGGCCGCCTTCCACGTCGATGAAAAACACATCGAGCGTCTTCGCGGCGCGGACGGGGACAAGGGCAAACGCGGTGAACGCGAGGGCAAGGAGCGGAATTCGAACCATGCCGCGAATCGTATCACATCGCTGTAATATGCTTGGAACAGGCGGGATGCGCGCCGCGTATCCTCAAGTAGAAGCACGCGATGCCTTACTGCAGCCAATGTGGAACTCAAGTCCGGTCCTCGGACGTCTACTGCGCGGCCTGTGGCGCCCACCAGCCACGCATGAGCCCCGGCGCGGACGCATTCGCCGGCATCAGCCCGAAGACCGCCTCGCTGCTGTGCTACGTGCCGGTGCTCGGCTGGATCGCTTCAATCGTCGTGCTCGCCTCCGCTCGCTTCCGGCATGACGCCCGCGTCCGCTTCCACGGCTTTCAGGGCCTGTACCTGTTTGTGGCGTGGCTGATTGTGGATTGGGTGATCGACCCTATTTTCCACGTGCCGATGGTTCCGGGGACCGAGATTCACCGTGCGGTGCCGGGGCTGCTGAAGGCGGTGATCATTGGGGCTTGGATCTTCATGATGATCAAGGTGAGCCACGACGAGAACTACGAGTTACCCATCCTCGGCGAGCTGGCGCACCGGTCGGTGTCCGAGCAGCGGTAGACACAAAAAGAGGGTTGGCCGCAAGGCTTCGACAACGGCCAACCGGGTGGGAAGCTAGTGCCCGTCGCCGTCGCCGTCGTGGCCGGAGAGGGGCGCACTGCTGAGGTGGACCGAATCCTGGGGCGAAGAGGACGAACTGGCTGCTGGTTTAGGTTGAGGCGGCGCGGTTTGCGGAGCCTGAATCGGAGCGCTCGGGGCGCTAGTTACGGGACTAATCATCATCAGGACGGAACTCCTTCCCCGACTCTATCGGCATGCCGGGGCGGTTCTTTAGCGTTGGCGGCCGCGGGAGTCGTCAAAAGAGGCTTGTTAAACTCAGAAGGTGTCGAGAACGTTTCTTGCTGGAATCGCCGGTTTCCGTGGCTATAGCGGAGCGGAACTGGTCCGCCTGCTCGCCCGCCATCCTTCCATTGAACCCGTGCTACTTGAGCATCGGGACGACGCCGATCCCGAGCCCGAACCGCTGAATCACACGGCCCCGTGGCTGAAGATCCGCTGCACACCGGAGGAGGTCCGCGCCGAGGGCCTGCACGCCGTCCTGCTGGCCACGCCCCACGAAGTCTCACTTGAACTCGCGCCGAAAATGCTCGCCACCGGCGTCCAGGTCGTCGATTTGAGCGCCGCCTACCGGCTTCCCGCCGCCACGTTCGAGCGCTGGTACAAGGCCCCTCATCCGTCGCCCGAGCTGCTCGCGCATGCGGTCTACGGCCTGCCGGAGGTGAACCGCAAACAGATCCCGGGCGCCAAGCTCATCGCCAATCCCGGCTGCTATCCGACCGCTGCCAATCTCGCCATCGCCCCGCTCATCGAGGCGGGCGTGGTGGACCGCTCCGTGGGCCTGGTCTGCGACGCCAAAAGCGGCGTCACCGGCGCCGGACGGAAGGCTTCGCTTCGCACCAGTTTTTCCGAAGTGGCGGAAAGCATGTCCGCCTACTCCGTGCTCGAACATCGCCACGTGCCGGAGATCCTCATGGTCAGCGAACTCGAGGAAGAAGAGCTGAGTTTCAGCGCCCAGTTGATCCCCATCAACCGCGGCATCCTTGAAACCGTGTACTTCCGCTCGCGCAATCTCGGCTCCGAGCGCGACCTGCTGGCCCTCTACGCCGCCCGCTACGCCAACGAGCCGTTTGTCTTCGTGTCTCCTTCCGGCAGCCTGCCGGACCTGCGCGCGGTGAACTACACGAACCGCTGCGCGATCGGCGCGGTGTTCGACGCGAAAACCGGACGCGGCGTTGTCGTCAGCGCCATCGATAATCTGCAGAAAGGCGCGGCCGGCCAGGCCGTGCAGAACCTCAACCTCGCCCTCGGCCTGCCGGAGACCGCGGGACTCGAATGAGAGTCCTGATTAAGCTGGGCGGCACGCTGCTTGAAGCCGAAGGCTCGCGCCGCCGCCTGGCGCGCGAGATCACCGCTGCTCGCCGCGACGGCGCCGAGGTCGGTGTCGTCCACGGCGGCGGCAAACAGCTCACCACGTTTCTGAAGGAGCGCGGCATCGAAAGCCACTTCGTCAACGGCCTCCGTGTCACCAGCGCCGCGGTGCTCGCCTCGGTGAGCATGGGTGCCGCCGGGCGCGGCAACCAGGTCCTCGCCCGCGCCTGCCCCGCCCCCGGCGCCGAGGCGGTGGGCCTCACCGGCGCCGACGCCCTGCTCACGGAGGCCGAACCGCTCGACGCCGCATTGGTCTTCGTAGGGAGGCCCGTGCGGTCCAACGGCAGGTTACTCCGCGTGCTCACCGCTGAAGGCTATCTGCCGGTGGTGGCCTGCGTCGCGGGCGACCGCTCCGGCGCGCTCTACAACGTCAATGCCGACCAGATGGCGGTGGCCTGCGCCATCGGCTTCGGCGCGGAGAAACTGTTCTTCTTCACCGACGTCGAAGGCGTGCTCGATGCCGAAGGCCGGCTCTGCGAATCGCTCGACGAAGCCGCCTGCGGCAAGCTTATCGAATCGGGCGAAGCCAGCGGAGGCATGCGCGCCAAACTCGAAGCGGCGCTGGGGGCCGTGCGCGGAGGCGTTGGAGAAGTGATCATCGCCGGCGGCGCGCGCGAGGGCCTCGCCCGGATGCTTCTGGGCGGCGAACGCGTGGGAACAAGGATCGTCGCCTAACCGGGCGCGAGGCTCAGCTCCAATTCATCCGGCGCCGGCCGGTGAGCGCATGATAGACGCCGAAAAACGCCGCCGCATTCACCCGGCAAAAATAGAATGGAAGCCGGAGCGGCTTCGGATGTAGCTTCCAAACGCCGCCTAACGCCGCCAGCGCATAGAAGCCGAACTGGACGGCCAGAAGCGCGCGGTACATCGGGTGATCCAAGAGGGAGAAGTTCGCGGCCAACGCCACGATCATGGCGAACGGGGAAACCAGCCGCAGCCCTTTGTGCGAGACGAAGAAGAACAGGCACAGCGGGCGCGGCGGCCACAAGAAGCCAAGCAGTTCTTTCATCTGCTGCACATTGCCGGCCATGATGCGCACGTGCCGGCCGAAGCCGCTCATCTCGTGTGCTTCCTCAAAGGCGACCGCGCTCGGGTCGTACGCCACGCGCCGGCCGCGCTGCGCCACCCGCACGGGAATCACCCAATCGTCATTAATCGTGCCCGGCGCCGGAAACGAATAAAGATCCTTGCGCACCGCATAGATCTGCCCATGCGCGCCCAGCGTCGATCCGAGACTCGCTTCAGCGCGCTTCAGGAAGCTTTCGTAGAACCAGTAGAACTTCTCCTGCGCTCCCGTTGGCGAGGACTCCTCGGCGCGGATGCGGTAAACGCCGCCCGCCGCCCCCACTTTCGGATCCGCGAAGTTCGAAATCAGACGCCGCAGCGCCTGCGGCTCAAACATCGCCGAGGTATCGGAGAAGACAACGATGTCGCCGCGAAGTTGCGGCACGGTGTCGTTGAGAATTGCGATTTTGCCGCGGTTGGTTGCGTAGTCGAAGATCCGGACGCGATCCCCCGCTCCCAGACGCGCCGCGCAGGCCCTCGCCAGCGCAACCGTGTCGTCCTTCGAGCCATCACTTGCGATCGCGATCTCGAGTTTATCGTTCGGGTAATCGAGCGAGAGCGCGTTCTCGATTTTCGCCTCGATCACCGCGGCTTCGTTATAGGCGGGCACGAGCATCGAAACCATCGGTTCGATCTCGCCGCGTTTCACTTCCCGTGCGAACAGGATCCGCAGCAGGCCCAGCGCAAGCGGATATCCGGCGAAGGCGTACACCACCAATCCGGCGGAGATCCAGAAGATCCAGACCGCCACCGCTACATCACCGGGCCGATCCGCCACGGCACAAACTCTTTGTGTCCGAGCCGCTCGCTGCACGTCCTGGCGCCGGAGGCCACGCGCAATATCAGTTCGAAGATCTCCCGTCCCACCTGCTCCACCGTCGCATCGCCGTCGGCGATCCGGCCCGCGTTGACGTCCATGTTATCCCGCATCCGGTTGTAAGTCGCCGAGTTACTCGCGATCTTGATTACCGGGATTGTCGGGAACCCGATCGCGCTCCCCCGCCCTGTCGTAAACGCAATCAGGTTCACACCGCCCGCCGCCAGGCCGGTGAGGGAAACCGGATCGTAGCCCGGCGTGTTCATAAAGACAAAGCCGGGCGAATGGACCGCTTCGGCATACTGCACGGCATCCATCAGCGGCGACGAGCCCGCCTTCGCAATCGCTCCAAGCGACTTCTCGACGATATTCGTCAAGCCGCCTTCCTTGTTCCCGGGCGACGGGTTGTCGTCAAAACTCGTGACGGGAAACTGCCGCAGATATTGCCGGTACTGTTCCACAAAGGCGAGTAACTTCTCCGCCACGGCGCGGTTTCTCACGCGCTTGGCGGGTCAGTGCTCGGCGCCGAAAATCTCGGTCGTCTCCGCCAACACCGCGGCCGCGCCGATTTCGGCCAGCAGATCCGAGCAAACGCCCAGCGCCGGATTCGCCGTGATGCCGGAAAACGCGTCCGACCCGCCGCAGTTCAACCCCAGCACAATCTTCGACGCCGGGCACGCCGTCCGCCGCTCCGCCGCCGCGCGCTCAATCATCCGCCCAATGCTCGCCCGCGCCGCTTCCACCGCACCCATCGTCCCGCCGCTCGATTGCAGCGTCAGCCCCACCAGCCGCTCGCTCTCCTTCGCCTGATCGCCCAAATAGTTGCTGATCTGGTTCACCTCGCAGCCCACCCCGAGAATGATCGCCGCGCTCACGTTCGGGTGATGGAGCACGCCGGCCAGTGTACGGTGTAACTGATCGAGGTCCGGGCCCGCCGACATCCAGCAGCCTTCCCCATGTGGAAACGCCATCACGCCATCCACATTCTCCGGTAAACGGACCCCCTCGAAGCTTCCCGCAATCAACTCCGCCGCGTGCGCGGCGCAGTTACTCGCCGCCACGATAGCGATGAAATTCCGGGTGCCCACGCGGCCGTCTTCGCGGACATAGCCTTCAAAGGTGGGCATCGTCTCCGGCGCCGGCGGCAACGGAGTCTCGCCTGAGGGAAACTCATACTCGCTCCGCCCGCCCGTGAATTGGACGTTATGTGTATGCACCCAGTCGCCCGGCTCGATTGCCATGCGCGCCACGCCGATCGCCTGGCCATAGCGCACCACTTCGGCGCCCGCCTCGATGCCCACAATCGCCACCTTGTGCCCGGCCGGAATCGATCGCCGAGTCACCACGCGCCGCTCCCAGCACATCACGCGCTGGGCCTCGGGCAGCGCCAGTCGCGCGACGGCCACGTTGTCGGACGGATGAATCCGGATCGCCGCGTTTTCCGGCGTCGGCGGGCTGAGAATCTCTACAAGCTCCATTAGTCCTCACAGTATCAGAAGCCGTAGACCGTTTCGCAGGGGTCCGCCCGCGGCGTGTCCGGGCGGGACGGCATCGTGTATCATGCTAGGGCATGACGCGCAGATCCGTTTTGACCGCCGCGAGTGGGGCCGCGCTTGCCACCACCGCGCTCTCCCAGACAACAGCGCAAAAGAAGGGGCGTCTGAAGCAATCGGCCGCGCGGTGGTGCTACTCCAAAATGAGCCTGGACGATCTATGCTCCAACGCGGCCCAGATCGGGTTGGAAGGCATCGACCTGGTTGGGCATGACGACTGGCCGACCATTCGCAAGTACGGGCTGACGCCGGCGATGACGCCCGGTGCGGGCAACATTCCGGACTGCTGGAACCGGACGGAGAATCACGACCGGCTGGAAAAGGAGATGCGCGGGAACATCGATCTCGCCGCGGCCGCGAAGGTGCCGAACGTGATTACGTTTTCCGGCAACCGGCGAGGGATGTCCGACGATGTGGGACTTGAGAACTGCGCGACCGGGCTGAACCGGGTGAAGAAGTACGCCGAGGATAAGGGCGTCACCATCTGCGTCGAGTTACTCAACAGCAAGGTCAACCACAAGGACTACATGTGCGACCACACGGTATGGGGCGTGGAATTGATGAAGCGTGTGGACTCGCCGCGAGTGAGGCTGCTCTATGACATTTACCACATGCAGATCATGGAAGGCGACATCATCCGCACGATCCGCGATAATATTCAGTACATTGCGCATTTCCACACCGGCGGCGTACCGGGGCGGCACGAGCTCGACGGCACGCAGGAGCTGCAGTGGCACGCGATTGCGAACGCGATCGCCGATTTGAACTACCCCGGCTTCATCGCCCACGAGTTCATTCCGCTGCACGACCCGATGACGTCGCTGCGCCAAGCTTACGAGGAGTGCGTCGTTTAGCGGGTGC
>VFSW01013606.1_pt1 | contig 11303 bp, 5 predicted proteins | sample 5358111 | NCBI WGS metagenome assembly VFSW01 (sample SAMN11554181, study PRJNA540505) | mine drainage metagenome | isolation source: sediment from site ElyBrook_90M | place: USA: Ely Copper Mine, Vershire, VT | collected 2017 | reverse complement strand
CTTGCGGTTCATTGGCAGAATGAGGCCGATTTCGTTCGCAACATGAATGAACTCGCCTGGAGGGACAATGCCTTGCGGGCGCTGCCAGCGGGTGAGAGCCTCGAATCCCACGATTTGACCACTTTTCAGTGAAACGATGGGCTGGTAATAGACGCGAAACTCGTCGGCATCAAAGGCTTTGCGCAAGTCAGTTTCAAGTTGGAGACGTTTGACCGCGTCGTCCTGCATCGCGCTATCGAAGACTTCGCAGCGCGCCTTGCCAGCGTTCTTGGCGCGGTACATGGCAATCTCCGCATCACGGAGGACGCCTTCGGCGTCGGAATTGCTACTGCCACTGAAGACGACACCGATGCTTGCCGTGACCACAATTTCCTGACCGTTCACGGCAAAGGGAACAGTCAGCCGCTCCTGAATGCGCTTCGACATGCGAATCGCATCGCTGGGATCGCGCAATTCAGCGGCAAGCACTACAAATTCATCGCCACCGGGGCGCGCTAAAGTGTTGTCCCCTGTGCACGAGGCCGAGCCTTTGCTGCGTCCGCGTGACACGGTGGCCGCGCCCCGCAGAGACGCCGTGAGACGGCGCGCGATCTGAATGATGAGTTCATCGCCTGCCGCATGACCCAGACTGTCATTGAATACTTTGAAATTGTCGATATCGATGAAGAGTACCGCGAATTTGAAATCAAGGTGACGCTGCGACACCGCGATCGCCCTCTGTAAACGATCGAGCAGAAGAGCCCGGTTGGGAAGATTGGTCAAGCCGTCATGAAAGGCGCGATGTTCCAGCAGGGCCTCGGCCTGTTTGCGTTCGGTGATGTCGCGGTTGACGATGACCAGTCCTTCTGTCTCGCCATTTTTCCCGGGAATGACACTGGCCGTAGACTCCAAAACTCGCCAGGACCCGTCTTTGTGACGAATGCGATATTCCAGTCGCTCGCCGGCGGCCGTACGATACGCCTTCTGTGCGGCCTCAAGGACGCGTGCGCGATCGTCGGGATGAACTTGTTCGAGGGATGAGGTTGCAGCCAGTTCATCGCCAGTGTATCCAAGAACCCTCTGGTAGGCGGGACTGTTGTAGAGACGGCGGCCATCGCGGTCAATCACAGCGATCATGTCAGCAGCATTTTCTGTAATGAGATGGAAGAGCCGGTCCCGTTCCGACAGGCGACGCCGGATGCGACTGAGCTGGAGATGCTGGTAGATGCTGTAAATGTCGAATAACAGGACAAGCGCCGCCAAGCCACGAACCCAATCCTTAAGGTTCCGCGCGTAAGGCTCGTCCATGGACCATTGCAGCCCGGGGAAAGTCAACGAGACGATTCCAAAAGTCAGGCCGAGAGTTACGGCAACGACAAATCCCCAAAGCCACCATTCACGGCCTTCTACCTTGCGGATCGGCATGGAAGTGGTATGGGTGTTCATCCGAGATTGAGGTCGTTGCGTCACTTCGTCTTGATCGAGCCCCCTTCAAGAGCTTTCAGACCAGGTACATAGCGTGTTTCCGATCGACGGCGTCGGTATAGCCCGAAGTGGTGGTTACTAACGTTGGTTACTCCCATTACTTACTTCCAATTGTGCGAAGTACATGTACCAACGTAATGTGGATTCATGACGGATCGCAGCAAGCCGACAACAAACCGCAAAGCAAGCACGGTATCCATCGCGAAGCCGGTCACACAGGGGGCAAACATGAAATCCTTTCTACGATTCATCCTGGCAGTAGTGATCACGACCGGAGTCGCAGCAGCAAAGGAACTGCCCGACGCTCCCAGCGCGGACATGGCGGCCGAACCCGCGATGGTTGAAGCAATCGTGCCAGCTTCCGCACCCCGCATTGTTGAGAAACCGATCATAGACCGGAAATTCATCAGCCTCGCAATCATTTCCACCGGCAGTACATTTGCCGACTCTTACACCACGATGTTCGCCACACAGAACTGGCTGGCTGGCAAGACCAACGTTTGCAACATGGAAGTACAGTCCGCTTATCTGTATGGCACCCATCCCACGGTGGGCCGGGTTTATGCCGTTGCCTCCGCGAAGACCGCGGCCTCGCTCTTCGCTGCTTACTACTTGCGGAAGCACCACAACAGGTTCTGGAGCGTGCCCTTCGTGGCCACCGCAGTCACGAGCTTGCAGGGCGTGACCCAGAACATGAGGGCGTGTAACTAGCCGTACCCGGCGCCCTCGCTCTTACTGCACCGTCAAGGTCAAGGGAAGCGAGTGATGCAATGCGCCAGAAGCTCCCGAAACCGTGATGGTGTACGTCCCTGCCGCAGTTCCGGTCTGAGATGGCGGCTTGGATTGCGGCGCGATGCCAGTACCGCCAGCACACGCAGACATGAACAGCAACGCCCCGATCAGAAGGGCCAGGATCATCAGCTTCGAAAATTTCTTAGTGCGGCGCCTCGAAGTCGCGAACATCATTCCGAACAATCCAAATCCTTGTAGTTGCACGAAAAAAGCGTAGATCGGCCGGAAGCCCGGAGAAGGCGGCACAAGCTCCGAAGACGTTCCGGCAGTCTTAATGGTCACGGTGATGCTTGCCGCAGTTGAACCTGGAGTTACCGAGCTCTTCGACAAGCTGCAAGTCGACTTCGCAGGAGCTCCGCTGCAAGTCAGGGTGACAGCGCCGCTGAACGCTCCACCGACCGTAGCAACCGCCAAAGAATAGGTAGCGTTAGCGCCGGCTTTGATGGTGGCAGCAGTGACTGAGCCAGTGATGCTGAAGTCGGATCCCACGCCGGTCAGCGGCACCGTCTGTGAGCCACCGCCTATGTTGTCTGTGATGGTGATAGTCCCATTGCTAGATCCAGAGACTGTGGGGGCAAAGGTCACGTTAATCGCGCACGTAGATCCAGCAGCCAGGCTCGCGGGGCAGTTGTTCGTCTGCGTGTAGCCGCCCGAAATTTGGATCCCATTGATGGTTAGCGCTTCATTTCCGCTATTGGCCAGGGTCACAGTTTGAACCGCACTGGTGGTTCCCACAGTTACGCCACTGAAGGTCAAGCTATCAGGAGTCAGGCTGACACCAGCTCCCAGTCCCGTACCACTTAAGCTGATCGTGTGGGGCGAGCCGGCGGCGTCGTCCTGTATGGCGATCGACCCGCTGCGAATTCCCCCTGACGTTGGCGCGAAGGTAACGGCCAACGTACAACTGCCGGCAGCGGGGACGCTCGTACTGCAATTATCCGTCTCGGAAAAATCACCGCTGGCCGTGATCGACGATATGGAGAGCGCCGAACTTCCCATGTTGCGCAACAGAACACTCTGCGGCTGGCTACTCGAGCCAACTGCGAGGCTCGCATATTGAAGAGAAGATGGGTTGAAGAAAGCCCCCGGCGCAGATGCAGGCCCGACCTTGAGAATAAAGCTGTCGGTGTACCCTGCGAGCCCGCCTTGGAAAGCGGATGGACTTACCGGCAAGTCAGTGGAATCCGTGATACCGGTGATGTAAAGATTTCCGCTGGCGTCGATCACCATTCCTGCGGGCACTGGGTCGTCGTTTCCGCTGCCGCCCAAATAGGTGGCAAACAGTTGCGTGCTGGCAGAGGCGTCAATTTCTACCAGAAGGAGGTCATCCCCGCTGCTATAGGGTTCGATTCCATTGACGGTGCCGAATGAGCCGGCGGAGGTGGACGCCAGAATATCAGCGTTGTTGTTTTGGTCGAGCACGATGGCCTGGGGAGTGGCGTTGTTATTCGGCCCAAGGAATGTCGAGTAGATTAACGTCGCGCCCGCGGCATCGAATTTGGTCACGAAAGCATAACCGCAAGCGGCGCCGGCGGACGCAGGATCGCAAATGCTGGTGGACGTGACAGGAAACGTTCCATCGCTGGTAACCGAACCGGTCACATAAGCGGAGCCAAAGGCGTCTGCTGCAATGGCGGCCATGTTGACCGGCATGCCGCTCGTTCCGTACAGAGAAGGCGAGGACTGCAAGCTACCCGCAGCATCGAATTTGCTGACAAATCCAACAGAGCTATTCATCTGGGTGGAGTTTGTCGTGAGATAGGCGCCGTTAGTGACGGGGAAATTGTAGGTATTTGTGGAACCGGTGAGGTAGGCGTCGCCAGTGGCATCAATTGTCATGGCTGCGATGAAGGTGTCGGGTTGAGGCCAGCAGGGATTTCCGCCGCAGCTGAGCGCCACATTCGAGCTACCGCCGAAGTATGTGGAATACACCAAGGAGGAGCCGTCGGGAGTGAACTTCGTCAGGAACCCGTAGTTGCCATACACGCCGCCCTGGTTCGGTGACGCGGTATTCTGATACGCATTGGCGACTGGCAGGTCCGTGGAAGATGTATATCCCGCAATCATCGTGTTTCCCGCCTGGTCCACAGCAACGTTCGACGGGATGTCGGAACCATTTCCTCCAAAGTATGTCGAATACAGCAGGGAGGATCCGTCGGCAGAGATCTTGGCCAGAAAGGCATTAAAGCCTCCGGGATAGGTACCTTGAAATGGCTGAACCATCGGAAAATCACTGGATGAGGTACTGCCAGTGACATAAATCTGGTTCGATGCGTCCAGTGTGACAGCGAAGCCGTAGTCATCGCTGCTACCACCCAGATAGTCGGCATAGATCAGATTGGAGCCGGTGGGATCGAGCTTCGCGATGAACACATGATCAGTACCCGCCGGGAGCGCACCGAGGTTACTAAGGGGGAAGTCAGTAGAATCGGTCGAGCCGGCAAGGTACACATTTCCATCCGCATCGACGGCAATACCTGCTGGCTGGTCGTCCCCGGTTCCACCGAGGTATGTCGAGTAGATCAGCACGGGATCAATCACTAATGGCTTTTTGGCGTCGTACTTTGCAACGCGAAAGCCGATGTGGCTCGCATCTTTCAAGGTGTATCCGCCGTTTAGCGGCACGCGTTGCCCATTGGATTCCTGGTAAACGATTGGAGCCTGGAAGTGAAGTTCGCCATTGCCGGTTTCAAGCACAAGGCTCCCATCCGCAGCGATATGGATCTGGCTTGCTCCCTTGATCTCGAATTGGATCTGTTGCGGGTCGGCATGCGGAGCGACAGCAAAGTCGTATTCCAGTTGCTGATGATTGCCGTAGTAGACCAGGTCGATTCCGCGGTAGATGTTTTTGTAGCGCACTTGACCGTAGGTGGGAACATTTCGGCGCCACTTCGCCGGGTTGTTTCCGATGAAATAGTTCACCCGGCCCAACTGTGGCTTTTCGCCGAGAACGGACGGATTCGAAGCCGCGCCCAAGAGCCGGAACTGCAGTGTGACGCTTTTTGCGGGATGGGCGGTGGCTGATCGCGATGTACCGTTCGAAGCCGCATGGGTAGCATGAAGAGAGAGCACCATCCCGTCGCTCGTGAGGTATGCCCTGTATCCCGGACCGCGCGAAGTAAACTTCACCTGCGGCGCCGTCTGGCCCTGATTTGCTTCAAACGTCAGTGGCACCCTGCCGAAGCCGGTAATTCCTGCAGCCCGGGAGCGTACTGGCGAGGACTGTCCCGAGGACGGCACCGTCGCTGTGACTGCCATGAGGAGCGTCCATACCAGAGTCTTGAGTCGCATGTGATTTCTCTCCACTTAGAAGATTTGCGGGCTGTAGCCCGGAGTATTTGGGGGAGGGCTGCAGGAGGATTCAGCGCAATTTAATAAGCATGGGGAGTGCCGAAGAACGAACAGACGGGCTCGCTTAATCTCCGTAGAATGAGTAGGTTATGAAGTGCCTAAATTGGAAGGTATAGGAGGATCGACGAGATTCGTCTTTGTTTCAGAATCGTGTCTGCTTATCGAACAGACATCTTTTGATCGCACATGGTGGAAGCAACCGCAGCACGGGTAACATGTTACTGTTGCTCGCGGTCTGGTTTCTTTGTCTCTTCCGTCTTCATTTTCGACAGTAGCTGATAAATGGTGGCGCGGCCGATACCCAACACCTCTGCTGCACGGGCCTTGTTGCCACCGACGCCTTCAAGCACGCGCAGGATATGCCGCCGCTGCAACTCTTCGAGGGAAAGAAAAGTCTCGTCTCCACTGACTTCCTCATTCAGTGGCACGCGAAGCCTCTCGGGCAGGTCGCCAATATCGATCAGGTTGCCGTCAACCATCATGCAGGCATTGCCAATCACGTTCTCAAGCTCGCGCACATTGCCGGGCCAGGGATAGGTTGCCAGCCGGGTCTGAGCCCTGCGGACGAGTCCGACGATCGGCTTGTTATATTCATTGGAGAACTTTTCAATGAAATATCTTTCCAGCAGGGGCAGATCTTCCCGCCGGCTGGCCAGGACCGGCAAGGGAATTTCAACAACTGCCAGTCGATAGTACAAATCTTCGCGGAACTGACCGTCGCGAACCATCGCCTTTAGATTGCGATGAGTTGCAGCAATGACGCGGACGTCGACATTCTTCGGCGTCAAAGATCCCACGCGCTGCACTTGCCGGTTCTGCAACACCCGCAAGAGTTTAGCCTGGGCTGCGGGGGCAAGTTCGCCGATCTCGTCGAGAAAAATCGTGCCGCCGTCGGCATATTCGAACATGCCGACTTTGTCCTGCGTGGCGCCGGTGAAGGCTCCGCGGACGTAGCCGAAGAGCTCGCTCTCAACCAAACTATCAACAAGTGCGGAGCAGTTGCAGACAACAAATGGCCCGCCTGATGCCGGACTCAGCCGATGCAAAGCCCTGGCGACAAGTTCCTTGCCGGTCCCGGTGGCGCCGGTTACTAACACGGTTCTGAAATGTGGAGCAATCCGGCGAATCTTGGCGTACACCTCAAGCATGAGCGGGCTTCGCCCCACCATGCCTTCAAATTGATAGGCATCGATGAGTTCCTGATCGAGGCGCAGTGTCTTTTTCCGCGTCTCGGCATCCGCCATCAGCGCGGCGATTCGGGAACGAAGTTTATCGATCTCGATCGGCTTTGTCAGATAGTCGGTAGCGCCCTTTTGGATCGCCTCGACGGCCGATTCTGCGGAATAGTGCGCAGTGATCAGAATGACCTCGACTCCGGGATCGACGCTTACAATCCGTTCCAATATCTCAATGCCGCTGACCTTCGGCATCACCAGGTCGAGCAGGACGACCTTGGGCCGAGTCCGCAAGAATATTTCGAAGCCCTCCTCCGGATCTTGCGACGTCAGAATTTCCAGCCCTTGACGATCAAGCGCGAGCCTGATCAATTCCAGGTTTTGCGCATCGTCGTCAATCGCTAATAGCTTGAGAGTACTTGATGAATTCATTGCGAACTCTAACCCTGGAAGCTCTCTGTGCATCGAAGATCGATCGGACTCATGCGAGCTGTTCTATTATCAGTCATCGGCAGCCAAAATCGAGAGACAGAACATGCGCACATTCGATCTCGCCTTCCCATCACAAAGTAAAACACCTGCAGGCGGCGTAAAGTCAAGCGGGAGCAAGCTGAGCAACTGCTCGGCTGAGGGCTATACCTGATAGGTCTTATCACAAACTACAGGAAGCGAGTCAAGGGACAAATTGAGGTTTGGTGAAGGAGAACAAGGATGCACACTGCGGGGACACGCAAAAACGTGCTTTCGTTCCATGCTCAGAGATTAGTCCTGCAAAATCCACTCCGGTGTCCGCTCGACGAATCGAAAGGCGTAACGCTGCCAGGGAGTGTTGGGAGCCTCAGTTCGCACCACGCGCGCGCGGCCCACATATCGCTCCTGCGCTGATCAGGAAAGGAATACCTCAAAGGAAGAATCCGGCGAGAGCACGAGCGGCAGATTGCACAAGAATCCTCCCGCGCTTACGTTTTCGGTGGTGGTGAGCTGTTCGAATGTTCTCCGGGAATCGTCGGCACCTTTCAACTTCAAGATGAGCTTCATGCGAACCCGCACGTGAGAGCGGCGTTCCGAGGGACTGGTTTGCAATTCGGCCGCAAGCCGGCTTTTCAGTTTGGCAAAATCTATTGGCTTCTCGAAATAGCCGGTGGCACCGAGAGTAGTCATATAATCGCGATACTTGGCGGCGGACTCTCCGGTAACAACAAAAATCGGGATTCTTGCCGTATAGCTGAGATTGTGAAAGCTCTGGCATAACTCGAAGCCCGAACAGTCTGGCATCATCAGATCGAGCAGGATGGCACGCGGCCTGTGTGCCAAGGCAAGTTCGAGAGCCTGCACGGGATTCCCCGTGTCGATTGTTTCGTATGTACCGGACAACCGCATCTTAATCATGCCCCGCATGGCATCATCGTCGTCCACTATCAAGATCTTTTCCACGGTGTCCTCCTGAAATAGAGTACCCTTCAAAACAATCAGCAAGTCCCTGCCAGAACGGTGTTGCCATCGAGCGCTTCGCGGATTTTGCGCGCCAGAGCCTCGCGAGTGAAGGGTTTAGGCAAAAAGAAACTGCCCTCGGCCAAAACGCCGTGCTGGCCCACGGTTTGTCCCGTATAACCGGACATGTAAACTACGCGGATCCCCCGTCGTTGTTCCAGCAGATGATCCGCGAGAACGCGACCGCTGATACCCGGCATTACCACATCGGTCAACAGGAGATGGATGGGCTTTTTGCAATCCTGGCTGATCTTCAGAGCCTCAGACCCACTGCCAGCTTCAAGGACGTCATACCCGCAAAGCTCAAGGAGATTACGGCTCAACTTTCGAAGAGAGACTTCGTCTTCCACCAGCAACACGGTCTCAGTTCCATGCAATAAAACGGGCGCCTCAGACGCCTGTTTCTGCGGATCACTCATGACTTCAGCCTTCGGGAGATAAATTTTGAAGATGGCGCCTGCGCCGAGGTCGCTGGCGACATCAATGTAGCCGCCACTCTGTTTCACAACGCCGTAGACCATGGACAAGCCGAGCCCAGTCCCCTTTCCCTTCTCTTTCGTGGTGAAGAACGGTTCAAAGACTCGCGCCCGCGTTGCCGCGTCCATTCCAACTCCGTCATCCGTCACTGTCAGCAGGACATAGTCGCCAACCAACACGGGATAAGGGTAACGACTTACGAACTCTTCGTCCATGTGGAAATTGGACGTCTGGAGTTTCAGTTCACCGCCGTTGGGCATGGCGTCTCGTGCATTCACCGCTAAATTCAGGATGACTTGTTCGATCTGTCCCTGATCGGCCTTGACGCGCACGAGCACAGGGTCAAGATCGGTCTTTAACTGAATGTCTTCGCCAATCAGCCGTTTCAGCATTTTCTCCATATCCTTGACGACGGCATTAAGGTCCAGGATTCGCGGATCCATCACCTGCTGACGGCTGAATGCCAACAATTGTCTCGTCAGGCCGGCGGCGCGATGCCCTGCTTTCAACATCTCATCCACACAAGGACGCAACGCACTGTCGGCGGCGGTACCCTCCTGGACGATTTCTCCGTAGCCGATAATCACTCCGAGCAGATTGTTGAAATCGTGAGCTACCCCACCCGAAAGCCTGCCTACGGCTTCCATTTTCTGGGCTTGACGGAACTGCTCTTCCAGGTTCTTGCGCTGCGTTACATCACGATTGACGATCACCAACTTCTCAACTTTCTCGCCTCTCATAATCGTGCTGGCCGTGGACTCGAGCGTGCGCCAACTGCCGTCTTTGTGACGCATGCGATATTCCAAGCTGGTGCCAACCGCGGTCCGACGGGCATCCGCCGCAGCCTTCAATACTTTTTCGCGGTCTTCAGGATGGATCTGATCCAGCGCTGTCGTTCCTCCGAGTTCCTCCGGCGTATATCCCAGAATCCTCTCGTAGGAGGGACTGTTGTAAAGCCGCTGGCCCTTGGTATCGACAACAGCGATCATGTCTGCGGCGTTTTCCGTAATCAGACGGAACAATTCTTCACGCTCAATCAGCTGCTTTCGAACGGCCTGAATCTGGAAATGCTGGTAAACGGTATAGATATCGAAGAGCAGAACCATGCCGACTAGCCCCAGAATGGTATCGCTCAGGGGAGTAGAGTCCAACTCCGGATGGTGAAAGCGGAGCGCCGGGAATCCGAAAGAAACAATAGCGCCCGTCAGGAGCAGAGTGATGAGAACCGCGCAGCCCCACAACCACCAATCGCGCCGCTCAATAACCCGGAGGCGATCGCGCAGGTCCGCGCCTCGATCCGAGTTTGCTGCGCTCGGACCGATTAGGCTAGATGCCTCCATTGACGAAAGCCCCATGGTTCTTCTCTCTGTACTCGGGTAATCGCTGACAAGCGACTACTTTCCATAATGGAAGATCAAGAAAGAACAAGCACGGGGGGGGCCATCGAACGTACAGATACGATCAGTGAGGGAAAGATAAGCTGTTTTTTATGAGTCGGTTGCAGACCGCAGCCGTTCCGACGGGGAACCCGTGAAAGCAGAGTGTTCCTGTGCTGGAATGTCGTCTGAATTCCGGACACACACGTCCTGATCGGGGCATTGAACCTGGCTTTTACGAAGGTCGCTTGGGGGATGATCTGATGGCCCAAGCTGCTGCTTGAGCTTCTCCCGCATCGTCATGCCGATGCTTAACAGCTCGGCTCGGAGGGGGGGGAACAGGTTCGCCGCTTCCTCGAATCTGCGGTCATGCGCCATGCGCTCGAGAATCCCGGCTTTCTCTGCGACGTCCGAAAGGCCTAAGTAACCTAACTCTCCTTTAAAGCTGTGTGCCGTCCTCTCGACCGCTTCGAGGTCGGCGGTCTCGATGGCTTTTTCCAGGTTGGCAAGTTGCTTCGGAGTCTCTTCCAGAAAGATTGCTACCAACTCGGAAAGGAGCGCCCGGTCGCCGTCGACCCGCCGTAGAGCTTGCGCGAAGTCCCAACCCACCGGCGAGGAGGAAAGAACCTGCGAAGATGAAATCGCATGGATTTGGCCTGGCGGACTGAAGAATTTGGCGATCGCAGCTTCGATTCCATGGCTGCTCACCGGTTTGCTGAGGTATTCATCCATGCCGGCCTGCAGGCAGCGCTCTCTATCGCCTTTCATCGCATGTGCCGTCATGGCGACGATCGGTACGTGGGAACCAGTCCCGTTCTCGCGCTCACGAATCTTCCGTGTTGCGGCCAAGCCATCGATGCTGGGCATTTGCACGTCCATGAACACAAGGTCGAACGTTTCGGCATTCAACCTTGACAAAGCCTCTCGCCCGTCACATGCGATTGTCAACAGGTGCCCCATCTTTTCCAGCATCCGCGCAACGACCGCCTGGTTTACTGGATTGTCTTCTGCCAGCAAAATCCGAAGTTTTCTAGATTCTGCCCGCGAAATGGGCGTTGTTACCGGGACGAGCACGGGATTTTCGGACCGTTGGCCTAGAACCGTCAGTGTGGCGGCAAGCAATTCCGACTTACGAATGGGTTTCTGCAGGCACGCTCGTATGCAGAGGTCGCGGCAG
>VFSW01013605.1_pt1 | contig 11303 bp, 12 predicted proteins | sample 5358111 | NCBI WGS metagenome assembly VFSW01 (sample SAMN11554181, study PRJNA540505) | mine drainage metagenome | isolation source: sediment from site ElyBrook_90M | place: USA: Ely Copper Mine, Vershire, VT | collected 2017 | reverse complement strand
TGGAAGGACGCCACGCCCGGCGAGCATACACTGGTTTCCCGAGCTACCGACGTGGATGGAACGGTTCAACCTACAAAGGCCGAACTCAGCCGAAAAAAGACGTTTCTCGAAGACAATGCTCAGTTCCCGCGCAAGATCATGATCGCGTGACGCGCGGGTTTACTTGGCCGCGGCCCAATTTGTGGTGAGACCGTGCGAGTATTCTAAAGCTTGTGTGCCCCTTCGACCCGGGCGAGATTTCGGTCGAACGTGCCAAGGGGAAGATGCCCGGCTTTCCGTGCTAGCTGAAGCGTCAGGCAATCGGAGAAACCGAGCGTCGGTTTGACGCGAAATAGTTCCAGGGCCGCCGCGACAGTTTCCGGCTCTTGCAGCATCAAGTCCCGGTGATTGAGCAACATTTCGATTGCCTTAGCCAATTCCTTCGAACTCAACCCGTAGACCGTGTTGAGCACCCACGTCGCTTCGGCCAGTGCCAGCACCGAAACCCACGCGCCGGGCTCGATGAAGGCTTCGGTGGAGGCGGCTTGGTGGGAATCGTCGCGCGCGATCAGGCGGACCAGGACGTTGGTGTCAATGGCCCGCATAGCGCTTGCGCGTATAGCGCCGGATGCCCTCTTTCATTTCGGCGACGCTTCGTTTTTCGGGTGGGTGCGCCCCAAATAACATCCGGTGGATATCTTCGGAGGTGAAGCGTCCCGCGCGACGGACAACAATCTGGCTGCCGTCTTCCTCCCACTCCAAGACCGACCCCGGACCTATGCCGAGCTTTCGGCGCACATCTGCCGGGACCGAAATCTGGCCCTGGGCCGTGAGCTTGGAACGCGCAATCGCCATAGCTTACATTACCATGGTAATGTCTTCGTGCTGCGCACGCACCCTCGAATATAAAAGACGACGCCGCAGGCAAGTTTTTATTTTCATCGCCGTTGTTGTGCGGAACGCAATGGGAACACTCCTCGGTGCCGTGTTGGCAATCGTGTTTGGGATGGGGCGGATCGCCGCCGCACCGATAGCGATGAAAACCCACGCCCCAGGCGAACATATGTCGAATAAGGAGCGAAGAAAGTGACGTGTTTTCGAGAGTGCCAACAGTTCTGCGGAAACACCGAAACCGTTCACGCGAATGTGAACGCTGCAAGCCGGGGTGCGTGCGCCACAAACCGCTATAATTGGGGCATCCGTACATGTTGTTGACCACAGCGGCCTATTTCAGTTTCCTTGCGGCCGTTTTCTTCGCCTACTGGCTTGCCGCGCGATACCGCCTGGGCGCGCTGGCCGTGGTGCTTTTCGCCAATTACTTTTTCTACGCCCGCTGGGATCTCGCGTATCTCGCCATCATCCCCGCTGCGTCCACGTGCGACTTTCTGATTGGCCATGCGCTCCACCGGTCTGTGCGTCCTGGGCTGCGGCGATTGCTGGTCACGCTCAGCATCGCGCTCAACGTGGGTCTCATGGCCTCGGTCAAGTATTTCCCCGTCCTGCCGTGGGTGCTGCCTCTCGCGCTCTCATTCTACGGCTTTCAGTCGCTCACCTACACCATCGACATCTACCGCCGCGACGCGAAGCCGGCCGACAGCTATCTGGCGTATCTCGCCTCCGCGAGTTTCTTCCCCACCACGGTGGCCGGTCCCATCACGCGCATCGCGACGCTATGGCCGCAGTGGTCCAAACGCGAAATGCTGACGGCGCAAGACGGAGGCAAGGCGCTGTTCCTGATTGGCCTGGGCCTGGTGAAAAAGCTCCTCATCGCCGATTTCCTGGCTGAGACTCTGGTGAATCGCGTGTTCGATTTGCCCAAGCTCTACTCCGGCGCTGAAGTGCTGGCGGGCGCGTACGGCTACGCGCTCCAGCTCTACTACGATTTCTCCGGCTACACCGATATCGCGATCGGGTCCGCGCTCCTGCTGGGCATCACACTCCCGCGCAACTTCAATCGCCCTTACTCCGCCCAAAACATTTCCGACTTTTGGCGCCGGTGGCACATTTCGTTCTCGAATTGGCTGCGCGATTATCTCTACTTTTCGCTACCCGGCCTGCGCTCCCGCTGGAAGATCTTCGCATATCTGAATCTTGTGATCACCATGGTGATCGGCGGACTGTGGCACGGCGCCGGGTGGACGTTCATTGTCTGGGGCGCCTGGCACGGCATCGGACTGGCGGTGCACCGCGGCTGGCGGGCGCTGCACGGCAATCCGAAATTAACTCTCACGCTCGGCGCGCGATTCCTCTGCGGCCTCGCGACTTTCCACTTCGTTCTCATCGGCTGGGTCTTCTTCCGCGCCTCCAGCCTCTCCACCGCGCGCGATATCCTCTACCAGATCTCTTCCGGCAGCATCTCTTTTGCGAACATTACTCCGGCGTTCATGCTGGTGCTGGCCGTCGCCGCCGCCGCGCAGTATGTTCCGCAACGCTGGTACGACGGCGGTCTCCAACTGTATTGCCAATTCCCCTATTACGCGCAGGCCGCGGCCATCGCCGCGCTGGCGGTCGCCATTCGCTACGTCGCCGGATCGGGCTCGGCCCCCTTCATCTATTCCCGGTTCTGACGATGCTGCCGCCCATGTTCCCGAAGAAGACATCGCTCGCCATCGCCACCTTGGGCGCGCTGTTGTTGTCGCTCGAATCCGCTAAATTGGCCCGCCCTTTTACGCTTTCCGAGGTGGTCGATTTTCGTCCGCGCGACATTCCGAACGTCGAACCGCTGGCGCCGATTCCGGCATCCACAAGGCCGGTCACGGCATGGAAGCACCCGATTATCGAGCCCAATCTGATCGATGAGCACGACAATCTCCGGCCGTTCTATCTCGCCTTGTGGCGCACCGAATTGGGCGCCCCGGGCGCAATTACGCGCGTGTTGCACTATGGCGATTCCCCCGTGACCGCCGATTCCATCACCGCCGACGTGCGCTCGCTTTTGCAGCAACACTTCGGAGATGCCGGCCACGGCTTCGTCCTGATCGCCAAGCCTTGGGCCTGGTACGGTCACCGGGGCGTCGAGGTGCAAGGGAAGGGCTGGCAAATCGCGGCCGCCACGCAAGTCCGCGCCAAGGATGGATTCCACGGCCTAGGCGGTGTCAGTTTTGAAGGCGACACGGGCGCCTCTACGCACTTCGAACTCGCCGAAGATCACTCGCAAATGGAGATTCACTTCCTGCGCCAGCCCGGCGGGGGCGTCCTCGCGGTGGAAGCCGAGGGACAGAGACTCGGCCAGGTGGAGACGGATGGGCCCGGCAAACAACCCGATTACCAGACCTTTCCGCTGAACGCGGGAGCGCGCCAGATCGATCTGACGGTGGAGCGCGGACCGGTTCGTCTATTCGGCGTCAGTTACGAAAGAAATACGCCGGGCGTGATTTACAATAGTCTTGGGCTGAACGGCGGCCAGGTGCAAGTGGTGGTCCGCTATTTCGACAAGGCTCAGTGGACCGAGGAGTTGCAGCACCAGCATCCGGATCTGGTGGTGATCAATTACGGCACGAACGAGAGCGTTTATGCAGACTACATCGAGCGTTACTATCCCGGCGAGTTGCGCCAGGTGATCGAGTGTGTGAAGGCGGCAGTGCCACGGGCCTCGGTTCTGATCATGAGTCCCATGGATCGGGGGCAGCGCGACGCCAACTTCCGCATCACCACGGTTCCCGCTCTCCCGCGCCTGGTGGAGATCCAACGTGAAATGGCGTCCGAGATGGGCTGCGCGTTCTTCAATACGTTTCAGGCCATGGGCGGCGAAGGAACCATGGCGCGCTGGTATGACAGCCAGCCGAGACTGGTGAGCGCCGATTTCACGCATCCCTTGCCGGCGGGCGCGCGGAAGGTCGGGGTGCTGCTCGATCAGGCGCTCGAATCGGGCTACCGGCAATTTAAGGCGCGCGAGCAGCGGAGATCCCACTAGTGGGAAAACTCGTCCTGCTTGTTTTAGCGCTCCTCGCCGCCACTCCTGCCCCGGCCGTTACCCCCAGCGCGAAAAAGACTCGCAAGAAGACGGCGCACAAAAAACATATTCGAGTGCCGGTGGTTCATGTTTCGCCGGTGGTCCGCGGCGCCGCTTTACGAGCCATCAGTGAACGAAATTCCCGTCCCGTGGATGTTCTGGAAGGCGCCGGTGCGCTGGTTCCATTCTTCGAGCAGCTCTCGCATCCGCCGGAAAATATGTCGCTCCACATTCTGCAGTACGGCGATTCGCACACCGCATCGGACGACTGGGCCAACCAGATGCGCCAGGATTTTCAAGCCAAGTTTGGCGCGGGCGGCCCCGGATACACACTGCCCGGCCATCCCTTTCTTGGATACCGCAGATTCGATAGTAAGGGCGCCAATTCGCGAGGATGGTACACAGGCGGAATCGTGACGCGCAAGGATGACGGCGTCGATGGCCTGGGCGGAATCAGCCTCACATCGCAATCCGCGGGCGAGACAGTGACGCTGAGCGTAGAGTGCGAGCAACTCGAACTGCATTACCTGCGGCAGCCCGGCGGCGGCCAACTGGAATTTTCCGTGGATGGCGCTCCCACGCAAACCATCGATACCGATGGCGAGGATGGGCCCGGTGTTTACTCTTACGCCGCGTCGCCGGGGCCGCATCAATACACGTTACGTACGCTTAGCTCCGCCCCGGTGCGGCTGTTTGGCTGGGTAGCGCAAAATCATGCGGGTGTTACTTACGAGACCCTCGGCATCAACGGCGCCCAGGCTAATCTGATCCTCGAATGGAACCCGGCCGTACTGGCGCCGGAACTGACAGGCCGCGATCCGGCGCTTATCGTTCTTGCCTACGGGACGAACGAAGCTCTTAACCGCTCGTGGACCGCCGAAGGATATCGCGCCGCGTTAACTGAAATCATCCAACGGCTGCGCGCCGCCGTTCCAGTGGCGAGCATTCTCCTGATCGGTCCGCCCGACTGCGAGTATCGCACCCGCGGCCGCCGTCTTCCGTTTCCACACTTGGACCAAGTTATCGAGGTCCAGCGCGATGTCGCCCAAGCCAATGGCTGCGCTTTTTGGGATTGGCGCGCCGCCATGGGCGGTCCCGGATCGGTTCGTCAATGGGTGCAAGCGGGGCTGGGGCAAGGCGACTACACACACCTGACCGGGGCCGGCTATCGCACCGCGGGTGACATGCTCTTCGAAGAATTGATGCAACAGTACAACCGATTTCTCACCATCCGCGCCGAAGGAAGCCGTAGTCAATAAGATGGACAATAAAGAGCGCATCGCCGCGATCGTACGCAAAGTTTCCAATAACAGCACGCTTCCCGATCCCGATGAGTCGCTCTTCGACTCCGGGTTCCTCGATTCGTTCGCGCTGCCCGATCTGGTGAGCGAACTGGAGCGCGAGTTCGGGATCAAGATCCCCGATTCGGATTTAAATCCGCGCAAGTTCGAATCTATGACGCGCATTCAAAGCTACCTCGAGAGCAGGATGTAAATCGTGGCGGCGATTCGGGGCTTTGGAGCCTACCTGCCGTCGCGCGTGGTGACCAACGCCGAGCTGGCCGCGCGCTTGGATTGCGAAGCCGGATGGATCCTCGATGTTTCGGGAATTGAAGAGCGGCGTTATGCGGCTCCCGAGGAATCCGTCGCCGGCATGGGCGTAGCCGCGGCGCAACAATGCCTGGAAGGCGCGGGAGTGAAAGTGAGCGAGATTGGAATGATTCTGGTTTCCTCCGGCTCTTCCGAACGCCGCTTTCCCGGACCCGCAGCGGAAATCTCTCACGCTTTGGGCGTCGACGGTGTGCCGGCGATCGACTTGCCCATCGCCAGCGCCGGCAGTTTGTTCGCCATGGCATTGGCTGGGTCACTGTCGTCCATTCACGGCGGCATACTCGCGATCGCTTCCGAGAAGATGTCTACGGTTGTTGCGCGCGAGCCCTTGGAGCGCGGCGTTGCGCCACTCTTTGGAGACGGTGCAGGCGCTTGCCTGATTAGTCCTGACGACGGTCCGGTGAGGATCGTCGATTCGGTGCTGCATTCAGACGGCTCGTTCGCTGGAGATCTGCGGCTCGAATTTGGAGCGCCACTAGAGATGAACGGCCGTTCCGTGATTTTGCAGGCCTCGCGCAAAATCCCATCCGCGATCGGCGAGCTGCTCGAAAGAAACGGAAAGTCCGCATCGGCGGTGAAAGTTTTCCTGATGCATCAAGCCAACCAAAACCTGATGGATCGAGTGGCGCGCGCTCTCCAAGTGGACACTACCCGCTTTTATTCGAACATCCGGCGTTACGGCAACACCTCGTCGGCGTCCATGCTTATCGCGGCGGCAGAATGGTGGCGCGATCCCGGACCTCGCGCGGGCGACCTGATCTGTTTCGCCACTTTCGGGGCTGGATTTCATTGGGGCGCGCTGCTGGCGGAAACTGCGAACTAGTCGCCGGAAGCGCGGCGCGGCGGATTGTACGAAAAATACGATGCGAGGGCCAGCCGCACAGCGCTCCAGCGCGTACGCAACAGGGAGAGCCCAACCATGAGCAGGATCACCAGGATGGCCGCGACGCCGCAATACACGTTGCTCAGCGACGATTTCAATGCCCCGAACCAGCGTCCGTATACCAGTTCAATATGCACCCAGTAGACCAGCAGCGACGTGGTGCCAAGCTGCCGCACCCAGCTCCAGGACGCGGCCAGCGGCATCGCAGTCCATAAGTAGGCGAAGCCGATCACCAGCATCACGACGCCGAGCTTGATCACAATGAGCCACGGACTGTCGAGCCAAAACTCGGACTTGGGATAAACCGAGTAGGGCATGTTCGAGAAGTATTGGCCGCCCAAAATCAAACCGAAGCCCAGCAGGCCGCCCCATTGCATCACGCGATTCATTTGTTCGGGTTTCACCAGGCGCAGTATGCTCCCGGCGCTGAGTCCAAAGGCAATGAACGCAGCCCAGGGAAAGAAGGCGAAGTATTGATAGCTGGGGACGAAGTACGCGGAGAATTGCGGAGGAAGCCAGCGCCAATCGATGGCGGAGACCAGGGGAGACGCCGCTGCAATGGCCACGCCCAACCCAGCACACAGGCGCACCCGCTCGGCCGTAGTGAAGATCGCCATGACGGACATCACCAGAATGGCGAATCCCATGCAATTGAGGATGTCCACCTTGAACAGATCGGTCCAGGGACTTTGTCCCATGGCGAAGATCCAAAGCTGAAGGCGAAACAAGAAGGCCAGGGTAAACAAATAGCCGGCGCGTTTCAATGCCGCTCGCCAGCGCGCCGTCGCGTTCAGGCCCTGGCGTTCCCGGCGATCCATCAAGAAGGCAAGCGTGATACCGGTCAGGACCAGGAAGATCGCGGGACCGATGCCCCCGAAGAACTGCGAAAGCATGAACGGTCCATCGGTTCGAAGGTCGGTTCGATTGAAGGAGTGAAATACGTGGCCTTGCAACATCACGACGACAGCGGCGCCGCGCGCCCAATCCAAAAAGGTAAGGCGGCCGCCGGTATCGCGTATGTTTGGCTGCGTTGTCTCTTCCACGTTTTATTGACCCGGATGTTCGGTCTTGACGCCCGGCGGAAGTTTGAGCTGCATGGCGTCGGGCTTCAGGGGTGGATTGATCTTCAAATCGGTGTAAGTGACCAGGCGATAATCGTGTGAAGGCTCGAAAATCTTCTCACGCAACGGATAGGGATCGCCTTGTTCGGGAATCCACAACTCGATCTTTTCAACATATTGCCGGGCCTCAGCCGCCTTGGGATTCAGCTGCAGGCGAATGGCCGATTGGCCTTTTATGCTCTCGATTCCAAGCACACTCACGTCGTAGTCTTTTGCAAGTTCTGTGCCGGAGGTGCCAAATCCAATCATGAGAAACCTGTCGAGCTGCTCGCCATGCTTGTCCAAGTCGAACACCTGCAAGGTCTTGATCCTCGGCAAATACTCCTGAATGCGGCGTTTCTCGAAGGTGATAGTCTTCTGATCCGGCACGGTAAAATCCACCCGCCCTTGAACTTCACCCGGCTGAACCTTCTTCATGGTTACGGTTCCGCTTTCGGTAGTGTCGTCGTTCAGAACGTCGGTGTGGTCGACGTGGGTCACCTGACCGGTCATGGCCTTGAAGTCGGTCGCGGCCTTGTCCATGCGGGCGAGAATCTGCTGCACCGTGTCGCCGGCAGCGGCGAGCATCGGAGGCCCGGCCAGGATGAGACACACGACAAATCCGCGCAGTGGTGATTGCATCGATTGTTTGATTCCTGAATGGGCCTTGCGGCTAGGGCGTGGTGAACGCCATGAATCCTTTAATTTCCTGTTCGGAATCGACAATGGGTTCTAAACGAACTACACGGTACTTCTTGCCGGTGCGCGCTTGGAGCAGGGTGCCGGCCTTATCGGCGCGGGCGTTCTCGGGGGTGTTCGAAAGTTGCTCCGCATCCATCCAGAAAACGGTGTCGCCGTGTTCGGAGGGGAGCATCACGATACTATTGGCCCGCGGCTGGTCGCGGAACCACTCCCGCGGCGTCAAGAAGATGAAGGCCAGAATGAGACCGACCATCACGTCATACTGCCAGCCGGCGCGTGGAAAATCCCAGAACAAAAAGCGCTTGATCCCGTGGATCGGGCTACCCATGTTGCTATCAGTTTAACATGCGGCCGCGCCACATCCGGCCAGGGAATGTAAGTGAATGTGAAGAGTAAGGTTAAGTTGGTTACTTATACTTTCGCAGGACGGCGAGTACACGGCCCTGGATCTGCACGGAAGCTGCGTCCACCAGGATGGGCTGCATGGAAGCGTTGGCCGGCTGCAGACGGATGCGGCCGCCGGGCTCATGGAACAAGCGCTTGAGCGTGGCTTCGCGGCCGTCCACGAGCGCGACCACGATCTCGCCATCCTGCGCCTGTTGCGCGCGCTCCACCAGCACATAGTCGCCGCTCATGATGTGATCGTCGATCATGGATTCGCCGCTCACTTGGAGCGCGAAGGTGTCGCCTTTGCCGGCGAAGTCGGCGAACTGCAACGTGTCTTGTCCTTCGATGGCTTCCACTGGGGTGCCCGCCGCGATACGTCCGGCGAGCGGAATTTCGGTGGATCGCGCCGATGCGCGGCCCTTCCGCCTCTCCTGCACGTACTTGGCGGAAACTTCGAGCGAGCGGCTTTGATTGAAGAGGCGGCGCAGGTAGTTGCGCGACTCCAGCGCCTGGATGTGCTTGTGCACGGTGGCCAGGGACGCGAGATGGAGCCCCTGGGCCAGTTCCTCGTAGCTGGGGCTGTAGCCATTCTGTTCGACGAAGTCCGCGATGAAGTCGAGCACTTCTTTTTGCCGCTTGGTCAATGCCATGGAACCATTGTGAGGCGAACAAAAGGGGAAGTCAATGGGGAGGGTACTTGCCATTGGGATTGGCGGTTGCCAGCGGAGAAGTCAAACCGAAGTCCCAGGTTATAAGCGTTTCCCCTAGCCTACCTAAGGTCAGATCTTAGGGCAAATTGATCCAACAGACGCATTGTTCGGCGACGAACAGTAGCCAATAATGAACTTGCGGTCGCAAGTGGGCCCTGGGTCCGATTACATGGGCTTTCATGTAGGACAAGTATTCGGCGATTATTCCATCACCGCCGTGCTGGGCGCGGGTGGCATGGGACGAGTGTACAAGGTGGAACATTGTCTCACCGGGCGAACCGAGGCGATGAAAGTGCTTTCCGCCGAGCTTGCTTCCGAGACTCAGATCAAGCGGTTCGAACGCGAGATGCGGTCGTTGGCCCGCTTAAGCCATCCCAATATTGCCGCCCTCCACAATGCAGTTCATTCGGAAAATCAACTCATCCTGTTGATGGAATTTATCGAAGGTCAAACGCTGGAAAGCATGTTCGGCGGCGGGCGTTTGCCTCTAGACACGGGGATTGGTTATATCAGGCAGATGTTATCGGCGCTTGGATACGCGCATCAGCAAGGAGTAGTGCATCGCGATGTAACGCCGGCGAATGTGATGGTCACCGGCGACTACGTCAAGCTGACCGATTTTGGACTGTCGAAATCCTACGGAGATTCTCTGTTAACCAATTGCGGAGAGGTGCTCGGCTCCTTGCCATACTTAGCGCCCGAGCAATTGAAGGGAACCACGCAGCCAGACCGGCGATCCGACCTTTATTCCGTGGGAGCCATCCTGTACGAGCACCTCACGGGACAGAAGCCTTTCGGACCAAACCGGCGGCTGGCGCCGGTGCTTACCGACTCAGAGGGCGATCCTCAACCGCCCAGCCAACTGGAGCCGAGCCTCTCGCCGAAATGGGACGGCATTCTTCGCCGCGCCTTGGCGAAAGACCCGGCGCACCGCTATCAATCGTCCGAGGAGTTCCTGGACGCGATCGCTCAACTTGACCAGCCCGCTGCCGCGGCGGACCTTCCACTGCCACGGCTGCGCACGATAGCGATCGGCATCGCCGCATTTGCGGGACTGGTCTTAGCAGTGGTGGCCTCGCCGGCGCTCGACCGATTCAAACAAGCCGCGCCGGCTACTGTGCCGTGGCGGCGGCTGCACATCGCACCTCCGAGCTTTGCCACTGCTATGACGCCCCCCGCTGCGCCGGCGGCCGCAGTGGATACGACGCTACTGGCCGCCAGCCCCACAAAGGTACGGCACGTGAAGCGCGCCGCGCGATTCACCGACGTTGGCGCGTTCGATCCGCTTCCGGCGGCGAAGGCGTCGCACAGCACGTTAGCGATACCGGCGGCGGCCCCGGCCGTCAGCCTTGCTCCAGCGCCTCCTACCTTCAGCCCGGCGAGCGCCACTAGCAGCGCGAGCTTGGCGACCCCTGGGCCTACCGCCGCTGCCGCGCAAGACGTTAACGAGCCGGTAGCGGCCGAAGGAACCGAGTCCGGTGATCCGCAAACCACGGCGCCGGCGAAGAGACATTTTTGGAGCAAGCTGAACGTGTTTAAGAAGAGAAGGAAAAGCACCGGCGAGTGACCCCATCCCTACGGCTTGCAGGCGCCAAAGTCCCTGCTTGCGGTGTCGCCGGACAGCGCGCAGGTCCACGGAACTTTTCGTCCGTCAGGCGACCGGTGCATTCACAATTCCGGCCGTTATTCGTCACTGGGCAAATGACTAAGTCAAGACGCCGCGCAATCGCAGCGCTTCGTCCACCAGGGCGATCAGATCGTCGCGGGTAACTTTGATCTGGCCGGGGGCATCTTCCGCGCCCTCGGGGACCACAGGCCGGCCAGGTTCCATGCGGTTGTGGGACTTTACGCCATATCGCCCACGTGCTTCAAATAGTTTTCCAACTTCATGTTTGGAGAGTACCTTGGGACCTCCCAGCAGCTCTGACACCAGCGTGACGCGCGCGAAGTGCTCGACGGTTTCCATCTTGAAGAAGGCCT
>VFSW01013604.1_pt1 | contig 11305 bp, 8 predicted proteins | sample 5358111 | NCBI WGS metagenome assembly VFSW01 (sample SAMN11554181, study PRJNA540505) | mine drainage metagenome | isolation source: sediment from site ElyBrook_90M | place: USA: Ely Copper Mine, Vershire, VT | collected 2017 | reverse complement strand
GGGCAAAAAGACAAGCCAGAATGCGACAGTTATTGTGGCGCGGCTCCTTAGGTCAGCAGCTTCCGTTGTATCCGCCCTTGCGGGCATCGTGGCAAATAGCCGCCAGACCGCGCTCTCGTTTCCTCCACCCCCTCTATGATTGTCAATCTGTGGCCGCTTGACCCGCCTTACGCCAGCGCGCCGTTGGCGCGGAGGTTTTGGCCGCTGACCCACGAAGCGGCGTCGCTTGCCAAAAACGCGACCACTTCCGCGATTTCCTCCGGCTTGCCCAAACGGCCAAAGGCGGATTGCGCGCCGAAGAAACGGATTTCCTCGGGCGTCTTGCCGGTGGTGAAAAGCTCCGTCTCGGTCGGGCCGGGCGAGACGGCGTTGACGGTGATGCCGCGCGGGCCAAGCTCCTTGGACAGCGAGCGCGTCAGTTGCTCCACCGCCCCCTTTGTCGCAGCGTAAGCGCCGTAATTCAACATCAATCGCGCGGTAACCGAACTGGACAAGTTGATGATGCGCCCGCCGTCGGCCAGCCGCGTCGCGGCTTGCTGGCAGGCGAAAAAGACGCCCTTCACGTTGATATTGAAGATGCGGTCAAAATCGGCCTCGGTGGTGGCGGCGACGGGTTTGATGAACATCACTCCCGCGTTGTTGACAAGAATGTCGAGGCGTCCGAAATGCGAAATGGTTTCGTCAAACAAACGCTTCACTTCCGAGACCTGGCCCATGTCGGCCTGGATCGCGAAGGCGTCGCCGCCGGCGGATTTGATGGCCGCCACAGTTTCATCCGCCGCCGCGCGCTGGCTGGTGTAATTGGCCGCCACCGCCGCCCCGCCGCGGGCCAAACGCAAAGCGATGGCCCGGCCAATCCCGCGCGACCCGCCAGTGACAAGGGCGACTTTTCCTTTTAATGAATCGTTCATAGTGTCGCACTTTCACCGATATTGGCGATTCCCGCAACCCGCTTACGATCCATGAAATTCCGATTTGCAATTTTGGGGGAATGAGCAACGTATTTTGCGCGCCGGCGCCGCTTCCCCCTATGGCGGCCATCGCGGCGGCTGTTGTGGGGCATTAAAAGTTGTTGTCACTCTCGGCGAAGCGGGTCTAGGTTGCGCTCGGAGCAGGCAACGATCCTGTTGCCCCGCCGCATGGAATGTGAACGCTAACCGCTCTCGATTTGCCCCGCTCCTGCCTCTGCTGACGGCAGCCGCGGCGCTTGCCTCGCTGGCTTTCTGGCTGATGGGGCGCGGCGAAATAAATCTCGCCGAACGACTCCCCGGCGCCGACCATTCGCCCGATGGCGCTGGCGGCTCCTCTGTCAATCCGATTTTGGCGGGCCGGCTCATTCCCGGTCATGCAGCCTCCGTCAATCTTCCGGGCTGGTGGCCCCAATTTCGCGGGCCGTCGCGGGACAATGTCGCCGCCGACGGCGGCGCCCTGCGCCGCTCCTGGGATTCCGCCGCGCCCCGCCCATTGTGGAGCGTCACTTGCGGCGAAGGTTACGGAGGCGCCGCTGTCCGGGGCGGTCGCGTTTATATTCTTGACTACGATTACGACCAGAAGCTGCACGCGCTGCGATGTTTGTCGCTGGCGGACGGCGGCGAGATTTGGCGGTTCGCCTACAAAGACCCGGTCAAACGGAATCACGGCGTCACCCGCACGATTCCGGCTGTCAATGGTAAATACGTCGTCGCGATGGATCCCAAGTGCCACGTCCTTTGCCTTGACGCCGCCAGCGGCGCGCTTCGTTGGAGCATCGATCTCGCCGTGGAATTCGGAGCGACCGTTCCGCAGTGGTACGCGGGCCAATGCCCGTTGATCGACGGGAGCGCCGTCATCCTCGCGCCGGGCGGCCCGGACGCGCTGCTGCTCGCCGTCGATCTCGAAACCGGCAAGCCGATTTGGCGCTCACCGAATCCGCACGATTGGAAAATGACGCACTCCTCCGTCATGCCGATGGAATTTGCCGGGCGCAAATTCTACCTTTACTGCGCCAGCGGCGGGGTCGTGGGAATTTCCGCCACGAACGGCGCGCAGCTATGGGAAACACCGGATTGGAAGATCAGCATTGCCACCGTCCCCTCGCCGCTGGCGCTGAATGATGGCAAGATTCTCTTGTCCGGCGGTTACAAGGCCGGGAGTTTGCTCCTGCAATTGCGCGAGAAAGATGGGCATCTCCAGCCAGAGACTGTTTGGAGGCTCGGCCCCGAAATCTTTGGCGCGACGCAACACACTCCGATTTTTCACAACGGCGCGATCTATGGCGTCCGCCCCAACGGACAATTTGTCTGCCTCGGCCTCGACGGAAAAGTCGTCTGGACGAGCCGCAGCGGAACGGACTTTGGCCTTGGTTCGTTCTTGTGCGCGAACGGCGTTTTTTTCGCGATGAACGATTCGGGCAAGCTGACGATGATGGAAGATTCGCCGTCGGAATTCAGGCAGCTCGGCGAAGCGCAGGTGCTTGATGGCGGCGAATCGTGGGGGCCGATGGCACTGGCGGGCGGACGCCTCCTTGTTCGCGATTTCACGCATCTCGTTTGCCTCGACGTCGCCGCTCCCGCGATTGCCTCAACAAAATAAAACAAGGCTTGGCCAAAAGAGGGTAAGCCAGCAGCCCGTGGACGGACGACAGTTGAACAGATGGCTGATGTATGAACGGGCACCTTTTCCAACGAAGAACCGGGCGCCGCCACTTTCTAATTGACGGCGCGAGATGGGCCGCGCTCGCCGCCATCGGAATTGTCAGCGGCGCTTTGATTTCCCGCCGCTCGGCCCGCGAGGTTTGCGTCGGCTCCGGCCTATGCCACGGGTGCGATGCTCTCGAAGATTGCGGACTGCCGCAGGCGTTGTCCGCAAAGGAGGTTTTCAAACGTGAAACCCGAATTTGAACTCTTCGACCGGCGCGAATTTTTTGCGGTTCTTTCCAAGACAGCAGCGGTGCTCGGCCTCGCCGCGAGCACGAAGGTTTCAGCGCAATCCAGCAACGCCTTCGCCTACGATCTCTCGCGTTTCCAGAAGACGGATCCGAAGCTGATCGCCTACGAGGAAACGGCGCGCTGGCGCGTTCCGCGCGAGCAGGCGCGGCGCATCGCAATCAGCCCGGCGGGCCAGCTTTTTATCTGCGCCGGAAATTTCATCAACGCTTTGAGCCGTTCGGGCGAACGCGGCTTGGAACTCGCTTTTGATTCGCCCACGTCGTGCGTCGCGATTGGCGATGACGGAACGATTTATGCCGGATTGCGCGATCACATCGAGGTGTTTGACGCCAAGGGAACACGCACCGCGCGATGGGCCGCGCCCGATCCGAAATCATGGCTGACAGGATTGGCCATCGGAGAGAATGACGTGTTCGCCGCAGATTCCGCCAGGCTGGCCATTTGGCGCTTCGACAAAACCGGCAAAATCATCAAGCGCATCGGGCAAAAGGACGCTGACCGGAACATTCCCGGATTCGTCGTGCCGAGTCCCTTTCTTGACGTCTTCATTCATCGCGACGGATTGCTGCGTGTCAACAATCCGGGACGCCATTGCGTCGAGGCTTACACGTTTGATGGCGATTGCGAAGGTTCGTGGGGCAAGCCGACCGCCGCCATCGATGGCTTTTGCGGATGCTGCAATCCCATCGCCATCACCATGCTGGCTGACGGGCGCATGGTCACCTGCGAAAAAGGCATTCCGCGCGTGAAAATTTACAGCGTCACCGGCGAATTCGAGTCCGTCGTTGCCGGGGCGGAATCGTTCCCGGAAAACGCCCACGCCTGCACCGATCTCAATGACTGCATTCACGGCGGCATCGATGCGACAGCCGACGCAGAGGGCCGGATTTACGTATTGGACATTGTCACCAGCGAAGTGCGCGTGCTGAAAAGGAAAGCGTGATGGAAGCAAAACCCGGCAGCGCGGTATCGCGGCGGCAATTCCTTTGCGGCGGGGCTCGCATGATGGCGATGACGGGGCTTGGCGTCGCCGCCGGAGCGCTGGCCACCCGCGCCAACGCGGGCAACTGGGTTTGGCAAATTGATCCATAGCGCTGCCTGCATTGCGGAAATTGCGCGACGAAATGCGTGATGCAGCAATCCGCCGTGAAAAGCGTCCACGCCTACGCGATTTGCGGATACTGCCAGCTCTGCACCGGATTCTTTGCCCCGGAGCCGAACCAATTGACCACGGCGGCGGAGAATCAGCTTTGCCCGACCGCCGCCATCCGGCGCACTTACGTGCAGGATCCTTACTTCCAATACGCCATTGATGAGCAATTGTGCATCGGCTGCGCGAAATGCGTCGAGGGCTGCAATCAATTTGGCAACGGCTCGCTCTTCCTGCAAATCCGGCACGACCGCTGCCTCAATTGCAACGAGTGCGCCATTGCGCGGACGTGCCCCGGCGACGCCATCCGGCGTGTTCCCCGCGAGCATCCGTATCTCATCAAAACCACGCCGCGCGGATGAATTCCCCGATGAAATTTTTGCGTCAATCACATTTTCTTTGGATGGCGGTCATCGCGTGCCTCATTGTGTCGCCGTCCTTCGGCGAACAGCGGTTTCCGCCGCCGGATTTCGACAACGGCTATTCGCTTCCGGCCACCTCGACGCCGTCTCCTCGATGGGCTTCTCTCCAATACCTGGATGCGGTGGTCTTCCTCGCGGCATTGGGAGTTTCCGTGTGGATGATCTACAAAAAGCGCTCGCGGCGCGGAGTGTTCTGGCTCTCGCTGGCCAGCCTCGCTTACTTCGGATTTTATCGCAAAGGCTGCATCTGCCCCATCGGCGCGCCGCAAAACGTCGTCTTCGCGCTTTTTCATTCCGAATACACGGTGCCAGTGACCGTGCTGATTTTTTGTTTTGCGCCGATTGTGGTGTCGCTGTTCGCGGGACGGGCCTTCTGCGCCGGGGTGTGCCCGCAAGGAGCGCTGCAAGACCTGGTGTTGATCAAGCCCATCCAGGTGCCGCTATGGCTGGAGCACGCGCTCGGCGTTGTGCCTTACATTTTTCTCGGAGCCGGTTTGATTTACGCCGGAACTGGCACCGGATTTATTATATGCCGATACGATCCGCTGGTGCCGTTTTTCAGGCTGTCCGGCAGCGCGTTCATCTTGACGTTCGGCGCGCTGGTTCTGGCGCTGGGCACATTCATCGGGCGTCCGTATTGCCGTTTTCTTTGTCCCTACGGAAGCATGTTAAAGCTGGCCTCTCTGGCCTCGAAGTGGCGCGTCCGCGTCACGCCGGACACCTGCACCCAATGCCGCCTTTGCGAGCAATCGTGCCCCTTCGGCGCGATGCGGGAACCAACCCCGCCGGGCTTCAAGCCGAATTGGCTGGCGGCGGAACGGCGACGGCTCGCAATCCTGCTCGTGGCTGCGCCGCTCTTGATCGCCGCAGGAACGTGGGCGGGAACGACGATGGCCTCGGCTGCGGCGGGAGCGGATTCAAACGTCGCGCTGGCCGAGCGCTATGTTCGCCAGCAATCCAAACCTGTCAACTACAGCCCAATGACGCCGGAAGCTCTCTCGCTGGAGCGCGCCGCCGAAAATCCCTTTGCCATCCTGAAGAAGGCGAACGAAACGCTGCTTCGATTCAAATGGGCTTCGGCGCTGTTTGGCGGCTGGGTTGGCTTGGTTATCGGCGTCAAACTCATCACCTTATCCATCCGTCCCGCCCGCCGCGATTTTGAACCGGACTCCGGATCGTGTTTCGCCTGCGCGAGATGCTTCACTTCGTGCCCCAATGAACGCGCCCGACTGGCGGTGATCACATGAACGCGAATCCGCTATATCGCTCATTGATTTTCACCGCGTGGATTGCGGGAATGTTCACCGCGCTGGTCGCCTCGGTGCTGCTTTGGAAGCATCTGACGGCCAATATCAATGATCCGTGGAAATCTCCCCAATTGTTGACACTTAAGGACAAGCTGGCGGGGCAGCCAAAAAACCAGCCTATCCAGGCGGAAATTCGGCAACTGGATCTCAAATTTCGCGAGAACTTCCGCCGCCGTTTGGCCCTCGAGAAAACCGGCGGGTGGCTGTTGCTCGGCGGGGCGGCTACTCTTCTTTTCGCGTTGCGCGGCGCGAGCCAATTAAAGAAAACATTTGCCCTGCCGCAGCCAAAACCTAATCCGTCCGACATTGTCAATCATACCGCCGCGCGCGCTCGAATATCACTCGCGGCTCTGGCCATGTCGCTAGTCGCGTCAGGAATCATTGTGCGGCTGAGTTACAGTTCCAGCCTGCCGAGCAGCGACGCCGCCTGGCAAAAGTGGCTGGCCCCGGCAGAGCAGGCCAAGTCGACGGAAGCGACGACGCCATTGGCGGCCTTTCACGCGAACTGGCCGCGATTTCGCGGGTGGGACGGGAGTGGTTTCGCGCCTGCGTTTTCGAACGTCATCAGCGGCGTCGTTTGGAGCGCGGCCATTTCCGCGCCTGGCCGCAACTCGCCCGTGGTGTGGGGCAATCGCGTTTTCATTTCCGGCGGGACGCAGGCGCGCCGCGAAATTTTCTGTTATGATGCGGGAACAGGTTCGCTTCTGTGGGACAAAGCCGTGGAAAATGTCCCCGGTAGTCCCGCAAAAGTTCCAGAAATTCCAGAGGACACCGGCTACGCCGCCAGCTCCCTGGCCACCGACGGACAACGGGTCTATGCGATGTTTGCCACCGGCGATCTGGCTGCATTGAACTTCGACGGTTCCACTGCATGGAGCAAATATCTTGGCCCGTTGAAAAATTTGTATGGACATGCCACATCGCTCGCCGTATGGGGCGCTCATTTGATTGTTCAACTTGACCAAGGCGGTTCTTCCCCCGCTGGCTCCAAGCTCATCGCCTTTCACGGCGCCACGGGACAAATCGCGTGGGAAACTCCCCGCCCTGTTCCGGCTTCGTGGGCCACTCCGATTGTTGTCGAGTCAGCGGGACGGGCGCAGATCGTCGCCTTCGGGGAGCCGTGGATCATTGGTTACTCCGAGGCGGACGGGAAGGAATCGTGGCGCGCCCAACTGCTGGAAAACGAGATCGTGCCTTCTCCGATTTTCGCGAATGGCAAAATTATATTTGTCAGCCCCAGTTCTAAAATCGGAGCATTGCGAACCGATGGCGCGGGCGACATCACCAAGACGCATCTCGCCTGGACCAGTGACGCCAATGTCCCGGACATCGCCAGCCCCGTCACCGATGGCACATGGGTTTTCACTGTCACAAGCTCGGGGACGCTGACCTGCTTCGACATCGCGGACGGAAAGAAAAACTGGGAGAAAGACCTGGGCATGGAAGTGCAATCTTCTCCCGCGATTCTTGGCCATCGCCTTGTCATCCTGGGCGCGAGCGGCCCGCTGGTCATCATCGCCGCGACGAATGAATTTCACGAAATCAGCCGAATCGCGCTGAGCGATAAATTCGTCGCCAGCCCATCGGCCGCCAACGGGCTTCTCTATCTGCGCGGCGCGACCAACTTATGGTGCCTCGGCGCGACCAGCGCAACCGCCGCCAACCACCCCTGACTATGCCGCGCGACGACACTCCATTTCTTGAAGCGACGGTGGCGCGGCTCGGGCGCAAGCCGGAGTCGCTTATTCCGATTCTGCAAGCGCTGCAGGAGCACCACGGCTACCTGCCGCAGGACATGCTGGTGAAATTGTCCGAGTTGACGGACATTCGCCCAGCCGCAATTTCCGGAGTTTCCACCTTTTACGACATGTTCCGGCACAAGCCGGCTGGAAAACACATTTTCAGAATTTGCCGCGGCACGGCCTGCCATGTGGCGGGCGCCGAGCGAATCGAAGACGCTTTGCGCAGGCAACTTGGGATCCCGCCGGGCGAAGACACTGACGCCGATCGCCAATTTACCATCGAACAAGTCGCGTGCCTCGGCTGCTGCACGCTGGCGCCGGTCATCAAGATGGGTGATGCCACAGTCGGCTTCGCCTCGGCGGAAAAATGTCCTGAACTGATCCGCGATTGCGTCGCCCAGCAGCAAGCCGACTCCAACTCCCTGTCAACCGAAGAGCTTCCGCGCGAAAAAACAAATGGCGGCCCGCAAATCCGCGTCGGCCTCGGCTCCTGCTGCATGGCCAAGGGAAGCGACCGCCTGTTTCACGCATTGCAGGATGGCGCGCGAAATTTCGACGGCGGCATCGCCGTGAAACGCGTGGGTTGCATGGGCATGTGCCATCGCACTCCGATGATCGAGGTCACTGCGCCCGGCGCTCCTTCGTCCTACTATTCCGATCTCTCGCCGAACTATTCCGAGGCGCTCTTGCAGCGGCATTTTTCGCCGCGCAGCATTTTCGGCAAGGCCGGCAAACTCTGGAAACACGTCGCGGACGAATTGCTCCTGGCCGGCGATGCGCCGGATGAACAAGCGGCGAAATTTTCCATGACGCGCCTTGATCCAGAAGTGCGCGCGTTTCTGGAGCGCCAGGTTCACATCGCCACCGAGCATTTCGGCAAATTGGATCCGCTCGACTTGGACGAATACATGGCGCACGACGGTTTTGCCGCATTGCGAAGCTGCCTTGAGTCCGAACCGGAATCCATTGTGGCGGCCATTGAGAAATCCGGCCTGCGCGGGCGCGGCGGCGCTGGATTTCCCACCGGCCAGAAATGGCGCGCGGTGCGCCAGCAGCCGCCCGGTGTCAAATATGTGATCTGCAACGGTGACGAAGGCGACCCCGGCGCTTTCATGGACCGCATGATTCTCGAATCATTTCCGTTCCGCGTCATTGAGGGACTGGCCATCGCGGCGCTGGCGGTGGGCGCGCATGAGGGCATTTTTTATATACGACACGAATATCCGCTGGCGGTGAAGCGGGTTCGCGCGGCGGTCGCGGAATTGGAGCGGCGCGGCTGGCTGGGTGAATTGCTGATGGGCAAGCCGTTTCCCTTGAAATTTACAGTCACGGAGGGCGCGGGCGCGTTTGTGTGCGGGGAGGAGACGGCGCTTATTGCTTCCGTCGAGGGCCGTCGCGGCATGCCGCGATTGCGTCCGCCGTTCCCGGCCCAATCGGGGCTGTGGTCGCGCCCGACGCTGATCAACAACGTCGAAACGCTGGCGATGGTTCCGTGGATTTGGAGAAATGGCGCGGAGAAATTCGCCTCCTACGGGACGGCCCGCAGCAAGGGAACAAAGGTTTTCGCGCTCGCCGGAAAAATCCGGCGCGGCGGGTTGATCGAAGTTCCCATGGGAACCACCTTGCGCGAAATCATCGAGAACATCGGCGGCGGCGCGACAGATGGCCGGCGCATCAAAGCGGTGCAAATCGGCGGGCCATCGGGCGGGTGCATTCCCGCGAGTTTGATTGACACGCCGGTCGATTACGAATCGCTGCGCGAGGTTGGCGCGATCATGGGTTCCGGCGGGATGGTTGTTTTGGATGATTCCTCGTGCATGGTGGATATCGCGCGCTACTTCCTCCAATTCACGCAAAACCAATCGTGCGGCAAATGCACCTTCTGCCGCATCGGCACCCGGCGGATGCTCGATATACTTGACAAAATTTGCACCGGCAAAGCGCAGCGGTCCCATTTGGAGGAATTGGAGCGGCTGGCCCATCAGGTCAGCGCGGGCAGCCTTTGCGGCCTTGGAAAGACCGCTCCCAATCCCGTGCTTTCCACCTTGCGATATTTTCGCGGCGAGTACGAGGCGCACCTCAATGGACGCTGCCCGGCCGGCCGCTGCTCCGCGCTTATCAAATACTCGGTCAACGACAAGTGCAACGGATGCTGTTTGTGCGCGCAGCAATGCCCCGTCCACGCCATTCCCGCCGCGCCCTACGCGAAGCACGAAATTAATCTCGATATTTGCACCCGCTGCGATTCGTGCCGCAAAATCTGCCCGCGCCAGGCCATCGACGTCACATGAGCGCATTTGAAATTACAATTGACGGTCGAACCACCGAGGTTTCGGAAGGCCAGACAATTCTGCAAACGGCGCGGCGGCTCGGCTTGGATATTCCGACGCTGTGCCACCTGGAAATATGCGGGCCGCTGACGACCTGCCAGGTTTGCCTGGTGAAAATCGTGGTGAACGGGCAAGGCCGGTTCGTCCCCTCGTGCGCGACGCAGGCCACGCCGGGAATGGTCATCGAAAGCGAGACGGAGGAAGTTCACGAGGCGCGGCGCACGGCGCTTGAATTATTGTTCAGCGATCACGTTGGCGATTGCCTTTCGCCATGCCATCGGCTGTGCCCGCTGCAATTGAATATTCCTGTGATGCTGCGCCACATTCAAGCGGGCCGGACAAGCGAAGCCTTGGCCATCGTCCGCCAGACGCTGCCGCTGGCGGGCATTCTGGGCCGGCTGTGTCACCATCCGTGCGAGCAAGGCTGCCGCCGCGGGGTATTCGATGAACCCGCCGCCATTCGCGAAATGGAACGATTTCTCACGGAGGGCGAACCCGCCCCTTCGGCGCCGTTGCCCGCCAGATTAAAGATCCCTAGAGGCAAACGCAGCATCGCCATCGTCGGAGCCGGGCCGGCTGGATTGACGGCGGCGAACGATTTGGCGAAGCGCGGTCACGCCGTCACGGTGCTGGACAGAAGCTCGAAGGCTGGCGGCGCGCTGCGCAACGTGAGCGAAGACGATTTGCCAGCGAATCTCCTTGCGTCCGAAATCAGCCGACTTTCCGCGGCGGGAGTGCAATTCAAAACCGGTGTCGAATTAGGCAACCACGTCACCTTGGACGGATTGCAGCGCGGATTCGACATCATACTGCTCGCCATCGGTGAATTAGCCAAAGGCGAAAGCGAGCACCTCGGCTTGCCAATGGCCGGCGCATCGGTCAAAGCCGACCCCGCGACTTGCCAAACGCCGTTGCCGAACCTGTTCGCCGTTGGCGCCTGTGTCAAGCCTATTAAACAACTCGTTCGCGCCATGTCCGAAGGGCGGGCCGCCGCCGAGTGCATCGACCGCCATCTGCGCGGCCAGCCGCCACGCCGCCCTGAAAAGCCCTTTTCGAGCATGATCGGCCGCCTTGAAGCGGGCGAGATGAAGGAATTCCTGCGCGCCGCCAGCGCCGAGCATTCCATCGCGCCCTGTTCCCGCTGCGCGACGATTGGCCGGGCTGACGCCGCCAAGGAATCCGCCCGCTGCCTGCACTGCGATTGCCGCTCATCCGGCCAATGCGCGCTCCAGCATTACGCGCAAGTCTATGGGGCGGATGCCAACCGGTTCCGTTCCGAGCGCCGCGCCTTCACCCAGCAGATTCTCCAAGGCGGGCTGATATTTGAGCCCGGCAAATGCATCCAATGCGGCATTTGCGTCAAACTATCGGAGATGGCTGGCGAACCGCTGGGACTGGCGTTCGTCGGACGGGGATTCACCATGCAA
>VFSW01013603.1_pt1 | contig 11306 bp, 20 predicted proteins | sample 5358111 | NCBI WGS metagenome assembly VFSW01 (sample SAMN11554181, study PRJNA540505) | mine drainage metagenome | isolation source: sediment from site ElyBrook_90M | place: USA: Ely Copper Mine, Vershire, VT | collected 2017 | reverse complement strand
CCCACATGCCCGCGATCGCCAGGTCCGCGTTCGACAGCACATACTTAACCAGCTCGTTCAGCGTCAGATGATCCGGCAGCGCGTCGTCCACGATGCCCAGGGAATACACGCTGTCCGGGATCGGCATCCACCGGGGCACGACCACCGGCATTTCGTTGTACCCGGATTCGCGCAGTACGGTCCTGGTCTTGATCTCGATGTGATCGGACGCGACCGGCAGCGTCGTCACGTCCTTCGGGTTCACTTTGCGCGGATAGATGCAATGCAGGACCTGCACCGGCTCGTCCGGTTTCTCCTGCGCGTTCTTCTTCACCTCTGCGCTGCAGGCGTCGCCGTACTCGTTGTACACCTGCTCGGACGTGAGGTTCATGACCCGGTACACCGTGTCGATCATGCCCTTGCCGGCCGAGTCCGCGAAATAGCACGACGCCAGGGGCCAAAGCGAAAAGTTGTACAGCTTTCCGGCCGCGAGCTCTCCGGGCTCGATGTACATGGGGAACATGCCCGCGATCACGTAGTCGATGAACGACTCGTACCCTGCCGTGTCGAAATTGCAGTTGTGGATGTTGAGCCAGATCGTGTTCGACGATTCGTCGAGCCACTTCTTCGCCGCGTCGTCGTCCACGTTGATCACGGTCTGGGAAAACCAGCGGGAGTTTGCGGGAGTGAGACCGGAGAACAGGGCCGACGCCAGCATGCGGACCGAGCGCTTCAACGTGGCGTCGTAGATCCGCGCGTTCTTCGCGGACGCGGAGCCGAGCGCCTCGGTCCCCGGGATGGAATCGTTGTAAAGTTTTTCGCCGCGGAGCGGGTACGTGTTGTCGTAGGCCTTCTTCCACTCGATCTCGACCAGACTGCGCTTGGTCTTGAGCGCGTCCAGGCGCTTCACGTGCTGCTCCGGTGATATTTTCGTCGCTGCTTTAGATTTGCTGTCGCTCACGGGTCACCATGTATCGCGAAATATCGCGCTTTGCCGCTTCACTCTCGGCCTGGTCGATCAGGTTCCGCTCCTCGGAGATCGTCACGCGCTCCTCGGTAATCACTGAACCCTCAGCGGGGAATAGATCGAGCAGCTTGATGCTCGTCTCCAGGTACTTGTGCCGCACCGCGAAGTCCTCGACGCGGATAAATTCTTTCTGCTTCGCTTCGTCCGTCGCGTCGATGTAGCCGTCCTTGACCGGCAGCTCCTCTTTCCCGTCCTCGGCGATCACCAGCAGGTTCGCGCTGATGATCTTCGTGGCCGAGAGCCCCTCGTTCAGCGCCTGGGCCACCCGGTCGATGTTCACGTTCGCCTTGTCGAGCGCCTCGGACAGGGCCGCGCGAACGCCGGGCCGCGCCAGAAGCTCGGCGGAATTGCTCCGGGCGTTCTCCGGAGAGACGCCGGCATCGACCAGCGACTCGTTTTTCTTCTTCCCCGCAGCCAGCCCCTCGGCGATCTTGATGTCCTGCGCCGTGGGTTTAATTTTTATCCCTGAAATTCCCTTTAAGCGGAGCTGACGCGCTTTTTTCTTTTTGCTTTTCATGACGCCTGTAAGCCTGACACAGTTTCCCCGAAAGAACAATGGGGAATGAGTGGGGAATGAGTGGGGAATTTACTTTTTACCGGCACTTTTATGCCATCGTCTCGACGCCGCCTTGACTTCCTCGATATTCACGATAGGCTTGTTCTTCTGGTGCTTAATCTTGACCCCCAGCTCTTCCAGCCGGATCCGTGTCGTGTCGAAGTCCTGCACATCCAGCAACGTGCAAATGCTTTTGTGTCCCCGTGCCTCAACCGGTTCGACCATCCCCGCCTCCTTGATCGTGATTTCAAACTCGCTCTGCCTGCCCTTGCCGGGCAAAACTTTTATCTTTACACGCATTCCGGCTCCCTGACCTCCGAGAAATTCTGCACGATCTCGATAGTCGCAACCTCGACGAGTATCTTGCTTTTCTTGTACCCGCGATCTTCCCAGCGCTGCTGCACCAGGCGGCCGCAGATCTCCACGGCAGCGCCCTTTATAAAATTCTTTACGAGCTCTTCCGCGCCCTCGCCGATCTTCACGCAGTCGATGTAATCCACCCACTCATGCTTGTGGAATTCAGTCTTAATCACGCGGTTCACCGCGACACAGAACGACGCCACCGGGTCCCCGTTCGTACGCCACCGGAGCTCCGGGTTTGCCGTCACGTTCCCTGCCATGTTCACCGTCGCGAATCCCTGCATCACCCACCTACCTGCGCCCTTGCTTTTCGCTCCCGGTCCTGGATCAGCCGCGGCGTAATGTCCTCATCCAGCATCTTTGCCATGTATGCCACCGGGCTCATGATCTCCGACCGCCTGATCTCGCCGCACCGCACTTTGTGCCAGAACAGGTACACCCGGTCCGGAGGAATGGCGGGGGGAATGGAGACCAGCGCCGGAAATAATCTTTTCAGGTCTTGAGCACACGTCTCTCTCTCGATTTTTGTTGTCAGAGAGAGATGTTTGTCAAATGCAATGTCTAACACCTTATTAAAGGTTCCGTCTTTTCCGGACGGAGGTTCCGTCTTTTCCGGACGCGAGGTTCCGTCTGACTCAACCTTTCTTCCGAACTTTTTGCGTGCCTTTTTAACCTTCAATACCAGCCCGTCATGGACTGATATCTTTTCGATGTACCCCTCGTTGTCGAGCTTTATGATGTTCTCACTCACCGTGTGTGTGTGAGTACCGAGATCAGAAGCAATCATTTTTAGATTGATCGTTTTCCCGCCGAGCACCCAGCCTGTCCCGTCCTCATCAACGCGCGTTACCTTGTCCAGCATCCACATGAATTCCCAGACTGCGGAACCCATGCGTTTTCTGTGACCATCTTTTAATAATCCGTTCGAGATCGAGATGTAGAACATGATTCAGCTTTAGTCCTCCGGAACCCAAACGGCATAGACGTAATCCCGATTGTCCTGATAGTAGACAAGACCCTTTTGCGACAGCAACTCAAGCACTTTTTGTGTGGCCCGCGGATCAAGGTTATATCTTGCCACTAAATTTTCAAACCGTGCCGGAGAATCAGCCAGGGCAAGCAGTATCAGTTTCTCGCTGTCGGATAATTTTAAATGTTTAAACTGTTCTATGACCCAATTTGTTGTCGCGGCCGATCCAATTACCGAGCCAAATCTTTTATTCTTTTTCATCATCTACCGCCCCTTGAAAAATTTATTCAGCAGCTCCGCGTCGCCCAGCTGCTGCGTCTCGGAAATAGAGAACGGGTCCCCGCAGAGCGTCACGCTGTCGGGGCTCCCGTGCGGATCGCCGGGCATTAGAAAATACCCGGCCGAGGTGATCCTCCCCAGGACCCGCATGTCCTTGTGCGAGAACGGCGCGTTGAACGGCAGCACCTTGAACTCATCAAGGACCACGTACTTGATCGTATGCGGCCTCATATTTTCATCTCCATTTCCACGCCGCCCGCCTGCTCGGCCCGCCGGTATCCCTCGTAGTAGCACCACGCCAGCCCGAGCAGGATGATGCTGATAAGGACCGCGATCACCAGTTTATTCATGCGCCCCCCACGTCGTCCACGCGCTCCAGGAACATGCAGAAGTTCGCCAGGTCCACCCACTCGTCGAACCCGTTGCACTGGCTTTCCACGTGCGCCATGAACTTTCGGAACAGCGCTTCCCGCGTCTCCGGGTCCGCGGCGTCCCAGCCCGCAAAACCCTCCTCGGCCTTTTTCGCCAGCTTCGCCTTCATCTTCGCGGCAAAGGCGTCAACCGCCGCATTCAAGCGGTCAATCTCGGTCTCAGGCATAAATCCCCCTTTCCTTAATTCCTAATTTTTAATTCTTAATTGCCTTCTTAGTCTTCCCCATCGGCCGCACCAGCCGGGCCTTCATCAGCTCGATGCTCTCCTGCTTCTGGCGCAGGACCGTCTCTTCCTTCTCGATGCGCTCCTGCAGCCGCGCGTCATCCCCCGGCGCCGGATAGAGGTTAAACGCCGTCATGATCGGTTCGTCCAGGGACCAGGACACCAGCGCCGGCAGCAGGTCCACGGGGAAGTGCATCTCCCCGGAAATGTACCGGTACAGCGACCGCTCGCCCAGCTCGTAGGGCCTGTTCGTAAAGGGATTGATTTTGGTGGAAAGAAAGTCCAGGAAGGAATGCACGCGGTTCTGCTCGGCCATTTCGTCGCCGTAGATGAAGATCCGCTGCAGGTGTGTGGAAATGCCCTCGTTGTTTTTCAGCTGAGACAAATTCCCCCCGCTTTAAAAGAAAGCCACAGGGGCAGGGTAGAGCCTGCCCCTGTGTGTCCTGGCACCGCACTACGTGGCGCTGCCTGCTGCTCGTCCTCTCCCCGGCCGGGAGCGGTAGGGAGATTTCCTGCCAATTGTCGGAAAACCTCGTTTTCCTGACAATTGAATATTCTGTCCCAGTCAATTAAAAAGCCCGGAATCTCAAAAAAATTGAATGTACCAGGCCAATCTAAACTGCTATCTTCAACGCATGAAAACTGCTTGCTTCATAGTTCATGTTTTTTACTCGCCTCTCTCACTCCACAAAAACATACTTCGATACCTCGCCGTGGCAGTGCGGGCAGAAGAACATGTTCGGCCACGGATCGCGGCCGCAGGCCCGGCACGCTCGGCCACTGGCCTTGCGCTTCTTGCCCTGGATCATCCTGTCGGTTGCGGGCCGGTACGTTTTTCTCTTGCCGGTGAATACTTCGTCGCGCACGCTGTTGTTGCCGGACATGGCTATGCTCCTGTTCGTTACCTCTCCTTCAAGGAGAGGCTGGGTGAGGATGGGTTGACTCGTCGAGGCGGGAATCCAGGATGCAAAACGTCTATGCCGAAACTGTCTGCTTTATCTCGCTATCAAAATCAATGGCTCTTATGTGACCGCGTGATTCAAGTTCTAGTTTTGCGGCAAGCCGACGTGACGGCGTTCTAAATCCTGCGCCGATCTGGTAGACATACTCCGGCGTTGTACCTGCCTGTCTAGCCAGCGATGCGCGTTGATCTTTAGTAAGGGACTTAATAAATTCTCTCGATTTGTTCATCATAAATCTAAAATAGCATAATGCTACGTTTCTGTCAAGACGTTTATCGCATTATGCTACTTTGACCGGAAAGGCGCGTTACGGTAATCTATGGCCATGGTAAAAATCCCTGCAAAATCCCTGAAAGAAATAATCGCAATGCGAATTGTAGAGCAGCGCGAAAAGGCGGGGCTGACTCAAAAGGAACTCGGGATCAAGCTGGGATTTAAAGAAGAAAACGCGCAGGCACAAATTTATCAGTACGAAAAAGGCTATCGATCCCCGAGCAAAAAACGCTTGGAGAAAATGGCAGAACTTTTTTCCGTGCCCGTTGACGTTCTTATTATCAACACGGAGAACGTCTACCGATCGTCCGGCGCAGTGGCAGAAAAACCCAAAGAGTACCTCACGGAATTTGATAAAGAAATAGCACTGTTCAAGGAAGAGGTAAAGAAGTACGGCGCGGAAGGTGTCCGGACAGCCCGCGAACTGCTGCCGGTGATTTTTAAGGGAAAAAAGAAATGATCATTGAGTGTGCCGATACACCGCTAAAAAGAATCGGGCTAATCTTAATATCTACATCATTACTCTATTGGGGTGTTATGGCCGTTCATTGGAATATCTATCGCCATGGTTTTATTTACAGCTATTGGACTACTTGGACGGAAGAAACTCCAAAACCTGAACCGAGCGAAGGCGAAATTTGGCTTCGTATTCCTCTTAATAACGATTATGTTGCTCAGACTGGATGGGGGGCTTACAACAAGGCCTGCCTGTCTAAAAACAAGCCTGTCTCAATTCTCGACGGATATCCACTTCAATGTCGCAAAAATATAATTCCGGACAATATTAAGAGTAGGCGTCTGTGGAACCAATCATTCACTGCTTTTATTGACAACCTTTTTGTAACCTCTCTAGGGGGCGTTTCTTTATTTCTAGTTGTACTCGGGCTGGTCATGTTCTCTGGCCTCCTGAGCAAATGTCTTCGGTGGATTGAATCAGGGAAATTAGAATAACATTTTACTCCGTCAGATCTTTGCGCTTCGCCTCTTCCATTTTCTGCCATTGCATATTCTCCGGATCGTCCGCGCCCCCTCGCTTCAACGGTATGATGTGATCTATCACATACCCAGGACACGTCCCCGCCGTTTTGCCCGTTGCCGGGCAAGGGTTCTTTTCTCTGAATTCTCTTCTCGCCTTCGCGCTTCGCGCAATCTTCCCGTTCTTATCTCGTACCGCATTCGTTGAATACGTAGACCGATGCTCCGCTAACACTCCACTCGAAACGAACAGTAAAAGCACAGTCGCCCAGGTAATTACTTTTTTCATCGTCTCCCCTTTCACGGCCATGATCATAGCAAAATCCCGCCGATTTACAACGTAGCATTTTGCTCTTGACAAGCTCATAGCATTTTGCTATAGTTCTTTTAACAGGGAGGTATTGAAATGCACGAGGCTATTAATTTTATAGAAACTACTTTCTGGCTTGCTCTCTCTCTTTTCATTCTTAATATTATCTATCTCGGCATCGGTAGATATCCGACTTACCCAAAGGAAAGATGGATGGACGCTATAACAACCTTGCTTTATTTGCCGTACTTGGCTTGGGCGGCATATATCATTTAGCATTAACTTCACCCGCCCCTCGGGCACGGCCCCGGCTGAACGGCATCGCCGTCAGACACGGCGCCGGCCCGGGGGCAATACTAAAAGGAGGACCGCACAATGATCATCGCAGAGATCGGCAGCATGAAATGTACGCTGGAAAAGATCGAGGACGCAGAAACGCTGTTGCGCATCCTGTCCCGCGCACAGACCGTTGAAGAAAGCTATGACTTTCCCTGGGACGGGGACCGGTGGTACAAGGATAACCACGGAACGCGCATTTCAATAAAAATCGTCGAGGGAAACCTGCTCGGATACGAAGAGGCCCAGGAAGCGATCAACGCCGCTCTGGAGAAAAAGCGGCAAGAGCGGCCCGAAGGCTTACATGTCGCACCATGAAACACGCAATACCACGGCGGTCCTGGCCTGGTGCCCGACGTGCGGCAAGCAGACCCTGCACCAGGTCAGCGACCGGCGGCGCGGAACGTGCCTTGAACCGCATGTGTCGGGGCTGTCGAAAGCCCAGGCGCAGCGGAAAAAGGCAGAGGAACGAGAATCGCAAAACCTGAAGTTAGAGTTCTAACGGAAAGGAGGTGACTTATGACCATAACCTCGAAGTTCAACGGGAAGTGTAAAAAATGCGGCGGCTTCATCAAGGCAGGGCAGGAGATCGAGTGGGACAAACAGAACGGTCCGAGACATATCTCGTGCCCAGCGATTACGAGTGCTCGCGCGAGTGCAGGGCAAAGTTGTCCGGCGCAGAAGTCCTTCACCCCGGTGCCCAAGCCGTCCCAGCAGCTCAGGGAAGTCGGCGGCCGCAGGAGCCAGCAACCGTTCAAGCCCGGTTCGATGCCCTACCGCGGCAAGTTCCAGCGCCTGGAGCAGGCCTACCACCAGGCGGAAAAAGCGGTAGCGACAAAGTCCTACCGGCCCAGGACCACGGCCACGATCAGCGATAAGAGTATGACGCGCACCCTGTAAATTTTTAATTCTACATTCCCAATTCGTAATTGAAGTTAAAGGAGGCCTCCCATGCCAAACGCCTTACGGCTCGCCAACATCAAGCAGACCCTGCAGCTTGCCAAGCAGCGCCAGAAGCTCGACCCCTGCGACACCATGCAAACCATCACCTACATCGCCCACGTCGAGCGCCTGCTGCTCGAACTCGACGAAGTCCTGCTCGACAACCAGCTGCAGTCCCGGAACATCCGCGAATACATCCGGCAACTCGAATCCTTCACGCCGCCGCCCCAGGTGCTCCAGGAACAGGTGCACTAACCCTCTATAGGAGAAATGCCCATGGAAGCAGTCAAGGAAGAGATCGTTTATTTAGACGTCACCAGGGTCCGTCCGGACCCGAAGAACTACCGCAAGACCTGGAGCGAGACAAAGAAAGCGGAGCTCTTCGCATCCGTCAAGGAGCACGGCGTCCAACAGCCCATCTGGGCCCGGACGAACGGCGCTCCCGGCACCTGGCTCATCATCGCCGGCGAGCGCCGGTACAAGGCAGCGCTGGCAGCCAAACATGAGACGATCCCCGCGATCATCAAGAAGGTCGCAACCGACCAGGAAGCGCTCGAATTGTCGTTGATCGAGAACGACCAGCGCGAAGACGTGAACCCCATGGAGCAGGCCGCGGGCTATCAGCGCTACCTGGACCTGGGCGGCCACACGCCCGAGACCCTGGCCGGCCGCTTCGGCCAGAAGCTCGCCGTGGTCCGCGCCCGGCTCTCGCTCCTCAAGCTCTCGAAAGAGATCCAGAAGGCGCTCCTGGACGGGACCATCGAATACGGACACGGCCTCCTCATCACCCGCCTCAAAGACCCCGAAGACCAGAAGGCGTTCTTCGAGGAGATCATCGAAGAGTACGAACCGCTCACCGTGGCCCAGGCAAAAGAACGCATCGACGACTACGCCATGAAGCCCGCCTCGGCCCCCTTCGACTCCAAGACCTGCGCCACCTGCACCTTTCGCAGCAAGGCCCAGGCCGGGCTCTTCCCCGAAGAAGCAAAGTCCGCCGACGCCTGCATGGACCGGTCCTGCTTTGCCAAGAAGACGCGCGAGCACTACCAGAAACTGGCGAAGGAGATGGAAGGCAATGGCATCAAAGTCCTGACCACGTTAGCCGAGGTACAGGCTGCCCGGAAAGAAAACGCCCTGGAGATCGACCTCGACCCGGACGACTACAACTATCCGAAAAAGTACAAGTCTATGTGCGCCACCTGCGACAAGCGTTCTTTCTTCGTGTACGAGGAAGACGGTTTCGGAGGGAAGCACTTTAAGACCGGCGAGATCTGCCTGGACGCGAAATGCCTCAACACCATGAACGGCCGAAAGGCGCCCTCCGAAAGCTCCGGCTCCTTGCCTTCCCGCTCGAGCGGATCCTCCGGCGGCGCCGCACGGCAGCACGCCATCTTCATGCGCGATCGGTTCCTGCGGGCCTGCGTCCCGGCCAAGGTCGCGGAATCCGAAACCATTCAGCTGCGCCTTATTATCTATCACCTGCTTTGCCGGTTCGAGCGCTTCAGCGGACAGGGCCGCACCGACCTCAAGATGGACCATCACCAGGTTTTCAAAGAATTGATGAAGGGCATTTGTCCGGCCTGGAAACCCGAGCAGTACGGCGGCCTGGATGACCAGAAGCTCTACGCCGCCGTCGAGACGATCCCTACAAAGCAGCTCGGAACCATCCTGAAAATGATTGTGATGGCCAGCGTCCCGCATACCGCCGAGAAGGTCCTGTTACAGATCACGTCGGAGGCCGGGATCACCCTGGAGAAAGACTTCGTCGTCGATGAGCAGTTCCTCCAGACCAAGACCAAGGGCGAGCTGATCGACCTGGCCGTCAAGAAGTTCGGCCTGCCGACCGCCGGCGCCGACATGAAGAAACCGGAGATCGTCAAAGGCATCCTGTCGCACAACCTCGTCGGCAAAGTTCCGCCCGAGATCGCGAAGGAATGCAAGCTCATCTCTTTTACTGCCGAGAAAGCAGCAGTTAAAGCGAAGGCCACGAAAAAGGCGAAGAAGAAGTAATGGGGCGATAACTCGCTGCACGCGAAGCGTGCGCCGATGTTGATTGCCTGGTTGATCGGCGCGAAGTATAGCGCCGAGGTTTAAGGCAATAGCGAGTTATCGCCCCATTGATTAGGCGCGAAGATATCAAAAAGTTCTCGGGTCGGCGTGGCGCATATCCAGCTGATTTTCCCAAGGCTGGTAGGAGCCTCTGCTCTCCTATGAAGGCCGGGGTTGCAACCGACAGAGACCCGAGAACTTTTCCTTAAACGTAGCGCCGAATCAACAACGAGTTGAGCGCCCTGCTTTTGGGCGCGTCTCGAACGACTCGTTATCCCATTCATCGGGAGGTAATCATGCATGGAATTTTGAGCAGGATAAACGGCATGGAAATCAGAACTTCAACGCTTGCCGTTACATCACAACAATCTCGGTTTCCTCGAACCAAGAAAAAGCGCATTCAGAAGAAGTGGAAAAAAGATCAGCGCAACTATACTCGTAAGCCCGGAATGATTATGATCGGAAACACTATCGCACTGGTCCATCCGGCAATATATCCGCATCTCGTTGACGCGGTTAAGCGGCAGGAAGAGGCACATTTTAAGAAGTGGGGATAATGGGGCGATAACTCGCTGCACGCGAAGCGTGCGCCGATGTTGATTGCCTGGTTGATCGGCGCGAAGTATAGCGCCGAGGTTTAAGGCAATAGCGAGTTATCGCCCCATTGATTAGGCGCGAAGATATCAAAAAGTTCTCGGGTCGGCGTGGCGCATATCCAGCTGATTTTCCCAAGGCTGGTAGGAGCCTCTGCTCTCCTATGAAGGCCGGGGTTGCAACCGACAGAGACCCGAGAACTTTTCCTTAAACGTAGCGCCGAATCAATGGGGGCGAGTTGAGCCGCCCGAGGAGGATTCAGGATGATAGGCGAGAACTGCTACATATCAGACTGTAGCCTGAAAGAGTTCGGAATGTGTACCATCACTGGAGCGTGTAGACGGCAAGCCTATCAGCCTGAACCGGACGAAGCGGCTGAGTCGGGCCGACAGTCTCTCAACTCGCCCCCATTCTCCGGCAGCGGTTCGGCCTGTAATCATGAATCTGACGGCGAGTATTGTATTTGGAGCAAGGGAGTTATATGCCCAGGAAAATCGTGTGATGAATGTGACATTTACAGGCAATAGCCGTCAGCACCTTCGCTGCCGGAGAACGTCCGGGTAACACGCCCGGAGGGTCGTTGTTGACCCGATGGTTAGAAAATTATGAAACGAAAGCCGATACGAATTAAATGCACCCATCCTACCTGTTGTCATAGGAGAATTGGCCGATGGGCTGGAAGATGCCGAGCCGCATATTGGGCTAAGGATTTTTGCAGACAGCTTAAAGAGTACGGTGAAATTTTCTAACAATCATTAGACCGCCATCATGGCGGCATAACCCTTCCAAGGGAGAAGAAACATGACCAAGACCGAGGCAATGACCCGTTATAAAGAAATCCTCATGATGCTGCGCCGCAGCCGCAGTACTGTGAGCAGCTATCTGGGATGGGTCGGTCAGTACATAGATTACCTGCCTGCCTGCCGGGAGTTAACTACGCGCGAAGAACGCATCGGGAAGTTCCTGTCCCGTCTCGTTATTAAAGGAAACGTCTCAGCCACCACGAAAAAACAAGCCCTCTCCGCCATCATCGGCTTTT
>VFSW01013602.1_pt1 | contig 11306 bp, 9 predicted proteins | sample 5358111 | NCBI WGS metagenome assembly VFSW01 (sample SAMN11554181, study PRJNA540505) | mine drainage metagenome | isolation source: sediment from site ElyBrook_90M | place: USA: Ely Copper Mine, Vershire, VT | collected 2017 | reverse complement strand
GGCACCAACGGATAGTCGGGGTCGGTGTTGCGCCCGACCAGATAGAACTCAAGCTCCGGTGCCAGCACCGGTTTCCAGCCGCGCTCGGCGTAGAGCGACATCACTTGACGTAATACCTGGCGTGGCGCGATCGGCACCGGTTTGCCGTTGGCATAATGGCAATCATGGATGATCTGCGCGGTCGGCTCATGCGCCCAGGGCACCAGGCGAACCGTCGAAGGATCGGCGATCAGTTTGATGTCGATGATCGCGGGATCGCTCAGAATATCATCCGGATCGTCGGGATATTCGCCGGTGACCGATTGGATGAAAACACTCTCGGGCAGGCGCGGTGCGCCGCCCTGGTGGAATTTCTGGGCCGGCATGATCTTGCCACGCGGAATGCCCGTGATATCGGGCACCAGGCACTCGACCTCGGTAATGCGATGTTCGTTGAACCATTCGATCAGATCGATCATATCAGCCTCGGATAGAAGCGACGCGCCCGGAATGGGCGCGCCGTCGTAATCGCTGTCAGTGTTGGCGCACCGCGGTCCAGATTGCGTTGAACGTCTGCAATTTCGTCCCTGCCAGCGCCGGCAGGAAATGCAGATACTTCATTTGCATGGCGTTCGGCTTGATCAGCGGTTTCTTGAGTTCATCGCTCAGCATCGGGCCGGCCGCAGCGTTCGGACTGCCATAGAGATTGTAGTTGGAAAGTTCGGCGCCCGCCTTGGCAGAGAGAATGAAGTTGATGAAATCATAGGCGAGTTTCGGGTCCGGCGCACTCTTTGGAATCGCCATGGTATCGACCCAGATTTCGCTGCCCTGTTTTGGCAGCAGATAGCCCGAATTCAGGCATGATTTGTCATCGTAACATTCAGCGACCGCACCATTGAACGTCATGCCGATTGCGATCGTACCCTTCTTGATCTGGCCCATCGCGGGGTCGCCATCGACAAAGCCGGTGAAGTTCTTGCGCTTTTCGGTCTTTTCGATCAGCTTCGCCGCCTTGATCCACTCGCTTTTCTTGTTGCAGGTAAACCGGTAGCCCAGATAGGCGCAGGCGGCGCCGATGGTATCACGACCGGACCCACCCATCAGCGCGAACGGATAGCTCGGGTTCAGCTTCGGGTCGAACAGGACCGCCCAGCTTTCCGGCAGCGAGGTTACCTTGGTTTTCAGATAGCCGATGCCGGTCGTGCCCCATTGATAGGGCATTGTGTATTCATCGTTCGGGTCATAGGAAGGGTTCTGAAATTTCGCAGCGAGGTTGCGGAAGTTCGGGATTTCCTTCTTGTCGAGTTTGGCGATCAGACCTTCATGGATCAGCTGCGGCACATAATAGCTCGACGGCACGATGACATCGTATTGCGAATCACCACCCGCCTTCAGCTTCGCCGCCAGCGCCGAATTGGAATCGTAATAGGTCTGCACCACGGTGCAGCCGCAATGCGCCTCGTATTTTTTGATCAGCCCCTTGCCGATATAGTCCTGCCAGTTGAACAGGTAGAGCGTCTTGCCCGCCGCCTGTGCCGGCGGGGCCATTGCCATCGTGCCGGCGATCACACTGCCGATCAGGGCCACCGACCCTACGATTCTTTTGATGATGTCGCTACGGTATTTCATTGTTAGCCTCCTGTTGATCTGGTCGCTCAGTCGCCGGTGCGTGGCACGGTCTGCCGATCTTTTTGCCGGGTGAAACCATATTGCAATAGGCCGATGCCGATCACCGTGGCAATCATCAGCGTTGCGAGCGCATTGATGTCGGGCGAGATGCCTTTGCGGGCCACGGCGCTGTAGATATAGATCGGCAGCGTCGTGCTGCCCGGCCCCGCGGTGAAGTAGCTGATGGTGAAATCATCGATCGACAATGTGAACGCGAGCAGGAAGCCGCCGATGATCGCGGGGCGGATCACCGGCACCGTCAGATACAGGAACGATTGCCGGCCGTTGGCGTAGAGATCTTGCGACGCCTCGAACAAATTCGGGTCCAGCCCCGCCATGCGCGCGAATACGACGAGTGCGACATAGGGGGCCTGGAACGTCACATGGGCGATGCCCATGGTCAGTAGCCCTGCCGCGAACAGCCCGGTCGCCTTATGCATCAAATTGAAAAAGATCAGCTCGGATATGCCGAAAACCAGACTGGGCATGATGATCGGCGTATAGATGATCAGGCTCGGCAATGCCGCGGCAAACCCCGATCGGGCGCGGCTGCGAAAGCGGCTGAGGCCGAACCCCATCAATGTTCCGAGCGCGGTACCCAGGATCGATGATCCCAACGCCAGCGTCAGTGACCGGCGCAGTGCCGCCAGCACATCGGGCGCGTGCAGCAGATCGTTGTACCAGTGCAGACCCGCCGTGGTGCTGCCCGGTGCTGGTGCAAAGGAAAAGACCGCGATGAGCGCGAGCGGCGCATATAACAGTCCGTACACGGGCAGGCTGGTCAGCAATAGCGCGCGGCGGATCGGCGGCGCCAGGTTCTGGCTCATATCATGCTGCCTTCGGAACTGCCGAGGCGCTTGCTCATCACGCGGAATACGATCAGCCCCGCACAGGTGAAAATCAGCATGAAAATCGTAAGCGCCGCGCCGTAGGGCCAGTTTGGTGTGTCGAGAAACTGCGAGGCGATCAGCGAGCCGATCATCATCGATTTGCCGCCGCCCAGCAGCGTCGGCACGACGTAATCGCCGAACGCTGGAATCGCGACCAGGATGATCCCCGACAGCAGTCCGGGGATCGTCTGCGGGAATACCGCACTCCAGAACAATCGCCGCCCCGCGGCGTAGAGATCCCGCCCGGCCTCGACCAGGCTCCAATCGAGTTTTTCTGCCGCGGCATAGAGCGGCACGACCATGTAGGGCAGATAATTGTAGGTCAGGCCGATCTGCATTGCCAAAATCCCGGGCATCAGGCCGAGATGCGGCGGAATCAGCCCCGCGCCTTGCGCCAGATGCGACAGCGTGGAACCCGGCCCGAGCAACTCCATCCACGCATAGGTGCGCACGACCTGATTGGTCCATGACGGCAGGATGACGAACAGCAGCAGCAGCGGACGCAGCGCCGGCGGCCGCGTGATGATGAAGAACACCACCGGATAGGCCAGCAGAATCGTCAACCCCGCCGCCGATATCGCCTGCAACAGCGAGCGCAGGATCGTTGCGAGGTTATCGGGGCTCCACCCCAGAATCGAATACCCGGCGACTTCGCGCATTGGCTCGAGCGACAGCGGCAGATGCGGATTGCCGTAATTGCCGATCGAGAAAAACCCGATCCCGAGCAGGATCAGACTCGGCAGCAGCAAGAACACCACGATCCAGAACAATCCGGGCCCGGCGGTCATCCAGAGCCGCCAGGCCCGTGCCAGCCGTTCCGCCCGCTCGGCGCTGCCCTGGATCGATGCGCCGCCGGTTATCGCGGACATGGCCAGCCTTGCTTCATCCGTCGATCAGCATGATGTTGGCGGGCTTGAGTTCCAGCACCACCCGCTCCCCCGGTCCCCAACTGCGCTCGGCGGCCTGGTTATTGGTATCGAGCGCCAGAACGATCGCGCCGCCGGCCAGAGCGACATTGTATTGCGTGGACGCGCCCATGTAGATCGCCTCGCGCACGACGCCGGCAAACATGTTCGGGCGGTCGCGCGGCGCGTCGGCCTCGGGGTAGAGCCAGATTTTCTCGGGCCGGATCATCGCCGTCCGCTGCGTGGTGATCGGTGTTGCGATCGAGAGTGCGCCGATCGCGGTTTCGGCCATGTTGCCGGGCCGCGGCGTGAATTTCCAGATGTTCGACAGGCCGAGGAACTCCGCAACGAATACCGAGCGTGGCTGTTCGTAGACATCGAGCACCGGGCCGACCTGCAACATGCGGCCTTGTTCCATGACGGCAATGCGGTCGCTCATCACCAGCGCCTCATGCTGGTCGTGCGTGACGAAAATGAACGTCATGCCCAGGCGCTTTTGCATCCGCATCAGTTCGACCTGCAATTCCGCCCGCAATTTCGCATCGAGTGCCGAGAGCGGCTCATCGAGCAGGACGACCTCGGGCTCGTTCACCAGCGCGCGCGCCAGTGCTACGCGTTGGCGCTGGCCGCCGGACAGCTGTGCCGGGTTGCGCCGGGCGAACGCATCGATCTGCAACAGCGCCATGATCTGCTCGGTGCGCGCCAGGCGTTCTGGCCTTGCCACGCCGCGCATTCGCAGGCCAAATCCGATGTTCTCGGCGACCGACAGATGCGGAAACAGCGCGTAGGACTGAAACACCGTGTTCACCGGCCGCTTGTGCGGCGGAACGCTTTGCATCTCGCGCCCGGAGATCAGAATGCGTCCGGCATCCGGCGTTTCGAACCCGGCGATCATGCGAAGCAGGGTCGTCTTGCCGCAACCGGATGGCCCCAGCAGTGTGAAAAATTCACCCGCCTGAATGTCCAGATCGATCCGATCCACCGCGACCACGCCGCCGCCGAATACCCGGCTGATGCCTTCGAGCCGGATCGCGCCGCGCGGCGCGATACCGGAGGGTGGGGCCGATGACGTTGCGGCAGCGGCCTGTCCTGCGATTAGCGGCCGCATGGCGGGCTCAGCCATGCGGGCTTCCGGGGGGCTGCCGGGGCGGCTCGGGCCGGTTCGGATCAGGTGGCACGCGCATCAAATCTCCCTGGCCACGTGCCGCGTCTCGCGGGTAGGTGGCGCTGTTCTCGTGCTGAGGTCGCTCCCTAGCGCGAAGCATCGCCAAAGTTTTCCGCATCGTCAAGAATAATCAACAATGCGCGAATGACCGTTTCGTGATCGCCGTCTTATCGCGCCTGACGCCCCCAGGCCGGCGAAATGATATTGCGCCGCCGCGTCAGCCTTAGTAAAGCTGTTGATTATTCTAAACGGCATCCTGGTGACGAGGAGAGTTCTGCATGCTGATCGGCGTTCCGAAGGAAATCAAGAATCATGAATACCGGGTTGGCCTGACGCCTGCCTCGGTGCGCGAACTCCGCACCCATGGTCATCAAATCCTGATCGAAACCGGTGCGGGCGAGGGCATCGGCATGGACGATGCCGCTTACGCCAAGGCTGGTGCTGAAATCGTGCCCGACGCCGCGAGCGTTTTCGCCCGCGCCGAAATGATCGTGAAGGTCAAGGAACCCCAGCCGGCCGAATGCAGACAATTGCGCCCCGGCCAGATCCTGTTCACCTATCTCCACCTCGCGCCGGACCCCGAGCAGGCTAAGCTGCTGATGCAGTCCGGTGTCATTGCGATCGCCTATGAAACCGTGACGGATGAACGCGGCCGCCTGCCGCTGCTGGCGCCGATGAGTGAAGTTGCCGGCCGCATGGCCGTGCAGGTTGGAGCGGTGTCGCTTCAAAAGGCCAACGGCGGCCTCGGCGTGCTGCTCGCCGGCGTGCCCGGTGTGCCGCCCGCGCGCGTGGCAGTGCTGGGCGGCGGCGTGGTCGGCACCAATGCTGCGCGCATCGCTTTGGGCATGGGGGCGGATGTCACCATCATCGATAAATCGATCGGCCGCCTCGCCCAACTCGACGATCTGTATGGCCCGCACCTGAAAACTCTGTTCGCCACGGCCGAGGCGATCGAGGATGCGGTGTTCCACGCCGATCTCGTCATCGGCGCCGTGCTCGTACCCGGCGCTTCCGCGCCCAAGCTGGTGACACGCGACATGCTCGGCCAGATGCGCCGGGGTGCCGTGCTGGTCGATGTCGCGATCGACCAGGGCGGCTGTTTCGAGACCAGCAAGCCCACCACGCATGATGATCCGACCTATATCGTTGATGGAATCGTGCATTATTGCGTCGCCAACATGCCTGGCGCGGTGCCCCGGACCTCCACCTTCGCCCTCGCGCAGGCGACCCTGCCCTACACGCTGAAACTGGCCGATCACGGCTGGAAAGCGGCGCTGCGCAGCGATCCGCATCTTCGCGCGGGGCTTAACGTGGCGGAAGGCCGTATCGTGCATCCGGCCGTTGCCACAGCACTGGGTGAAGTGGTTTTGACGGCGGATCTCGTGCTCGCGGCGGCCTGATCGGGTCGTGGACGAACGCATCGCGGGGTCCATGGAAGCCGGTCCCGAGGAAGTGGGGGTGGGCGCGCGGTTGAAACGGATGCGTCAGGTGTTCGGCTTGACGCAGCGCGAACTCGCACGGCGCGCCGGCGTCACCAACGGCGCCATCTCGCTGATCGAACAGGCGCGGGTCAGCCCTTCGATCTCTTCGCTCAAGAAAATCCTCGATGGTATTCCGATGTCGCTCGCGGAATTTTTCACGATCGATCTCGCAGCGCCCGAAGATGTGTTTTTCCGGGCGTCGGACCTTACTGAAATTGCGTTCGAGGATCAGATCTCGTTTCGGATGGTGGGCCGCCGCCTGAAGGAGCGCGCGCTGCAGATGCTGCACGAAACCTACCGCCCCGGTGCCGACACCGGCGAAGTGATGCTTCGCCACGATGGCGAGGAAGCGGGCGTGATCGTGCGTGGCCGCTTGTTGGTCACCGTGGGGGATCAGGAACAAGCGCTTGGGGCGGGCGATGCTTATTACTTCAAAAGCCGCATTCCGCACCGGTTTCGCAACCCGTTCGATGAGTTATGCGAAGTCATCAGCGCGAATACGCCGCCCAGCTTTTGAAAAGGGAAGGGTAGATGAGGCAAGCACTTCTTTTTTTTGAACAAAAAAGAAGCAAAAAAACTTTGTTGATCTGGGCCCGTGCCGGTTCAAACGCCGGTGCCCCAGATCAGAAAAAGTGTTTCGTTCTTTTTTTCAAAAAAGAAGCGCTTGCTTTGCCTTAAATACGAAATTGCTTGAACCAGAACCGATATGTTGATAAAACAGTAATAATGCTGTGTTTTCCGAACAAATATGACCGCGACGCGCATGCTGAGCTTCTTCGGCTTTGCGCGCGCATCGGCTACAGCCCGCACCGCTCCTGATCGTTTCAGCCCGGCGGCCGTTGTGCCGCTTGTTCAGCTCTAACATCGGAGTTATTTCATGCTCGATCATCTCGTTTCTACCGTCTCGGACAGTGATTTCAACTGGCAGGCGGCCGATGCCGCGCATCATCTTCACCCGTTTTCCGACCATAAATCCCTCCACCAGGGTAGAGTTCGGATCATCACGAGCGCCGAGGGCGTTTATCTGACCGATGATGTGGGTAACCGCATTCTCGATGGCATGGCCGGTCTCTGGTGTGTTGCGATCGGCTATGGCCGACAGGAACTGGTCGATGCCGCGGCCGCGCAGATGAAAACTCTGCCGTTTTACAATACGTTTTTCAAAACCGCGACCCGCCCGGTCATCAGCCTTGCCGAACGCCTTACGGCGATGGCCCCCGGCGATCTCGACCACGCTTTTTTTGCGTGTTCGGGGTCTGAAGCGGTCGATACCGCGCTGCGCATGGCCCGCACCTTCTGGATCACCAAGGGCCAGCCGTCCAAGCGCGTCATCATCGGCCGCGAATTCGGCTACCACGGTTCGACCACGCTGGGTGCCGCGGCGGGTGGTATGGTCGACATGCATCGCCAGGGCGCGGCCTTGCCGGATTTTGCTCATGTCATGCCGCCCTATTGGTATGGTTATGGCGGTCAGATGAGTCCGGAGGAATTCGGCCTCTATGCCGCACGCCAGGTCGAGGACAAAATCCGCGAAATCGGTGCCGAGAATGTTGCCGCCTTCATCGGCGAGCCGATCCAGGGGGCCGGCGGCGTCATCATCCCGCCCGAGACCTACTGGCCGGAAATCCAGCGGATCTGCCGCGCGCACGATATTCTGCTGATCGCCGATGAGGTCATCTGCGGGTTCGGGCGCACCGGGCGCATGTTTGGCAGCGAAACCTTCGGCATTACGCCCGACCTCATGACCCTCGCGAAAGGGATCACCTCGGGTTACATTCCGCTCTCCGCGGTCCTCGTGGGGGACCGCGTGGCGGATGTGCTGATCAATGATACGGGTGAATTTTATCACGGCTTCACATATTCGGGCCATCCGGTTGCCTGCGCCGTTGCGCTCGCCAATCTCGACATTCTGGAATCCGAGCACCTTGCCGCTCGCGCCGAAGCCAGCGGCATCAAACTCCGTGCCAAGCTCACCGCAGCGCTCGGTGAGCAGCCGATCGTCGGTGAAATTCGCGGGACCGGGCTGATCGGTGCGATTGAACTCACCGCTGATCGGCGCACACGGCGGTTCTTCGAGAAGCGCGGTCGTGTCGGCGCGCTGTGCCGCGATCATTGTTTTTCTAACAATTTGGTGATGCGTGCGGTGCGCGATACCATGGTGTTCTCACCGCCGCTGACCATCACGGATGCCGAGATGGACGATCTGGTCGATCGGGCGACGACCGCCATCATGGCGACCCAGGCCGATGTCCGTTCCGAAATCCTGTGACGGGCGCAATGGATATCGTGTCATCGCATGAAGACAGGCTCGCGCTGCTGGGGCAGAGCGAGCTGATCGAAGCCTTCATTATCGATGTCAACGGCGTGCCGCGCGGCAAATGGCTGCAACGTGACAAGGCTGGCGCGCTGTTAGGCGAGGGCATCGCGATCCCGCGCTCGGCCTATCTGCTCGACATCTGGGGCCGGGATATTGTCGAAGGCGGCATCGCGTTCGATACCGGCGACCCCGATGGCACCTGTATCGCCGTGCCGCACAGCGTCACCCGCATGCAATGGGCCGAAGGTCACGCGACCCAGGCGCTGCTGACCATGCGTGAAGCCAATGGCTCGCTGTTCTATGCGGACCCGCGCGGCGTTCTGGCCCGTGTGCTCGACCGTTACGCCGCCCAGGGGCTGACGCCGTCGGTTGGGGTCGAGCTCGAATTCTATCTGGTCGATCCCAACCGCACCGGCGGCCAGCGCATCGCTCCGCGCGGCGCCGATGAAAGTGCTTGGCGCGGCTGGCAGACCGATACGATGGGCCTGTGGGAAATCCACGATTATGAGCCGATCCTGCGCGACCTGCTGCGTGCCGCCTCTAGTCAGAGTATCGCGCTCGACACGTTGATCAGTGAAAACGGCCCGGGCCAGTTCGAAGTCACCCTGCGTTACGCACCGGATGCCATGCGCATCGCCGACGATGCGGTGCTGTTCAAGCGCGCGGTCAAGCAGATTGCCCGCAAGCACGGGCTCGCCGCCACCTTCATGGCCAAACCGTTCGGCAACTGGGCGGGCAGCGGTATGCATGTGCATATGTCGGTGCTTGATCGAAAGGGTTTGAACATCTTTACCGGCGATGCCGAGAAGCCCAGCCCTGTTCTGTATCATGCGCTCGGCGGGCTGGTCGCTGCGATGCCCGATACCATGCTGGTGCTGGCCCCCCACGCCAACTCGTTCCGCCGCTTCGCGCCGGGCACGCACGCCCCCGTATTCGGCGACTGGGGGCACGACAACCGGCTTTCGGCCGTTCGCGTGATCAATGCCGAGCCCCGCGCCGCCCGGATTGAGCACCGCGTGGCCGGTGCCGATTGCAACCCTTACCTTGCCTTCGCCGGGATGCTTGGGGCCATGCTCGATGGAATTGCGGACCAAGCCGACCCCGGTCCGGAATCAATCGGCGATAAAACCGGCGCGGCCGCGCCGAGGCTGCCGATTGCCTGGAGTGCCGCCACCGATCGCTTCGCCGGATCGGCCCGCAGCGCCGCCATTTTCGGCGCCGCGTTCCAAGGCATTTTTGCTGCCTGCAAACGCCAGGAAATCGATGAGTTCCGCCGGCGTATATCGGATGTCGAGTACGATGCCTATCTGAAAAATGCCTGACAATGCCAGCCATTGTCACGACATGACATAATAAGAAACCAAAACGACGCCAGGGACTTCAACCGTACAGGAGAGCAACGATGCGAACGGAGTTGAGAGCGAATTCATTGTCGTTTATCGAGTCGATCGTCATGGGTATCGCCGGCAGTGCGCCGGGCTATACCATCGCCGTGACCACCGCGGCGCTGATCGGCACCGCCGGATTTTTATCGCCGGGCAGCCTGATCATCTTCGCGGTGCCCATGCTGGGCATCGCCGTCGCCTACAAGGCGCTGACCAAGCGAATGGCCAACGCCGGGGCCGCCTATGAATGGACCACCCGCGTGTTCGGTCGGCTGTTCGGCTTCTTCTCGGGGTGGGCACTGCTGGTCGCCTCGATGGTGTTCATGGTCACCGGCAGCCTGCCGATTGCGACCTCCACCTTGAATTTCATCGCTCCCGCGCTGACCAAAAGCGTGCTCGCTACCACCAGCGTCGCAACGCTCTGGTTTCTGCTGATCGCCGTCGTGCTGATCGCCGGCATCAAACTGACCAGCAAAATCCAGCTGGTGATGAGCACGATCGAACTGGTCATCCTTGCGGTCGTGGCGATCGCTGCGTTCGTCCACGTTGCTGCGCACGGCGCGGTCAATCCGTTTTCATGGTCGTGGTTCGGCTTTCACTACACCGCCGGTGGGTTCGCCGCGACGGCTCTGGTCGTGGTGTTTTTCTACTGGGGGTGGGACGTGACAGCCAACCTCGCCGAAGAGACCAAGGACGCCGAAATCAACGCCGGCAACGGCGGCTTTGGCAGCGTGTTCGTTACCATTACCTACTATGTCGCCTTCACCCTGGCCGCGCTGCTGCTGTTCACGACCAAGGCGGCGCAAGGGTACAGCGACAACATCATCTACAACATCGCGGTGGCCTCGGGCCTCGGGCGTACCGGCGGTCTGATTGCCTCGATTGCCGTCATCCTCTCGTCGATTGCAACACTCGAGACGACGATGCTGCAATTCTCGCGTACCCTGTTCGCCATGGGCCGGGACGGCGCCCTCTCGCGCCACTTCGGCATGGTCGACGCACGTACCGAAACTCCGGTTCGTGCCATGTATCTGCTGATCGGCGTCGGCCTCGTCGTGCTGTGGGTCTCTTCGCTGATGCCCTCGATCAACGCGATCATCACCGACTCGGTCAATGCCATTGGAATTCAGGTGGCCTACTATTACGGTCTTGCCGGGCTCGTGGCGGCCTGGGTGATGCGCGATATTTACCGTGAATCGATCCCGTTATGGATCGGCCTGTGTCTGTTCCCCGCCCTCAGCGCCATTTTTCTGTTCGCCATGGGCCTCTACGCCATCACCACGTTCAACCTGGTGACCAATCTGGTCGGCATTGGTGGGCTCGTCGCGGGTATCATTTTCTTCCGCCCGACCCGCACCACGGCGGCTCCTGCCACAGCGTCGTAGAGTTGTGTCGGTGATCGAGCAAAGCCAGGGGCCGCGACGCCCTTGGCCTTTTTCGACATCGGCGCGATCCGCCCGATCAGAACAGCGACATCTGCGTACCTGGTCCTTGCGCGGGGAGGGGGCGGGCGAAG
>VFSW01013601.1_pt1 | contig 11307 bp, 5 predicted proteins | sample 5358111 | NCBI WGS metagenome assembly VFSW01 (sample SAMN11554181, study PRJNA540505) | mine drainage metagenome | isolation source: sediment from site ElyBrook_90M | place: USA: Ely Copper Mine, Vershire, VT | collected 2017 | reverse complement strand
CCCCGGGGGGCGCAGTCCGTTCCTGGTAGGGCCGGGAAGGCCGCGCGATGCGGTCGGCTCCACTGTATATCTGACTTCGCGAGGAATTCGACAGCGCGAAGACGTCATGAGCGGAGGGAGCTACGAGTCCTCCAACGACCAGCGTCTTCACTTTGGTCTGGGACACGCTACCGCTGTGGACTCGGTTGAAATTCACTGGGCCAGCACCGGACGGGTCGAACGAGTCAATTTGCCTGGCGTTGATCGCTATTTTGTTGTCGAGGAAAGTAAGGGCATTGTACCCAGCGTTTACGATGGCATCGCAAAAGAAATGTCGCCGAAAAGGTGAAATGCTCGTCAGCCATCTCGAAACCGAGGAGTGCATTGTGAAAATTGTGCATTCTCATGACGATCCGCGGCGGTGGACGCTGCGAATGCCATTTCTTTTCTGGCCTCCGTTGACTGTGTCTATGGTAAGGCGCGGTATTGCCGCTCTCTCCGGTGTCATGCTTGTCGGCATGCTGTTCGGCTCGGTTGCATTTGCGCAGGGACAGGACGCGGCGCGCAAGCAATACTCGGAAAAAATCGCATCTGACTATAACTATCGTTTTGGTAAGGACCTTCCTTTCGCGCCAGGAAACCCGGAGGTGCAAGGCGGCGGCTTTATCCAGCCTGGAGCTTTTCCCGACCCTACGTATTGCGCGCATTGCCACCAGGAGGCGTATCACCAGTGGCGTCAGGCGCTGCATTCGAACTCCTTTCGCGAGCCGTTTTACCGCACCAGTGTGAATCTCCTGAACAACACGAAAGGCATTGAATTCTCGAGGCACTGCGATAGCTGCCACAACCCGATCGGCGTGCTCAGCGGCGCTCTCACTGAAAATTCGCACGTGGACAGGAAATTCGATAACAACGGCCTGACTTGTATGGTCTGTCACTCCATACAGGGCCTCAAGTCCACCAGCGGTAACGGCGGTTTCATTATGGGGGTTCCATCGGTAATCGTGGATGAAGACGGCAATCGCATTCCTGGGGAGGTTCCATACGACGAGATCATGAAGCATACGGATCGTCATTCCCGGGCCGTCATGCAAGGCTTTTACCGGACCCCTGAGTTCTGCGCCGCATGTCATAAGGCGAACTTACCCGAGCATCTAAATGACTACAAATTCTTGAGCGCATTTGCCACCTTTGACGAGTGGCAGAACTCGAAATTCTCGCACCGGAATCCGTTGACTTTCTATACAGGGGATTTCAAAACCTGCCAGAACTGCCATATGGAGCGTGCCCCGAACACTCTGCCGGACTATGGAGCGAAGAATGGAACCTTTGCATCGCATAGCTGGGCCGCGGGAAATACGGGAGTGCCGTTCTATTATGGCTTCGACGAGCAATTGCAGAAGACAATCAAATTTCTCCAGGCTGGAGACTATCTGAATGTTGATATCTTCGGGATGAAAAAGGCCGGTGATAAGCAGTTGATCGGGCCACTTGGATCGGTGCCTTTTCATATCGAGCCGAATGACATCATCGACGCCTATGTCGTAATCCAGAATAAGAACATCGGGCATTCGCTGATTCCGGAAGTCCGCGACCTATATGAGGCGTGGGTAGAATTCGTCGTCAAAGATTCCCAGGGCAAGGAAATCTATCACAGCGGCTTTCTTAAGCCGGACGGGGAGCTGGACCCTCGGGCGCACAGCTTTACCAACCGGCCGGTGGATAAGGACGGCAACTTTGTCGACAACCACCAGGTCCAGACGATCCACTCGGTCGCCTATGACAACACCATCCAGTCGGGGCGGTCGACGCTGGTTCGATACCGCTTCCGCGTTCCTGCGGATGTCAAAGGCTTCATCACCATCACCGCGAAGGTAAATTACCGTCATTTCCGGCAAAGTTATATCAATAATGTGCTCGGCAAGGACCATCCCGCCTATCCCGTGGTGGAACTTGCATCGCGCACGCGCACGCTGCAGATCGGCGACAACTCGTCCACGCCGCCAGAGCCGAATGACAACCCGGACTGGATGCGCTGGAACAACCTCGGAATCAGCTATCTTGACGAACTCCAATACGCAGCCGCAGTCCAGGCATTTGCAGAAGTGGTCCGGCTGCGCCCGGACTATGCCGACGGCTACACAAACATAGCGCTCACTGAAATCGACTGGGAGCAGTTCGCTCCAGCGCGGAAGGCAATTGAGAAAGCACTGCTGCTGAGGCCGAACAATGCTCGCGCTCTCTACTACAGGGCTTTGCTGGAGAGGAGAGCCGGGGAATCCGACGCTGAGCTGGCTGATCTTCAAGAAGTGGTGCAGCAGTACCCGCAGGCGCGCGATGCCCGACGCGAGCTGGGCATTACTTACTTTCAGCGGGATGACGACGAAAACGCGATGAAACAGTTCGAGGCACTGGAGGGGATCGATCCGGACGATGTTGCGGCGCATTACAATCTGGCGGTACTCTACCGCCGGATGGGTATGAAAAAGCAGGCGGAGCAGGAGCAGGCGCTGCTGCTTACCGAAAAAGTCGATCCAGAATCGTTGACCACTTCGTTGACGTTCCTGCGCAACCATCCGGACATCTCCGACGAAAGCGTGCCGTGGCACATTCATACCGACCTGCCGCAAAAAGACAACCCATCCGTCAAGCAAGAGCGATGATGGCCGACCGGTTATTGCCGTATTCGTTGCTTCTGTCTGCGCATGTTCGAGCAGAAGAGCCCAGTTCTGCTGCGTACCGAGATCAGGAACGAAATCCTGCGCAGCCAGAAACGACCTCACTCCGGTGGATCTGTTCGTCAGCCCGCAACAGCAAATCTCCTGGCCTCGGCGTAGTCGCCCTCCTGCTGGCCTGTGTTGCGGGTGTCTATGGCCAAAGTGCCGCGACACCTCATTCGACGGCGTCATCACTGCAGCAGCATTACAACGCGGCAGAAACTTTCCAGGGAAGAGGCGACTTCGTTCAGGCCGCGTCTCAGTACAAGCTGTTCCTCGCCGAAGCGCTGCATCAAATTGCTAACGGCTTGGCCCATGTCGGGCGATACCCGGAGGCAGTTCCGCTTTTCGACGAAGCCCTCGAGCTCACTCCCAATGACGCGGCCATTGAAATGGACTATGCCGAGGCAGCTTTGGATGCGCACGATCTGTCCAAGGCGCAACATCTGGCACAGAACCTGATCAACGCTTCATCGAAGAACGCCCGGGATCACCGTTCGGCAAAGCTGCACTGGCTTCTCGGCCAGGCGCTTCTGGGGATGGATAACAACAGCGGGGCCCGGGACCAGTTCGCGGCCGCAGCGGCAATCGATCCCACGTTCGAGAATCAGTATGCCCTGAGCCAGGCCGATCTCGCGATGCTGGACAAGAAGGATGCGGCGAAAATCTTTGCGAAGATGTTAGCTGAATTTGGCGATACAGCTCAGATACACATGGAGTTCGGCCTCGCGTACGGTAACGCCGACTTCCCCGAAGAGGCGATTCCAGAGTTCAAGAAGGCATTGGCCAGGAATGACAAACTTCTCGATGCCCACTATTCGCTGGGTGCTTCCTATTTGAGGAGGTCGGGCGACAGCGCCTTCCCACAGGCCGAGGCAGAATTTCGCAGGGAGCTTTCCATTCATCCGAATGATTTTTTCAGCTATTACGAACTCGGTTACATCGCCATGAAGGAGCATCATCTGCCGGAGGCCGGCCGCGACCTTACTCGTGCTGCGGCATTGAACCCGCACAGCGACGATACATTCCTGCTGCTGGGAGACCTGTATAGCCAGATGGGCAGACCGGCAGAGGAAGAGGTTGCTCTGCGCAAGGCAATCCAGGCATGCACGGACCCTTCGCGGAATCACTATCAGATCCGCAGCGCTCATTATCAGTTGGGCCTCCTGCTGATACAGCAGGGGAAAACCGACGAGGGCAAGAAGGAGATGCAGATCGCGCGGGATCTGCTGCTCGAGAACAGAAAACTGGACGTGGCCAATCTAGAGGGCAAGCCGATCCTGAGATACCCAGCCCGGAACGCGGACAGGATCACCGATCCCGCCGCTGCAGCGGAAGTAGAGCAATTCGAGCAGCGTATCGGACCTGCCGTTGCGGACAGCTTTAACAATCTTGGAGTTATCGATGCTGAAAAGGAGAATTACATCTCCGCTTCAAGCTATTTCCAACAGGCTGCCGAATGGAACCCTAAGATGGAAGGTTTGGACTACAACTGGGGTCGCGCAGCGTTCGGTGCCCGGGACTATCGTCAGGCTGTGATCTGTCTCAGCAGATACATGCAGATCCATCCGGACGACGCGCGTCCACGCGTGCCTTTGGGCATGAGTCAATTCATGCTGTCGGAATACAAGGACGCGATCCGCACACTTGCCCCGTTACAATCCCAGATGGACGCGGTGCCTCTGCTGGCCTATGCGTATGCCGACTCACTCATCAAGACCGGCGCCACCGCCGAAGGAATCGTTCGCCTTCAGCATGTAGAAGCGATCCATCCCGACTTCGACATGGCTCCCGCAGCTCTTGGGTATGCGTTCGCCGCCCAGCATGAATATCCGAAGGCCGAGGTACAGCTGCGTTCGGCACTGCGCATCAATCCTGCGAACCGCGAGGCACAATATAATCTTGCGCTTGTTCTGATTGCACTCAACAGACGAAGCGAAGCTGAGACGCTTCTGACGGAATTAGAGCGGGCAGACGGGAAGAATCCAGCCGTCTATTATCAGCTAGGCAAGCTTCAGCTCGACGCGGGAGACACGAATGCCGCGATCACTATCCTTGAGGCTGCAGCTCGGCTGGCGCCGACCTCCAACGTGATCCGATTGGAGCTAGCCGATGCACACGGCCGCAGGAATGCCGCAGAAGGCAAAAAGGATCCCATCAACGCCGCGCCCGTCGCCCAGCGAAATCGCGACGGATCCCATTGAGACCCGGGGAGTAGGGCGGCACGACCAAACGCGCTTCACCGCCGCATCGCTTCAACAGGGCAGCAGTCTCAATCGTTACGGGATACGTTTTGCGGAGGCAAGGTCAAGGCGAAGTCGTGGTTATGGAGAACTGGGAAGCGCGTAGCGTGTTCTCACTCATCCACGCACTAAGTCTTTGCCGTCCAGGTCTGTGGCATCGGTGGTTTATAGCGCAATGAAGAGTGCGGCCGAACGGTGTTGTATTGAACTCGCCAGCGCGGCATGGATACGTCGACAGGGTACGTCATGGAAGCTCAATAAATAGCGGACGAGCGAGGAAATGTTCTCGTTCGGTTCCTTAGAACTGACGTACCGAAACGAAGGCCCGAGTCACGTTCACAGCATTGTTGAATCCGAAAACTCTCAACCCGACTAGGCTGGAATCTGTAAGCGGCTTGAATCGTAGCCTTAAGGGGAACGGCGTTCGATCCAGATGAACCTTGTTTCCTTTCGCCCAGGCCGAAATTGCTTGTGTTGGCTTCAAATCTTCTCTACGAGTAGGTGAGCGTCTCTCCGACCTTAGACGCTATCTCGCCCAGAACAGCCACGATGCAGGGTGCAGATGGAGGATTTCAGAAGAGTTCGTGCCGCCAACAACATTGCGACCTATTGATTGAGGGGGCGATGCCGGCAATCTGCACATCGCAAAATTGGAATCCAGCGGGATCATTTCGGATGCAGTCCAGCTACACTCAAACCAGAGAGTATCTGTTGAGACCGAGAAGTGAACGCATGCGTCCGGAACTGAAAGAAGCAATTCGACTGCTGCATCAGGCCGACGCGGCCAGTGTGCAGGACGCTCTGCGGCTTCTGCAGGGTACTGTGTTCTCGTTCAGCATGAAAGTCTGTGGGCATCGGGAGGATGCGGAAGACACCATGCAGGAGGTGCTGGTGAGCTCGCTGCCGCATCTGGCAAAGATCGAAGACCCGCGAGCGCTGTCAGTCTGGCTGTACACGGCGGCGAGAAACCGTTGCTGGCGCAACAGAAAAAAGCAATCGCACCGCAAAACTGTGGCGCTGGAGGATCTGCTGCCCAATGGAGCAGAGTTGAGCGCGCTGCTTGCGGCCACGGCAGCAAACCCCGAGCAGCAAGCGCAGAGCCATCAAGATCACAAGATGGTGCATCAGGCGGTGCTGCAGCTTCCGCCGCAGTACCGGATCGTTCTGGTCCTGCATGACATGGAAGAGCTCGATACGCAGCTGGTGGCAAAGGTGCTGTCGCTGGAGCCCGGAACGGTACGGGTCCGGCTGCACCGTGCACGGCTTCTGGTGCGCAAACAGATGGAGAAGTTGCTGAGCCGACTGCCGGAGCCACATGGAAACGGCGAGAGGGAACCCGAAAAGAGGCCGAGAGAGTGCAAAGAAATTTTCAGCAATCTCTCTGAATATCTGGATGGACGGATGGAGGCCAAGACCTGCGAGCAGATGCGGGCCCATATTGAGGCCTGTCCGGCGTGCATCGCATTCATCCGCGATTTGAAGCTGGCCATCGACCGCTGCCGGCATTTGCAACTGCCGCTGGACAGCGAAGTTGGTGAGTCGCTGCGGCGCATGTTGGCCGAGGAGTACCTGCGATTGCTGCAAAGCCCTTCTTCCTAGGCGTCGACGACTTTGGCCCGCTGAGGTTCCCGCAAAAAAAATAATTCACAAAAGATGTAACGGTTTCCCGACTCGCGGCCTTTATTCGACTGAAGACACCCAACAGAGAGGGATTCAGGCGATGGGACGAAGAAGTCGTGTGAGCATGGCGATGGCCCTGCTGGTGGGCCTCACGTGGCTGACGGTCGCGGCGCGGCAGGCAGCCTGGGCACAGGAGGCGCGGGCATCCACGGCAGCAACGCCTTCACTGACGTTGCGCCAGGCGATTGACCAAGCCCTGGGAAAAAATCCGGGCGCGGCGATGGCACAAGCTGATTTGAAGGCGGCGACAGCCGGAGTGAGCCAGGCGCGCACCGCACTGCTGCCTCGGCTGAATTTTGCCGAAGATATTTCACGAGGCAACGATCCCGTGTATGTCTTTGGAACGCGGTTGAGGCAACAACAATTCACATCGGCGGATTTCGCGTTGAACAGCTTGAACAAGCCCACACCGGTGGGTAATTTTGCGACGCGATTCAACGGCTCGTGGATGCTGTTCAACTGGTTTGGTACCCAGGATCAAATCAAAGGCGCGAAGTTCGCGGCGAGCAGTGCAGCGGCGATGGGCGACGAAACAAACCAGGGGATTGTGCTTCGCGTGGTCGAGGCTTACCAATCAGTGTTGTATGCGCAGCGACGAGTTGATGTTGCGCAGCACGAAGAGGCAACGGCGGAGGCCCTGCTGGCGGATGCGAAGACAAAGGTACATGCTGGCCTGGCGGTCGACTCCGACATGCTGGCCGCGCAAGTGAATCTGTCGGAGCGGCAGGAAGCGCGGATTGCGGCCGAAGGCGATGCTGACGTGGCATGGGCGCAACTGGAAGCAGCAATGGGCGCGGACAGCAACTCTCCCCGGGCGACGCTGCAGCCGATCGAGGCACGCAGTTATCCCGACGGCGTGTTGACCGACGACATTGCGAGCGCACTGAAGGCCAAGCCGGATCTGAAGGCGCTGAGACAGCGGACGCTGGCCGAAGGCGCGGCGACGAAGTCGGCAAGAGATAGTCTGGCGCCAACGGTGAGCGCCTATGGCAACTGGGAAATGGACAATCCCAACTTTACGGGCGGCGGCGGAAACAATTGGGTTGCCGGAGTGCAACTCAATCTCGACATCCTTCCCTTGGCGAAGCGCGCCCAGCTTGCCCAGCAGCGGGCTGCTCAGCAGAAGGCGGAAGCGCAGGAACGGGCGGGGGAGCAGCAGATTCGCCTGGCCGTAAACCGCGCCTGGACCGAGCACCACACCGCCGAGCGCATTGTGGCGACAGCGCAGGCATCGATGGAGCAGTCCGCGGAGAGCCTGCGAATCGTGCAGAACCGCTATAAGGCGGGACTGGCAACGATGACAGATCTGCTGCGCGCCGAAGATGCGCAACGCCGGAGCCAGAACGATTATTGGCGTGCCGTGTACGGAAACACAGTGGCGTATGCAGCCCTGATGTACTCAACCGGCACCCTTACCCCCGATTCAGCGGAGACCTTGCAATGAAGCCAGCGCTATCCTCTCTACTTCTTTTGACTCCCGTGCTGCTGCTGGGCTGCTCTCACGACAGCCAACCGGCACAGGCAGCCGCTCCCACGGCACAAGCGCAGATGGTGAAGACGACGGAACAACAGATTCCACAGTCGATTCGCACCAGCGGCACTGTGCATGCGAAAGAAACAGCGATGATCTCGGCGCAAATGCCGGGGACAATCCGGCAGGTGCTGGTACAGGCTGGGGATCGCGTGCGCGCGGGACAGTTGCTGATCGCGCTGGATGACTCAGCGATGCGTTCCGACTTGAATCGAGCGACGGCCGCGCAGATGGCTGTGGAAAAACAGCAGATGGCGGCGCAGGCAGGCGCGACACTGGCCGCGGGAACTTTGGCACGCTACCAGGAATTGAAAAACGAAAAGAGCGTGAGCCCGCAGGAGTTTGATGAAGTGCAGCAACGCTCGGACGCAGCATCACTCCAGTTGCAGGCGTTGCAGGCGCAGAGCAGCGAGGCCAAAGCCGCAGTCGCGGGCGCACGGACACAGTTGGGATACATGCAGCTGCGTGCTCCATTCGCGGGCATCGTGACGGCGCGCTCGGCCGATCCGGGTACGCTGGCGACACCGGGAACCCCCTTGCTGCAGATTGATCGCGACGGTCCGTTGCAGTTGTACACGTCCGTCGATGAATCATTGATCGGTTCGGTGCGGCTTGGAATGAAGCTGCCGGTGAGCATTGACGGGATGGGCGCGGCCAACACTACGGCAACGGTAGCCCAGATTGTTCCTGCGGCAGACCCATCGAGTCGCAGCTTTCTGGTGAAACTGGATCTGCCGGCGTCCAACCAGTTGCGCGCAGGGATGTATGTCGCGGCAAATTTTCCCGGCGCTGTGCGGACGATGATTCTGGCACCCCAGTCCGCAGTGGTGATGCGGGGATCGCTGGCGTGCGTCTACGCGCTGGATGCAGACGGAGTGGCCCAGCTTCGCTATGTGACTCTGGGAAACCGGCGCGGCGATCAAGTCGAGATACTCTCCGGCGTGGCTTCGGGAGAGACGCTGGTGAATCATCCGGGTGATCGCGACCTGGCAGGCAAGCGCATTGAGGCTCAGCCATGACGTCGTTCCCGATTGCGCCGAATACGGACGAACCGGAGAACCCGACCAAGCCGCACGGGATCGCGGGACTTCTGGCGAGCATGTTTTTAAATTCGAAACTGACGCCGCTGTTTATTGTGGCCTCTCTGGTGGTGGGCTTGTTCGCGGTGCTGGCAATTCCGCGGGAGGAAGATCCGCAGATCCAGGTACCGATGCTGGACGTGATGACGGCCATGCCCGGCGCATCGCCGGCGGAAGTGGAGCAACGAGTCACCAATCCGATCGAGAACCTGATGCATGAGATTCCCGGAGTGGAATACGTGTACTCGATTTCAAGTCCGGGACAGAGCCTGGTGATTGTGCGCTTCAAGGTTGGCACGCCGGAACAGGATGCGCTGGTCAAGGTGTACAGCAAACTGTATTCGAATGCCGACCGGACGCCCGTGGGCGCTTCGCCATCGCTGGTGAAGGCGCACTCGATTGACGATGTACCGATTCTGGCGCTGACGTTGTGGGGAGCGAATTACAACGGCTATCAACTGCGGCAAATCGCGGAGGAGGTGCAGCACACCATTCGGCAGGTGCCCGATGTTTCCGAAACCAAGCTGATTGGTGGACAACCGCGCGCCATGCGAGTGGTGTTGAGCACAGCGAAGTTGTCGGCCTTCGACATTTCCCCAGATACGGTAGTTGAGCGGCTGACGGCGGCGAACGCACGCACCCAGGCAGGTGAGTTTGCCGAAGGCAACCAGGAAATTCTTGTAGACGCGGGGAACCTCTTCAAAGACACCAACGACCTTGCGGGGGTTGTGCTTGGGGTCGCAAACGGTCGCCCGGTGTACCTGCGGGATGTGGCCGACAAGATTGTGGATGGGCCGGCAGAGGCGCATGATTACGTGCTGTTTGGTACCACCCGTGCCAGTGTTCATGGCGGGGCTGCGCAGGAATATCCCGCCGTGACCATCACGATAGCGAAGCGGAAAGGCACCAACGCCACGGACATTTCGCGCGCCGTCTTGCACCGAGTGGCAGAGATGCGCGGCGTGACGCTGCCCGCCGATGTAACGATTACGACCACGCGAAACTATGGCGCGACGGCCAAAGCCAAGTCCGATGAGCTGCTGAAGCATCTGTTACTCGCGACGCTTTCCGTGACTTTTTTGATTGCGCTGTTTCTCGGTTGGCGGGAATCGGGAGTGGTGCTGCTGGCCATTCCCGTGACGCTGGCGCTGACCATGGTCGTGTTTTACCTGCTGGGCTACACGCTGAACCGGGTGACGCTGTTCGCGCTGATCTTCAGCATCGGCATCCTGGTGGACGACGCCATTGTTGTGGTCGAAAACATGGTCCGCCATTTTCGTCTGCCGAAAAACTGCCGGCGTCCACTGAGTGAAGTTGCCGTGGAGGCTGTGGCCGAGGTGGGGAACCCGACGATTCTGGCGACCTTCACCGTGATCGCGGCAATTCTGCCGATGGCGCTGGTGCGCGGCCTGATGGGACCATACATGCGGCCGATTCCGGTGGGCGCGTCAACGGCCATGATGTTTTCGTTGATTGTTGCGTTCGTGGTGTCACCGTGGGCCGCGATGCGCCTGCTGGGACGCAAACATTTAGAGGGCGCACGCACTTTGGAGCCGGAGAAGGAAGGCTGGCTCACGCGATTCTACCGCCGGGTGATGCATCCGCTGCTGTACAAGCCGCGAACGCGATATATCTTTCTGGGCGTGGTGGTGCTGTTGCTGATGGCAGCTTGTGCGCTGGTGCCGATGAAGATGGTGCTGGTGAAGATGCTGCCCTTCGACAACAAGAGCGAGTTCCAGGTGATCATCAACATGCCGTACGGCACTCCGCTGGAGCAGACAACGCGCGTGGCGCAGGCGATGGGCACCTACCTGAGCCAGCAGAACGATGTGACGAATTACCAAATCTACTCTGGCACCTCAGGCCCGTACAACTTTAATGGGCTGGTGCGGCATTACTACTTGCGCAGTCAGCCGAACCAGGCGGACATCCAGGTGAATCTGTTGCCGGCAGATGTGCGCAGCGCGCAAAGCCACGAGATCGCGAAACGGATGCGGCCGGGACTGGACCGGATTGCCCGGCAGTATGGCGCACGGATCCAGGTCTCTGAGGTGCCGCCGGGACCGCCGGTGCTGCAG
>VFSW01013600.1_pt1 | contig 11307 bp, 12 predicted proteins | sample 5358111 | NCBI WGS metagenome assembly VFSW01 (sample SAMN11554181, study PRJNA540505) | mine drainage metagenome | isolation source: sediment from site ElyBrook_90M | place: USA: Ely Copper Mine, Vershire, VT | collected 2017 | reverse complement strand
GTGCAAATCGACAACAATAAAGTGAGGAGATTCGTATGGATAATAGCCGTCGCGACTTTTTTCAAAAATCTACCGTTGCCGCTGCTGCCGGCATGATGGGGCTGTCTTCCAACACGGCTATGGCCGAATCCCAGGAATCAGGCCATCAGAAGAAGGAGGCGCATCAGATGGTAAAAGGATTGACGCTCTTGTCGATGCTTCAAAAAGACGACGCCGAAACACTTGGGGTCAAAACACCCGCCGGTATTCTCGATGTACGTGCAGCAGCTCGAGCACTCAAAAAATCTGCTCCCCTGACGCTTGATGAGTTGCTTCAGGGAGGCAATGCGGCTGGATTATACGATTTGATTGCGAAGGTCCAGCAGGGTTCAAGCTCCAGGTTTCTGGTCAATGAGTCTGCAATAACTTATGGGCGACTGTTTCAAAAACCAGGAAAAATTGTCTGTGTCGGGTTGAATTACCGCAATCATGCCCGTGAAATTGGTATGCAACCTCCCCGCGTCCCGCCTTTATTCAACAAATATAACAATACGTTGGCAGCGCAGCATTGTACGATTCAAGTTCCACCTAGGGAGATTTCATACAAGCTCGACTACGAGACCGAATTGTTGGTCGTTATGGGTAAGTCGGCGCGTAATGTCAGTGAAGACCAAGCGCTGGCATATGTGGCAGGGTATTGCACCGGGCAGGATTTTTCGGCGCGGGATCTTCAACTTGAGTTACCGAATGGTCAATGGATGATTGGCAAAACACTCGATCACTTTGCTCCCATCGGACCGTATTTTGTTTCGGCGGACTTGGTAGGCAATCCCAATGCCCTGAAAATCGAAACGCGGATCAACGGAGAACTGCGCCAATCCTCTAACACTTCTGATTTCATCTTTAACACCCAGCAGATTATTGCCTATATCAGCCGGCATTTCCCGCTGGAACCCGGTGATATTATTTTCACCGGGACCCCTGAAGGCGTCATTCAGGGCAAACCAGTTGATCAGCGCGTATGGCTGAAAGCCGGAGACCGTATCGAATCCTCGATTGAAAAATTGGGAACACTCCAGTTTTCTCTGGTGTAAGGCGGCCTACTGAGCCAGTTTGGGCGGTGCGACTACACCATAGGAAGACCCAGAACCACTGGCATTGATTGGGGAGCAGCCTGTGGACATTTGGGCACTTATATACCTACTGTCCCCACCGGTAGCCGAAATGATATGCATGCAGGCCATGGCTTTGACAGTCTGACTCGTGCCAGGAGTGATACTGCTGATAACCGGTACAGTGGCATATTCGCAACTGTGGTTTCCGGACTCACTGCAGTTGCTGACGAGATCGTAGAGATTATTTCTGTCCCCGGTTTGTAGCCAGACTTGGTCTCCGGCACTCAGTGTGGTGGAATTGCCATTGGCAATCAAACTTTGAATGGTGCTGTCACTGTTGTCCTGGGTATTGGTCAAAGGTGACCATTGGCCCGTGCAGCAGTTGCTGCCAGTACAAGAAGTGGAACTATTCCCGCCGCTGTAGGCATAAGAGGACCCGATCTGGAATACATAAGGCTGATTGGTTACAGGATCATTGAGCGGTTGGTTTGTATTCGAATTCCAATACTGATTGAACATACAGGACCCAATAGTCATGGGCAGAGTGATGCCTCCTGGCCCCATGACCGTTGGGGCCTGAACCACGGCGATTGCCGAGGCAGTGACATTACTGGTCTGCATGCCAAAAATCGGAGCGAAATAGAGTTTGACCTGCTTGGTGAGCGTTACTTTCACAGCAGCATCGTTGCTCGGTGCTGAAGGGTTCAGTGTTTGCCAATAATTGGCCACAACGGCGAGAGAATCATTGCCGGTTACGGAGATATTGAGCGGAACCGTATTGGTGGCATTGGTGACCGCAGGACCGCCGGCTGAGAAATCAGGTGTGTTACTCCCTGGAGCGTAAAGGAAAACCGCGCCGCGCAATGCAGCGGCGTCAACAGCATTCTGGGTCTGGTTGCGAACCACAAAAATATGACCAACATCTACCGCCAGAGCAGTAATGGCCAATAACGCCGCCAATGATCCGACGACAACAATTGCTACCACTCCACGCTGACTGTCATTGGTATTATTCATAGTACATCACCGACGTGGAACTAAGTTGTTCCGACCCCTGAAGAGCGCTCAGAATGCCTAAACCCAAACCATGAAAGGTATACTGCACTGTAACATTGATGGTTGATGCACTGGGACCACAGGACACCGTAACGCTAGGGTTGTTGGGTACGGCAATGCCAAAAGTAATCACGTACTGGGTACTATAGCTGCTGGCGACCAGGCAGGCTGTGCCAGTACCCGTGGTTCCTGAACAGGTGGCAGGGTTACCACCCTGTATAGTGGAAATGGAAGGGTCCGAGCAGGAAATGGGGTGGGTCAGTCCGATGGATTGAACCGCACCCCAACGTGCACCTTCGCGAGCGGCATTGGTGATAACGGATTGGTCGTACATCAAGATGCCATACTCGATTGTGCCGAATAGAATCAGTAACAATAAGGGGAGAACCAGCGCAAACTCGACCGCAGCACTCCCCGTTTGATTTCTCATCTCATTTGCTCGTGATAAGATTATGGGAAATTGTACCATTCGTGCCCATCGTGTTTGAATAAATTATAGTTTAGGTGATTTAAAAAAAGTGCGTTGTTGTATGATTTATATGCTATAACTAGCTACTGAGTACTCTACTGGATCGCGTGTAAGGCAAAGTCGTACCGGGCTGTACTCAAATTTCCGACAAAGGAGAATTCTCATGATGACCGCACTTAAAAAACTGATGCAATTCTGCAAATCCGAAGAAGGAGTGACAGCCATTGAATATGCACTGATCGCTGCACTAATTGCTGCGGCCATCATTGCAGGTGTCAGTTTGCTGGGAACCAATGTCAGCAAGGAGTTCAGCAGCATCGCAGGTGTAGTGTAGACCCAATACCGTCTTCGCAACCCGGGTTGGATTGCATCAGCAACCATTGTCTTTCCTTGGCTGTTCTGTTCACGGTATTGCTGACCGCAACATTCAGCGATGTGAAAGAGCGCAGAATCCCCAATCAGTTGTTGATTCTAGGGGAAGGGCTGGCGATTATGTTGTCCCTGCTGATGCAATCCATCTCCTTGCCGGAATTATTGGCTGGGGGAGGTGTTGGATTGTTGGTATTTCTACCCCTCTATGCTGTGTCCGCAATGGGTGCCGGAGACATTAAGCTGATGACTGTCGTCGGAACGTTTTTAGGCGTCAAGGGTGTTTTATTCAGCGCATTGTTTGCAGCGCTGGCCGGGGGGCTTCTTGCGCTAGGGTTTGTTCTGACTCGGGCCGGAACGCAACTTCCCTACGCCGTAGCCATTCTGGCTGGAGTGACGGGATACGTTGTGATCGGGCATTTTGATCCGGCAATTCTGAATTTTCCATTCCGGGGCTTTTGGTGAAATGGCTAAGAACCGCGCGCTCATGCTGTTGTTACTCTCCCTCGCTATCAGTGCTGTAGCCATTTGGGCAGCAGTACAGTGGGTTAATCACCAGGTAGAAAAGCGCAGCTCCAACCATACCATCAAGCTGGTGGTTGCTTCCGAAAATATTGTAGCGGGATCTCACCTGGCGCCAGAACTCCTGAAGGTGTCGGACTGGCCTGCAGAGAGCCCGATCGCTGGCAGTTTTTCTGAAACACAACCGCTGCTGAATCGAATTGCTAATATCAATATCTCGGCAGGCGAACCCTTGCTGGAACAAAAACTGGCTTCAGTCGGGAGTAAAGCGGGGCTATCTGCCCTGATTACTCCGGGAATGCGCGCGATTTCGGTGCGAGTCAACGATGTGGCTGGTGTGTCCGGATTTGCTTTGCCGGGCAATCGCGTGGATGTTTTGGTTAATGTTCAGGATGATCAGGGTCGCATGGTCTCCAAGATCGTGCTGCAACAGATCATGGTGCTGGCAGTGGCCCAGGATGCCTCTGTGAAAGAAGATGCAAAAGCCAAAGTGGTCAATACAGTTACTCTGGAAGTCACCCCGCAGCAAGCTGAAAAGCTTGATCTGGCTCGAAGCGTCGGAAACTTGAGCCTGGCGTTGCTTAATCAAGTAGACAAAACCCCCGTTGTTACCTTCGGCGTTCACAAAGCAGAATTGCTCGCGCGGGATGGCAAAGAAGAGCAGGTTCCAGCGAATCCCATGCTGTCTGCCAATCCTTCGAGAACCCACGAATCCTCCAGTACCATTGAAGTTATTCGTGGAACAACCCGCGCCACAATTCCTTCTCATTGAGTGTGCCATGAAAACCCTGCTTCCACTTCTGAGCTTCTTTCTGGTCCTGGTTGGCCCGGCGTGGTCTGGATCACCGGAACCGGTTTCCGAACCAGCCTCTCCAGCAACTTTGTGGATTACCTTGGGTAAATCTCTGCGAATCAGTTCTCCGTCTGACCTGGCGCGAGTTTCCGTTGGCAACCCAGAAGTAGTGGATGTCAGTTTGGTGCGCAAGCGGGAAGTTTTTCTGGTTGGGAAAAAGGTTGGAAGCACCAATATCTACCTATGGACCCGGGATAACCATATGACTTTGATGGATGCCGTTGTCTCTGTCGACGTGGGTGGACTGCGTGAAAAACTGAATGAATTGATGCCCAGTGAAAACGCAATCAAGGTGAGCGCAGCAGGAGAATCGTATGTGCTGAGCGGACAGGTGACTGATGCTGTGGCTGTGCGCCAGGTTGTGCTGCTTGCAGAACAATATGGCGGCAAAAAAGTCATCAACATGCTGGGAACACAAGACATTGCCCAGGTGCTTCTTGAGGTCAAGGTTGCAGAGGTCGATAAAACCATCGATGACAAGCTTGGGGCCGGTGGGATATGGAGTGGTGATACCGGCTCAAATCTGGGTATAAACAGTGAGTTTTCTGCGGGGTCTGCTGGTAGTATTACGATGGGCAAACTTGCAAAGCGTGGCTCGATGATTCTTGATGCAGAAATCAATGACGGCCGCGCCAAAATCCTGGCTGAACCCAACATTGTTGCTATCAGTGGGCAAGAAGCTTCGTTTTTGGCAGGTGGAAAAATCTATATCCCCATTCCACAAAGCGCTATAGGCGGCCCTGCCGTGATCACGCTTCAGGAGGAAGAGTTTGGCGTTGCGCTGAAGTTCCTGCCAACTGTCCTCAGTGGTGGAAAAATCAACTTGCGCGTCAGCCCAGAAGTTTCCGAGCTGTCAACAACCGGGACAACCATGGGCTCCGGCAGCAGCCAGACTGTGATTCCAACCATTACTACGCGGCGTGCCTCAACCACAGTAGAGCTCAATGACGGCCAGAGCCTTGCCATAGGTGGGCTCATCAAAAATAATGTGACGGAAGCCGCTAAGGCGTTTCCCGGATTGGGCGAAATTCCAATTCTGGGAACGCTCTTTCGCAGCAGTGAGTTTCAGAGCGACCGCACAGAACTTATTTTTATCATAACACCTCATATTATCAAGGCATCTGATAATCGGTTGCCATTGCCAACGGACAATTTTATAACACCGACCCGATCGGAATTCCAGTTTGAAGGCAAAATGGAAGGAGAAAAACACCAATGAACCTTTCTACAAGAATGATTTTTTCAACCATGCTGTTTCTAATGCTGTTGGGCGGCTGCGCTCCCCGTGAATACAGCATGGATCCATCCATGGGCATTGCCGTTCATGAAAATCTGTCAGCCCAAATTGTCAACCCGCAAGGAATTCCACTCACGGGACCGCAAGGTCTTGATGGCGCACCCTCCAAGGCGGTTATGGATCGTTACGTCAGCTCATTCATGACACCCCCACCTCCTGTAAACGCGTTTTCGATCGGGATTGGAGCAGGCTCGGCTCCGATGGCGCTACCCGCATCCTCAGGGACTACACCCTAAGCTGGTGTTGTGTAAAATCAACTAATGAAAATCACGGTTTTATCCAGCCCTTCGCCTTCTTCTCAGGAACTGAGAAGCATACTGCAAGAAAGATGTCGTAGTGATCAGTTGGTCGTCATTGATCAGTCCTGCAATAAAATCAACATCGAGGCCGCTGAAATTGCAACGGCGAATCTCCTGATTTTGGACTGTTTGGACATTGAAGGTCTGGATTGGTCTGCGATGGAGATGTTTAATCTCAAGCACCCCCAGTCCACCACCGTACTGGTTTGTCGAGGTGATCTTGAACGGGTTCTGATCCAGGCCATGCGTGTCGGAGTACGGGATGTACTCAATGAAGCAGAGGTTTTGGAACGTCTTCCGGAGGTCATTGAACGCGCTCGAGTTCGTCTGGCCGTAACCACCGGAAACCGACTCATCGGAAAAATCCTGACCTTTATTCCGTGTAAAGGCGGTAGCGGAACTTCCTTCATTTCCAGCAATCTTGCCTATATCCTTGGCGAAGCCCAGCATAAGCGTGTTTTGCTGATTGACCTGGATTTGCAGTTCGGCGATGCCTCGTTTTATATCACCGACGATGCCAGTAGTCGTAGTTTGGGGGATATCGTGCGCAATAAGGACCTTAATGGTCAAATACTGGAATCAGCCTGTGTCCTGGTTGGTAAAAACACTTGGTTGTTGCGGGCGCCTCATAATCCCGAACAGTCGGTGGGAATTAACCCAGACCAGATTGACAATATCCTGACAGTGGCATCACGCCACTTCGATTTCGTACTAATTGATCTTGAGCGAACACTGGACCCGCTTTCATTGCGCGCAATGGACCGGTCAGACCTTATTTTCCCCATCATGCAGACGGTGTTACCGTATGTACGAGGAACGCAGCGACTTCAAAGAACCTTTCGGGCATTGCACTATTCCGAAGCAAAAATCAAGCTGATTGCCAACCGCCAGGGGAAATCCGATAACTTGTCGATCTCCAAAATCGAAGAGGCGCTCCAAACAAAATTCTACATGCAGTTGCCTAACGATTTCCCCAATGCCAACAGCTCCATCAATGCTGGGAAGCCTCTTTACGATATCGCTCCACAAGGTATTCTGACGACCGCATTGATCCGATGGGCAGAAAACCTAATAGGTGTGACTAATTCCGCGAGTCTGGCGACAAAAGATTCCATGTGGCGCCGGTTTTCGTCTTTGTTAAGATAATCATCCACCTTTCATAACCTGCGAGGGTTTCATGTCATTGCGTGATCTGTTGAGTATATCCAATGTGCAGTTGGCAACAGAGCAGGGGAACGCTCTACTGGCTGAAGCACACCGGATTGATGCTGATGCCATCCGTCTTAAGCAAGAAATTCATCTGGAATTACTCAAGAAATTCGATTTGTCCATAATGGAGAAGATTTCAGAGGGAGAGCTGCGGCAGCGTCTGGCAGTTTTTGTGGATGAAGCTATCGATGAAAAAAAACTTGGGCTCAATGAGCAGCAACGAAAATCTCTGATCACTTCCATTCAAAATGAAGTCATGGGGCTAGGACCGCTGGAGCCTCTGCTTGCAGACAATACGGTTTCAGATATTCTCGTCAACGGCCCCCAAACAGTCTATGTCGAGCGACGTGGCAAATTAGAGCTTACCAACGTCCGCTTTACTGATGACAAACATCTAATGAGAATCATAGAGAAAATCGTTTCCCGAATTGGACGTCGCGTTGATGAGTCAAGCCCCATGGTGGACGCGCGCCTTCCAGACGGATCACGCGTCAATGCCATCATTGCGCCTCTAGCCCTGGATGGTCCGATTTTGTCCATACGCAGGTTTTCTGCAGTGCCCCTTGGCGTAGATGAGCTTGTCGAATACGGTAGCATGACTCGCGACATGGCCCTGATGATTGCCGCCATGGTCAAGACAAAAACCAATCTTTTGGTATCCGGTGGAACCGGGAGCGGCAAGACTACGATGCTTAATCTCATGTCGAGCTTTATTCCTGATAATGAGCGTATCGTGACCATTGAAGACGCAGCTGAATTACGATTACAGCAACCGCACGTGGTGAGATTAGAAACCCGCCCACCCAACATCGAGGGAGAAGGGGAAGTCAACCAGCGTGCCTTGATTAAAAATAGTTTACGCATGCGGCCAGATCGCGTCATCGTGGGTGAAGTCCGTGGCGCGGAAGTACTGGACATGTTGCAAGCCATGAATACTGGTCATGAAGGTTCCATGGCAACAATCCACGCTAATACAGCACGAGACGCATTGACTCGCCTGGAAAACATGGTGGGAATTTCCGGATTGAATTTGCCTGTCCGCCCTCTGCGTCAGCAAATCGTTTCAGCTCTTTCGGCCATCATTCAAGTGTCGCGACTTAGCGATGGCAAACGTAAAGTTATCAGTATTCTTGAAATTACTGGTATGGAAGGAGACATGATTTCCACTCAGGAAATTTTTCAGTTTCAACAAACTGGCGTTGCTGTAGATGGCACGGTGCAGGGTCGGTTTAGAGCCACTGGAGTCCGCCCAAAATTTGCGGAAAAACTAGCAGCTCGCGGCACTCCTTTGCCCGATAACCTGTTTGACCCTGATCGTCACAGCTAGCGAGATATCATGGATTACTGGGCTTATTTGATTCTTGTACTCGCCTTTTTTGGTTTGTTCGGCTTGATAGAATCCGCCATTATTCTATGGAGTGGTTGGGGTAGATCCCAAGAAAAACATCTCAAGAAGCGCCTTCAGATCATTTCTGAAGAGAACCCCGCACGAGAGCCTAACCGATTGATAAGGGGCATTTACAGCAACAACGAATCAATTGACCGTTTTCTCAAACGATTTCGCCGATTAGAAATGCTTGATACACTGCTGCGCCAGGCAGATAAACCTTATTCAGTTGCTCAGACATTGTCAGTTATGGCCGGTAGCAGCCTCGCGGCTCTGACCGCAACCTTGATCGCAGGCTCAAGTTCTCTATCAGTACTGCTTTTGACTGTAATCGCAGGGATTATCCCACTGGGGATTTTGCATGCCTTCAGGCGATCTCGCATGAACAAACTGGAGTCCCAACTGCCAGACGCCCTTGATTTACTGGGGCAATCCATGCGGGCCGGCCATGCATTTTCAAGTGCCTTGAGGACTGTAGGTATTGAAGGTCCGGAACCCATTGCAACCGAATTTCGTATGACCTCCGACGAAATCAGCTTTGGCTCATCGACTAGAGAGGGAATCCTCAATCTGGCCAAGCGCGTAAACAGTATGGATATGCGTTATTTCGCATTGGCTATCCTGATCCAAAACGAGACCGGAGGTAACCTCAGCAACTTGCTGCTGGATCTTGCCAAATTAATTCGGGAACGACTGAAATTGCGACGGGTCGTGAAAGTACTGGCAGCTGAAGGCCGATTGTCCGGATGGATTTTAGGCTCACTCCCTCTTGCCTTTGCCGGATTGATGTCAGTTATGAATCCAGGGTACCTCAGTTTTTTTTGGGTTGATCCCAGCGGCTGGCCCATCGTCAAAGTAATGTCTGTGCTCATGATCGTAGGTGTCATCTGGATTAGAAAGATTACCAATATTCGGGTGTAGAGGAGCCTCTTCGGTATGTCTTCCCTGTATTTTCTATTGCCACTGATTGCAGGCGTGCTCATCATCGCTGGCTTGGTTGCCTTGATGCTGAGCAATATCTTCAAACCGTCTGCTGCTCGGCGACTAAAAAAAATGGTCGAGGAAGAGCGCCGCAATTATGGCGATGGGAAATCCCCTCTAGTTAAGGCAGGACAATTTATAGCGAGTAGATTGACCCCCTTGGCTCGTTATTCAGCACCGAAAGGTGCTTGGGATACTTCATCCCTACCCAAGGAACTGGTTGCAGCTGGTTATCGGAATCCATCCGCGGGAATGGTCTATCTGGGATTAAAAACCTTGCTGACTTTTATTTTTCCAGGGTTATTCCTGATCTTTTCTGCTGTAGCTGGACTAACTTTAGCGCCAAAACAAATGGCGTTACTGATTTTGATATGCACCGCGTTTGGATATCTATTGCCCAATTTCATCCTGTCGTTTCTGGTATCACGGAGGCGCCGCGAACTGTACGAAAATTTTCCAGATGCACTAGACCTCATGAGGATCTGTGTAGAAGCCGGTTTAGCTCTGGATATGGCTATTGCAAGGGTAGGGGAGGAGATGCGAATTCGCAGCAAGGTGTTGTCCGACGAGTTCAGACTGGTCGCTCTGGAACAAAGAGCCGGATCTGCCCGCAACCTGGCACTCAATAACTTGGCCTTGCGCATCGGCATCAAGGATGTCGATGCCTTGGTATCGACACTGATTCAAGCTGATCGATTTGGCACAAGTATTTCAGATTCATTACGGGTTCATTCTGAAAATTTGCGCCTGGGCAGACGCTTGCGCGCGGAGGAAGAAGCTGCCAAAATTCCCACAAAAATTTTATTACCCCTCATTCTCTGCATTTTTCCACTATTGTTTATTCTGATCCTGAGCCCTGCTATAGTTAACATTCAGCACGCGATGAAAGGGGAAACTACCAGTACCGAGAGTGCAGAGTCTCCCTGAGGCCCATTCGTGCTGATGAATCAGGACAGTCATTGGCTCAACCGCAAGCGGCTTCATCTCTATACGCGCACCACAGCCCTGGTATTTTTGATTCTTGCCACAGGTCTGGTTTTTCATTCGAATGTGGTTACCCCGGAAGGTTTTTCGCTAGGATTTGACTTTAGCGTATTTTGGAGCGCATCCCATCTGGCGTTGTTAGGCCATGCCGCTGATGCGTACCAACTATCCAAGCTGCATAGCATCATCCATACGATCAATCCGGATGTCCAGGAAGGCTCTTATGGGTGGTTTTACCCTCCAAATTATTTCTGGATTATCATTCCGTTAGCCTACTTCCCTTATCTCTTCGCTTATTTGTGGTTTATGGGTTTGACGCTTATACCCTATGTACTTGTGGTTCACCGTATATATCCAAACCGTGAAACTTTGTGGTGTCTTGCCGGATTTTCGGGACTCTGGGACAACCTCATGACAGGGCAAAATGGGTTTTTAACTGCGGCTATTTCAGGCGCATCGCTTCTCCTGCTTGAGCAGCGGCCGATCCTGTCCGGAATGCTGATCGGCATGCTCTCAATCAAACCCCAACTGGCTCTACTTTTTCCAGTCGCCTTGGTCGCCGCAAGGGCATGGAAAACTCTTTTTGCCGCAATCCTGACTGGTGCCATCTCAATGACCATCTCAACAGCAGTGTTTGGGTTAGCAACCCTGGAAGCCTGGTTGCAGAGTTTGGGTCTGGCAAAAACATTCCTGGAAATCGGCGGGACCAATTTCTGGATGAGGATGCCCACTATTTTTTCATCCCTGCACTTATTGGGGGTTCCGATTTATTGGGCCTATTTGACGC
>VFSW01013599.1_pt1 | contig 11308 bp, 7 predicted proteins | sample 5358111 | NCBI WGS metagenome assembly VFSW01 (sample SAMN11554181, study PRJNA540505) | mine drainage metagenome | isolation source: sediment from site ElyBrook_90M | place: USA: Ely Copper Mine, Vershire, VT | collected 2017 | reverse complement strand
GCGTAAGGAACTCGAACAGAACGTCATGAGGACGTTTTATCTTCGCAATGCCGCGCCTCCAGCCGATTTGCAAGAGGCGGCAGGCACCATCAAGGCAATCCTCGATATCAATCGCATCCAGGTAACTCCCGAGCTTAGATCGCTGACCATGCGGGGCACTCCTGACCAGATGGTGCTGGCACAAAAGCTGCTCGATGACTTAGACAAGCCCAAACCCGAAGTGGTGATCGATGTCATCGTAATGGAAGTGAGCAGAGACAAGCTCCACACCATAGGGACTAATCCGCCAACGAGTGCGTCCGTGACGCTGTCTCCAGCTGGGACGTCGACGTCGGGGTCCTCAAGTGCGTCAGGGTCAGGACTAACACTCAGCTCTTTTACTTCGTTGCACGCGGGTGACTTTTCTGTGTCAGTCCCGGGTGTGTCTTTTTCGCTCCTCGCCACTGACAGCAATACCAAGGTCCTTCAACAACCCGAGATTCGCGTGCTCGACAGCGAGAAGGCTTCCCTGAAAATCGGAGATCGTGTTCCTATTGCCACCGGATCGTTCCAAAGCGGGTTTGGCGGATCGGTCAACACCCAATTCCAATATTTGGATGTGGGCGTTAACATCGACATAACTCCATATGTTCATGCTACAAACGAAGTCACTCTAAAAATGTCCCTGGAGATATCCTCAGTTGCCGGTGTGCAAAACATCGGGGGATTCAACCAGCCCACCATCGGACAGCGACGCATTGAACACGAAGCGCGACTCGCAGATGGCGAAGTCAACCTGATTGGTGGAATTCTGGAAGATACCGATACAAATTCCTTAAGCGGCTACCCCTGGCTGACTAAGATCCCGATCCTGAGGTACTTATTCGGCCAGGAGACCAAGGAACGCCAGCAGAGCGAAATCGTATTTGCGATCATTCCGCACATCGTTCGCTCTAATGACGTCACCGACGAAAATATAAAGCTGGTTGACCTTGGGACAGCCAACTCGGTTACTTACCGGAAAGCCGGCACAAAGTAATCAGGTCGTCAGGGCGCCCTTTAGTGTCAACTCTGAGGGAACCGTGGATACGGTGACTGTCAGAGGGACGAAGAGATGCGAAGACGCGCCCGGCAATGCGCAGATTTGAAAGGAGGCGGATGAGTCAGACCGCCTCATACGGATTCGGAACTAACGGCTAGTCTTCCTCATTGCCAACGAACTCAAGTCTTTCAGGGTCACGAACCAGAACCGCTTCACGGCGCGGAACAACCACGCCCATCTCTGCCCACTTTGACAGAATGCGGCTGATGGTAAAAAGCGTCGTGCCGGTCAACTGGGCTAACTCTTCTCGCGAAAGGGAAACTTCGATCCCTTCGGAAGATTTTTTCCCTACCTGTCTGAGCAGCCTGGATAGAGCCAGCGCCAGGCGCCGCGACACCTTTTCTGTAGCGACCTCCCGAAACCGCTCTTCAAGCTCGTGAAGCCGACTCGCCAGAATCTGGCTGATGTTCTTCCTCAGTTGCGGATATTCGGCAACCAGCATCTGCAGCCGGGTGTACTCCCAGACCAGCGCCTTGCACTGTTCCATGGCGCGACCTGAGCAGGTGTGGTTGCAGGACATGGAATCTGCATGCACCCCCATGGCGTCGCCCGTACCGTTCATCCATAGAATGACTTCATTGCCGCTGGCGCTCAACTGTGTCAGTTTCACGCTGCCGCTTTGAATGAGCACCATGTTGCGAACGGGCTGCCCCTGCATAAAGAGAAGCTCATCGCGCGCAAAGGTACGAGCGTGCGCGCAGGATGCGATCTCCCCACATTCTCTTGGTGTTAGACCAGTGAAGAGCGCAGAGGCGCACATCATGACTATTCGCTCTGCGGCGTTGGATTCAAATGCGGATGGCTCTCCTAAACGAGAGCTTTGATGACTCCCCCGCGTACGTGCTGTCGCCATGCACTTCCCCCATGACAACCAGGGCCCGAAACAACGTCGACTGTGTGCGCGAGAAAATACCCGCAACACACATCAATTGAAGGTTGAGAGTGCCTGAAAGGGGCTACGCTCAAGTCTCAAGAATTGAAGCCAAATTTTAGGAGGGTCCCGCCCCCGGTTTGCGAATCTTCCACATTGTTCAGGCTAACTGACTTTGTACAGAGGACGCCCGATACATGAGGTCAAATTCAGCGGAACCTAAGCTGGCCGTGAGTGTGACACTCGTCACTGCTTAAAGTCAACTGCTTTTTTGTAATATATCAACCTGCCTTTTGAGTTGTTACCCGCCCCACGATCGCCTGCATATCGTTAAATGTCGAGGCTGCAATCTCTTAAGCTGTCTCAGCGGAATTTGGTTATTAACTTCTGCGACTTTGCGAAATTACACAAGTTTAAACTTTTGGGTGATAAGAGTTGTGTGAGTCCTGGTTATCTCTCCGCCATCTCAATCGAGCAAACTTCACAACTGCTTTAGTGCACAGGAAGAGCCACACTTCACAGTTACGTGCGCCGTCTTATCCAAGCTATGGCTCGATTTCCAGAAGTCGTGAAGGGCCTTGGATCAGGGTGCAATGCGCCGTTCCAGTACTTTCATGATCGGATAATAAATCCACCCCCAGTTGACCAATCTCAAATTGCCATCGTCGTCCTCTAGTAATAATCGTCGACAGATCGATAGATCTCAAAGTCCTCATGCGGTGGCCGCCCATTTAGGCAGGCGGCGCCATTCTTTCGAGCGAGGAACTTGAGAGGCTCCATGCACCCGTAGAGATGCTCGTTGAAAGGACAAGGGTGAAGTGGAAACTGGACGGATCGCTGTTTACGAAGGGACAGCGGATGCCCTGGGATCCGGTCGTCGTTCCAGGGGTGATATCTAGCCGCGACAACTAACACAAGGCCGTAGATAGGACCACGTAGGAAGCCGCGTGCTTCGTCTCACGTGCTCGATTTGCCGACGGGTCAAATGGTTGGGGGACGAATGGATCGGGGAAGACTGCCATATCATGTCGATCTTTATTTGGAAGGCGGCTACTGGAAGCTACGGGTCAATGAGGATTTGTTGAATGTGCGGGGCTTCAAAGAACACCGTTGGCGTGAGCCTGTTCATATCGGGCCCGCGGTCGGTCCAAATCGATTGACACGAAAGGAAGCGCAGCGTCTCGTTTGGGAAAAGCTGCCGTTAAGTCAACCACCGCTAAGCCACCGTCAAAATTCATCTGTCACAGTCGCTGAATTTGTCGAGACTATATTTGTTCCCGAACATGTCTCCAGCAAAGGGCTTTCAGGCAGAACCCATTATCGGGCGATCCTTAAGCACGTCTTGAAACCAGAAGAAGTGCAGCGTGTCTTCAAGACCGACTCGAGCCGAACCAAGGCACGACTTAGCGAGATACAGGACTGGCCGTATCTTGGCAGCCTGGAACTATCAGAGGTTCGCCCAGAACACGTGGAAAAGCTTGTTCTTGCGGGTCTGGCGAGCGGATATTCCATACAAACCGTGACGCACATCCGCAACGTTGTGAGCGCCATCTTTTCACATGCCCGCAAATGCGACTGCTTCAAGGGAGAGAACCCGGCGAGCCAGGTGGTGACCCCCGGCATGACGCGGAAGGAGGCGCACATTCTTCCACTACCCCATGCCAAGGCGGCGCTTGAACTCATGCGCTACCCGGAACGGGAGATGACTCTTTTTGTGATCACAACGGGAATGAATGTCGCCGAGATTTGCGGACTGCAGTGGAAGCACGTCAACCTGCTTAGTTCCGCTCAACTGGTCAACGGGGAACAAATTCCTTCGCGCACCATTGCAGTGAGGAAACAGTGGTATCGCGGCGAATTGGGCAGCGTGAAAATCGGCAGAGTGCGAGATATTCCGATTTCCGCCCTGCTGTTTCCAACGTTGATGAGGCTGAATCAAAGAACGACGTTTACCAAGCCCGACGATTTTGTCCTGGCTTCAGAGGCGGGAACCCCCGTCAATGAAACCAACATCGCTTCGCGGAGGCTGAAGCGCATAGGAAATGAATTACAGATGCCCTGGCTTTCGTGGCAGGTGTTTCGCCGCACTCGCAAGGACTTCATGCATCGCTTTGGCACCAACTTTGAGAGCCGTCTATCGGCGATCGTGGATGCTTAAAGATCGAGGCCGTGATTTGGCTTTCTTCAGCCGCGTCCGAGACGATGCAGATTTAACTTCTCCGCGCTCCTTGTCTAAAACCGGACTCTGCTCAGAAAACATGGTCTTTGCGAAAACTCAAGTACACCGGCCTGGTTTCTGGGTACAGTTCTTAGGCGTGGAACTGAGAGTTTGCTTGTTATCATCCGCCCATTCCTTCTTGCCCAGCGCGGGGAGGGTATTCGGCGCCAGTAGATCCACTTGGAGACCCGTCTGGTTGGAGGTGTGTGGTGACGAAACAGACCCTGTATTTGATTCCTTTGGCCGGCGCATCACTTCTTGGATTTGCCTTTGGCCATATACACTCCAAGGCTGTCCCCGCGACTGCACATAAGATTCTCTATTACGTCGACCCCATGCACCCGAACTACCGGTCCGATCGGCCGGGCACCGCTCCCGACTGTGGCATGGACCTTGTTCCCGGGTATGCGGACCGTGTGGGCAGGTCGGTGGCCTCGTCTGACAGCGAAGTGCCGGGAGTCCTCAATATCGACCCATCGACTCAGAGCCTCTACGGAATTCAACTGGCGAAGGTCGAATCTAACTCTGGCAAGACGACCATCCGGGCTTTCGGGAGAGTGGCGCCCGACGAGACGTGTATCTTTCGCGTGAACATGGGCGTGGATGGTTACGTAAAGGAAACACACTGCGATGCTGTAGGCAATCATGTTCCCAAGAACCAGCATCACGCCACCGTCTATTCGCCGGAATTTCTGGCTGGTGAAGGTGGGTACCTTTCTGCCAACGAGCGCACGCCAGGAACCCCTGGGGCACCGAACACTAACACCTCTTCGGCACAAAATGCGGCGAGCGCCCAGGCAAGGGCGGACCGGCTGCGCAATCTCGGCATGAGCGATATACAGATCGACGAAATGACCGAGAACCGTAAGATACCTGAGGACGTCTACGTGGTTTCACCCACCGATGGTTTCATTCTCTCGAGAAGCATCTCGCCCGGTGTGCGATTTGAAAGGCAAACAGAGTTTTACAGCATCGCCGATCTGAGTCACGTATGGATACTGGCCGAAGTGTTTGGCAAAGATGCTGAGAAATTTCGTCCCGGCACAATGGCTGTGGTGACCCAGCCCGATACAGGAGAGGTGTTCCACGCAAAAGTGAGTGATCAACTTCCAGAAGTCGACTCAGTGACTCGCGTCATGAAAGTAAGACTGGAAGTTAACAACCCAAGCTTCAAATTGCGTCCTGACATGTTTGTGAATGTTGAAGTGGCGGTTCAACTGCCTCCGGGCCTTTCGATCCCTGCGGAAGCGATTGTTGATTCAGGTCTGGCCAGCCAGGTCTTCGTTCAGACGACCGTAGGCCACTTTGAGAGGCGCATCGTCGAGACGGGGTGGCGCTCTGAAGATCGCGTACAGATCGTAAAGGGATTGAAGGAAGGCGAAACCGTGGTTTCAGATGGCACGTTTCTGGTGGACTCGGAAAGCCGTTTGCAGGCGGTTGGGGGAACCTTAGACACCCCATCAGCAGCCACTGCCTCGAAACACAGCGCGGATTGATATTTCTGGTGACAGCGGGACTTAGTACGCCTGTTCGTCAGCACTTGCTTCGCGCGGCGTTCTCGCCGAAGGGTAGATAAATGGAGATCTCGAAAGTGATTGAGCGAATCATAGACTGGTCAATTCGACATAAGGTGACTGTCTTTATCGCTGTTACACTGGCCTGCCTGTACGGATGTTGGTCGCTCGCTCATGCCCACCTTGACGCCATCCCCGACCTGGGTGAGACACAGGTCATTGTGCTGTCGCGCTGGGATCGAAGTCCCGACTTAGTTGAAACTCAGGTTACTTATCCCATTGTCACTGCGATGTTAGGCGCACCCCATGTAAAAACAGTGCGTGGCGTTTCCGACTTCGGCTATTCCTATGTATATGTCGTCTTCGATGACGATACCGATCTCTATTGGGCACGTTCACGAACTGCGGAATATCTTGCCAGCGTCGCGGGCAGGCTGCCCGAGGGGGTGAAGACTGAACTCGGTCCCGATGCCACCAGCCTCGGATGGATCTTTCAATACGCCGTAGTCGACACCACCGGGAAGCGCAGCCTGGCGGAACTTCGCACCTATGAGGACTGGTACCTCCGCTACTATCTTCGCGCGTTGCCGGGAGTCGCTGACGTGGCCCCCATCGGTGGGTACACACGACAGTACCAGGTGAATCTCGATCCCAAACTAATGCAAGGCTACGGACTTGCCGTAAGCCAGGTTGTGGATGCAGTGCGGGAAGGGAATAGCGAAACCAGTGCGCGCCTGCTCGACTTTGGTGGCACCGAGTACATGGTCCGTGGCCGAGGGTACGCGACGACCTCAGCCGACTTCGAAAACATCGTGGTGGGAAACGGAGAAGCGGGCACGCCAATTCGCATCAAGAACCTCGGACAGGTCGTCGCTGGACCGGATCTGCGCAGAGGAGTCGCCGATCTCGACGGTGGGGGTGAAGTGGTCTCAGGCATCGTCATCATGCGTAATGGCGAGAACGCACTCGAAGTCATCGATCGGGTCAAGTCCAGGCTCAAAGAGATCGAGCCCAATCTGCCGGCAGGCGTAAAGATCGTGCCGATCTATGATCGTTCTCAACTCATTCATCGCACAATCAGTAGCGCCGAAGAGACCATCCTGGAAATAGTAGTGACGGTCGTCCTCATTATTGTCGTCTTCCTCTGGCACTTCCCTAGCGCTGCGATTCCAATCGTGACAATGCCTGCGGCGGTGTTAATCTCGCTTATTCCATTACGGCTGATGGGCATCAGCATTAACGTGATGTCTTTGGCTGGAATCGCAATTGCGTTCGGCGAACTTATTGACGCATCCATCGTGGTTGTCGAGCAAACGCATAAGAAACTCGAAATATGGGAGAAGTCGGGCCGCCCTGGAAGACACCATACAGTCGTAATTTCCGCCGTGAAAGAGGTTGCTGCCCCGACATTTTTTGCGCTGCTCGTGATCGCGATAGCATTCCTTCCCGTGCTCACGCTCCAAGGCCAGGAAGGTCGCATGTTCCGCCCGCTTGCTTACTCCAAGACCCTTGCGATGGCAGTTGCCGCACTGCTGGCTATCACCCTCGATCCGGCCCTGCGCTTGCTGCTGACTCGGATCCGGCGCATCGATGGCGGCCCTGCATGGCTCAACAGGATCGCAAACCAGTTGCTCGTCGGAACCATTAAGCAGGAAGATAAGAATCCAATAAGTCGTGCCCTCATCCGTGTGTACGAACCGGCAGTGGCGTGGACATTGAAGCACAAGTGGGTTGTATTCGCGACCGCCGCGATCCTTGCCGTCGCGACGATACCGGCCTTTATGTCGCTTGGCTCGGAATTCATGCCGCCTATGGATGAGGGCGCGATCCTTTATATGCCGACTTCGCTGCCTGGTATATCCATCTCCCAGGCAAAGCGCGTGTTGCAGTCAACTGATCTGATCTTGAAGCAGTTCCCCGAGGTTGACCGAGTGCTTGGAAAGGCGGGGCGCGCCGATACAGCTACGGATCCGGCCCCGCTGTCGATGCTTGAGACACTAATTACCTTGAAGGATCGGACTCAGTGGCGTCGTGTGGATACGTGGTATTCCTCCTGGGCGCCGGACTGGGCAAAAGTTGTTTTCCGACACATAACTCCCGATACAATTTCGCAGGATGAACTTATAAGCCAGATGCAATCGGCTATGAAGGTACCTGGACTCAGCAATGCATGGACAATGCCGATCAAAGGACGCATTGACATGTTGACCAGCGGGATCCGTACGCCCGTGGGCCTGAAAATTACCGGTAATGATTCCGAACAGATAGAGCAGATAGGCGGCCAGATACAAGCGGCTTTAAGTTCTGTACCCGGCACGAGGGGCGTTTTTGCAGAGCGTACGAATCAGGGTCACTTCCTTGATGTTATGTGGCGGCGCGATGCGCTCGCACGTTATGGCATCAGCATGGACGACGCACAGAGGGTGCTCAACAGCGCCGTCGGCGGAGAAAACGTCTCGACTGTTTACCAGGGCACGGAACGATATCCGGTGAACGTGCGCTACATGCGCGACTATCGTGGAAGCATCGATGCGCTTGGCCGCGTGCTCGTGCCTGCTGGTGGAAAACGTGTGGCTCCCATTAGCGAACTAGCCACCATCGAGACCAAAAGCGGGCCGGCTATGATCCGCGATGAAAACGGATTACTGACCGGATATGTTTATGTCGACCTCGCTGGGCGTGATCCTGGCAGTTATATCAGTGAAGCCGCCGCAGTATTGCAAGGCCGCGTGAAGTTACCAGCCGGCTTTGCCATTAATTGGGCCGGTCAATACGAGGCAACGCAGCGTGCCAACAAGCGGCTTCAGGTAATTGTGCCCGCGACGATTGCGCTGGTGTTCCTGCTTATTTATCTCAGCACCTGTTCATTTACCAAAACGATGATCGTGCTTCTCGCCATTCCATTCTCGGCCATCGGCGCGGTCTGGTCTCTCTATCTGCTGCATTACAACATGAGCGTCGCGGTTTGGGTGGGACTTATCGCTCTATTGAGCATTGATGCTGAGACGGGCGTGTTCATGCTTTTGTACCTCGATCTCTCCTTTGCAGAAGCTGAAGCCCGCGGCAGGCTGCGCGATATCGGCGATCTGCGTGTCGCGATCCTCGACGGCGCGGCCAGGCGCCTGCGGCCTAAGTTCATGACCTTCGCGACCACATGCATCGGGTTGTTTCCAATTATGTGGTCTACCGGAGCGGGTTCCGACGTCATGAAAAGAATTGCCGCCCCCATGGTCGGGGGTATCTTCAGCTCGTTTGTGCTGGAATTATTGGCCTATCCCGTGATTTATGAACTGTGGAAGCGAAACAAGGTGACACATCGTGAAATGTATGTTTTGCAGGGAGAAGAAGATCAACTTCGCACGCTGGCATTGATGTCGGCGACGCAAGAATAGAATGCGCGCCAGCTAAGTTGATTATTGCGAAGGAATCGCAAATGGATAGGGGGGGCGGAAGACTTATGCATGAAACGCGATTGCTCACGGCAGCCATCCTGATTGCGATCGCATCTTCATCTGCCGCCGCGCAGATGTTGCCGGACCAGCCCGACATTACGTCCGCCTCTGTTTCGATCGCTCCACCAGCGCCGCCGACTCCCGCTCAACTTCCACCGAGTCTGCCTAAAGTAGTTTGTAGCGGAGACCAACTGACAATCTCCGCGGAAAACTCGACACTGGAAAGCATTCTCGCTGCGGTTCGCAACTGCACCGGCGCCAAGATTGAAGTTCCCGCGGGAGCGGCAACCACCCGGACTTTCGAAGAACTCGGACCTGGACCGATTCGGAGGGTGCTGGACGCGCTCCTGAGCGGCACCGAATTCAACTATGTGATTGAGTCTTCGGACGCCGACCCCAAAAAGTTGCAGTCCGTACTTCTCTCGGAGCGCAAAAAGGAACCTGGGAGTGGCGCGGCGGCCGCCGCGGATATCGCGCTAACTCCTGCGCGCAGGGCATGGATGCAGAGCCGGCAACAAGGCAGGCCCGACTCCAGTTCTGATGACAACAGCGAGCCTGCTCCTGCGGAAGTTTCTGCTGCCGAAACCCATGGTGGTTCAAGTGGGCCGGCTCAGGCAGCAAATGGCGTGCAGTCACCAGCGAACGATACTTCAGCTGAAGTCGTACCGCCAGCGCCGCCTCCTGTGGCAAGCACAGATCCCGTGAAGGCAACCGAAGACAAGATCACCTCAATGCAGCAGATGTTCGATCAACGCCGACAGATGATCGAAAAGCAAAATGGCACGTCAGGCTCCAGCTCAACCCCGAACTGAGATAGGAAACAGAGAATGATGAGGCAATCCCAGGTATGGGCGGCAGTTGTGTGTTTATTGCTCGCGGGCGGGGACTTAGTGATCGGAGAAACCAGAAAGGCAGGACTGTGGGAGATCAGTTCGACTACGTCCTGGCAGAAGGGGCCTCTTGTGCCCGGCAGCGGCCAGGACCCTTCCGCCCAGCACACTCGAACCCGCCAGTTGTGCCTGACGCAGGAAATGATCGACAAGTATGGCGCGTTGTTGCCGCAGTCTCGCGGTGACTGCAAGATTGAAGACAAGGTGTTGAGATCTGGCGGTTCCACGGCGAAGTACATCTGTTCAGGTACGATGAGGGGGCAGGGAACACTCGACAAGGAATGTCCTGCGCTGCAACATGCGAAAGGGACGCTGCACTTTACCGGAACGATGCTATCTGATGCAGGAACAGCAGAAATCGAGTGGACAACCGTTTCGACGTCAACATTCAAAAGTGCAGACTGCGGTGAGATCAAACCGCTCGCCCTGCCAAATGATTCTCGCTAGATTGAACCAACGGAGCGCCTAAATACAACTAGCATCAGAACAATGCTTCATCAGGATTACCTGACTTGATAGGAGAACCGATGCGGAAGACGAGTGCCTTGATGTTATTAACATATTTCCCTCTTGTGCTTAGTTCAGTATCTGTCGCGCAGTCTCGGAAAGCTGGCCTGTGGGAAGTAACTTCAAAGACCACGTTTCCGCAGTCCGGAAATCAACTCAGAATGAGCAATGGCAGCAATGCCGCCGATCAATCGGCAAGCCCACCAGCGGCGCTGCAGGTCTGCTACACACAGGATGTTATCGATCAGTATGGGGTTATCCTTCCTCCTTCAATGAAGTCATGCAGGCTTTCGCACGTCACGCAAACCCGAACCACGTTCAGTGCTGACATGGTTTGTAATGGGACATACAACGGAAGGGGTATCATTGAGGCGACGTGGACCGATGATGAGCACGTGAGCGGGAAGGTCCGTTTCGCTGAAAGAACTAATGAAGCCAATACACCTCGTTCGATGCAGTGGGTTCGCGAGGATTCAGCGACATTCAAGAGTGCGGACTGCGGCACGGTCAGGCCGCGCGCTGTCATTCCCGCCAAAAGCCCGCAACCCGTCGCTGCCATACATCCATGAGGGCCTCCCGTGTCCAATCTGCTTCGGTGCGAACTTTGTCCCGGGCGGTTAGTTCGATAGGGCGACGTCGCTCTCAAGCATTGTTCCTTCATATCATTCCATTGATGGCGGTCGCGAGATCAAAGTCCTTCGATGTCAGGCCGCCTGCGTCATGGGTCACTAGCGCAAGCCTCACCTTGTTATAGCGAATGTCGATGTCTGGATTG
>VFSW01013598.1_pt1 | contig 11309 bp, 10 predicted proteins | sample 5358111 | NCBI WGS metagenome assembly VFSW01 (sample SAMN11554181, study PRJNA540505) | mine drainage metagenome | isolation source: sediment from site ElyBrook_90M | place: USA: Ely Copper Mine, Vershire, VT | collected 2017 | reverse complement strand
CGAAAATCGGGCCAGGAGAAACCAGCAGGCGATTCAAGAAGCGGGGCGGCGTCGCGGCGAGCCCGCCGAACGGCGGAGCGGCTTCCTGGAGGGTTTTGAGTTCCGATTTTCGCAGCAAGGGAACGCGAGCGAGATCGGCCCGCGCGTTCAGCGCGGCGATGTCGACGCCCGCGAGTTGCCGGGCGAGACCCGGCGCATTTTGCGTCGCCGCAGCCAAAAGCGCGCGCAGACGGGCGAACAGGACCGCCTCGGCGGCGACCGGGTCGCGACTCTCCGGCTCGTCAAATCGGCTCATACAGGCCTCCCGGGCGGTTCAGGCGAGCCATCTCTTGCGCCGCTTGTAATGCTTGACGTCGCGGAACGAATGGCGCTCCGAACCGGCGACGCCAAGGTAGAATTCCTTGACATCCTCATTGGCGCGCAGCGCGCCGGCCTCTCCGTCGAGCACGATGCGGCCATTTTCCAGAATATAGCCCGACGTCGCGTAGCGCAGCGCGACATTGGCGTTCTGCTCGGCAAGCAAAAAAGACACGCGCTCCTTCTCGTTGAGATCCCTCACAATCTCGAAAATCTCTTCGACCAGTTGCGGAGCCAGCCCCATGGAAGGCTCGTCGAGCAGGATCATCACCGGCCGCGACATCATCGCGCGGCCGATCGCGCACATCTGCTGCTCGCCGCCGGAGGTGTAGCCGGCCATCGCGCGGCGACGCTGCTTGAGACGGGGGAAGTAATTGTAGATCGCCTCGAGATCGCGGGCGATCGCCTTGCCGCCGTCGCGCCGTGTGAAAGCGCCGGTCAGCAGGTTTTCCTCGATTGTCAGATGCCCGAAGCAATGGCGGCCCTCCATCACCTGGATGCAGCCGCGACGCACGATCTGGTCGGGCGGCAGGCCATCGATCCGGCCGCCCTTGAACGAAATCGAGCCCTTCGTCACTTCGCCGCGCTCGGCGTGCAGCAGATTGGAGATCGCCTTGAGCGTCGTCGTCTTGCCCGCGCCATTGGCCCCGAGGAGCGCCCCGCTCCCGCCGCCGGGGACGCTCAGCGAAACGCCCTTCAGCACCAGAATCACCGGGCTGTAGATGACCTCGATGTTGTTCACGACGAGGACCGGCGCCGGCGTGAGTTGCGATTCGACGGACATCGGGAGCCCCGGCCCAGGCGGTCCCCTCTCCCGCGAGGGCGAGGGGACTTGCGTCATGACTTGCTGTCGCAGGCCTCGGTGCGCGCAGGCCAGCCGGCGTTCTTCTCGGCATAGGCCTTGGCCGCCTCGTCGATCAGCGGCTGCACCTTGTCGCTTTCAGGAGCGATCGGATCGGTGATCTTCACCCATTTGGCGCCGTCCCATTGCTGGATGAACGTCGCGCTGTGGCTGTTGTGATCGGCGCAGGTGACCTTGAACGGCGCGGCGAAGCCCTCCAGCCCAAGCGCCTTGAAGCGCGCCGCGTCGAGATCGATGGTCTCCAGCCCGCGCCGCACATCCGCGCCATCGACGACCTTCTTGCCGGTGAGCTTCTGCGCATTGGCGATGGCTTCGGCGATGAGCACCGAGTTGTAGACGCCGCGGTCGTAGAGCAGATTGCCGAACTCTTCCTTCGAGGCCTGGCTCTTGCCGGCGTCGACGACGCGCTTCTTGATGTCCTGCAGCGCGGGATAGCCGGCGCCGACCCCGTGCCAGTTGAGCGTCTTGAACCCCTTGGCGCCCTCGCCCGCCGACAGCAGGTCGGCCTCGCCCGGCCACCATATCGAAACGAACTTCTCCATCGGGTAGCCGGCCTTGATGGCTTCCTTGACCGCGGTGGCGTTCATCGCGCCCCAGCCGTACATGACGACGAAATCCGGCTTGTCGCGGCGCACGTCGAGCCATTGCGCCGACTGGTCCTGCATGCTCGCGGGAGCCACCGGATAGAGCTTCAACGTGAAACCGAAGGCCTTCGCGAGATCCTGGAACATCGGGATCGGCTCCTTGCCGAAACCGGCGTCGAAATAGAGATAGCCGATGGTCTTGCCCTTCAGCTTTTCGATCGAGCCGTCGCCGATATATTTGAGGATCTCCGAGAGGCCGTCCCAATAGGTCGCGGGCGGATTGAAAATCCATGGGAAGACATCGCCTTTGGCCGAAGCCGACAGTCCGTACGCCATACTCAGAATCGGGATTTTGTCGACCGCCGCCTTGGGGATCAGCGACAGCGTAATGCCGGTCGACCAGGGATTGACGATGACCGGGCCTTTCGGTTTGACCGAGTCATAGCATTCGAGGCCCTTCTTGGTGTCGTAGCCGGTTTCGCACTCGTCGACGTTGAGCTTGACGCCGCCGATACCGCCGTCGCGTTCGTTGAGCATGGTGAGATAGTCGTGCATTCCGTCGGCGATCGGCGTCCCGGAGCCGGCGAACGGTCCCGTCCGATAGGTGAACAGCGGAACATAGATCGATTCGTCCGCGGCGGCCGGCGCGAAGGCCGGAGCCGCCAGAACCAGCGCCGACGCGGCGCCGCAAAGCACTTTCAAGGCACGGATGTTGTTCATTTTCCTTCCTCCCTTCAGGCATTCTGCTCCCATTTCGCGCGCTTGACCATGCTCAGTAAGGGAACGGCCAAACCCGCAGTTTTTGCTTCGCGATCCGCCACAGCCGCGCCAATCCGTTCGGCTCGACGATGAGAAAGAATATAATCAGCGCGCCGGTCACCATGAAAGTGAGCTGTGCGACGGGCGCCGATCCCAGGCTGAGGCCGACCAGCGCCGGCAGGGCGCGCAGGACGATCGGCAGCACGTGGATCAACGCCGCGCCGAGGAAGGCGCCAAGTATGCTGCCCAGACCGCCGATGATCACCATGAACAGCAACAGAAAAGACAGGTCGATGTTGAAGGCTTCGGGCTCGGCCGCGCCGAGCCACAGGAAGACCATCATCGCCCCGGCGACGCCGACATAGAAAGAGGACACCGCGAAGGCGAGCAATTTGGCGCGCAGCAGCCTGATGCCCATCAGCTCGGCGGCGATGTCCATGTCGCGCACCGCCATCCACATCCGGCCGATCCGACCGCGCACGATGTTCGAGGCGAGCCAGGCCATTGTGACGACGACGGTCAGCACGACGAGATAGCGGGTCGCGGGCGTAGCGTTCGGCCCGGTCACCGCCGCGCCGAACAGCGTATGCGTCCCCACTTCGATCGCTCCGGAGGTGTTGTCGTTGTAAAGCCAGGAGACGCGGGCGAAGCACCATTGCAGGAAGAACTGGGCGGCCAGCGTCGCGACGGCGAGATAGAAGCCCTTGATGCGCAAGCTCGGCAGTCCGAAGAACACACCGACGGCGCTCGACACAAAGCCGGAAGCGAGAATCCAGAGGAGGATGTTCACCTGAGGGAAGAAGGTCGACAGCTTGTAGCAGGCGTAGGCGCCCACCCCCATGAACGCCGCCGATCCCAGCGACAGCAACCCGGTGTAGCCGGTCAGGATATTGAGGCCTATCGCCGCGAGCGAAAAGATCAGCAGCGGAATCATGACCGTGTCGAGCAGGAATTGATTGCCCGCCAGCGGAATGACCACGAAGGCGGCGAAAAGGATCAGCCCGAAGCCGATCCGGTCCTGGCGAATCGGGAAGACCGCCATGTCGGCGGCGTAGCTCGTCTTGAACTGCCCAACCTCTCGATAGAACACGTCAATTCCTCAGATTGATCGCCCACGCTCCAGTGAATTCGGCGACCGTCGGCGTCGTTGCGGATGTTCGAGCCATCCGTTCATATCCGCTCGATAATCGTCTCGCCGAACAAGCCTTGCGGCCGGAACAGGAGAAAGGCGAGCGCAATGAAATAGGCCAACCAGCTTTCGCTGCCGCCGCCGAGGATCGGCCCCCAATAGAATTCGCCGAGCTGCTCGCCGATCCCTATGATCAGACCGCCGACGATCGCGCCGGGAATGGAGGTCAGGCCGCCGAGGATCAGCACCGGCAGCGCCTTCAGCGCGACGATCTGCAAAGCGAAGGAGACGTCGGAGCGAGCGCCCCACAGAATGCCGGTCGCCAGCGCGACGATTCCGGCCGCGAACCACACCACGACCCAGATCTGGTTGAGCGAAATTCCAACCGACAAGGCCGCCTGGTGATCGTCGGCGACGGCGCGCAGCGCGCGCCCGACCCGCGTCTTCTGGAAGAACGCCGCGATCGCCGTCCCCATGACCAGCGCGATCACCGCCGCCGCGATGTCGATCTTCTGCAGCGAGACGACGCCGCCGAGGATTTTGAGCGCGATCGCGCCGGACGGCAGATAAAGCTGCTCGGTGATCATCGTCTTGGGATTGCCGCCGAACACCAGTTCGCCGAGGCCGATCAGGAAATAGGTCAGTCCGAACGTCGCCATGAACAGGATGATGTCCGGCTGGTTGACCAGCGGGCGCAGCACGATCCGCTCGACGCCGAGCGCCAGGACGTACATCACGCCCACCGTCGCAACCAGCGCGAGCCAGGTCGGAACGCCCCGCTCGTGGAGGCCGACCAGTGTCAGCGCGGCGAACACCATCATGATGCCTTGCGCAAAGTTGAACACGCCGGACGCCTTGAAGATCAGCACGAAGCCGAGCGCGCTCAGCGCATAGAGCACCCCGCCGACGAAGCCCTCCCAGAGGGTCTGGACGAGCAGATCGGGCGCGCCGGCCATCTGGACGAACGGATCGACGAAAAACTGGTAGAGCAGCCCCATGCCGCGGCCCCGTTCAATGCGCGACGCCAAGGTAGGCGTCGATCACCCTGGGGTCGGTCTTGACCTCGTCGGGCGTTCCGTCGGCGATCTTGCGCCCGTATTCGAGCACGACGACGCGGTTGGCGAGGTCCATCACCACCCCCATGTCATGTTCGATCAAAGCGATCGTGACGCCATAATGCCGGTTCACGTCGAGGATGAAGCGGCTCATATCTTCCTTTTCCTCCAGGTTCATCCCCGCCATCGGTTCGGCGAGCAGCAACAGATCGGGCTCCATCGCCAGCGCCCTGCCGAGTTCGACGCGTTTCTGCAGACCATAGGGCAGCGCGCCGACCGGCGTCTTGCGGATCGCCTCGATCTCCAGAAAATCGATGATTCCCTCGCAGAACCGGCGATGCTCGATCTCCTCGCCCAGAGCCGGACCATGGCGCAGCGCCTGCCAGAACAGGCCGCGCCTCATCCGCAGGGTGCGCCCCGCCATGATGTTGTCGAGCGTCGTCATGCCCTTGAACAGCGCGACATTCTGGAAGGTGCGGGCGATCCCTTGGGCCGCTGCTTCATAGGGCTTCATCGCCGCGCGGGTCTTGCCGCGAAAGGTGATGCGGCCCTGCTGCGGGTGGTAGAATCCGTTGACGACATTGAGCATCGACGTCTTGCCGGCGCCATTGGGCCCGATGATGGCGCGGATTTCTCCCCGGGCGATGTCGAACGACACTTCGCGGATCGCCTTGACGCCGCCGAAGGACAGCGAGACCTGCTCGACGGACAGCAGGACTTCGCCGGTGTTGGCATGGCTCATGCGGCGCGCTCGCGGCGCGGCGCCGGCGGATGAAGAGTCATTTCAACAATCCGCGCGCTGCCGTTGAGCACGCCCTTGCGGCCGTCCTCGTAGGTTATTTCGGTCGAAATCGAGGCCTCGGCCGAGCCGTCGTAGAGACCGGCGACAAGCGAGGCGTAGCGCTCGGCGATCAGGCCGCGCCGGACCTTTTGCGTGCGCGTCAATTCGCCGTCGTCGGCGTCAAGCTCCTTGGGCAGGATGAGGAAGCGCTTGATCTGGGCGCCGGCCATGACCGGCTCGCCCGCCAGCGCCCGGTTGACCTCATCGACATGGGCCTCGATCATCCCATAGACGCGCGGGTTTCCCGCGAGCTCCTGGTAGGAGCCGTAGGACACGTTGTTTCGCTCTGCCCAGGCGCCCACCGACGCCAGTTCGATGTTGAGCAGCGCGACGACGTGGTCGCGATCCTGCCAGATCGCCACCGCCTCCTTGATATTGGGGAAGAACTTGAGCTTGTTCTCGATATACTTGGGCGCGAACAACTGGCCCGAGGCGAGCCGACCGACGTCCTTGGCGCGGTCGATGATCTTGAGCTGGCCGTCCGGCTCGAGATAGCCGGCGTCGCCGGTCCTGATGAAGCCATCGGGGGTCAGAACCTCCGCGGTCTTATCGTCTTCCCGGTAATACGAGGAGAACATGCCCGGCGATTTGAACTGCACCTCGCCGTCCACGGCGATGCGCAGCGCGACATGCGGCGCCGGCGGCCCGACGGCGTCCGAGCGCACCGCGCCGTCGGCTTGCGCGGTCACGTAGAGAAAGGCCTCGGTCTGACCGTAGAGTTGCTTGAGGTTCAGGCCGAGCGAGCGATAGAAGGCGAACAGGTCGGCGCCGATCGCCTCCCCGGCGGTGTAGGCGACGCGGACCCTGGAAAAGCCGAGGACGTTCTTCAGCGGTCCGTAGACCAGCGCCTCGCCGAGCGCGTAGTGCAGCCGCGCCAGCAGAGGGACCGGCTGCCGGTCGACGATCCGTTCGCCCCATTTCCTGGCGACGCCGAGAAAATGGCGGAACATCGCGCGCTTGATCGCGCCGGCGTCCTCCATCCGGATCATCACGCGCGTCAACAGCGCCTCGAAGACGCGCGGCGGCGCGAAATGAAACGTTGGCCCGATCTCGCGCAGGTCATCTGCGGCGGTGTCGGCGCTTTCGGGGCAGGCCATGCAGAATCCGGCGACGAAACCCTGGGCGTAATTGAGGTAATGGTCGCCGACCCAGGCCAGCGGCAGGTAGGCGAGAACCTCGTCGCGATCCGTCAATCGATCGAACGCCACGGTGTCGCGGGCCGCCGCGACGCAGCGTTCGCCGGTCAGCACCACGCCTTTCGAGCGGCCGGTGGTGCCGGAGGTGTAAAGGATCACCGAGGGGTCGGCGCCCCTGCCCGCCTCGATCCGCCTTTCGAGCGCGGCGGCGACCGCGGGATCGCCGAGCGCCGCCTCGCCAGCCGCGATCACGGCGCCGAGCGAGGCGAGGCGGGCGTCGTCATAATCCGTCAGGCCGCGCTCCTCGTCGTACAGCACGCGCGTCAGGCGCGGCAGGCGGCCGGCGATCGACAGGATCTTGTCGACCTGCTCCTGATCCTGCGCGACGACCAGCGAAGCTTCGGCGTGGCCAAGCACATAGGCCATCTCGTCGGCCACCGCGTCGGCATAGACCGGCAACGGCACGGCGCCCAGCATTTGCGCCGCCGTGATCGTCCAGTAGAGGCGCGGCCGGTTGGCGCCGACAATGGCGATCTTGTCGCCATGCGCCACGCCGAGCCCCGCCAGCCCCTCGGCCAGCGCGCGGGCCTGGGCGTCGACCTGCGCCCAGGTCCAGGTGCGCCAGATGCCGAGGTCCTTGTGACGGAACGCCGGACGATCCGGACGCAGGCGGGCGTGCTGGCGCAGCAGCTTGGCGAAAGTGTCCGCGCTGTCACCGAGGCTCTCGCGCTCTGGCGGCAATGACAAGCCTTTTCCTCCCGGATTCCTTGGCCGCGACCTTCGCCCGCCGCCAAAGGGGCGGGTAGCCATACGTTAGTCGCATTCGCGCGCACATCAAGCGCGACGCCGAAGCGCCGCTCCGGCGCGCAGACGCTTCAGCCGCGCCTGAGCCGCGCCGTCGCCTCGATCTCGACTTTCATTTCCGGCCTCAGCAGCGCGCTGACGACATAGATCGACGCGGCGGGGCGGATGTCGGCGTAGACCTCGCCCGCCACCCGCAGCACCGGCTCGCAATATTCCGGGCGGGTGACGAAGGTGCGCAGGCGCACGATGTCGGCGAGCGCGGCGCCCGCCTCGCCGAGCACCGCCGCAAAGGTTCTGGCGATGTTGCGGGCCTGGTCGGCGACGTCGTCCGGCATGGTCATGGTCGCATAGTCATAGCCGGTGGTGCCCGACACGAACACATCGTCGCCGTCGACCACGGCGCGCGAATAGCCGAACGCGGCCTCGAACGGCGAGCCGGACGAAATGAGGCGGCGGGCGGGCATGCGGGCGTCTCCCCGAGGTTTCAGGCGAATTCCATGATGACCGCGTCGACGGCCAGCGAATCGCCTTCCCTGGCGAGGATTTTCTTGACCCTCACGTCGCGCTCGGCGAGCAGCACGTTCTCCATCTTCATCGCCTCGACCATGCACAAGGCTTCGCCGGCCTTGACCTCCTGACCGACGCGGACGGAGATCGCCTTGACGAGGCCGGGCATCGGACAGAGCAGCGTCTTGGCGGAGTCGGCGCCCGTCCTCTCCAGCATCAGCGCGGCAAGCTCGGCCTCGCGTCGGGTGTAGACGTGGGCCTCGACGCCGACCCCGCGATGGGCGAGCATGAATCCGTTGAGGATCGGGCGCACTTGCGCGGCCACCGGCGCGCCGTCGACCGAACCGGTCCACACCGGCTCGCCCGGCGTCCAGCGCGAAGCGACGCGAAGGACACGTCCTTCGGCGAGCAGAATTTCAAGTTCGGCGCCGGCCCCGGCGATTTCGAGATCGTAGCGCCGCTTGCCGAGGAGAACGGCGCGCCGCGGCTCGAAGCGAAAACTCGCCGCCGCGCGCAACTGGCCGGAAATCGCCCGCTTGCGCACATTCTGGACGTGATCGACGTGGGCGGCGATCGCCGCCAGCACATGCGCGGCCTCGCCCGAGGGGACCAGCGGCGCAAAACCGTCGGGAAATTCCTCGGCGATGAAGCCGGTCGACAGCCGGCCGTCGCGCCAGCGCCCGGACTGCATCAGCGCCGACAGGAACGGGATGTTGTGCCGGACCCCGTCGATGACGAAGCTGTCCAGGGCCTGGGCCTGCGCCTCGATGGCGCCGAGCCGGTCGCTCGCGTGGGTCACCAGCTTGGCGATCATCGGATCGTAGTGGATCGAGATTTCGCCGCCCTCGTAGACGCCGGTGTCGTTGCGCACCGTCACGCCGTCGGCGACGCCCTCGGCGGGCGGGCGGTATTTCACCAGCCGGCCGGTCGAAGGCAGGAAGCGGCGGGTCGGATCCTCCGCGTAGACGCGGCTCTCGACCGCCCATCCCGTCAGCTTCACATCGGCCTGGGCGATCCGCAGCCGCAGGCCAAAGGCCGAGCGGATCATCTCCTCGACGAGGTCGACGCCGGTGACCAGTTCGGTCACGGGGTGCTCGACCTGCAGGCGGGTGTTCATTTCGAGGAAGTAGAAGGCGCGGTCCTGCCCGGCCACGAACTCGACGGTGCCCGCCGAATCGTAGCCGACCGCCTTTGCGAGGGCCACCGCCTGCTCGCCCATCAGCCGGCGCGTCGCCTCGTCGAGCAGCGGCGAGGGCGCCTCCTCGACGACCTTCTGGTTGCGGCGCTGGATCGAGCATTCGCGCTCGCCGAGATGGATGACGTTGCCGTGCTTGTCGCCGAGCACCTGGATTTCGATATGGCGGGGATTGACGATGAACTTCTCGACGAACACCCGGTCGTCGCCGAACGAGGATTTCGCTTCCGAGCGGGCGCGCGCGAAACCTTCGGCGACTTCGAGGCGGGAATGGGCGACGCGCATGCCCTTGCCGCCGCCGCCGGCCGACGCCTTGATCATCACGGGATAGCCGATCTCGTCGGCGATCGCCGCCGCCCGCTCCGGGCTGTCGATCGCGCCGAGGAAGCCGGGAATGGTCGAGACCCTGGCGGCGTTGGCGAATTTCTTCTATTCGATCTTGGCGCCCATCGCCTCGTGGGCGCGGCTATTCGGGCCTATGAAGGCGACGCCCGCCGCCTCCAGCGCCGCGGCGAAGGCGGCGCGCTCCGACAGGAAGCCATAGCCGGGATGAACCGCCTCGGCGCCGGTCTCGCGGCAGGCGGCGACGATATTGTCGATGACGAGGTAGGACTGCGCGGCGGGCGCCGGCCCGATTGGGATCGCCTCGTCGGCCATCTCGACGTGCAGCGCGTCCTTGTCGGCCTCCGAATAGACCGCGACGGTGGCGATGCCGAGGCGCCGCGCCGTCCGGATGATGCGACAGGCGATCTCGCCGCGATTGGCGATCAGTATCTTGGCGAACATCCGCCCCCCGTTGGAAGGCTCAGCAAGCGAGCGCTTCGCATGGCAAGGCCTTGGTGTTATGGGCGAGCGGCGGCGGCGGCCAGCGCCCGGCCGCGGCCGTGCAGCCCGGCGCCGCGGCGGCGAGCGCCGCGCCGACGCCCGGCCAGTCGCGCTCGGCCCGCGCCCGCACGGCGGCGAGGAACCATTGCGGAACACGCCGCGCCTCGGCCAGCACATTGACGAGAACGGCGAGCGCGTCGGCCGACGTCGCCTCGGCGGCGCGCTCGATCAGCCAGCGCGCCTGCGCCTCGCCGACGACGCCGGCCGGGCGCGCCTCGGCGACCACGTGCCGGGTGATCAGTTCGACGAACAATGGCGTCCATTCCGGCGCCTTGGCGACGTCGGAACGCGCCACCGCGAACAATTCTTCGGCGGCCTCGCGCGACACCTCGCCGTCGCCGAACACCTCGCGCCTGAGCCAGGCGACGTCGAGGCCGCTCACCTTGCGTCCGTGGATCAGCGAACTGATGATGGTTCGGCTTCGATCGACGGCGAAGGCCATTGGTTTGGACATATCCCACGTTCCCGATTCGCCCGTTTGGCCGGACGACTTGTCGTTGGGCGCGAGAGTGGGCCGCAACCTTTGCCAGCCGATGAATCGCCGGCGCCCAACTGCCCGCACAGTTAAGGCCCCGCCAACAGGCATGGTTGCGGGAAGGTGAAGGCGCGGTCCGGCCGGGCGCCTTCGGGAGGCGCCGCCGTCGAGGCGGTTCAGAAATTTGGAAATCCAAATTTATTTCTTGGATTCCAAAAATTTATTTGGCCGTTTTGGGCGCAATCAATGACTTAACAATTTGGATTTCCAAGGATTTTGGCCCGATTTCCAAATATTTCCTTGGGCGTTTTGGGGAATATCAAGGACTTGCGGGCGAAAAAGTTTGGAAATCGCGAATTTTCGGTTCGAGGGCTTCGGTTGGGGCGAAGGCATGGGCTTCGCGGGAACAGGATCGTCGGGATGCGGCCGGGCGTCAACGTTTTGTTTGGAAATGTTGAATGGCTGAGCGGTCGGCGACGAACGCCTCGTCGGCCGCGGAGGTGACCGAAGCGGCCTGCTGACAGTCGATTCTTCGACGGTCGACAAACGCCGCTCGCCAATCCGGGGACGGTATCATACCCGGCGGCCGCCGCTTTCCCGGTCCCTCGCCGGTGCGATCGCCTCACCGAGCGCCGCCGACAGATAATCGCTGAAGGCGCGCGCCTTGCGCGCCGGCTGGCGCCCGGACGTGAACACGACATAGGCGCCGCTCGGCTCCAG
>VFSW01013597.1_pt1 | contig 11309 bp, 15 predicted proteins | sample 5358111 | NCBI WGS metagenome assembly VFSW01 (sample SAMN11554181, study PRJNA540505) | mine drainage metagenome | isolation source: sediment from site ElyBrook_90M | place: USA: Ely Copper Mine, Vershire, VT | collected 2017 | reverse complement strand
TTACTACCCCCCGGGGGGGGTCCACTTTTTCTTGCGGTACATGCGCGGGGGGGGGGGGGCGCCGCTGGGGCCCCCGCCCCCGATTGCTCGCCGCGCGGCGCCGCCGGCCGCGCGCAGCATCAGTTCTTCAGCCGGTAACCGGTTCTGAAGATCACCGCCACCACGGCCAGACACAGGGTGAAGAAGCCGAGGGTGAAGGCGAGGCTGAGGCCGACCCGCACGTCGGCCGTTCCGTAGAAGCTCCAGCGAAAGCCGCTGATCAGGTACACGATCGGATTGAAAAGGCTCACCGTCTGCCACACGGGCGGCAGCATGGAGATCGAATAGAAGGCGCCGCCGAGAAAGGTGAGCGGGGTGACCACCAGCATCGGCACCAGCTGCAGCTGCTCCCAGCCCTTGGCCCACAGGCCGAGAATGAAGCCGAACAGGCTGAAGGTTAGGGCGTTGACCAGCAGGAAGGCGATCATCCAGCCGGGATGCAGGATGCGCACCGGCACGAACACCGAGGCGGTGGCCAGAATGGTCAGTCCCAGCACCACTGATTTGGTGGCCGCGGCGCCCACGTAGGCGATGACGATCTCGACGTAGGAGATCGGCGCCGAGAGCACCTCGTAGATGGTGCCGGTGAATTTCGGGAAGAAGATGCCGAAGGATGCGTTCGACATGCTCTCGCTGAAGATCGCCAGCATCATCAGCCCCGGAACGATGAATGCCCCGTAACCCACCCCGCCCACGTTGGTCAGGCGCGAGCCGATGGCGGCGCCGAACACCAAGAAGTAGAGCGAGGTGGTGATGGCGGGGGTCACCAGCGTCTGGATCAGCGTGCGCAGGGCCCGCGCCAGCTCGAAGCGGTAGATCGCCCAGACGCCGTGGCGGTTGAATTCGAGGCGCGGGCCGCGGACGGCCCGCGGCGGGGTGGCGGGTGCGTTCATGCGTGGCGGCTCACCAGGCTCACGAAAATGTCCTCCAGGGAACTTTGGTGGGTTTGCAGGTCGCGGATGGCGATCGACAGCTCGCTCATGCGCCGCAGGAGCGGTGCGATGTCGATGCTGCTGGCCGCGTCCACCGTATGCACCAGTTCATGACCCTCGCCGCGCAGCTCGAGGTTCCAGGGCGCGAGCTCCGCCGGCACGGCGCCCAGGGGGGCGGCGAGCTGCAGCACCAGCTGGCGCTTGCCGAGTTTCTTCATCAGCGTGTGTTTGTCCTCCACCAGGATGAGTTCGCCCTTGTTGATCACGCCGATGCGGTCGGCCATCTCCTCCGCTTCCTCGATGTAATGGGTGGTCAGAATGATGGTGACGCCGCGTTCGCGCAGGCCGCGCACCAGATTCCACATGTCCCGCCGCAGCTCCACGTCCACGCCCGCGGTCGGTTCGTCGAGGAAGAGGATTTGCGGCTCATGGGCCAGCGCCTTGGCGATCATCACGCGCCGCTTCATGCCTCCCGACAAGGTCATGATGCGCGCGTCGCGCTTGTCGGCCAGCGACAGGTCGCGCAACAGGCTGGTCAGGTAGCCGGGATTCGGGGTGCGGCCGAACAGGCCGCGGCTGAAGTTCACCGTGGCCCACACGGTTTCGAAGGAATCGGTGGTCAATTCCTGGGGCACCAGTCCGATCAGGGCGCGCGCCGCGCGGTAGTCGCGCACGATATCGTGGCCGTCGGGCCTGGCCCCGCCCCCGCGCGCCGGGCCGAGTGCGGCCCTGATGGTGGTGAGCGGCGGTTTTCCCGCCCCGGTGGGGCCGAGCAGGGCGAAGATCTCGCCGCGGGCGATCGACAGGTCGATGGGCTTGAGCGCCTGCGCTCCCGAGGCGTAGGACTTGGTCAGCCCCTGGATGTGTATGACCGGAGCCATCGATCAGGCGTGGTGTATGCGCTTCACCAGGGCCTGGGTGAATTCGCGTGTGCTGGAGCGTCCGCCGAGGTCGCCGGTGCGCACCGCGTCGCGATTCAGCGTCTCGCCGATGGCGGTGCGCAGTCGCGCCGCCAGCTCGCCCAGTCCCGAGTGCTCCAGCATCAGCGCCGCGGCCAGCAGCAGCGCGGTGGGGTTGGCCACGCCCTTGCCGGCGATGTCGGGTGCCGAGCCGTGCACCGCCTCGAATATCGCCGCATCGGCGCCGATGTTCGCGCCGGGGGTCATGCCGAGCCCGCCCACCAGCCCGGCGACCAGGTCCGAGAGGATGTCGCCGAACAGGTTGGTGGTCACCAGCATGTCGAATTGCCAGGGGTTGAGCACCAGCTTCATGGCGCAGGCATCGATGATCACGGTGTCGAGCGCGAAGCGCCCCTTGTACTTGCGTTCGTAGAGCTCGAGGCCGGTTTCGAGGAATATTCCGGTGAGCGCCTTCATGATGTTGGCCTTGTGCACCAGGGTGACCTTCTTGCGCCCGGTGGCCACGGCATGCGCGAAGGCGTAATCCAGCAGCCGCCGGCTGCCCTGACGGGTGTTCACCCCGGTGGCCATCGCCACGGCATGCGGATCCTCATCGATCTGGATGTAATGTTCGTGACCGATGTACAACCCCTCGAGGTTCTCGCGCACCACGATCAGGTCGATGTCCTCGAAGCGGCCGCCGGGGATCAGCGTGCGGGCCGGACGCACGTTCGCGTACAGCTTGAACTCCTCGCGCAGGCGCACGTTCGAGGAGCGGTAGCCGCCCCCGGAGGGCGTCTCCAGCGGCCCCTTGAGGGCGAGGCGGGTGCGGCGGATGCTGGCGATGGTCTTCTGCGGCAGCGGATCGCCGTCGCTCTTGACCCCCGCGAGGCCGGCCGGCTGCACATCCCATTCATACGGCGCACCGAGCGCCTCCAGGACGGCGAGCGCGGAGTCGACGATTTCCGGGCCGATCCCATCTCCGGGAATCAGCGTGGCAGGTATCGATACGGGCATGGTATGCGGATCTCGGATGGCCGGCGGCGGCTGCACAGCATACTCGAAGTCGCCGGCCCTCATGCGGGCGGAGGACCCAAGTCCTTGTGCATCGGGATGAATTCGATGCTCTGGCCGTCGCCGAGCGCGTGCCGCACCAGGGCCCCCGGCACGTAGCCGCGCGCCGCATACAGCCGCATGCCGGGCAGCGTCGCCATCAGTTCCACCCGCTCGTAGCCGCGGGCGCGGGCGGCGGCTTCACAATGCGCCAGGAGCAGTGAGCCGATGCCGCGCCGCGCATGCGCCGGATCGACGAAGAAGGCGCGAATGCGCGCCGGGTGCCGGCCGGGTTGCAGCACCGAGGCATCGCGGTCGGCGCGCCCGTCGCCGCCGAACAGGGTGGCGCGAAAGCTCCAGCCGCCGGCACCGACCAGCTGGTCCCGCTCCTCGGCGACGAAATACGTGCCATCGGCGATCAGCTGGCTGTCCACGCCGAAGGCGCCGCGCAGCGCGCCCTCGATCTGCTCGGCGCGATAATCCGCCGCGCTCAAACCGCGCGCCGAACGCGCGATGAGCGCCTCCAGCCCCGCGGTGTCGGCAGCAGTGGCCGCGCGCAGGCCGATCACGCGGCGCCGGCCGTGGCGGGCGCCGCCGGGCGGCGCCGGGGCGAACGCCGCCTGGCGCGGGCCGGGTAGGGGATGGCCCCGCTGCCCCGCCCGCGCCGCGCCCACCGCGGCCGGGGTTTGTCGATGTAAGCCGCGATCAGCACGCCGAATATGCCGCCGCACATCAGGCCAAGCGCCGGGCCCCAGGCGAACGCCCCGGTGGCGAAGAATTTCAGGCTCGCCACCGGTTGCACCAGCGCGCAGGCGCCCATCATGATGGGAAAGGCGGCGATTGGGTGCATGCCGAGCAGCGCCAGGGTGATCATGCAGGGCGCGTACAGTCCGATGCCGACGCTCATGAGCGCGCCGTAGATGAAATTGGCGGCGACCGCCAGGCCGAATTTCCAGCCCGAGAGCGCGAATGCCGTGCCGCCGCCGGGCAGCGCCCCGAGGTTGACGGCCGCGAACACCGCGCCGGCGATCAGCAGGGCGATGCCCATGGCGACCTGGATGGCGCGCCTCGGCAGCCGCGCCACGACGCCGGCTCCCAGCCAGGCGCCCGTGGCCGCGCTGCCCACCATGGCGATGAGCAGCCACGGGTCGACCAGGATGCTGGTGACGAAGATGAGAGTTTCGGCCAGCGCCGCCGGCGTATGGCCGACGTTCAAGGTGCCGGGAATCTGCTCGTCGGGAACCATGCGCCGCAACTTGTAGATTGCGGTGGTCGGTGCAAACGAGCCGATCCCGAGCGCATCGAGGAAGTCGGTGACCAGGCCGATCAGGCATTCGCGCGCCGTCGGCCGGCGGATGTTCGCCGCGCGGCGCGCGGCGCTCAGGCCGCCGAACGCGAACGCGACCCCGGCGCCGCCGACGGCGAGGAAGAACGCGGTGCGGGCGGGATTCATGCCGCGAATATACCTCGGAGCGGTGGATTGGGCTGCAGTCCCGCCGCTTGATTGTTCAGGCTCCGGCGGTTGACGTACACTCAAGGCCAAGGGGCGCGGATCCGGCGGATTCGCGACGCGAAGAGACAATTCGCAGCGGGGTGGGATGCTAATGCGATCAAGTGACCTTGGTTTCGCGCCGCTGGCGCTGGGGGCGGTGCTTTGCGCCGGGCCGGCGCCCGCCGTGGATTTTCCCAACCCCCTGCCGTCCGAGCCCACCTTGAAGGTCGAGACCCTGCCGGCGCACTATCCGGCGGGCTGGGCCTTCTTGAACTATGCGGGCGACCGTATCGAGTTGCGCGACGTCGGCAGCGACGAACGCGGCGTGAAGGCCGAGCTGCCGGCGCATGATTCGGCCACCCTGCTGGTGGCGGACAAACGCCCCGAGCTGTACATCGCCGACACCGTGTGGTCGCGCGGCACCCGTGGCGAGCGCACCGATTTCATCACGGTGTACGACAAGCAGACCCTGAACGCGGTCGGCGAGATCGTGCTGCCCGGCGGCAAGCGTGGCCTGATCACGGCCATGGAAGGGCTGATGGCGTTCACCGACGAGCAGCGCATGGCGCTGGTGTTCAATTTCACCCCGGCCTCGTCGGTCGCGGTGGTGGATTTGGCCGGCCGCAAGGTGCTCACCGAGGTCGACATCCCGGGCTGCTCGCTGGTCTACCCGAGCGGCAGTCGCGGCTTCTCGACGCTGTGCTCCAGCGGCACGCTGCTCACCATCCGCCTCGATGCGGCCGGCAAGGTGGTGGGCCGCGCCGAGTCGGCGGTGTTCAATCCGCTCGACACCGATCCTCTGTTCACCGCCTCGGCCCTGGTGGGCGGGGTGCGCTATTTCCCCAGCCTGCACGGCCGGGTGCAGCCGATCGACATGCGCACCGATGAGGCCAAGATCCTGAAGGACTGGTCGCTGCTGTCGGCCTCCGACCAGGCCGGGCACTGGCGTCCGAGCGGCTGGCAGTTGGTGGCGGGTGATGAACATTCGCTGCTGTACGTGATCATGCAGCCCGAGGCGCATGAGGGCACGCACAAGGATGCCGGCACCGAGGTCTGGGTATTCGACACCGCGGCGCATGCCCGTCTCAAGCGGCTGCGCCTGGTGCGGCCCGGATCCTCGATCGCGCTCACGCACACGGCGCAGCCGCTGTTGCTGGTGCAGGCCGGCGAACGGCTGGACGTTTACGATCCGGGAAGCGGCGCCCTGGTGCGCAGCATGGATCTGCCGGGCTTCCATACCCGCATGCAAATGGAGCCGCTGCGCTGATGGACGCGGCGCTTACGGTGGCCGGGGTGGCGCGGACCTTGTTGGACGCATTGGCCGCCTTCCTCGCGCTGCTGCTGCTCGCCTCCGCCGTGCACAAGACACTGGGGTTCCCCAGGGCGCGCACCGCGGCGCGCGAGTTCGGCGGCGTGTCGCGCCCGCTGGCGGGCTTCGCTGCGCTGGCGGCCTTACTGGGAGAGGCGGCGGCCGGCGCCGGTCTGCTGCTGCCCGAGCAGCGCCGCGCCGCCGCGCTGCTCGCCGTGCTGCTCTGGTCCCTCTACACGCTGCTGATCGGGCGCGCGCTGGCGCGCGGCCGTCGTGGCATCGATTGTGGCTGCAGCTTCGGCACGGCGGTTCATGGGCTCGGCGCCTATCAACTGGTGCGTAACCTGTGCCTGATGGCCGGCGCCGTGCTGGTCGCGGTGGACGCGGGAGGCCGCTTCACCCCGTTGCCGATGGCGCTGCTGCCCGCCGCACTCGGTCTGCTGGTGCTGTATGTCGCCCTCGATCTGGCGATGTCGCTCGGCATGCCGCGCGCCGGGGTGATCTCATGAGCTTTCTGGTTGCCTCGCAGATTCTGCTGTGGATCGGCCTGCTCACCCTCGGTCTGATCTGCGTCGCCCTGGCGCGGCAGATCGGGGTGCTGCATCAGCGCATCGCCCCCGTGGGTGCATTGTCGCTGCGTCAGCCCACCCAGGTCGGCGAGGTCACGCGTGAAATGACGCTCACCGCGCTGGACGGATCCGTGGTCACGGTGGGCGGGGCGCGGACGGGGCGCAGCCAACTGGTGCTGTTTCTGTCGCCGGATTGCGCGGTGTGCGAGGCGCTGCTGCCGGCGGTGCGCTCGGCGGGGGCGGCCGAGCGCCAGTGGCTCGATGTGGTGCTGGCGAGCGACGGGGATGCCGAACGGCACGGCCGCTTCGTGCGTGACAAGGGACTGACGAAGTTCCCCTATGTCCTCTCGGAGCCGCTGGGTCGCAGTTACGGCGTCGCCAAGCTGCCCTACGCGGTGCTGATCGACGAAGCGGGCAGGCTTGCCGCCTCGGGACTTGTCAACACGCGCGAACACCTGGAAAGCCTGTTCGTCGCCAAGGAACGGGGCGTTGGCAGCATTCAACAATTCCTGACTCACCGGGGGCAGAGGCGCGCCTCTGCGGGGGAGTAGACGTGGCCGAATTCGATCGGATGGCGGAAAAGGTGTTGCGCGGCTTGGCAAGCCGCACCTCGAGGCGCGGAATCATCAGCGCGCTGGGCGGATTCCTGGCCGGGGCCGCGGCCTTGCCGCTGCTGCCGGTGGCGCGTGCCGAGCAGGCCGGTGCGATGGATTCGGATCCGAATTCCGGCCGGACGCCGGGCCGGGATTCCGGCAACCCCCAGGATCCGGGCGATACCACCCAGTGCGACTACTGGCGTTATTGCGCCATCGACGGTTCGTTGTGCGCCTGTTACGGCGGCAGCGTCAACTCCTGCCCGCCGGGCACCGAGATGTCGCCGGTCACCTGGATCGGCACCTGCCGCAACCCGGCCGATCAGCGCAACTACATCATCTCCTACAACGACTGCTGCGGCGGCGTTCCCTGGGGACGCTGCCCCTGCCAGAACAATCAGGGCGATCGGCCGGTGGTGCGGCCGCAGAACAACAACGAGGTGACCTGGTGTTTCGGCACCCAGAGCCAGTCCTACACCTGCTCCACCGCCATCATTCTCGGCGTGGCGCTCGAGCGGCAATGAGCCCCGGCGCCGCGGCCGCCGCGACGCGGCTCGCGCCGCTGTTGCTGGCGGCGCTTGCGGCACTGCCCGTGGCGGCGCAGGCACCCGCCGCGACGGCGCCCGTCGGAGTGGTCGATGCGCAGCGTGCCTGGCAGAACTGGACGCTGAACTGCCAGGGCTGCCACCGGCCCGATGGAACCGGTTCGTCCGCCACCGCACCGAGCCTTGCCGGCATGGTGGCGCGCTTCCTGTCCGTGCCCGGCGGCCGCGAATATCTCGGCCGCGTACCAGGGGTGGCCACCTCGGGGCTGCCCGATGCCCCGTTGGCCGAGTTGATGAATTGGATGCTGTGGCGCTTCGACGCGGCGCACCTGCCGGCGGATTTCACGCCCTACGCGGCGGCGGAAATCGGCCGCCTGCGTGCCCATCCCCTGCGCCTGGAGGCGGCCGCGATGCGCGCCGAACTGCTGCAGCAGGCGGCGCGCGGGGATTCGCCATGATGCGGGCGGCGGGCCGCGGCGGCCGACGGCAAGGCGGATGGGATGGCATCCGGCGGCGACTTCTCGGCGCCTGCGTGCTCGGCAATGCGCTCGCGCCGTGGAGCGCGATGGCAATGGAGGAGGCACCGGCGCAGACACCGCCAGTCGCGGCGGCCAAGTCGGCACCCTGGGGGGTGCTCGAGCGCCGCCGCTTGGGTGGCGCGGGCGGCTGGGACTATCTGACCTTGGATGCCGAGGGCAGGCGTCTGTACGTCAGTCGCGGCGACCGTGTGGAGGTGTTCGACACGGCCACGGAGCTGCCGGTCGGCACCATTGCCAACACCCAGGGCGTGCATGGGGTGGCGCTCAATGAGGTCGCAAGGCGCGGCTACACGAGCAACGGGCGCGCCGATTCGGTCAGCGAATTCGATCTCGACACGCTGGCGGTGCTGCGCGAGCTGCCGGTCTCGGGACACAATCCGGATGCCATCCTCTATGAACCCGTGGGCGGGCACATCCTGACCTTCAACGGTCGCAGCAAGGATGTGACGGTGCTCGATGCGCAGAGCGGTGCGGTGCTCGCCACCCTGCAGGTGCCCGACAAGCCGGAATTCGCGGTGGACGACGGCGCGGGGCGCATTTACGTGAATATCGAGAGTCCGGTCGGCCGGGTCGCGGTGATCGATGCGCGCCGCCTGCAGGTGACGGCGGTGTGGGAGCTGCCGGGATGCGCGACGCCCACGGGGCTGGCCATGGACCGCGCGCGGCGCCGCCTTTTTTCCGTATGCGATGGCGGCGTCATGGCGGTCACGGATGCCGATGACGGCCGGCCGAGGGGCCGGGTGAATATTGGCGAGGGACCTGACGCGGCCGCCTACGACCCGGTGAGGCGCCTGGTTTTCAGTTCCAACGGCGCGGGTAGCTTGACCGTGGTGCACCAGGACGGCGCCGACCGCTACCGGGTGCTGCAGACCCTGGCCACCCAGCCTGGCGCGCGCACCATGGCACTGGACTCGGCCCGTGGCCGGATCTATCTGGTCACCGCCGACTTCGCGCCGGCCGCCGCGCAGCCCGCGCCGCCGCATTCTCGGCCGCAGATGCTGCCCGAGTCATTCACGTTGCTCGTGGTTGGCCGCCGCTGACCGCGGCGCGGCGTCGCGTGTCGCGACCGTAGTAGTCGGGGTAGTCCGCGCTCAGGCCCTTGAATCGCCGGTGCATCCACAGATACTGCTCGGGCACGCGGCGTATCTGCGCCTCGAGCAAACCCTGCAGCCGGGCGGCGTCGCGAATGGGGCAGTCTCCGGGGAAGTCCCGCAGCGGCGGACCGATGACCACGCGATAGCCGCCGCTGCCGGGCAGACGCTCCGGATAATAGGTGAGCACCGGCGCCCGCGAGATCCGCGCCAGGCGCGAGGTCGCGGTGTTGGTGGCGGCGGGAATGCCGAAGAAATCGACCATTGCCGCGCCCTTGTTGCGATAGCTCTGGTCGGGGGCGTACCAGACGATCTCGTTGTTCTTCAGGGCACGCACCATGGCGCGGATGTCGTCATGCCGGATCGGTTTGCCATGCCGGCAGAAGCTCTCGAACATCACCCTCGACAGCAGCGCATTCTTCGTCGGACGGAACACGACGTTGAGGGGCACCGCCGTGCCGAGGATGCGCGTGGCGATCTCGATGGTGGTGAAGTGGCCGCCGACCACGATCGCTCCGCGACCCTGCGCGAGCGCGGCGCGCAGATGATCGAGGCCCTCGATGCGCGCGCGGCTCGCGACGCGTTGATCGCAGGACCACCAGGTGTTGGCGGTTTCGCACAACCCGATGCCGAGGCTCTCGCAGTGGGCGTTCAACAGCCGCTCGTGCTCCCGCGCGGACAGCGCCGGCAGGCAAAGTTCGATGTTCCGGCGCGCGATGCGCACGTAGGCGAGGGGCAGCCGCCGGATGAGCCTGCCGAGGACGATGCCGAAGCGCCGCTGTGCGGCGAACGGCATGGTCTCCAGCAGGCGCAGGCACGCCAGACCGGCCCAGGTCGGCCAGTATCTCGGACTCAGATAGGCGGGCCTCGAGATCGCGCTCACCGCGCACTCGACAGCGATAGGCTCATTGACTAGCATCCCTGGCGTGTATTCTTGGCTGCAACATGTGCGCTCCTGGCGAAACAGCCTCGAATATTGCGTTTCGGAGCGCCTGGCTTGGTCTGCCGGCATCTCCCGGGAGGTCCCGGCGGTGAGGCTGGAAGTGCAGTCCGACCTCGCCCTCAGGATAGCCGCCTTGCGCGAGCGTTACCAGGCGCCTTTCGAGCGCGAGCTGAACGCGGCGACCAGTGTGCGCAATTATGAATACCTCGACCTGCTCGATTCGGCATGGACTGAGCGCGCTCTGACGCCGCTCGATGGCGGCACCTTGTGCGATGTGGGTTGCGCCAGTTTCTGGTACGCGGCGGCACTGCAGGCCTTCTTCCGTCCGCAGCGCCTGATTGGCGTCGAGGTGGAGGGATACCGCCGCCTGCGGGACGGGCGGTCGCGGATCGATCACGCCCGCGGCTATCTGGAGCGCATTCCCGGTGCGCGCTTCGAGGTGGCCGATTACGCGGATTTCGCGCAGCCGGCCGACCTTATCACGGCCTGGTTTCCCTTCGTGTCGGCGCCGGCCATCCTCGCCTGGCGCCTGCCGCTGCGCCTGCTTGCGCCGCAGCGGTTGCTGCAGCGCATACACGATAATTTACGTCCCGAAGGTCGATTTATCATGGTGAATCACGGTTCCGCGGAGGCTGATCTGGCGGCGGAGATTTGCGCTGCGGTAGGTTTGGTGCGCGAGACCGAATGGTCCGGCCGCGGGGTGTTCGGCGGCCACCGACTGCAACCGCCGGTGCTCTCGGTGTGGTGGCGTCGCTGAAGGGTAAGAAAATTTTTGCTTTTCAGATGTTTGCTATATACTCGCCGCCGGTTCGTGAACTTCGTCTTGGTCCGTTTCTGGTCACTGCGCCGCTCCGGCGTCTCCTTGGCCACAACCCACAAAGCAGGTTTCCTCGATCCAGGTGGCCGTAGCCACGCTTCGACAAGCGAATGCAGCGCCGGCCGATAGTCTTTTAGCAGTAGGTATTTCTCACATGACGAAAATGTATGTTGGTAATCTTCCGTTCTCCATGGACGAGTCCGCGGTGCGTGCGCTGTTCGAGAAGCACGGCCCGGTGCAGTCGGTGGCGCTGATCAATGATCGCGAGACCGGACGTCCTCGGGGCTTTGGCTTCGTCGAAATGGCGAGTGCGGATGCCGCTCGCGCCATGCAGGCGCTGAACGGTCAAGATATCCAGGGTCGGGCACTGAAGGTCAACGAGGCGCAGGAGCGCAGCGGTGGCGGCGGCGGTGGCGGCGGCGGCGGCGGATCGCGGGGCCCGAAGCGCTGGTAACGGCTCTTCGAGTCTGAAAAACTGGGGCCGCAAC
>VFSW01013596.1_pt1 | contig 11309 bp, 10 predicted proteins | sample 5358111 | NCBI WGS metagenome assembly VFSW01 (sample SAMN11554181, study PRJNA540505) | mine drainage metagenome | isolation source: sediment from site ElyBrook_90M | place: USA: Ely Copper Mine, Vershire, VT | collected 2017 | reverse complement strand
TTGTCGATGCTCACCGATCGCAATGCGCTTCGGGAGTTCAAGCTGAAGCTGGAGGATCGCGGCTTTTCCATCAGCGCGCTGAGCTGTCATGGGAATCCGCTGCACCCGAACGCCGCTCTAGCAAAGGCCTTTCAGGAGACCAGCCGAAAGACCGTGCGCCTGGCCGAAAAGCTGGGCGTGCCCGTGGTCATTGACTTTTCCGGCTGTCCCGGCGACAGCAATGGCGCGAAATATCCGAACTGGATCACGTGTCCCTGGCCGCCCGAATACCTTGAGGTCCTGGATTGGCAGTGGGAGAAGAAGGTGGCGCCCTATTGGACCCGCCACTCGCAGTTCGCCAAGGATCACGGTGTCAAGATCGCCATCGAGATGCATCCCGGCTTCGTCGCCTACAGTCCCGAGACTCTGCTGAAGCTGCGCTCCATCGCGGGCCCGAGCATCGGCTGCAATTACGATCCCAGCCACATGTTCTGGCAGGGCATCGATCCGATTGAAGCCATCCGGGTGCTGGGCGATTCCATTTTTCACGTGCATGCCAAGGACACGCAGATGTACGCTGCCAATCTGCCGAAGGCCGGAGTGCTGGATACGAAAAAGTACACCGACGAACGCAACCGCTCCTGGATTTTTCGGACGGTGGGATATGGGCACGCCTACGGCTGGTGGAAGGAGTTTGTTTCGACGCTGCGCATGTACGGGTACGACTACGTGCTTTCCATTGAGCACGAAGACTCGCTCATGTCGCCGGAAGAAGGACTCGCCAAGGCCGCCGCTTTCCTGAATGAAATCGCCATCAAAGAGAAGCCGGGCGCTGCATGGTGGGTTTAGAACGCCGCTTTTGCCGAACGGGCCAGGCAGAGGCCGACACATCGCGAAACTTCCCCGGCGTCATGCCTGAGTGCCTCTTGAAGAGAGCGCAGAAGTGGCTTTGATCGGAGAAGCCGCAGGTGCTTGCGATCTCCGTCATCGAAAGTTCCGAGTTGGAGAGAAGTTCGGAAGCATACTCGATGCGCCGCTTGCGGATGTATTCTCCGACGGTCAAGTGAAAGTGCCTGTGGAACTCCCGCGATAGGTGCACGGGATGCACTCCCGCGATGCCCGCCAAGGCGGCCAGGCCGGGCGCTTCGAGATAGGAATCCTGCAGCAGGTCGTGCACCCGCCGTAGCCAGCCCGGCGCGCTCGATCCATGCGTCTCATCCGAGGACCGCACGCTTTCAGCGAGCATTTCGAGCAGAACGCCTTCCATAGCCAGCGGCGAGACGTCGTCTTGCGCCATAAACTCGTGCAGCATTCGATTAGCGAGCCACGCCGACAGTTGTCCGGTGATTTCCCTCGGCTCCGAAAGGCAGGGCGCGTGTTCTTCACCCAACTTTCGAATCGCGGCCGGCTCGATCTTCACACGCAGCAGACGTGCGGCGGTTTCGAATCGATTTTCGTGGCGCTCGCCCGCCGGCAGCAGATGCAATGCTCCTTCGCACCAGCGAAATTGCCGATGCGCGGAGTTTTCGGTATAAGTTCCCGAGAGAACCAATGTCAGATAGGTGTCGGCGTGGCAATGCCGCGGCAGCGACACACCTTCGGCATAGAGAGCTTCAGTGAGAGAAAATCCCGCGATGTCGCGGCGGCGGATGGTGCTTCCAGCGGTGTCCGTCACTGGACAGGGACTACTTGGCGCGGAAACCGATTCACAAGCACTCATGAACTACTGTACGCACCCCGCAGCGTTTTGGTTTGCACAAAACGAGCTCAATACGTGCGATTCCCAGGAGCGGACACTGCTTCCTAACAGCGAACGCGATCGCCGGGAAATGGTTTATCCAGGGAGGTTAAGCCGGTACCAGAAACGTTGATGCTATTTGAATTCGGGACTGCTCACGTTGGCAGCTTCGGCGGACCAATTCTGGTGAATGAGTCCGTTCTGGTCGGTAAAAAACGTCCGGCGGCCGGAGGTGTTGAACACCTTGGGATTCGCGTTAAGCGTATAGCCGGAAGGCGTGGCCGTCATGGTGAAGATGTACCCGTCCTTTTCACCCGCCGCCAGCGATTGAGGAATCAGGTCGGCAGCTTGCGGGCCAGGTCCGCCGCTAGTGGGCGGCCCCAGTTCGGCCAGCGTGGTTGCAAACCTCTGGAACTGCGACATGTACTGGACCTGCATGGTGTTAATGGTCTGCAACTCGCGGATCACCGCCATCTCGTTGGCGTTCATGCGAGCGCTGCCCAGTTTGGGAACGGCGATCGCCAGAATAATCAAAATGATCGCGATGACGATCAGAAGCTCGATCAGCGAGAAGCCGCGTGCGCGGCGGCGTTTGCGAAACTGCTCCATGACAATAATTATGACGCGAAATCGAGCCGGGGCGTGGAAGGGGGCGGGCAAACTTCCAGCGGACCACCGGCCGCCAGGGCGACGGCGCCTAGGACGCCCGCGCGGGCGCCCAGCATGGGAGGCGCCATTTCAGGGGACGCCAGATATCCGTTCAACAATTCGGCTACCCGGACACGCAGCTTGGGAAACAGCTCCTCGCGCTGCATGACGCCACCACCCAGCACGATGCGCTCGGGCGAGAGTATACAGGTCCAGTTCACAATGCCGTGCGCCAGGTACTCGGCCTCCAAGTCCCAAGCCGGATGCCCGCCGGGAAGCAGATGACCGGGCAGGCCCCAGCGCGTCTCGATGGCCGGGGCCGCGGCCAGTCCCTCCAGGCAGTCGCCATGGTAGGGGCAGTTGCCCGCAAACGGATCGCGCGCCCAATCATGGGGTATGCGAATGTGGCCCATCTCGGGATGCAGCCGGCCGTGCAGTAAGCGGCCATCGACCAGCGCGCCTCCGCCCACTCCCGTGCCGACAGTGACATAGAGGAAATTCCGCAAGCCGCGCGCCGCGCCCCAACGGGATTCGGCCAGAGCCGCGGCGTTTACGTCCGTATCAAACGCCACCGGGATCGCCAGCGCGGCCCTCACTGCCCCGGCGAAGTCGAAGTTCCGCCAGCCGCGCTTCGGCGTCGAGGTGATGTAACCGAAGGTAGGCGAATCCGGATTAGGATCGATGGGGCCGAACGAGGCGATGCCGATGGATTCCACCGGCTCGCGAGATCGAAAGAATTCGGCTACACGCGCGATGGTCTCCAGGGGGGTGGTGGTGGGAAACTCGACGATTTCGGCGTCTTCAGGGCCGCTGCCGGCCGCGCAGACGAACTTCGATCCCCCAGCTTCGATTCCCCCCAGACGCGGCATCAGTCTAGTTTACCCGGACTCGTTAGGCGGTAGTCCGCTAAATCTGTGCGCCTGCCTATCCTCCAAGTTCTTCCGGCGTCGGTCCCGGTTGCGGTTCCATTCCTGGTAGGCTTGTTTGCTTCGATATCAGAATCGGCTCCTCTACATTCAGGATTAGGTCCAAGGCGCTGTAGTCCCTGTCCCAAGCGTGAAGAGCGTCTGCCTGCTCGATTACCGCAGTCGCAGCGTGTATCGAATCCGCTGGCCTGAGATTGTAGTCGCGTGCCAGTTCGACCGCTTTGAAAGCGATAAGTTCGTGCACCTGGATCTTCTTGAGCCACTTCCAGCGAAACATCCCTTCGATCTTTGCGATTTGGGAGGGAGTCAGTTTTTGGACAGCGGGAACAGACTTCGGACGGATAACTTCCGCGACTGTAAACCACGATGTGATGATCTCTATTCGACCCTTTTGGGCATTGTCCAAGATGTCCTGGGCAATAACTCGCCTGTCGGCCTCCTTTTTGTTGAGGAAGCACAGAAACATGCTGGTATCCCAATAGATTCGTTTAGGAGTATCAGCCATTGCTCAATTCTTCCATGTACTCCTTGAGGCTTTGGCTTCCAGTAAGGTCGTCGATAAGTCCCGACATTTCTTGGATAGTTGGCAGAGAGTCCTGCTCGGGATAAGGCTCAATATCCGTCGCAGACACGCTTACCGGCTGCCCTTTGGCATTGAAAAACACTGATCCCACGACAATCACCCTGTGACGCAGGAGTGATTTTACCTTGTCCTCCAGAAGCGCGTTGTATTCGCAACGGACCGCACGTCCGTAGTTCTCATCCCAAACACGAATCTCATTGGAGCGATGCACCGCGATTGTGTCCAACTTCCCCACTATCGAGCCTTCGCTCTCACTAGATTTCCCGATGTGTTGCTCTATCGTCTCTACCAGATTGGGTCCGATTTCAACGATCTTCCCTTTTTTTTGCCGATCAGTGTACAACTCCATCGGGCCAATGTGTTTGGACTGCTCCGCAAGACGACTCATGCGAAACAGTACCGCGTCGGACACATTCGGCTTTCGCGTGGATTTTTCAAGCGCCCGTACGCCGCCAAGCATCTCCTGGCGTACTTTGGCAGGAGCCGTCCTGTACTCCTTGGAAATCGGCTCTCCTCTGACCCCGATGACAGGCGGGCTACTCTTTTGTAGGAATATGACCTCCCAGCGAACACTGCCAGTCCCAACATGAGAGACGGCGGCGTCAATATCTTCGAGTATGCCCAAAAAATTGCGCACTGCCGCGACAAACGCTTTTAGGGAGATCCGGTCCTTACTGCCAATCTGAAGATAGATCGTTCGTTGCTCCACTCAACACCCCCGTCGTGATACACTTCGAGCGCGTGATGTGCATTGGACGGTCGCAACGCCCAACGTACAACCTGGCTGGTTAGCGCCGATCAAGATTTTGCGCCCGTGGCTTCAACCCCACGGGCATTGTCCCACCGGGCCTGCACGGCCTTGCGAGCAGCCTCGCTACGCTGCTCAGGTGTCATGTTTGCGGCGCGTGCCGTGCCACCTATTTTCCCGCCTTTAGCTCCTTGCTTCCTAAAAAACTCCAAAACCTCTTGCGGTAGCTTCTTTCGTGCCATGCCTTCATGCTACGTTACCCCGTTTTGAATTGCAAGCCTGATTCAGTGTTGACATTCATTAGGGGGTAACGTATAATTAGGTCATGAAGTCAAAGGCCCCGATCAAGACGCCAATCCTGATCGGGGCTGAATCCAACACAGCTTTCGCCGCATCGGACCCGCAACCCAATTATCCGGCGAATGGCTGTGGAACTCAAGGAGAGTTTCACGATGACGTGCCACAATTGCCGGATCGAATGCAAGCGCCGTGGGCGCGACCGTAAGGGCACCCAGCGCTACCAGTGCCGCCAGTGCTCCAAATGGTTCGGGGAGCCGCAAGAGAAGCCGCTAGACGGCATGTACCTGCCAATCGAGAAAGCCGAGATGGTCCTGAAGCTCTTGCTGGAAGGCAACAGCATATCGAGCGTGGAGCGGGTCACCGAAGTTCATCATACGACCATTCTGAAGCTTCTTGTCCTTGCTGGCGAGAAGTGCGACCGGATCATGGCCGATAAGATTCGCAACGTCGAAGTGCGCGACGTGGAGTGCGACGAGTTGTGGGCTTTCATCGGCAAAAAGCAAAAGCGCGTGCGGCCCGAAGACGATCAGAACCTTGGCGACGCCTACACGTTCGTTGCGATTGAACGGCACACTAAGCTGGTTCTCAACATAGCCGTTGGCAAGCGCGATCAGCGTACCACGAACGCATTCGTTGAGGGCATTCGGCACGCTACAGCGCGATCCTCTTTCCAAATCACAACCGATGGATTCTCCCCGTACACTTCCGCAATCACGACAACTCTGCACGACAGAATCACTGGCTACGCAAAACTCATCAAGGTGTATCGCGCTGGCACCGATGGCGAAGCGCGCTACAGCCCCGCAGAAGTGCAATCCGTGGAGGTTGTCCCAGTCTTCGGCAATCCCGATCCCGAGCGCATCTGCACTTCGATTGTGGAGCGAAGCAACCTGAGCACGCGCATGAGTAACCGGAGATTCACCCGGCTCACAAACGCTTTCTCGAAGAAATGGGAGAACCACTGGGCAGCCGTTGCGTGCTGGTTCGCGTTCTACAATTTCTGCCGGATTCACAAATCGCTTCGGGTGACGCCTGCGATGGCTGCAGGGATCACAGACCGCGTGTGGACTGTTGCGGATCTACTAAACTGGTGAAGTGGAATCGGGACGTCCTAGGGGTATTGTTGGAACGACCTGGGCTCTCTCGATTCTTAATCTCTTGGTCGCCTGCGCCGCAATCAATTGGCGCAGGCCGCCCGACGCATCCCGCTTGGCCTTACCTTTACTAATGCTCGCGGCTCGGTTCATCGTGATCTGGTTCTATTTGAACGGATATCACTGGGCGAGAATAATTGTGTTGCTGTCTTCATTAATGGCTCTGTGGAATCTCACATCGTGGATGCATGTAACTACTTTCGTTCGTTTCGTCATTGGGCTGCAGGTTGTCCTAGGCCTCTTTTTGTTGTATTGGCTTAATACGCGCCCTGCCAGGCAATACTTCGACCCCAGGCCTACAACCCTGCTCTAAGACCAAGCGCACAGATTTAGCGGACTACCCGTTAGGCGCAAACGAGCAGTCGGAGCCTCGACCGGGTACAATAAAAGCACGCATGAAATTTTCCGAATTTGCCCCTGTATTGGCCCTTTTCGGCTTGGCCGCCGCCGCGATTGCGCAGCAGCCTTCCCCCACCACACCTCCGAAACCGGTTCGTCCGGCGTCCCCGGCGATGGCTCCAGTCACCGCTCCCGAGAGTAATCTCGCACCCGACGCTGTGGTTCTCACCGTCGGCAGTCTGCAAATGACACGCGCTCAATTTGAAGTGCTGCTGTCGGCATTGGCTTCAAACGGCCGCCCCGCCACCAGTCCCGCCGCGAAACGGCAAGTTGCCGAACAGTACGCCGAACTGGAAACGATGGCTCAGGAAGCCCGGCAGCGCAAGCTGGATGAGAGCCCCGAAGTGAAGCAGATGATGGCCATCCAGGGCGACAGTTTTCTCGCTAACGCCTTGGCCAAACGGATTTCCGACGACACCCACTTCACCGAGCTCGATCTCCGTTCCTATTACGACTCCCACAAAAACGAGTTCGAGGATGCGCAGGGCAGCCACATCTTGATCCGCTTCAAGGGATCGTCCGTGCCGTTGAAGCCGGGTGAGAAGGATCTCACCGACGAGGAAGCGCTGGCCAAGGCCAAGGACATTCGCGCGAAGATTCTGGCGGGCGCCGATTTCGCCACGCTGGCCAAGGCCGAATCGGATGACACGGGCTCCGGCGCCAAGGGCGGTGACTTGGGAACCTTCAAGCGTGGCCAGATGGTCCCGGCGTTCGACCAGGCGGCGTTCTCTGTGCCCGTGGGCCAGGTGAGCGAGCCGGTGAAGACGCAGTTCGGCTATCACATCATTAAGATCACGTCGCGCAACGCCAGGACCTTCGACGAGTCCAAGGCGCAAATCGAAAAAGAGCTGAAGCCTAAGCTGGCGAAAGAGGCCTTGGAACAGCTCAAGGTGCACACGCCGGTAGCGTTGAACGATGCCTACTTCGGCAAGGAACAGTCGAGCGGCCCGCAAACGCTGCCGATGCCCACGCCGGCGAAATAGCCGGTTAGCACATCGCTCCCTTTGGTCGCGGCTCTGTTAACGCGGAGTGAGGATTCTGAGCCGCTTATCGCATTCGTCCCGCCCACGCCAGGAAGCGCATCAGGTCGCGGCGGTGTTGCCAGAGGAACCGCCAAAATTCGGCAAACCCAATTTGGCTGGCCGGAACTCCCCAGTACGTTTCCATGCGCCAGCGCAAATAGGGGCTGCGCCAGGGACAAAAGCGATAACCCCTGGCGGCTCGCCACAGGAAACGCAGCATCAGCGCAGTTGGCTCAGGGCTTTCTTCGACGTATCGGGAGTTGCGTAGTAGCCGGTGCGCGTGCGAACCTGCGGGTGTCCCGGACCATTCACTGTGACTTTGATCTGCCGGAAGCTGCCGTCCATCTGTTGAACGGTCGGTGAGTAGGCGATGGTGTACTGATTGCGGATCTCGTGCGCCACCTGCAGGGCAACGGCGTCCACATCGCCTGGACCTTTGGGATAAAACGCGAGCCCGCCCGAATCGCGGGTGATGGAATCCAGAGCCCGCTTGGCCAACCGAGCCTCGCGCCGCTCTTCCTCGTTCAGCAAACCGATCGAATACACCAGCACTTCATTCTGCTGCGCGCGATTCACCAGCTTTTCCAGATTGATGTTGCTGGCGTTGTCGTTGCCGTCGGTGATCACGAGAAGAACTTTCTTCTGGCGATGTCCTTCCTTCTTGAGGTAGGTCATCGACATATCGATGGCGTCGCGCATGGCCGTGCCGCCGCGGGAATCGATGCGAGCCACCCCGTCCTCCATTTTCTTGATGTCGCTGGTCAAGGGAACATCCAGGAACGCGTCGTCATTGAAGTTGACGATGAAGACTTCGTCCTGCGGGTTGGAGGCCTTCACCAGATCGAGCGAAGCCGCCTCCACCTTCTGGCGTTTTTCGCGCATGCTGCCGCTGTTATCGATGATGATGCCCAGCGAAATGGGCACGTCCTCGCGGCGGAAGATCTTGATGGGCTGCTCGACGCCGTTTTCAAAAACCTTGAACGCCTTCTGCTGCAGGTCGGTCACCAGCTTCCCGGCTTTATCCAAAACGCTCACCGGCAGCACCACCAGCCGCGTGCCTACGGAAAAGGTCGGCTCGTCCGAATTGGGGGACGGCGGCGCGGGCGCGGTTTGGGCCCAAACGAAGCAAGAGGAAGCCAGCCAGGACAGGATAACGAAACTACTGGGTTGGCGCATAATACCCGAGGCGGAAAAACGCCTTGAGTGGAGGAAGGCCGCGCGGCTGCGCCAGCTTGACGTTGACGTGGCGATACTTGCCATCCCGCGCCTGGTTGGTGGAGCTGTAGTAGAGCACGTATTGATTGCGAAGTTCGATTCCGATTTTTGCGGCGATGTCGGCAAGTTCGTTCAGATTCTCCACATTGTAACTGCGGCCGCCGGTCAGCTCGGCAACCTGACTCAACAGGCTCGGCCCCATCTGCTCTTCCGGAGTCCGGCCGCGGGATCCAATAGGCTCGAAGATCCCGATTCCATAGATCTGTACATCGGCTTCCCGGACCGCGTTCTTGATCTCACTTTCAGTATAACGGCTGTTATTGTCGCCGCCGTCGGAGATGATCAGAATGGCTTTGCGCGGATTGCGCGCCTTCTTCATCTGATTCATCGCCAGGTATACGCCGTCCAGCAGGGCGGTCTTGCCCTTGGATTGCGCAAATTGCAGGCGGTTCTGAATATCGTCGGTATCGGCGGTGAACGGAACTACCAGTTCCGGCCGGTCGTTAAACTCAACCAGGAAGAATTCATCCTCTGGATTGGCGGTCTTGAAGAACTGGACCGCGGCCTGTCTCGATTTTTGCAGCTTGGGCCCCATGCTGCCGCTAGTGTCGAATACCAGTCCGATGGATAGCGGCGCATCTTCGCTCGAAAAGTCCCGAATCTTCTGCTCGATCTTGTCCTCGAAGAGGCGAAAGTGCTCCTTTTCAAGACCAGTGACGAAGCGATTCAGCGGATCGGTGACCGTCACATTGATCTGGACCAGGATGGTGTCCACCCGGAGGCTGCCGGGACGCTCCTCAATCACCTTTGGAGCTGGTTCAGCGCCTTTGACGCGAGGACTGATGGAGACTTTGTCGTCGTCCGCCGAGCCAGGAGTGGGCGTAGCGATGAGCAACCCCAGAACAGGGATGAGAGACGCAAGAACGCCGGAACTGCTAATCCGTACTAAACCGCGCGACACCGTAATTCACCCGCCAAGCTACAACTTTTTAAAGTATATCATCGCCTCCATCGGCTGAAGATGACAATTTGAACCTCTCCGGCGAGCCTCTTCGGCTTGCGCCGTCCAACTGATGGAATAAATTGCAATGGAGCCGTGTGCGCTCCCTGAGCGGCTGCTCAAAATAAAGACCTTCCTCGTTGGCAATGTAGTTGCATGGGTTTTGGTTAGTATCCGTGAAGCGAGCAGGAGGTCCGACCATGAATAGATTAGGGGTGATCCTATCACTGAGCGTAGGGTCTTTTCTTCCTTTAGGGCTGTGGGCCCAGGCACCCGAACCTCCGGAGAATAGCGGTGGCCAGCCGATTTTCCGCGTGACCGTGGTGGAGCGAACCACCAACGCGGTCAGCTACCGTCATCGAAGTGGCTGGACCAAAGTGGATTTGCGGGGTACACCGCTGGCGCCGGACGCCACCGGACATGCCGACGTCAACAGCCGGCCAGGCTACATCGAAGTGAAAACGGAAATGCACAAGTTGCTGCCGGCTTCGCAGTACGGGCCCGAATATCTTACCTATGTGCTCTGGGCGATCACTCCCGAAGGACGCTCGAAGAACTTGGGCGAAGTGGTTTTGGACGGCGGAAACTCCCACCTGGACGTCACCACGGACCTGCAGGCTTTCGCACTCATTGTGACCGCCGAGCCGTATTTTGGCGTCAGCCAGCCGAGCGACGTGGTGGTGATGGAAAACGTCGTGCGCCAGGACACGCTGGGCAAAATCGAACAGACCAGCGTGAAGTACGATTTGCTGAAGCGGGGCACGTATACGATGACCGGAACGCCCGGCAAATTCCACGCGGTGAAGTCGGACAAAGCGGCGCCACTGGAGTTGCGGGAGGCGGAGAACGCGGTCCAGATCGCCCAAGTTGCAAACGCCGACCAATATGCGAAGGACACATACGACAGTGCCGACAACCTGCTGCGGCAAGCGGAGGCCTATCAGGCGCGCAAGGCCGGCTCTAAGCCTGTGATCATGACATCGCGCGAGGCCGTGCAGAATGCCGAGACGGCCCGGCTGCTGTCGCTGAAACGGCAGGAGGACGAGCGCATCGCGCGTGAGAAACAGGCGGCGGCGGATCGGGAAGCGGCGGCTCGGGCTGCCGCGGACGCATCGGCCCGTCAGGCGGACGAATCGGCTCGTCAAAAGGCTTTAGCGGATGCGCAGGCGGCGCAGTCGGCCCAAAAAGCAGCCGAGGAAAAGGCGTCAGCGGAAGCGGCGCGCGCGCAGGAGGAAGTGGAGCGGCTGAAGGCCGAACAGGCCAGGCTGAGCGCCGATGAGCAGCAGCGGCTGGCCGAGGCGTCCAAATTGCAGGCGCAGCAAGCCGAGCAAAAGGCGCAGGAGGCGGACCGCTTGCGCGCACAGGCCGAACAGGCGCAGCAACAACTGCGCCAGCAGTTGCTCGAACAGTTCAACTTGATCCTGGAAACGCGCGATACTGCGCGCGGCCTGATCGTAAACATGTCGGACGTGCTGTTCGATTTCAACAAGTACACCTTGCGCCCGGCGGCGCGGGAAAAACTGGCCAAGATCTCCGGCATCATTCTTTCGCATCCAGGCCTGCGCCTGGAAGTGGACGGCTACACCGACAGCATCGG
>VFSW01013595.1_pt1 | contig 11309 bp, 9 predicted proteins | sample 5358111 | NCBI WGS metagenome assembly VFSW01 (sample SAMN11554181, study PRJNA540505) | mine drainage metagenome | isolation source: sediment from site ElyBrook_90M | place: USA: Ely Copper Mine, Vershire, VT | collected 2017 | reverse complement strand
AGGAAGGCGAAACGCTGGATCGCCACGACCGCTGGCTGTGCATGATGTATCCGCGCCTGGTGCTGCTGAAGCAGTTCCTGCGCGAGGATGGGGCCATCTTCGTGTCCATCGACGACAATGAGGTAGCGACGCTGCGGTTACTGATGGACGAAATTTTCGAAGCAAGAAATTTCATGTCGCAGTTTGTCTGGAAGGCACGGCAATACCTCGACAGCCGCTCACTGACGGGAATTTCCAACGATCACGAGTATGTTTTGGCGTATTCGCGGAGTCCAAGTGGATGCAAGTTCAAAGGGCAGACACGAGACGAATCGAAGTATTCCAACCCAGACGGCGATACTCGCGGCGCATGGATGAGTCGAAGCATTCTTGGTTTGGCAAACGCCAAAGATCGTCCGAATCTCCACTACGACCTTGAAGATCCGAAAACAGGTCTGCGTTATCCCTGCCCTGGAAATACCGGATGGCGCTACAGCCGCGACACAGTGGCCGAGAAACTGGAAGAAGGCAGGATTCTGTTTCCAAAGAAAGCTACAGGCCGCCCACGCGAGAAGGTGTTTCTCAACGAACTGAAATCATCGGCAGCTGGCTTTCCCAGTGTCATTGATGGTGTCTTTACGGCGGATGGTTCACAAGCAGTCCGTGACATCTTCGGGCAGCAAAACTTTGCGTTTCCCAAAGCTCCGGAATTCGTTCAGCGATTGATCGCACAAGTCGCTACGGAGGACTCGCTAGTGCTCGACAGCTTCGCAGGCTCCGGCACCACGGGCCACGCCGTGCTCAAGCAGAACGCCGAGGACGGCGGCAATCGCCGCTTCATCCTGGTCGAGATGGACGAGGCCATCGCGCGCAACGTCACCGCCGAGCGCGTGAAACGCGTCGCGCAGGGCTACACCAACGCCAAGGGCCTAACCGTCGAAGGCCTCGGCGGCGGCTTCCAATTCTGCCGCCTTTCGACTGCGCCGCTGTTCACGGCCGAAGGGCAGATCCGCGCCGACGTGACGTTCGCGCAGCTGGCGGAGTTCGTGTGGTTTGTGGAGACGGGGGTGGGGCTTCCACCGCCCGTTCACCCTTCGATGGGCTCAGCGCGAACGGATGCGACGCCGCTGCTGGGCGTGCACGCGGGCCGCGCGGTGTATCTGCTCTACAACGGCATCCTCAAGGACAAGTCAGTAGCGGGCGGCAACGTGCTGACGGGGACGGTGCTGGACGGGCTGCCGGCATTCGCCGGGCCCAAGGTGATCTATGCGGCCGCGTGCCGTCTGGGCAACGCGCGCCTGCAGCGCGAGCAGATCGTGTTCAAGCAGACGCCCTACGCCCTGGACGCAGCGTCATGAACCGTGAGCCGGCGCCGCGGGTCCTGATCATTGCCGGACCGAACGGCGCGGGCAAAACTACCTTTGCGCGCGAGTTTCTGCCGCAGGAAGCCGACTGCCCGGTGTTCGTCAATGCCGATCTGATCGCCGCCGGGGTCGCCCCGTTCGCACCCGAAGCGGCCGCGATCCATGCGGGCCGTTTGATGTTGGCGGAACTGGATCGCCACTTTGCCGCCCATATCAGTTTCGCGTTTGAAACCACGCTGGCCGGGCAGCGGTATCTTCGCCGGATCGACACATGGCAGAGCGCCGGCTATCGCGTGAAACTGATCTTCCTGCAACTGGCCAGCGCGGAAGAAGCCGTCGCGCGCGTCGCCCAGCGGGTTCGCCAGGGCGGCCACGACATCCCCGAGCCGGTGATCCGGCGCCGCTTCACGGCGGGTCTGGACCATTTCAAGCGTCTGTATGCGCCCAAGGTGGATGCGTGGGCGCTGTACGACAATGCCGGTGCCCAGCCGCTGCTGCTGGATTGGAGCGAGACGCCATGAACACCCAGCCGATCGAGCAGGCCCGCGATGCCGACCTGCGCCTTTCCATCGTGGCGTTGCGACGCGCGGCACTGCGTGCGCGTGAAATCGCCCGCCGCACGGGTACGGATCTGATCGTGATCGAGGAGGGGGAGCTGCGGCGCATTTCGCCAGTGCCGGAGTCCGACGTCGCACGTCATCGCGTGCAGGACGGGGACTGAGTGATGCCGGGTTTCGCGCCGAAAACCTATCAGCAGTCGGTGCTGGACAGCGTCGAGGCATACTTCCGTGCGTGCCATGTCCATCCCAGCTCCAGCATCGCGTTCACCGCGGTCACCGAGCGGCTTTGGGGGCAGGGCGCCACCTGTCACCGCATCGACGGCTTTCCGCAGGAGATGCCCTACTTCTGCCTGCGCCTGCCCACCGGCGGCGGCAAGACCTGGCTGGCGGCGAAGAGCGTGCAGCTCGTCAACACGCACCTGTTGCGCAGCGAGTACAGCGTGATCCTGTGGCTGGTGCCGTCGAAGGCGATCCGCGAGCAGACCCTGCGCGCGCTGCGCGACCGCGGGCATCCGTATCACGCGGCGCTGCGCGAGGCCGGGCCGGTGACCGTGCTGGACCTGGATGAAGCCAAGAGCGTGACGCCGGCGACGCTGGAGTCCTCGACCACGGTGATCGTGTCCACCGTGCAGGCGTTCCGCCGCGAGGACACCGAAGGGCTGAAGGTCTACGGGTCCAGCGGTGCGCTGATGGCGCACTTCCAGCATCTCGATCATGTCCAGCGTGGCGAACTGCTGCGCGACGAGGCCGGTGCCACGCCGTGCTCGCTGGCCAACGTGCTGCGCTTGCGCCGGCCGTTCCTGATTGTGGACGAGGCACACAACAACCGCACCGAGCTTTCGTTCGCCACCTTCGCGGCGTTCCGGCCCAGCGGGATCATGGAGCTGACCGCGACGCCCGATACCCTGCGCACGCCGAGCAACGTGCTGCACAGCGTGTCGGCGGCGGAGCTGAAGGCCGAACACATGATCAAGCTGCCGATTCGCCTCGAAACCGAAGGCGACTGGCAGAAGTGCCTGGCCTACGCCATCGACTGTCGCGACCAGCTGCAGGCGGCGGCCGACGCCGAGCGCCGCAGCGGCGCGCCGTACCTGCGTCCCGTGGTGCTGATCCAGGCGCAGCCGCGACGCGCCAACGTGGAAACGCTGGACGTGCAACGCGTGCGGCAGGAGTTGATCGACAACCACCGCGTGCGCGACGACGAGATCGTCATCGCTACCGGCGAATCGCGCGGCCTGGAAAAAGTCGAAGCGGATTACCCGCGTGGCATCGCCGACGAGCGATGCCCGGTGCAATACGTGTTGACGCAGCAGGCGCTGGCGGAGGGCTGGGACTGCCCCAGCGCCTACGTGCTGGTGAGCATGGCCGAGCTGCGTTCGGCCACTGCGGTGGAGCAGCTGCTCGGCCGCGTGCTGCGCCAGCCGCAGGCGCAGGCCCGCGCGACGGCGACGCTGAACCAGTCCTACGCCTTCGTGGTGTCGCGCGATTTTGGCGAGACCGCTGCCGCCCTGCGCGACCGGCTGGTGGACGGCGCCGGCTTCGAGCGCCGCGAAGTCGGCGAGTTCGTCACCGCGCAGAGGCCCGAGCAGGAGCGGCTGGATCTCGGCGCACGTCCCGGCCGGGTGGTGGTGACGCCGGTGGCGGTCGTGCTGCCGGAAGCGCCGGATCTGCGCAGCATCCCGAAGCCATTGCGGGAAAAGCTGGAATGGGACAAGGCCGCGCAGACGCTGACCATCACCCAGCCGTTGAGCGACGACGAGGCCGAGATCGTCCGGGCCAGCGTGAGCAGTACGGTCGCGCGGCAGGCGATCACCGCGGCGGTGAAGACCGTCCGCGAGCACATCGAGTTCTTCCGCACTCCTGCGGAGCTGGGCGAACGCCTCGTCGTGCCGCAGATGGCGCTGCGGGTGCAGGGCGAGCTGCAGCTGTTCGACGACCCGGAAGTGCTGGACTACCCCTGGGCGCTGTCCGATTACGACGCCGTGCCCACGCACGCGCAGATTGACGCCTTGAAGGCCAACCGCGTGGCGGAAGGCGGGGAGATTGACGTCGATGACGAAACGGGCAAGGTCACCACGCGTTTCATCGCCGAGCTGGAGCATGATCTGGGTCTGAGCTACCGCCCCGAGCACTGGGACGAAACGCGTCTGGCGACTTGGCTTGCGCGCAATCTGCCGGAGACCGCGATCACCCACGCCGGCAAGCGTGCCTTCGTGGCGTACTGGCTGCGGCAACTGCTCGGCATGCCGGGCTTTGACCTCGCGCGGATCAACCGGCAGAAGTTTCTGATCCGCGCCCTGCTGGAGACGCACATCCGCGAACTGCGCCTGGCCGCGGTCAGGCAGGCGTACCAGCAGGCCCTGTTCGGCGGCGATGCGGCACGAGGCGCAGTGGTCGGCGGTGACTACACGCTCGAATTCGATCCGCAAGGCTACGCCCCCAGCCGCGATTACGCCGGGCGCTACGGACATTTCGAGTTTCGCCGGCACTACTACGGGCGCATCGGCGATTTCGACAGCAGGGAAGAGTTTGCCTGCGCCTGCAAGCTCGACACCCTGGCGCAGCAGGGGCGTATGCAGTTCTGGGTGCGCAACCTGGTGCGCAAGGTGGCCTGTTCGTTTTTTCTGCAGAAGGCCGATGGCCGCTTTTATCCGGACTTCCTGTGCAAACTCAACGATGGCGCGGTGCTCGCAGTCGAGTACAAGGGCGCGCAGGGCTGGACCGATGCGCAGGACGACCGCGATATCGGCGCACTTTGGGCAGCCTTGAGCGGAGGGTCCTGTCGCTTCGTGATGGTGCGCGAGGAACGCTGGGAAATGATCGAGGCCCGGCTTTGAACGCTGCGCGCGCGCCGACGCGGGTACTTCCATGATGAGCGATGCGCAACTGGCCGATCTGGCCGGTGCAGGTGCTTTCGCGCGCGGACGCGAGTACTGGCGCGCGCAGCGCGTGACGCTGAGCAAGCACAGCGCCGATGCACTGACCGGCGAGGCCATGGGCAGCCATCTCTATTCGCTGTGGCTCAAGCGCGAGGGCGCGCACTGGACCTGGGACTGCTCGTGCCCGGTGGCCGAGGATGGATCGTTCTGCAAGCATCTGGTGGCGGCGGTGCTGACCGCGCGCGACGGCGACGAGCCGGTGCAGGCGCTCTCGCCGATCGCCCTGCGCATGCAGCAGGTGCAGAGTGCGGAAAACCGGCTTGAGCAGTTGCTGGCGGCGGTCGGGCACTCGCCGCGCGCGGCCGCCGAGGCCGCGGCGGCCCGGCGCGGCAAGGCCCGGCGCGCGGAGGTGGGCGATCTGGGGGCCTTCCTGCGCGCGCAGCCCGCCGAGCGCCTGGCCGGGTGGCTGCTGGAGCTGGCCGAACAGGACAACGTCATCGCCAAGCGCCTGCACCTGCACCAGGCCGGTGCGCAGCCCGAGTCGCTGAAGGCGGCGCTGGGCAAGCTGCTCGATCCAGGCGGGTTTCTCGATTACCGCGGCAGCATGCGTTATGCCGAGCGGCTGGATGACCTCGTCGCGGTGCTGCAAGCGCGACTGGCCGAAGACCCGGCGCACGCGCGCGAGCTGTGCGAGTACGCGCTGGGGCGGCTGTTCAAGATCTACGGGCGCAGCGATGATTCCGCCGGCGCCATCGGCGAACGCATGGGCGATGTCGCCGCGCTGCACGTGCGCGCCTGCGCCGCCGCGCCACCCGGCGCGGCGTGGGCCAAGGCCTTCCACGCGCTGCAGCTCAAGGATGGCTGGGACATGCTGCGCCTCGCCGATTACTGGGACGCGCTGGGCGCCGAGGGTCAGGCTGCGTACGGCAAGCGCGTGCTGGCCGAGCTGGAGAGTCTGCCGCCGACGCGGCCGGGCGAATACGGGCATTACAGCGTCGTCCGTCGTGCCGAAGCCTATGCCCGCGCCTGTGGCGACTTCGAGTTGCTGCAGCGCGTGCTGCGCCGGGACTTGTCGCACGCCCATGATCATCGGCGCGTGCTCGAAAGCCTGCGCGAGTTCGGCCGCGAGCGCGAGGCGCTGGACTGGGCCGAGGCGGCGGTGAAGCAGTTCCCGCGCGATCACGCGCTGCGCACGGCGCTGGCCGAATGTCTGCACGCAGCCGGGCTCAACGATGAGGCATTGGAGCAGCACTGGCAGGCTTTCCGACTGCACCCCGGCAGCTTGACCTGGGACGCGCTGAAGCAGACTGCCGGCGCCGACTGGCCGCAGTGGCGCACGCGGGCACTCGATGGCCTGGCCAAGGCGGAAAGCGCTGGGCCGGGCCTGCGGATCCAGCTCTTGCAACACGATGGCGATCTGGCCGCCGCGGTGGCACTGGCTCGTACGCACGAGGTGTTCCCCGGTGTCCTGATCGACCTCGCCCGCGATGTGCAGCGCGACGATCCCGAGACCGCCGGCGCGCTGATGCTGCGCGCGGTCGCCATGCAGTTGCCGCGTGCCGATGCGGCGCGTTACGCCGCCACGGTGGGTCTGCTGAAAAAGGCCACCCGGCTGCTACCCGCCGCGCAGTGGCAGGCGTTTGTGGCCGAACTGCGCACGACCTACGGCAAACGCCCCAAGCTGATGGCGTTGCTCAGCGAAGCGGGGCTGTGAACCCCGCACGCCCCGTGCAAGCCGTATAGGCTGGGCTGGCAAGCCCAGCTTACGATGCCGGTGAGCACTGCAGATCTGTGAATCCGACGCCGGGTAGGCTGGGCTGCAAGCCCAGCACATCCAGAACATCCGGCGCATGAGCTGGGCTTTGCAGCCCAGCCTACGATGCGGACAAACCTGCCGTGCTTACTCCGGATTGAAAGCCGGTGCATCGGGTGGCGCTGACCAATCTGCGGGAAGCAGGCCGTTCCGCACGAAGCGATGGAACGACGAGTACGGCCACTCGCCTGGATGCTGCGTCAGACCATGTTTGACCGGGTTCCAATGGATGTAGGCGATGTGGGTGGCGAGATCGTGCTCGTCCCGGATCTGGTGCTCCCAGAAGCGGCGTTGCCAGATGCCTCGCTCGCGACGGCGCGATCGACTTCGCGAGATGGGTTCGCCGGGTGCGATGGCCCGCGAGAATCTCGTCTTGATGAGCGACCAGCGCGTGGAAAAATCGGCATCGTCCTCTGGAAGCGTCCAGACGGCATGCAGGTGCTCAGGCAGAATCACGATGGCGTCGATGGTGAACGGGCGTTCGCGGCGCGTCCTGCGAAAGGCTTCACGCAGATCGGCGACGCGTTCGACCAGCAGCCGGTGGTCACGCCGCTCGGCGAGATTGACCGTGAAGAAACAGGTGCTTCCAGGCGTGCGGGCGCGGATGTAATGGCGCATTGCTGGATGCCTCGCAAGCTGGGCTTTGCAGCCCAGCCTACGGTGATCCGTTGAGTCCCGGCGTAGGCAAATGCCGCGGCGCTTTGCCGGTCGCGCGCTCAGAGCTCGACCAGGGTCTTGAACCCGCCCCAGAACATGCGCTGACCGTCGAAGGGCATGACCTTGGGGTTCATCATCGCAGTCAGACGCGGGTCGGCCATTACCTGCTTGTTGACGCGGTCGCGATCCCTGCGCGACTTGTAGGCGATCCACGAGAACACCACGACCTCGTCGGGCCTGAGCTTGACCGCCTGCGGGAACGAGGTGCGCTTGCTCGGCTTGACGTCGTCGGCAACGCATTCGGTGAATTCCAGCGCACCGTGTTCGCGCCAGATCGCGCCGGCCTTGCGCGCCATGCGGCGATAGGCCGGCAAGTTCTTTTTCGGTACCGGAACCACGTAGCCATCGACGTAGCGCATTAATCCTCTCGTGCTTGCGTTGAAAACAGTCGCCGGCGGTACCGTCGAGTCGGTAGTGCCGACAAGCAGGCGGCCCAGCCTACCTCTGCTGCCCCGCCTGCAAGGCTATACGGCCATTCGTGCAAGGTCGCTTTCGAATCGTTCGAAACTTTCCGACCAGCCCGCGCCCATGCCCAGTTCGATATGCGCGCCGCGCGTCACCAGCGTGGCGAAGCGGGTGCGCACGGTCAGCCGGGTCCGGCTGGCACCGCGATTATCCGCGTGATACTCGGACTGGATGCTCCACTGCAATACCTCGCGGCCATCGCCGCCGTGCTGCGCCACCAAGGCGTGCCAGTCGGCGGGGTGCTCGCTGCAGTCGAGGTTCATCACCAGATGCTCGTTTTCGACCCACTCGACGATGACGCCATTGATCGGATAGTCCACGCCCCCGCCGGGCGCGGCACGGTACGTCTGTGCCGAGGACGGTTTCGATCTCATGGGCGGTTGCCTCGTACGCTGCTGGCGGCTGTGACCGCGGCGCTGCCGGCAGCCGGCGCCGCAGCGTGCGCCGCGACCAGGCGCACGAGGGCGTCGAGGTCCTGCGTCGGCAGCGGCGGCACCCAGTTGCCGGCGGCATCGATGGGGCGCTGGTAGTTGTTGAGCATCAGCGAAAAGGCATAGCGATTGCCGTCGGCGCCATCGAGGTAGCCGGAAAGCGTGTACATGTGCGCCAGGGTGCCGGTCTTGGCGTGCACCGCATCCCCTGCGGGCAGGTCCTGCAGGCGTCGGTCCAGGGTGCCGTCCCGGCCGGCGACGGGCAGCGCCTCGGTGAGCACGGCGGCCCAGGGTTGCCTGGCGATCCACGCCAGCAGCGTGGTGGTGGCGCGTGGCGTGACCAGGTCCTGCCGCGACAGTCCGCTGCCCTCGCTGAGGTGCGCCTGTTCGCGCGTGATACCGATCTCACCGAGCAGCGTGCGCAGCGCGCACAAGCCCCATTCCTGCGTCCAGTGCAGCACGCGGCCGCACGACCCCTGATTCTGCCGCTGCCACTCCAGGCCCGACTGCAGCAGCAGGGTCTGCGCGTAGAAGTTGTCGGAGTGCTTGAGCATGTGCCGCACCAGTTGCGACAGCGGCGGCGAGGCTACGCTGGCGATGCGCACGCGATGCACACTGGCCAAGGCCGGATCGGTTTCGGGCCAGCGCAGCACGCGCAGACTGCCGTCGAAGGCGATGCCGGTGTCCGCGATCGCCTGCAGCAACTGCTGGCCCGCCATGCGCGCCGGGTCGGGGGCGGCGAACGCATAGTCGCGCTGGCGCACGCCCGACGGCAGGCTGCCGCTGACGTAGAGCGTGTCGTGGCCCAGCGGGCGGTACAGGCCGAGGCTGGCCGGGTCGCCGGGCGTGGCGTCCACGGTGAGGTTGATCACGCGCACGCCGGCGGCGGCGGGCTCCACGCTGACCGTGCAGCAGCGCGTACCGTCACGGCGCACGCTGACCTCGATGCTGCCGGCGTTGCTGGTCAGCGCGCTGACCGCGGGCGCGTAGTCGGCAAAGAGGTCGTCGGCCTCCCAGCCGGTGCCGAAGGGCGGACCGCGGAACAGCGTGGCGTCGGCGATCAGGTCGCCGCGGATGCGCGTGACGCCTTGCGCGACCAGCGCTGCGGCGAAGCGCTCGGCCCAGTCATTCGAGGTCGATCCGGCGTCGGTCGTGCCGAGTGTCGGATCGCCGCCGCCGAACAGGATCAGGTCGCCATGCAGCACGCCGCGGGCATCGGGCTTTTCGCTGGCGTACAGCGTGGTGGTGAAGTGTGCATCGGGACCAAGCTGATGCAGCGCCAGCGCGGCGGTGTAGAGCTTGGCGTTGGACGCCGGCACGAACAGCTTGTCGGCGGCGTGCGCGTACAGCGTGCGGCCATCGGCGAGATTGATCACGTCGATACCCCAGCGCGCGCTGGCAAAGCGCGGCTGCGCGATGTAGGCGTCGAGGCGCGTGCGCAGGGCGAGCGCAGCGGCTGCGCCTTGCTGTGTCGCCGCAGCGCTCGTCGAGCGGGCTGGAGCCGGCGTCGATGCCGAGCCCGCCGCCGCGACGCCGGACGCAGGGCCGGCGGCGGCCGCAGCGGAATGCAGCATCGCCGCGCCGCAGCCCGCGATCAGCAACGCAACCGGCAGGGCACCCGGCATGGCAGAACGGAAACGCTTGCAGATCATGCGCGGCCTGTCGACGGCACCGGTGATCGGTCGTCACAGCCTACCCGAGCGCCGCTGTCGCGTGCGGCGCCGGATCGGTGCATGCCGTAAAGTTCAGGTTGCAGCCGCGACGAATGTGGTTCACTTGCTGCCTGACTTTTCCCGTTGACCCTTGCCCGCGATGACCCGTACCCGACGCACGCTGGATCTGCTCACGGCCGTGCTGGCCTGGAGCGCGCTGCTGCTGCAGTTCGCGCTGATGCAGGAGCAAGCGCATCAGGTCAGCCACGTCTGGATGACGCTGCGCTACTTCAGCTACTTCACCATCCTCAGCAATATGGGCGTGGCGCTGGCGTGCAGTGTGGCCTGGGTCGGACGCGACACGCGCGCGGGCCGGTTTGCCGCCCGACCCGCGCTACGCGCCGCGCTGGCGCTGTACATCCTGGTGACCGCGGGCGTGTACCACCTGTTGCTGGCCGCACTGTGGCAGCCGCAGGGGCTGCAACTGCTGGCCGATGCCCTGCTGCATACCGCGGTGCCGGCGCTGTATGCCGGCGGCTGGCTGCTGCTGGCGCCGCGGCGCACGCTGCGCTGGCGGCAGACGCTGTACTGGCTGCCGTTTCCGGGCGTCTATCTGGCATGGGCGCTGCTGCTGGGCCCGGTGCTGCGCGTCTATCCCTATCCCTTCATCGACCTCAACCGGCTGGATCTGGCAATCGTGTTGCGCAACGCCGCCGCGCTGGGCCTGCTGTTCCTGGCACTGGGTGCGCTGCTGGTCGCCTGGAACCGCCGCCCGGCGTGGGGTCGCGGATCATCCGCCATCGCCACCGCCACCGAGCCGCAGGGGTGAGTGCGGCGCGGCGATCGTCGCCATGAAAACCGCCCACCTGCACGTTTCCGATCTGCACGGCCTGGCGCGTCTGGCGACCGAGGCCACGCTGGGCGTGACCGATCTGGTCGAAGCGGTGCACGCCGGCATCGCGCGTCCCTGGCGTCGTCGCGATGCGCCGGATGCTGGGCGCACGCGCGGCATCACCGGGCTGGTGTACGCCGGCATTCGCGGCCTGACCCGCGGCATCGGCGGCGGCACGGCGGCCGCGCTGGAGCGGTTGGCACCGCCGCCTGCCGAGGCGATCGAGCCCACGCCGGCGCGCCTCACCGCGCTGGCGGCACTGAACGCCGTGCTCGGCGATCGTCTCGCCGCCAGCGGCAATCCGCTGGCGCTGCCGATGCAACTGTTTCGCGATGACGGCCGCCCGCTGCTGCAGACGCAGACGCAGACGCTGGTCACGGCCGCGCCGCCAGTCGGGCGTCGCGTGCTGATCCTGGTGCACGGGCTGGGCCTGCACGACGGCCACTGGCGCCACGCCGGACACGATTACGGCACGCTGCTGGCGCGCGTGCAGGGCTGTACACCGCTGTACCTGCGCTACAACACCGGCCTGCACGTCGCCGCCAACGGGCGCGCGC
>VFSW01013594.1_pt1 | contig 11310 bp, 13 predicted proteins | sample 5358111 | NCBI WGS metagenome assembly VFSW01 (sample SAMN11554181, study PRJNA540505) | mine drainage metagenome | isolation source: sediment from site ElyBrook_90M | place: USA: Ely Copper Mine, Vershire, VT | collected 2017 | reverse complement strand
TATCGATTGTTATATTAAAAATTATTCCTGTAAGACCGCCTGTCCGCTTTAACTGAATTTTCATGGTGTTATCCGAATGGAATTTTAACCCGATTCAACAGTCCTGGCAGGCAGCCCTGATTGGTGGCAGGGGGAAGATGGGCTACAGTGATACCCACCTGAGCCCAAGACTTTCCGACTGCCTGCTGTTCCATGCTGTTTGTGCCAAACAGTTCTGCAGCAATAGAATAAGTCAGGTTGGCGGCATCCTGGAAATTGGAGGTAGGGGTAATTCTTTGTAAAGTCTCATACCAGATTCGCCCTGCTTTCACCCAAGAATACCCATCTAACGCCACCGAAATCAGATAGAAAACGTAGTTGGGGATACCAGAATTGATATGCACCCCACCGTCGTCGTCGGTGGTATTGACATAATCTTTCATATGCGCCGGTTGCGGATCTTTGCCCAAGACAGGGTCATCATATGCTGTTCCAGGCGCCTTCATGGAACGAATCCCTAATCCTTTTACGTTGGAAGTGAATAGACCCTGTCCAATAATCCAATCGGCAGTTGCTGCTGTCTGGCCAAGCTGGCGTTGTTTGACCTGCGAACCAAATACGTCCGAAAAGGATTCATTGAGGGCTCCGGATTGTCCCGTATTACTCAAATTGCTTGCATACTGGGTGACGCCGTGCGTCAATTCGTGGCCGATTATATCCAGTGCAATTGTGAAGCGATTAAAAAGGCGCTGCCCGGATGCAAGATCTTGATCGCCGTCACCATAAACCATTTGCTGGCCATTCCAAAAAGCATTATCGTATCCTTTTTGGTAATGAACGGTGGAATTAAGCCGCATTCCATTGTTGTCTATTGAATTGCGTTGGTAAATCTCCCAATAAAGGCTATAGGTTGCACCTGCGCCATTGTAAGCTTCATCAGCAGCAAGGTCTCCGGTTGGTGGCCCGCCTTCCTGGCGCACGATCGTGCCAGGAAGGTTTGATTGGAAATTAGCAGAATAAACCTGGCGCTGTATTATCGCAGCTTTTATAAAAGAAGGACCAACAACAGCCTGTTGTGCCGTCGCATTGCGTAGTATACGGAACTGGTTGGTCTGGCGGATTGTTTGAATAGCTTTCTCGCGCTGTTGGTCTGAGCCCAGTTCAACAATTTTTGCCAATATATGAGGAGGAAGGAAACAATTAAATGAAGGATGATTCATTATTGGGGACCTTTATCTGCAGGCGGGAATCTGATTGACCTGCCTTTTGCTGAGTATGCATCAACATATCTATAATGATACGGAACGAGTTAAAAGTTGTCATGCGCTATATAGCCTGTTGATAGACAGGCAATAATGCCTGACGATTTTACGGCGATTGACGATATGATACTGTCCAACGACAGGTATGTTGATAAAAGGATAAATAAAGGTTTTATAATTCTCGAACCTGTAAGTCTCAGGCATGATGCCTCATTATCTCCTTTGGAAAAGTGGATACGGTATAATTTTATTTTTATAATGAACCGACGTGACTTTTTAAAGACAAGCTTATTGGGATTAGGAGCCCTGTCTCTGCGGCCTGATACATTTAGCAATTTACTGCCCGGAACGATGGGGTTAGGTCGGATTGCTGGTGCCTCCGTCAGCGTGTATAAAATGCCGTGGGATCAAAGTAGAATTATCTTCACCCATTACCGTGATGAAGTGATCAACCTGTACTTTGAGGTTGTTGCAGAAAATGGGCCAGCCTGGAATCCAATTTGGTACCGGGTCTGGGGTGGCTACATTCACAGTAAGTTTGTGCAAATTGTTGAGGATCGAAAAAATATTGTCTATACGGGCGTAAGGAAAACTGGCCAATTAGCTGAAGTAACCGTTCCATTTGTCCAATCTATGCGATCCAACGCGAATGGAAATTGGGACCCGCTTTATCGACTCTATTATGGATCTGTGCATTGGGTCGTTGAAATGATCGAAGGACCCGACCACGGGGTATGGTATCGAATCCAGGAACCCTGGGGCCACTTGACCTACGATGTTCCAGGGGAAGCAATGCGGTTCATCCCAGATGAAGAACTCCTTCCCATTTCTCCGGATGTTGCTGCCGAGGATAAAAGGATCGAAGTTTCCATTACCCGGCAAGAATTGACCGCTTATGAAAAAGATGTAATCGTTTTTAAAACGAAAGTATCCACTGGATTAAATATCCCTGTTCCCGAGGGGGCAATTCCATGGGCAACTCCACCAGGAAAATGGAATATTTTGTCAAAAATGCCATCTCAGCATATGGGAAATGGCAACCTTACCTCCGATGTAGAAGCCTATGAGTTGGCGGGAGTTCCCTGGGTATGTTATTTCCACGTCAATGGCAATGCTACTCATGGGACCTATTGGCACACTAACTTTGGTAATCCGATGAGCCACGGTTGTATTAATATGCGAATAAAGGATGCAAAGTGGATTTTCCTTTGGAGCACTCCTGTGTGGTCTCCAACTGAAGGGGAGAAAACTGGCAATGGAACAGAGCTGATAGTTAGCAAATAACTTTATTATAGGAATCCTATTCGGAAACGAGCAAAAATGCTCGCTAATTTTCGCGCCTTTTAGCTCTACAAATGTTGCAAGGAAAACTCTATACTGAGATTGAGTAGTGTAGCCACTCCTCTCCTTTATAGAAACGTCGTTCAGGTTTCCGGCTAAAACCTGAACGGCGTTTAAGGTTTATTACGAAAGTTGATCGAAGGCCCGTCAGAAACAAAAGAAAGGATAAAATGATGTCTCTCTCAATCAAAAATCAAATCCAAGAATATGACCCTGAAAAACGTTTCGCTTATCTCTCAATTGCGGGGATGGGATGTTCGAATTGCGGCGCTCGTATTCAGGCGGCTTTGATAAGCATTCAAGGCGTTTCAGACGTCATCATTGATCACCAGGCAGGCTTAGGCCAGGTGACTTATGACCCTCAATTGGTTTTAGAAACGCTACTTGTCCAAACAGTGAATGCAGCTGGTAATGATGGGCATCACCATTATGAAGCTCAATTGATCGAATTTCCCGATTGGTAATTTGTTTCCTCAAAAAACGATTCACATTGATGTATAGGGAATAATCCTAATCACGCAAGGAAGGAGATTGTGATGCTTAATAAGCTGAAACCCATAAGGAAAGAAGAATCATCCAGATTTTCTCGCCTGCAAAGACAATTAACTGGGAAAGATAAAATGTCTGTTGAAAAGCGGAATTTGGAGAACCTCCCATTGAAGCATCGGATTGTGGAACTTGAAGAAGAAATCGCGAGATTACGTTTAACCATACAATTTCTTCAAGATTTGCATCTCCAAGACGATTAGATAAATCAATCCTATTGTCAATCTTTGGAAAGTCTTTGTGGTCCCTTTACAAATCCTTCATATTCACCCGCTATGATAAAGTCACAGCAAGCAAAAAACTTCTTAAAGGAGATCTATGATGAAATTCTTAAAAATTGGCGGCATTACCGCAATCGTTGTTCTGGTCCTTTCAGTTCTCGGAGTTACACTGGCTTTTGCTCAACAACCCTCTACACAACCCTCTCCCCAAACCAGCCCACAAACCAATCCTTCCGGGTCGAATAATATGATGCAAGGATCGGGAATGATGGGGAATGGCTCCGGAATGATGGGCGGTAACAGCCAGTCAATGAATCAAATGCACAGCCAGATGAGTCAAAACGGTGGCATGCAGGCCATGCAGGAGTGGATGCACCAGAGCGGCGGCGTGCATGACTTTGTGTGGCAGGCCCTGGCAGACCAACTTGGTCTTAAGCCAGAAGAACTGACTTCCCAGATGCAAAGCGGCAAGACCCTGGCACAGATTGCCCTGGAAAAAGGTATAAGCACTAAAGACCTGGCAGCCACTATGGAAACCAGCATGAAGGCCGGGTTGGCGAAAGCAGTGAAAGACGGTCAGCTCACCCAGGTACAGGCGGACGTGATGATCCAGCAAATGGCCGGTCAGTATGAATGGATGCTCGATAACATGGGCACTGGCATGATGGGCATCGGGTCGGGCGGCTGCCACAATACAAATCAACCCACAAACAACGGCAGTTCCTCTTAGGAAAAGCGTAACGTAAAGGCACAGTAAAAGGCGGTGAGTTTTCCCTGACTCATCGCCTTTTCGTTGCTATCCATCTGGCCGAATTTATTTTAACGTAATTACACGGGCATTAATGCTGTACGTAATACAGGCTGAACCACGCTGGTAATTTAATAACCAAATGTATATCATCAAGACAGCATTAAGAAATTGTACTATTTAAAAGAAAGGAGATAAATTATGACAAGCTTATTGGAAGGACAGGTCGCTATCGTGACCGGAGCGGCTTCCGGGATCGGGCGTGCTAGCGCGCTTCTCTATGCCCGAGAAGGCGCAAATGTCATGGTTGCTGACGTAGATCAAAAAGGCGCTGATGAAACCGTTAGATTAATCCGAGCATCTGGAGGACAGGCCACTTTTATTGGTATCGATGTATCTCGTCCAGAAGATTGCCTGGACTTAGTTGATCATACCATCCAGACATTTGGCCGGCTGGATATCGCCTGTAACAATGCCGGAATCGGGGGTGAACAAAACCTGACAGCCGATTACAGTATCGAAGCCTGGCAAAAAGTGATTGACATTAATCTATCCGGCGTTTTCTACTGTATGAAATATGAAATCCCCGCTTTGCTCAAAACCGGTGGGGGTGCCATTGTTAACATGGCCTCCATTCTGGGGCAGGTGGGTTTTGCTGGCGCACCAGCTTATGTGGCGGCAAAACATGGAGTAGTTGGGTTGACTAAGAACGCAGCCATTGAATATGCTTCTTCTGGTATCCGCGTCAATGCAATCGGACCAGCTTTCATCAAGACGCCGATGATCTCTAAACTTGAAGAGGATGCGGAAACGTTGAAGATGCTCACCTCCCTGCACCCCATTGGCCGTTTGGGCACTCCGGATGAAGTGGCTGAAATGGTTATCTGGCTGAGTTCTAAGCGGGCTTCTTTCGTTACTGGCGCGTATTTCGCTCTGGATGGTGGTTATTTGGCGAGGTGAACAGGGTCAGAATTTTATGTAATTACCGATATCCTTCATGATAACTATGTTTCATTTCCTGGTAACGAGACTTTGCGCTAGCGTTGTTAGAAAACTGGAAGCATAGGCAATATTGCCTATAGCGCCTATTTTACGCCTATGATAAGATCCGCTTTATCGACATTTTATATGATTGTTATCCTAATTAGCGCCATTTTTCGAGGGAAATCCAAGGATGAAAAGGAAAATGACGATTCCGATAACCGCCACGATGAAACAACGCTTGATATTTTTCGCGTGGTGGAAGTAAAAAGGGGTTGAATCGTATGTTACAAAATAACCGGCACTGGTTTATTTTTTCACTTATCGTATTGACACTTGGGGTGGTATGGACCTTCGCATCGCGATCTCCCGTCAATGCTGATAATAGTGGAGCAACGCTATCTAGCCCGAGAGAGGGCTTCACAGCCCCCGATTTCACTCTAGACCTGCTCGGGGGTGGGCAGGTAACACTCTCCGCCTTGCGTGGTAAAGTGGTTCTGGTCAATTTATGGGCCAGCTGGTGCCCGCCCTGCCGGGCAGAGATGCCTGCAATCGAAAAAGTCTACCGATCCTTCAAATCACAGGGGCTGGAAGTTCTGGCAATCAATGCGACCAACCAGGACAGCGTGAGCGCGGCGGCCGCCTTCATCCAGGAGTTGGGCCTGACATTTCCGATTCCCTTGGATCGCAACGGGGAAGTAAGCGCCCGTTATATCTTGCGCGGTTTACCCAGCTCCTATTTCATTGACCGAAAGGGGATCATTCGGTCGGTAGTGGTGGGTGGGCCAATGAGCGAGGCTTTGATCCAATCCAAAGTAGAAGAGTTGCTGAAAGAACCGGAGTGATATGTTACCTTTCCTGAGCCTGGGTCCATTTCTCTTGCAAACCGCTGGCCTTGCCCTGCTTCTGGGGATCTGGATAGGTTCCTGGATGGCAGAAAAAGAAGCTGCCCGGTTAAAAATTAAACCCGATTTGGTTGCCAACTTGATCTTTTTGGGGCTGGTAGGCGGTCTGGTTGGAGCCCGGCTGGCTTACGCTATCACTTATTTAAACGCTTATTTAGCTAATCCAATCAGCCTGTTTGCAATAAATACCAATACCCTTTCTCCCTTCGAAGGGTTATTGATCGGGCTGCTGGTAGCTTTTGTGTATGGCCAACGCAAGGGATTACAGCTTCGCCCGACGCTAGATGTACTTGCACCAGGTCTGGCGGTTTTCATGATCTTCCTGGGAATGGCGCATTTGTTGAACGGGGATGCGTATGGCGCACCGGCTAAGTTGGCGTGGGCGATCTATTTATGGAGCGATTATCGTTACCCAACTCAGATCTATGAAATGCTGCTGGCAGTAGGGGTGATGTTAGTGAGCCTCAATCATCCGCTAAAGGAGCAGGGACGCGGACTAAACTTTTTATTGATGGTATTCCTTTCATCTGTTGCGCGGGTTTTCCTGGAAGCATTCCGCGGAGATAGCGTGATATGGCCCGGAGGTTTCCGGGCTGCGCAAGTAGTTGGCGTGGTTATTATGGCTGGTTCGCTTATTTTAATGCTGTCTTGGGCGAAGCCCCAGACGAATATACAAGAGCAAGAATCGAGCGCAGGGGAAAACGATGGATAACATATAAAGCTGATAGGCAATTATGCTTGTTGATAAATGGTAGAAATTGCGCTATCAACCTGACAAAGGTCGTGGTATTGTCTTGTACAGATTACCCGAGTTATTAGATGAATTTCATGCGAAAGAGGACAAGGCATGGATACCACACCTGAAACCCGTTCTGGTTTTCCCGTTGGCAAGTGGCTCAACGAGCGTTTAGGGCTACAAGGGATGTCTTATTCTGTCCCGGAATATGCAAACTCCCTTCCATATACCCTCGGGGGCATCACATTAAGCGGTTTTTTGATTCTGATTCTGACTGGGATCTATCTGGCCCAGTTTTATCACCCAGAAACAACCGACGCACACCAAAGTGTCATATATATCATCACTCAGGTGCCTCTAGGCGATATTGTACGCTCTATCCACTTCTGGACAGCGCAGATCGTCACAGGAACGATGATCTTGCATTTGCTGCGAGTTCTTTTTTCGGCATCCTATAAACGCCCGCGCGAGTTAAACTGGATCGTTGGGCTGGGACTTTTAGCAGTGACATTTGGGCTGGTCTTTACTGGTAGTGTGCTCAAAATCGATCAGGAAGGGGTGGAAGCCTTCAAGCATAATAAAGAATCTGCAAACCTCGTCAGCGGGCTTGGGGCCTGGTTCTCAGCCGAGTTTAGCCGGAGCGTCCCTCTCCTGACACGTCTATTCGATGGACATGTTACCATCCTACCGCTCATCTTTGCCGGGTTGATTGCCGCCCACATTTACCTGATCAAGCAGCACGGAATTTCTCCCAAACCCACACCAGAGGCTATAGCGCACGCCACCACCGGCGAAGGTGATTCGCGCTTCAGCGCACATTTGCGTCGCATTGCTGGATATGGATTATTGCTACTTGGGGTGACTTTGATCCTAAGCCTGATCTTCCCTGCCCCATTGGGCCAGCCTGGCGTCGCCGGTGCAGAAATAACCAAACCCTGGTGGATGTTCATTTGGCTGCTGCCGGCGGAGGCAGCCCTGGGAGTACAGGCGCTGATCATCTTCCCCATCCTATTAGGCGGCTTGCTCATCCTGGTACCTTTTCTAGATCGCAGCTCCTGGCTCAGCCCCGCCCGGAGAAAAGGAGTGCTGATTATCGCCGGATTGATTTTGCTCGCGATCCTGGTCAGTGGAATTTATGCCGTACTGCAGCCGGTATCGGCACATTTGATGAAATAAGGAGGAAAAATGAATAAGCCATCTATTTTAAAAGCCATCTTGGTGTTGATTTTTCTTCTGGCGCCAACGGGAATCGTTCGTGCACATGGACAACCCGTCATTTCCGTGCAACCTGTGGTAGCGAGCGCTGGCAGCCAGATCACAGTAACGGGCAGCGCTATGGCACCCGGTGAAAATTTTGCTGTCAGTCTGGAGGGTGTCAGCGGTTCCATTCCTCTGGGGAATGCGACTGCAACGGGACAGGGAGAGGAGGGCGGTTTCGAGACACAGTTTGCCATCCCTGAAAACACATCTCCCGGTTCGTATATCATTCACGCCGTAACTGACGATGGCGCGGAGGCCGATGCTGATTTGACTGTCACGCTCCCAACTACTCAGGCCAGCGCCAGCCCAGCCACCATGCAGGAGCCATCCGGTGAACTCCATCAACTCGACCGCAGCAAGCCCCTGGGCGAGATAATCGGAGCCGGCGTACTTGCGCTGCTGAGTGGCATCGTGGGTCTCTGGCTGGTTTTGGCACGCAAGAAATAAGAAGCGAAGAATGAATAGATGATAAAGCCAATAAAAAATCATTTTGGCTAAATTAAAATGCTCAAGCAAAAATGCCTACTTCAAGAACCGCCATTGTGCGCTTATATTCTTTTACGGGAAGCCGTATAGTTATATTTAGTTGAAATTTAAGATTAAAGGAAAAAGATTTTGGATCCCACTCACACTTCAATTTCTCCAGAAGAATCCCATAAATTCCCCATGACCACTTTCTTGGTTGCTGTCGTAATCCTCATCGTCGCTGCAGCCATCCTGGTGTTCAACGTCTCCATAACAACCGTTATGTATTTCGGCTTTCTCGGCTTTATGCTGTTTGGCCATTTCTTAATGCCCGGCAGGCATGGGGCACATGATGGGCATGGACAAGGCACGTCACCCTCGCAACGGGGTGGCGATCAGACGAATCCCGATCCGGAGTCTTTGCAAATCAACCAGCACAGTCATGGAAATGTTCCGGCCCAGCAAGATAATCCGGAGGATAAATCAAAAAATGATCAAGATTCCCACCAGGGGCACTCCGGCTGCTGCTAGCTAACCTGATTCCGGTATACTGTCTGTTTTTGAGGAGAAATAAATGAATATCGCCAGTTTCTTCGGCACCCTGTCATTGGTTGCCTGGGTAGTTTTTCTTGGAATTTTAGCTCTGGTCATCCTGCGCGCCAGTCGCGAACGCCCCATTAAAAATGGTGGCTGGATCGTAATGGTATTTCTGATCGTCGGCATCTTGTTCAGCTCGGTCAGCGCCGGCATGGTCTTCATCAACCCTGACGAGCGCGGCATTGTCATCTCCGCCCTGCAGCCCAAGGGTTACCGCGAAGAAGCCCTCACCCCCGGCTTGCGCTGGGTAATCCCCTTCTTTGAATCGGTGGTAACCTACCCCATCTCGCGCCAGACCTACACCATGTCCATCGCCCCCAATGAAGGCGCAGTCAAAGGCGATGATTCCATCACCGCTCGCACCCAGGATGGGCAGGAGCTGTTGGTAGACGCCTCGATCATCTTTGCCATCGATCCCGCCAAAATCATCAACGTACACATCTTCTGGAAAAATACCTACATAGACAACCTGATCCGCCCGCAAGCACGCGGCGCTATCCGCGATGTCATCTCCCAGTATGGCGTGCAGGACGTGGTCAGCACGAAGCGGCTGGAGATGACCGATAAGATCCGCCAGCAGTTGGAAAGCAAGCTGTCGGATAATGGGCTGATCCTGATCGACTTCATCGTGCGCAACTTAACCTTCTCACCTGAATACGCCGCCTCGGTCGAGCAGAAGCAGATCGCCGAGCAGCAGGCGCAGCAGGCCAAGTTTGTAGTCGAATCAAAGAAGCAGGAAGCTGAGCAGGCCCGCCAGGTAGCCCAGGGTGCAGCTGACGCTTCTGTCATTCGCGCCAAAGGTGACGCCGATGCCCGCCTGATCCAGGCGGATGCCGAAGCCAAGGCTCTGCTGTTGATCGCATCGGCCCTCAAAGACAACCCCGACCTGCTTTCGTACCAGTACATCACCAAGCTGGCCCCCAACACCCAGGTCATGTTGCTGCCCAACAATTCGCCCTTCCTGTATACGCTGCCAGGCGGATTACCCAGCACGGGCGGCACATCAACAGGCATTCCCCAGCCGAATTCCTCGACAACGGCTCAGCCGACTCCTGCGCCGACCTTAGCTCCTACCCCAGCGCCTACAAAGACGCCATAATTTTCAAAGGATAGATGCTGCTCATAAAAACCCTTTAATCATCTCACCCTATTCCCCGTTGGCCGCAGGTAATACCCTGCGGCCATTTTTATAATTGCTTTTGATCATTGGGTCCCCTTGTTTCCAATACTGAAAAGAACACCCAATATTGTAATTATAAGCATGTAGATTGCGGAGCCATTTCGGGTAGATTAGGCAAAAATGCTTGTTCCACATAGAGTGATTCGGCGCTTGATGACCTACTAATCATGTATTACATTGAATTAGGTGAACGTTGACAAAAATCAGCCTGGTTGACACAGACTCTTGTAATTGCTTATAGAAAAATAGAATGACCATAGGATGGGAAAAAGGAAATGACCCTAGCATCAGTAATAACTACCTCCCAAATGGAATTTGCTGACAAAGTACTTCCCTCGTTATTTCATGACACGCCCACGGACTTTCTGCGTTTTTTACGCCGAGATGGGAATAAATTTCTCCGGTTTTATTGGAATCAAGCCGGAACCAATCAACAAGTATCGACACCAGAGTCTCCTTTTGGGTTGAATTACGATATCCGTAAACCAAACTCGAACACAACCATTGCTCTTGTGATAATGCCAAAACCAAGGGTAATTTTAGAAGCATACTTTGTGGCTCTGATTTATCGACCACTTCGCTCAAGTATGTTTTGGGGGGTCTCGGATACGACTAAGGTTGTAGCTCTTGAATTGGCGACAAATCCAGACGAGGAACCTATCACACAACTCCGTATATGGTCGCGCGAGTTAACGAGTGAAGTTATTCACAACGGCCCGGTGCCAAAAGTTGAAAAATTCTATGATACGATCTTATATTTAATTTGATGAGAAAAGGTTCGCTTTGTGGTTTCGAATTCGTAAAAGATCTTATAAATGATTAATCCTGCTTGTCGCCTCGCCCAGTTGGATTAAAACGCCCCGATACTATCTGCCTTTATTAGTCCCATTACCTTAATTTGGTCAAAGATCGTTGATGTCCTGCGCCTGTTTCATTCTTTATCGACCCGGATGCTAAGAAACGAAAACGTCCCAACACCGGCGTCAGCAATATGTCCAATCCCATAACAGATCCTGCATTTACTAAATATAGAGCTGCAAAAACCAACGTATAAATGATTGCCGAACCGATATCGGCAGATCCTGGCAC
>VFSW01013593.1_pt1 | contig 11310 bp, 14 predicted proteins | sample 5358111 | NCBI WGS metagenome assembly VFSW01 (sample SAMN11554181, study PRJNA540505) | mine drainage metagenome | isolation source: sediment from site ElyBrook_90M | place: USA: Ely Copper Mine, Vershire, VT | collected 2017 | reverse complement strand
CGGGGGCCGCCCGCCGCGGCGGCCACCCCGTCCAAACTTCCCCCTCCGGCGGGACGCGCCTCCATGGTCCCCCCTCCCGGCCTCCCCCCGATATCGGGGGGAGGAGGAGAGAAGACCCCTCTTGTCTGGCCGCTTTCGAGCGTGTTACTCGTGCCAGGCCGCGGCTTTTCGAGCGGGTAGGAGACGAGGGCTCATGCACACGTTGGCCAGGCACGCACTGCTCACGCTCGGTACGGCGGCTCTCCTCGCGGGCGCCGCGGGGTGCGGGGGCGACGACAACCCCTACAAGCCCCAGCCCGCCTGGTCCGGCAAGAAGGCCAGCCTCCCGGCGCCCCCGGCCATGCCGACCACGCCCATCAAGAACGGCGACGGCAGCTACACCATCTACGGCGCCATCCACCAGCTGCGCAGCCTGCTCCACGCCAAGGACGTCACGGCGTCGCCCATCTCCATCACGGGCTACATCGTCGACTCCAACGTCGGCCGCGCGCCCAAGTGCGCCATCCACAAGACCGGCAAGGCCGATCCGGCCGACTGCAACACCGAGGTGCCCAGCTTCTGGATCGCCGACAACAAGGGCGACATGAAGGGCCCGAAGATCCGCGTCGTCGGCTGGGCGCGCAACTACGCCGTCATCTGCGACGCGATGAAGGCCTACAACAAGCTCAAGCCGGGCGAGCAGCCCAAGGAGCCCGTCCAGGACGACATCCTCAACGTGGCGCTGCCCAACCCGCTGCCCTCCGTCGGGGCGAAGGTGAAGGTCACGGGCGCGTACAACGTGGCCAAGACCGTCGTGTCCGACATGGTCAGCGAGCCGTCGGGCGGCGTCATCGCGATGCAGAAGATGGACAACCTCGAGCCCGCGCCCGCGCCCGCGGCGTTCGCGACGAAGAGCCCCGACTGCGGAAACTGAGCTGCGGGTGGCCTCGCGGGGCCCGAGAGCCCCGGACTGGAAGTCCGAGGCAGGAGACCCTGGGAAAGTCCGCCTACCGGCGGACTCCATCGTCGCTCCGAGGTGCGCGAGAGGTGCAGGCTGCCGAAGGCTGGACTTGAGCGGCGCTCAGCCCGGGGCCGCGCATGCGGGTGGGTGCGCGCCCCCGTTCACCCCCGTCGAAGGCACCCCGGCGCCACGGCAAGATCCACGGCTATCGCGCACTTGCGTATGCCATGGCCATGACATGCCTGGGGTGGGCGCCCACCTTGTCCATGCCATAGGCCAACCATAGGCCCACCATGCCGCTGCCATGGGCCCGCCTCACGGCCCTCGCCGTCAGTGGTGGTGCCGGACGAACGCCGCGAGGTGGTCCGGGTGCGCCAGCAGATCCGTCAGGCTCACCGAGATCTGGTAGAGCGTGCCGAGCGCCGCGCCCTCCGCCGTCTTGCGCGCCACGTTCTTCTGCCAGACGTCCGGGTTGCTCGGCGTCGCGGCGAAGCCCAGCTTGGCGAGGTAGGTCTTGAGCTGATCGGCGGTGACGGTCGCGCCGGTCTTGAAGAGGCCGCGGTGGGCCACCTGGCGGATCGCGCCGAAGCGGTCCTGACTGTGGATGGTGATGTCCATCACGTCGCCCTCGCGGAAGTTGCCCTGCTTCATCATCTCGGCGGGCAAGACGAGCGCGCCGTTGGTGATCGTGGCCTGGTAGGTCTGGTTCATGGGTCTGGGGTTCCTCCGTGGCGGGCGGGGATAGGCGGAGGGCGCGCCGGGTGTCAAGAGGCGGTTGCTGCGTTGCTGCCTGCGCCTACTGCGTGGGCGAGCTGGCGTCCGGGGAGGGGCAAGGGACGTCGTGATGTGCTGATCCCGACGCCGGTTGTGCGTACCGTGGGCGACGGAGGTCCCTGAGATGCGAACGACAATGAGCACGGCACGAATGGCAGCACTGGCCGCAGCGGCTGCGACCGTGATGGTAGCGCCCTATTTGCTCGCGGTCGGATGCAGCTCGACCACCACCAACGAAGCATCGTGCGGAGCCGGGACCGCGCTGCAGAACGGCGTGTGCGTCGTGCCAGACGCGGGACAGGCCGACGCGCAGCAGCTCGCGGATGTCGCCCTGGATGGGAGCACCGATGCGACGACCTCTGGGGATGTTGCCTCTGACGCTGCGAGCGACTCCGGCGCTGGACCCGACACTTCGACGTCGGACTCTAGCACTGTGAGCGAGTACGACGCGGACCCATGTCCAGTCAACTCCTTTACGCAGCAATATTATCTAAATTGCGATCCAAACTGTCAATCGCAGGAGGCAGTCAACCAGCAGACATGCCAGATGTTGACCTGCGCGTCGGGCCAAACCTGGTCGCCAGGACGCCCGATCATAGACTGCCAGCAGTCCATCGTCGTGCGGACACCGAGTGACCCCGGAGTCGACCCTCACTGCGGAAGCGACTGCCCAGCTGCCGGGTGGGTATACGGCATGGCAATGGCCTTTGCGTCGAACTCCAACACCGGTTACTCGGTGACTGTTTCGCCGCCATGGTACCTCATCACGGGCACTACCGAACCATTCTGCCAATTGCCCGATGGTCGGGCTCCGTCCAACTGTCTGTGGTTCGACGGAACCGTGGGTGAGACCATCTACGCGGTCACCACCGATCCCAGTGCTCCCGGCAAGGACGTAGTACTTCAGTGTGCGTCACAGGGAGTGTGCCCGTAGGCATGCGCGGCGGCGGGGCGCTGTGGCAAGGCAGCCGGCGCGGAGGGGCGGAGGCCACGGGCGCTCTTTCACGTCCGTAGCGGCCGCATCGTCCAGGGACACCCTCGCGACCGTCCGGGACGCCCCCCCGCCTCCACGATCCCCCGCAATTCACCGCTCCCGCGGCGGGCACGCCCCCTGCTCACCGCAGGCCCGGTGCTACCATGCTCACCATGTCCTCGGCCGCGCGCCGCACGCCCACGTTCGACGAGCTCTACGCCCAGATCGAGCGTCTTCCGCAGGGCATCACCGGACAGATCCTCGTGGCTGGCGTGCTGTCGACGATGTCGCGTCCGGGGGCGGCGCACGACCACACGCTGGCTCGCTGCGAGCACGCGCTGTTGCCCTTCGACCAGAGGCTCGGCGGAACCGGCTGGTGGATCCGCCAGGAGTTCGAGGTCCGCTTCCCCGGCGACCGTCTCGCGGTCCCGGATCTGTCGGGCTGGCGCGCCGATCTGCACCCCGAGCTGCCCGACGACAACCCCCTTCGCGTCATCCCCCAGTGGTGTGCCGAGGTGCTGTCGCCCAGCACGGCGTCGGACGACCGCACCCTCAAGCTCCCGCTCTACGCCGAGTGCGGCATCGCCCACGTGTGGCTGCTCGATCCCGAGCGCCACACCCTCGAGGTCTACGAGACGATCGCCTCGCGTCCTACGCTCGTCGCCGTGGCGCGCGAGGCCGATGTGGCGCGCTTGCCGCCCTTCGACGTCGAGATGGCGCTCGGCGTCTGGTGGAAGCGGCCTGCGGCCGTCGCTGCTCCCTAGCGCGGCATCGTTGACGTGGTCGGCGACGTCGACGTGAACGGCGACGTGAACGCCCCTTCCATTCCGTAGAACCGAGGCGCTAGAAGCTCCCCCCGAAGCCCAGCCCGCGGCCCTGCAACGCGCCGCCCGGTAACGTCCAGATCTGCAGCTCGCCGACGACGCTGCCGCCCACCGCCTGCTTCGCGAAGCCCAGCCAGTCGCCGAACGCCACGCCCAGGATGAGCCCCAGGGCGATGTTGCCGCCGATCACGAAGGCATGCGCATACCAGGCCTTGGCGAACTGCTCGTCGGCGGCGTCGCGGGCGAGCAGCTCGCGGGCGCGCAAGAGGGAGATGCACGGATCGCCCACGCGGCCGTCGACGGTCGTCTTGGCGAGGCGGGCGTCGAGGCGGGGCGCGTCCGACAGGACCTCGGGGGGATGGATGAGGAGGAACGCCGGGATGAAGACGGCGGACGCCGAACCGAGGATGGAGTCGTTCCGGAGATCGCCGGTCGTCACGGCCGCGAGCGCGGCCTGACCCGCCACGAGCGCGGTGCCCGCCGCCATCCAGCTCCAGTACCAGACGCGCGTGTGGCGAGCGTCGTCGTCCAGGGTCGTCGTGATCGGGGTGAGGCGCCGCTCGCACTCCACGGTCTCCTGGGCGAGCGCGGCGGGGGCGTGCCCGAGGATCGTGCTGGCGACCAGCGACGCCGCGATTGTGCGCTTCATGCGGTCCCACCGACCCGCGGCCCCAGTCCGTCGAGGAGCCTCCGTCGCTCGCCCTCCGGCCATCCCCCCTCTCCACTCTCGAGCCGCCGGACCGCCGCCGCGGCCCCCAGGGCTCTCGCGAGCGCCGCATCGGCCGGCGTGACGGTCGCCGTGTCGACGGCGACGTGCCCCGCGGCTGCGGCGATCGCCCTGTCGGACAGCAGCGCAAGCGCGGGCTCCGCAAGGTCGCGGCGACGCTCCAGCAGCTCGCGCGTCGCCCGTCCGAGCGCCTCGTCCACGGCGACGTCGGGCAGCCGATCGAGGGCCCGGAGCGCGAGCGCTCGTCCCGCGCTCGACGCCGCGAGGCCGAGCGAGCCCCCCGACCACGCGAACGCCGGCGCGCCCCGGGTGCACGTCGCGAGCGCGGTGAGGGGAGAGCGATCGAGGAGCAGCGCCACGGCGTGCGTCAGGCGGTCCCGGTCCACCGCGAGGGGCGTGAGCTCGAGCAGCGGGTGAGCTCTCTCGATCACGGTCACCCGCCGCACCCCGGGCCACGCCTGGAGGCGCGCCGGCGGCGCCACACCCCGGTAGACTCGCGAGCCCGACCACCAGGAAACGCTCGTGTCGGTCCGCGTGAGCGCGGGGACGCGCGCGAACCAGGAGTGTCGCGACAGGGCGTCCGCGGCGGTCCGGGCAGGCGGGATGCGGTCGAGCGTCGCGATCGCCACGTCGAGGATGCGGCGCGCCATCGACCGCCGCAGGGTCCCCTCGAACGTCGGGTTCGCGGCCTGCAGCACATCGTGCAGCGCCGCGGACATGGCCCACTCGGCGTCGGTGGGGGGCGGCAGGCGGTCGACGGGCACCAGGCGCCGGGCACGACGGACGCGCGCGCTCTGCACGCGATCGAACCGATCCGCGGCCGCAGCCTCGAGGCCCAGGGCCTGCGTCAGCGCGAGCGCGTTCTTGCCCCCGATGGCGTGTCCTGGCCGCACGTCTCCGCCGAGCACGAGCGGCGCCATGACCGCGTCGAAGAGGTCCCGTGCGACGACGTGGAGATCAGCGACCATGTCTCACGCGGCCGGAGGCTCCACGCCTCGCAGGGGCAGAAGGCCGATCGACGTCACCTTCAGATCGAGCGGCGCCTCTTCGAGGTTGCGGTCGATGTCCACCGCGATGGTCTCCTCCCACGGCGGCGCGTCCAGCAGCGCGGCCTCGAGCGGCACGAACGCGCTCTGCTCGATCGCGATGCCGCGCGCGCCGGGCTCGAGGAACACCGTGCGGCCGGGGGGGATGGCGAGCGCCCTCGCCAGCACCTCGGGCGACACGGCGGGCGTAACCTCGTGCCCGGCTGGCACGTAGAGATCGGGGTGGACCTCGACGAAGAACGTCCCCAGAGGGATGGCCTCGATGCCGGCGCGCGAGCGGAGGAAGGCTCCCCTGGCCGTCATCGCGATGGTCGCCTGCGCGATCGTCGCCCGCGGCAGCGCGTAGGCAAGGCGGCGGAGCAGCGGGATCTGCGCGGGCTCCACCCACGTCGCCGTCACGTGGCGCCGCGGCCCGCTCGACGGCGAGATCCGCAGCGGCACGTGGACCCCCTCCGCCGAGGCCACGCGCGTCGCCGTCGCGGCGTCATGACCTTCGGTGCGCAGCTCGACGCGCGCGAACACGGAGAGCGCCCCCATGGGAGGCAGCACCGGCATGCTCCACGCCTCTTCGCCGCGACCGCGCAGCAGCACCAGCCCGGCCGGGTCGAAGACCGGACACGCGCGCAGCTCGACGGGATGCCGGTAGCCCGCCTCGACGGCGACGCCCGGGCCCACCGGAACGAAGCACGTGATCCCGGGCGTGGCGTGCACCAGGCCCAGCATGCGCGGGGGCAGCTCGGGAATGCGGAGGATCCAGCGACGGACGGGCGCGTCGTCGAAGGCGCTCTGGGGCGGCCACTCCGCGACGCCGACCTCGCCGTCGACGCGCGAGCGCACCAGGTACTGCACCAGCGCCGGCCCGAGCCCGGGCTCGGCGACCACGATGCGCAGCCCCTGCGCCAGCTTCGTCGCCGGATCGAGGTGCGGCATGAGGCGCAGCAGCAGCGAACGCAGCGCGATGGGCCGCTCGGTGTCGTACGTCTGCGAGAAGCGGTCGTGGTACAGCAGCAGCGCCGCGTCGGTCGACAGCAGCTCGGGCGCGTCGTAGCCGAACGGGGCGCCCGCGTCGCGATACTGCACGAAGTGGCGCGAGGTCCCCGTGAAGGTGAATCCACCCACCAGCCGCGCCGTGTCGGCCAGGCGGTCCATGCGATCGCTCGACTCGGCCGCGACCTCGAGGGTGATCTCGCGCATTCCGAGCTTCGAGCGGACGACGCGCATCGTCAGGCTCGGCATCAGATCCTCGAGCGAGCGCTCGCGCGTGTAGACCGCGAGGAACGCCACGAGCCGGTCGATCGACGGCAGCAGCACCAGCCCCTTCGCGCCGAGGGCGACGCCCTTGGAGTCCAGGCCCAGCCCGGGGGTGTGCAGGCGTGTCTGGTGAAGAGCGATGCGTTCGAGCAAGCCGGTCGCGCCAGCATATCCGACCGCCACGGCCCCATCCCCGCTGGCACCTTTGGTCAGACCCTCCGCAAACGTTGCATTGTTACGCACTCTGGAACCCCTTGATTCCACAATGGCTCACTGGGGGTATGCCATTTGCTTGACGGCCAGTTGGATCTCTCGGGAGAAAAGGACCCTACCCATCATGTCCGGGACCAAGGCCCATACTCGGCGCGATTCGAAGCAGATCGCCGCGGTTCCGTCCCGGCTCGCCTCGCAGACCCGGGTGCGATCTCCGCTTCTTCCTCACCAGGTCCCCGAGGAGGTTGGCCCCCCCTCCACGCTGCCTCCGCCCCCCTTTTCCCACGAGGTCGCGGTCGTCGGGCTCGAATGGTGGCTGGAGGCGCACATGGGGGTCGTGGCCGACGTCGCCTGGCTGGAGCAGCTGCTCGAGGGCGGCGAGCCCGGTGCGCACGACGCCACCCTGCAGCTCCTGTCCGCGCACGCCGACGCGGTGCGTGACGCGCTCTACGAGCTTTACTGCGACGCGGCGGACGAGCGTCTGGCCCCCCTCATCGGCTCGGGCGCGCCGCTCGAGCAGCACGTGCGCTGCTGTTACGCCTGGTGCGGGCGGGTCGTCTCGATGCTGGGAAATCTGGTGCAGGGAGTGCGATCCGAGGCAGGACCCGACTGGGCCCTCGCCAAGACGGGCTTCCGCAGCGCCGCGGTGATGTACGTGGGCCCGTCCGAGGCCCTCCGGTCGGCCGTGAAGTCGCTCGGGATCGACACGTCGAGCCCCACCGAGCCGCTGCGAGGCTTGCCCGCCGATCTGGAGGCGCTGTTCGAGGTCACCGAGCGCCTCCAGGGCGCGCTCGCCAAGCGCTTCGCCTGACCGTCAGACGAGCCCCGCCCACACGCGCACGGCTCCCAGCACGGCGGCGGCCACGGTTTCGGTTCGCAGGGCCAGCGGGCCGAGCGAGCACACCGTCCACCCTCGGGTGCGGCCGAGGTCGACCTCCGCTCCCTCCAGCCCCCCTTCGGGGCCGCACGCGAAGCCGAGCGGCGTTCCGCCGGCGAGCGCCGAGAACAGCGCAGGGCCCAGCGGCTCCACGGCCCGCTCCCAGAGGACGAAGCCGGCCACCTCCGAGCCGACCCGCTCGAGCGCTTCGCCCCACGGGCACGGGGGATCGATCCGCGGCGTATCGCTCCGTCCGCACTGGCGGGACGCCTGCTCGGCGATGCGGGACCACCGCGCCTGGCGCTCGGCCGCGCGGGCGGCATCGAGCCTGACCACGCTGCGCCGGGCCGTTGCAACGATGATGCGCGTCGCGCCGAGCTCCGTGGCGTCGCGCACCACGGCGTCGCACTTGTCGCCCTTCGCGAGCCCCTGGATCCACACCAGCTCGCGCGTCGCGCGCGCGGCTCCTTCACGCATCGGTCCCACCCGGACGGTGAACGCACCCTCGTCCACCCGGACGGTCGTGGCGTCAGCCTCGCGGGCGCTCGCCGGATCGAAGGCGACGAACGCGTCACCCGCCCGGAGCCGCAGCACGCGCCCCAGGTAGTGCGCCACGGCTCCTTCGAGGCGACGCTCGCCGGGAGCCAGCTCGGGGATGGGCGCCCGGATGGTCACGCGCTCATCGTCACGGCGATCCACTCGCCTTTGCGCCGCACGTCCACCTCGCGCAGCGCGCGGTAGGCGTGGCGGATGTCCTCGAGCTGCGAGGGGGCGACGTCCGGCGCGAGGATCCCGCTGAGCACCAGGCGCCCTCCCGGTGCGACGCGCGCCACGAGCGCGGGCGCGAGCTCGACGAGCGTTCCCGACTCGATGTTCGCGAGGACCACGGGGAACGTGCCCGGCAGATCGCCGATCGCGGTCACGTCCGAGGTGACGCGATCGTGCAGCTCGTTGCGGGCGGCGTTCTCGCGCGTGACGGCGACCGCGTCGGGGTCGACGTCGATGGCGGTCGCACGCCTGGCCCCCAGGCGGAGCGCCACGAGCGAGAGGATGCCGCTGCCGCATCCCACGTCCAGGACGGTGGCGCCGTCGAGCTGCAGCTCGGCGAGGATCTGCGCGACCAGGCTCGTGGTCTCGTGCAGGCCCGTCCCGAAGGCGCGCCCCGGCTCGAGGACGACGATCTGGTCGTCCCGCGGCTCCACCGTCTTCCACGGCGGGCACACCCACACGCCAGGGCAGACCTGGAAGGGCTCGAAGTGCTTCTTCCACTCGTCGCGCCACGCATCCCCGACGACCTCCTCCAGCCGCGCCCCCCACGTCGCCGGCAGCTCGGCGACGGCGGCGTTCGCCTCGTCGTGGCTTCCGAAGCTGGCGACGAGCGTCACGAGCGACCCGCCGGTCCCGCTGCCCTTCACGAGCGTGGTCGCATCGCGCTGCTCGACGCCCTGCGCCCCGAGCTCGAACAGCAGTGCGCCCGCCTCGTCGGCGTCGGCCTCGGGGACGTCGACGGCAACGTACGGGTAGCGCGGCACGGCGGGCGTGTCCGGGGCGGTCATCCTCGGTGCTTCTTAACACGCAACCGCCGCCAGGGGTGGCCGATGGGGGTGCATGAAGCTCGGGACCGCAGTGCTGCTGCTCACGCTCCTGGCCCCCGCCCCGGCGCGGGCGGCCGAAGGGCCCAACGATCGCGAGACGTACCACCTCGACGGCTTCGACGACGGCGGCCCGCGCACCTTCGGCTTGCTGGTGAACCCCGCCGGCGTGATCTTCGGCGTCTTGGGGGCCGAGGCCGACTTCGTCCTCGGCGACGTGGCCGCCGTCAGCGCCGAGGGCGACTACTACGCGCTGGGAGGGACGACGGCGCTCGGGGCGACGCTCGGCATGCCGCTCTTCCCCCAGGGGGTTCCGTTCCACGGGATGTACGTGCATCCGACGCTGTCGGCGGTGCGCGCGACGGGAAGCGGCTCGACGGCCTCGCTGCTCGGCGGCGGGGCGACGATCGGGTGGGAGTGGACGCTGCGCATCGGCCTGACGTTCCGCGCGGGCGCAGGAGCCATGTTCTCGGGGCCCGTCTCCGGCGACGGCGCCGGACTTGCCATCGCCGGCGTACGCCCGGTGGCCGACGGGACGCTCGGCTGGGTGTTTTGAAGCGACGGCGCGCACTCTTCGTGCAACGAGCCACCGAGGCTCGTCGGTCGGCCATCGAAGCGCTGAGATTTTACATCGTTCGAAGAAGATGGTTCGACGATTCACGTCGGCGAACCATCTTTCTTCGACGATGGACCATCGATCGACGACGGCTGCACAAAGTCATCCACCGGACACACGTCGCCCCGCGTCGGGCATCCATTGTTTCTCGTCGTCGAGCAATCGTTGCTTGGCGACGACCAATCGACGCCTTTCTCCTTCACGGAAATCCTCGTCGGACGACCATCGTCGTCCTCCGGGCACTCGACGTCGCGAGACGATTTCAAATCGCTCGACCTCGGGAACACGAAAATGGATGAAGAACGTCCATCTTCCCGCGTCGTCTGCTCGACGAGGCGCATCGATGACACTTCGATCGACGACGATGGGTTCCCGACGTCGATCGCCTTGCAACCGAAGACGAGCTCTTTGTCTTCGACGTCGAACGCTGTGCAATCGATGACGAATTCCTTGTCTTCGACGTCGAGCGTCGTGCAATCGACGACGAATCATTTGTCTCCGTCGTCGAACGCCTTGCAGTCGAAGACGAACTCTTTGTCTTCGAGGACGAGCGATTGCTCGATGATCGAGACGAATGGCTTCCCGAGGTCGAACGATGGCTCTTCGATCGAGGACGATCTGTTCCCGAAGTCGAACGATGGTTCTTCGATCGAGGACGATCTGCCCAAGCGCGCCGAAACCCCTCGTGGCGAGGTTGACCAAGTTGGTCACCTCGGCTAGACCTTCGACATGAAGCCGAAGGTGGTGAACGTGGCCGAGGCGAAGGCGCGCCTGCCCGAGCTGATCGAGCGTGCCGCCAACGGTGAGGAGGTCATCCTCGCGCGCGCGGGCAAGCCGCGTGCGAAGCTCGTCGGCCTGGGCCCGCCCGGCGCCGGCAAGCGGGTGCCGGGCAAGGGCAAGGGGCGCTTCCGCACCAAGAAGGGATTCGACGATCCGCTCCCGGACGATCTGCTCACGTTGTTCGAAGGGGCGCGTTGAAGCTGCTGCTCGACACCCATGCATTCATCTCGTGGGACGACGGCAAACTGCCGCAGCCCGTGGTGCGGCGCATCCAGCGCGCCGATCAGGTGCTCGTCAGCGCCGTCACGGCCTGGGAGATCTCCATCAAGGCCAGCCTCGGGAAGCTGATCGCCCGCGCATCCGTGGCTGACGCACTCGAGGACTACGGGTTCCTGGAGCTGCCTGTGCGGGCCGTGCACGCCGATGCGCTCAGAGCATTGCCGCCACTGCATCGCGATCCGTTCGACCGGATGCTCGTCGCGCAGGCCTCGGTCGAGAACATGGCGATCGTCTCGCGCGACGGGACGCTCGCCGCCTACAAGATCCCCGTGGTGTGGGCCTGATCGCAGCGGCGGACCGTCGTCTCGGAAAGGATCAGCCGATCTCGAGCGCGTCGCCGTCCTCGCGGACCTCGAGCGCCGCCAGGTTCTCGCCCGCGCAGGGCCCCGCGAAGCAGCGACCGTCGTCGAGCCGGTAG
>VFSW01013592.1_pt1 | contig 11311 bp, 7 predicted proteins | sample 5358111 | NCBI WGS metagenome assembly VFSW01 (sample SAMN11554181, study PRJNA540505) | mine drainage metagenome | isolation source: sediment from site ElyBrook_90M | place: USA: Ely Copper Mine, Vershire, VT | collected 2017 | reverse complement strand
CAGTACACGGTGACCAAGACCACCGGTACGGCGGCTCTAGTCGCCGGCGACGGCGGCCTTCTCGAGCTCGCCACTGCAGCGACTGCGGCGGATCTGACAGCGATTCAGCTGCCAGCCGCCGGCTTCTCGTTCACCGCCGGGAAGAAATCGTTCTTCCTGTGCCGAATCAAGGTGGACGACGCTGTGAACGCAGAGTTCAACGTCGGACTTCTCAACAGCGGTGCGACTCCGTTCGCTCCGACCGACGGGCTCTATTTCAAGAAAGCCGCCGGCGCCACAACGCTGGTCCTGGCTTCGATGTCTGGATCTGTCGAAACCGACATCGCGATCCCGGCTGCGGCAAACCCGCTGACCAACGCGACCAACATCGACCTCGGCTGGTATGTGGACCGGAAACAGAACGTCTACGCGTTCGTGGCCGGTCAGCTCGTTGGGTATCAGAACCAGGACTCCGCCGTCACGGGCCCTGTCGCAAGCGGGACGCCGGCTCTGACTGCGGCTAACCTGGCGCTCACCCTAGCCGTCGGCACGACGGCAGCGCTCGCTCACAACATGACAATCGACTTCGCCCTGGCGGCGAAGGAGCGCTAAGATGGAGATCCAGAGAACCAAAGATGGCAAGAATGGCTCAATTCGCGTCTCCGGGCATGTGCGTCCGGGCGACAAAGCCGTTGAGGTTATTCTGGATCTGTCTCAGTTCGCAACGCCGAGTCAAGGCTGGAAAGGCATCCGCATTGACTCGGCGTTGTGGCTTCTTCAGGAAAAGCTCGGAATCAAGCTCTGGTGGGGCGATCCGACGCTCAAGTCGAATCTCGAGCTCGACAAACTTCTGATTTTCCCAATGGAGAGTCGGAATTTTATCAAGCTCGAGGACGGCATTTCGTCTCCGAGAGTTCCAGTCTGGGACGGCAAGATCTACATGACAGCCGTCGGCGCTGACACCCCGAAATCCTTCATGTTCATTCTGGACTTCGACAAGCAATGACAACTCCAGCGACAAATTACACTGGATATTCGATCATCTGCGATGCGATGTCGGATGCTAAGCTGCTGTCGTCTGGCGATTCGCCGGACAGCGAAATGGTTGCGAGGTATCTGAGAAAGCTCAACAACGGAGTGAACTATTTTCAGACGCAGGGCATCAAGCTGTTCCTGTTGTCAGACTATGCTCTGGCGCTGGTCGCGGGGACGAATCTCTATACGCTCGGTCCGACTGGGACTGTCGCGATGACCAAGCCGACGCAGGTGTACGATCAGTACTATCTGTACTCGGCTGCGAACGGCGCCAACCGCCGACCAGTCGGGCGGCTCGCTCGGAAGGACTGGGACGCGCTTTCGACCGCGAGTCAGCAAGGTCCTATCACCTCGATCTTCGTTGATCCGCAGCAGAACACGCTAAACATCAACACCTGGCTCACGCCGGACGCGAATGAAGCGAGCGGAACGCTCCATCTGGTGCTGCGCAACCAGGTCCAGAACTTCGTCGGCGTCACGGACGTGATGAACTTTCCGATCGAGTGGGCTCTGGCACTCGAATGGTGGCTGGCGAATGAGATCTCCGGCGGACAGCCGCCGCTCGTTCAACAGAAGTGCGCACAGATGGCGGCGCTCTACGAGGAAGCTCTGTTGAACTGGGACACCGAACAGGACACTTCCTTGGTGCTTCAGCCGTCGCAACAGATGCTCGCGCCGTCGAGGTTCGGCAAGTGAGTGCACAGGCTAAGACTCAGCGCTGGCCGCTGGTCCAACAGCCGGCGAACCGGGCGGACAATTTTTACAAAGACGCCCGGCTTCTCAATTGCTTTGCTGAGAAAGACCCTGTTACTGGCGAGTGGCAGGTCCAGAAGCGCCCCGGCTACACGTCGTTTCAGACGCTCCTCGCTGGTGCGCTGGCGCGTGGCATTCACACCTGGAATCTCACTACCACGCCAGGAGCGACTCCGGACTGTTGGGCGATTGTCGGCAACGGCACGAACGCTTATGCGTTTAAGAACGGCGTGCAACAGGGAAGTGCACTCACGGATTCGAGCCAGATGTGGAGCTTCGCTGAGATGTCCGGCGCTGCGAAGGATCTGGTATTCGCCGGCTTGACGAGCGGACTCTATTATACCTCAGGCGGTGCACCAGCCGCCGTAACAGAGCCCTCGGGGATCGGCTCCTACATCGTCGGCTTGGCTTTCCTCGATAACACAGCTTATCTCATGGACGAGAAGTGTCAGATTTTTGGATCGAACCTCAACGATCCTACGACCTGGGATGCGCTGAATCTCATCGTTGCGCAGAAAGTCGCCGGCAACGGAGTGGGTCTGTTTCATCAAGGCGCGTATATCATTGCACTGAAGACTTCCAGCATGGAGGTTTTCTACGACGCAGCGAATGCGACAGGGAGTCCGCTGCGGCAGATCGACGGCTCGACCAACCACTTCGGCTGCGGCGACCGCAACACGCTCCAGGTGATCGACGACACTGCAATCTATCTATCGTCAAACAAAGGCTCACCACAGTTCGTCCAGGTCGATAACCTGACTCCGAAGCCGATTTCGCCAGCGCCGGTGAACCGGCTGATTTCGCTGTGGCAATCCGGCGGCTTGACGTATTCGTGGCAATCGAAGATCGTCGGCCACAGATTCTACGGCGCGACGAATACGCAGCTCAACCTGACACTCGTCTACGACATCGACCAGGGACTCTGGTATCTCTGGACTGACTCGAATGGGAATTACTTCCCTTGCGCCGGCATGGGTCTGAATTCGTCCTTCCAGCACGTCATGCTGCATCCGAGCAACGGCGAGCTTTACGAGATGGACGGCGATTATAATCTGCCGACTGACAACGGAGTTATCTCGCCGGTCGATATCTACACGCCGTTCGCAGACTTCGGCACGATGTACAACAAGGTTATTCCGAGAGTGTACTTCAGAGCCGACAGGACTTCCGGCAGCTTGCTGTACGTCCGGCACTCGAATTCTGACTATCAGACCTGGAGCAATTTCCGCAAGGTTGATCTCGGACGAGAGACTCCGTTTCTGGACGACGAAGGAACTTTTGTGCGCCGCGCGTACCATCTGCGCCACGCATCGCCGACGGCTTTCAGGATCAAGTCAATGGACCCTGATATCTGGATGGGTGCTCGGTGAGCCTGTTCAATCCGCCGCCGAACTCACTGCCTTTCATGGTTGGGCAGCAGATGCATCCGGCTTGGCAGGACTGGTTCACGCAACTGGCGAGAGCGATCAATTCGCTTGGCGGACCGCCGGCTACGACGACGAGCGGCTTGGACACGGTTCCGAACGGCACGACCTACGTTAAGACTCTAGGTTCACACGTTAGCGGCGGCGTCGCCTACAACTTCCGCGGCGTCTGGTCCGCCGCCACCGCCTACGTCACGGGCGATGAGGTCGTCTACGGCACCTCCTACTGGCTCGCGCTTGCCGCTTCGACCAATTCAGCCCCCGCCACCGGCAATGCCAACTGGCAGGTGATCGGGACCTACTCGGGATTCCTGGGCGCCTGGAGCGCGGCGACAACGTACGCCGAGGGGGCCGAGATTACCTACAACGGGAACTTCTGGATAGCGGTTGCGCAGAACTCGAACTCCGCCCCGACAACGAGTAATGCGAACTGGCAGATCGCGGGACCGACGAGCCTTCAGTACGTGGCCGACGGTACCTCGCGCTTCGCCGTGGTGAACGCTGGCGGCATGAACGCTGTCTCCAGCGTGGACGGGAATAACCGTGCGCTGATTGACTTCAATCAAACGGGGCACCTCAACAGCAATTTGGTCCAGGGGGAAGGGCAGGTATTCGATCAGGCACACTCCGTAACAGTGGTGCAGACGCAGGTCTGGGCCGATCTCCCTTACGGGGACTATACAGTCACCCCTCCGGGCATGATCGTTTTTGATGTATACGTCTCGGCGGCGCTGATCGTGGAGATCACCCTCGGGATCAGTTTGACGGGGGCGTATGTAAACGGCTACCTCTTCCGAATTGCCGCATCCGCCGGTGCGGGGGCTATTTTCAGGAGCGACGGAGCAGGGCCATCATTCACGGAGTTGGCAGCGGGTGCCGAAGTCTCCCCGGGGTGGCATACTGTCAAAATAGTTTTCGCCACTTCCCCGGACCAGACATTTTATCTGTACATCGATGGTGTGCTGAACGCTTCCGCCACAGATAACACCTACGACATAGCGGGGGGTGCCCACGATGTGGCTTACTCGTACTACGGAAGCACTGCCGATGGTGTTGTAGCTCCCGCGGCTTGGTTGCGGATGCCCGCGCCTCCGAGTGTCTCCGCGCAAGCGAACACGACACTGGCACAGAGCGGCACGACGACAACGATCAACGTCAGCGCCGGCACGTTCTACCTCGGCAATTTGACGCTCAGTTTCAATTCAGGGTCGGTCAATCCCGGCGCCTACGGCAAGTACTACATCTATTTCGATGATCCGACTTACGCGGGGGGAGTGGAAACGTTTCAGGCGACTACCAATCCTCTTGTAATAACGCAGGTCACGGGACGCTTCTACGTCGGCTCGATCACGACGCTCTCCGGTGGCGGCGGCGGCGGCGGTTCAGGCGGCGGTGGCGGCTGTTGTCTGCACGCGCGCCAGCTGATTGAACTAGCGGACGGCTCTGAGATTCACGCCGGCGATCTCGTAGCTCATTATCATGTGCTCTCAGACCTCTGTGGCGCCACGCCGATCGTGAAGATTGGCAAAGAGCCCTGGCGCGAGTGGTTCGGCGTCACGCTGTCAAACGGCGTCGGGCTCCTCGTAGCCGGCGACCATCGCTTTATCGACCCGGCAGGCAATCAGATCTGCGCTCGAGACATTCGACTGCAACAGATCGTCCGTGCTCGCGAAGGCTATGTGTTTGTGCGGAAGCTCGAAGCCGTCTGGTCGGCGGCGAACAAGATCAGCATCGAAGTCGCCGAGCCACACACGTATTTCGTCCAGGGCATCTTGAGCCATAACAAGATCCTGTGCTGACATGAAGCGCTATTTCTTGTTCGACAAGCCGCCAGAGCGAAATTCGTATCGGCCGAGAGGTCAGTTCTACTGGATGACCCTTCCTTGCGGTCGCTGCATCGGAGTGTTGACTGAGGAAGGCGGCTATGTGCCTTTGGATTGGTTCCCGCTTCCACAACTTACAAACAGCACAGCTGCTGGATTGAGAGAGTTTGGATGTCTGCCTTCGGACACCATGTACCAGGCGGCTGTAAAGCTAAGCCACATCAACGAGCACTTCCACCCGTGAGCACTTCGACACCAGTTCCGTCGCCTTCGCCGGCTCCGACCCTCGTGCCCTTGCCGGCGAGCGGCACTCCGACCTGCCTTATCTGCGCAGTCGAGCGGCCAGCGAACAACATCATCACGATTCACCTGCGCCCGAACAACGATCCGGCAGGTGATTCGAAATCGACTTTCTACGTGAATCAGAACACCGTCGCTTCGGATATCCAGGCCTGGGTCACGCAGGAGAAAGCCCGCGTGGTCGCAGAGTACCTTGCCGCACACAACGCACTTAGCACGTTGATCGCGGCTATCGGAACCTAACAGCGAGTCTATTCATGACAGCAGCTACACCAGCAGCAACAACTTCCTCCGGTCCGAGCTGGCTGAGCGCAGCTCAGGACCTCGGAACTGTTGGCATGGATGCTTACAGCCTGTACAACTCGGGCCAGCAGCAAGGACAGGCTAACACGATCTATCAGCAGAGCAATCCGTTCGGCGGCTATAGGCCGCAGTACGGACAGATGCTGTTGAACCTGATTCAGAATCCGAGCTCCGTGACGAGCCAGCCGGGATACCAGTTCATGATGAACCAGGGTATCCAGGCGATCGACCGGTCGGCGGCTGGTCCGAATGGCTCAGGCCTCGGCTCCGGCGGCGAGATGACGGATCTGGAGCAGTACGGCCAGGGGCTGGCGGATCAGTTCTACCAGCAACAGGTCGGAACACTGGCGCAGCTCGCTGGAGCGAATATTAATCCGGCGAATCCGGCGCAGGCTTTTAGTGCAGAACAGAGCGCAGCGCAGGGAACAGGCAGTTCGATTCAGACTGCACTCAATGGCATCTCAACAGCCGGCAAGGCCTACAGCGATCTCTCGAGTCTGTTCTCGAGTTTTAGCTCCGCTGGCGGGGTAGCCGCCGCAGCCTCCGGCGCACTTGCCGATGGCGCAGTAACGGGTGCCTTGGGAACCGTTGCCTCGCAAGTCGCGCCGATGGCGGGGTCGATGGAGGCAGCGAACAGCGCAGCTCTGGCAAGCCAAATGGCAGCGGAAGGTGAAACCGGTGCAGCCGCCGCGAGTGGCTCCGGTGCGGCAGCCGGTGGCTCGTCGGCTACGACTGCAGCAGCCGGCGGTGGAATGGCTGGTGGAGCTGCTGCGGTCGGTGGCGCTCTTCTTCCACTCGCGCTCGCAGCGCTTGTTCCGTACAACTCTGGCTTCTCCGTGAACGAAGTCCAGGGAATGATGCAACAGATCCAGCAAGCGACCGCAGCGAACGGAGGACCGCTGAATGCAGGGAGTGGAATCTCCGACGGTTCCGTCTCGAATCCGCAGCTCGCCAGCGCGTACCAGGATCTCATAACTCTGCTTGGCGACAACCCAGAGGAATTTTCCAAGTCCGGCGGAACAGGCTATTTCTTGCCGCTTCTCAAGTCACTGGGCTATGGCAACTTGCTTGCTGGCCCTGGTTCAACCGGTCCTGCTGTGAGCCCCGGCGGCACAGGAACAGTCTTTGGTCGCAGCCGCGGCCGGATTTCTTCGGTTTAGTGGAGGTCTAGAATGGCTGGTCTACCAGTTCCAGGTTCGGTCGCCGGCGGCGCAGCTGCGATGCAGCTGGACCTCCAGGCGATCCAGAGCAACAAGGTCAAGATCCAGACCGAGAAGGTCGGCTTGATACGGGACCAACTTGGCCTGATGCAAGAGATGCGGGCAATGCAGCTCTGGAACAACATCAAGCCAGGACAGGCGAAGTCGCCGGCGGACTTGGCGAACGTGCTCGATCAAGTCTCTCTGATCCAGCTCGAGTCGGGCCAGTTCGACAAAGGCGCGCAGACAGCGGCAAAGGCTTCGGGTATTCGCAACCAGGCTTCTGCGATCGAGGCAAGGAAATTCAAGATTCGCCAGCAGAAGCTCCAGCAGTTCGCCAACGTCCTCGGCGGCGTGCCGGACACTCCTGCCGGCTACCAGCAAGCACTCCTGACAATGGTCCAGACCGACCCGCACGTAGTGCACGATCCGCAGTTCGCACAGCTCATGCAGACGCCGTGGCGTCCGGGGCTGGTGGGTCAGCTCAAGTCGATGGTGCTGGACGCGAAGGACAAGTCGCTGATTGCTTATCACAAGACGCAACAGGCAAAGGCTCAGGAAGATATCAAGATGGACCAGGCCAGGATGGCTCTGATGCAGAAGGAAAAGAAGTATCTGAGTGATCGGGACAAGACACTGGCTAAGGCTGGTGTTCAGCTTATCAAGTCCAATGAACTGCAGGCGATCACGGATCAGGCAACTCGAGATTTCCCTGGCGCCGATCCGGCCGACATCAGAGTTCGCTCGCGACCGATCGCGGAGCAGATGCTTCAGCTCATGCGGCAAGAGCATCTGACACTGAGCGAAGCCGCTGTGAAGGCTTATCAGCAGGCGAAGAAGGACGGCGTGTTCAATGGGCTGAGGAAAATGCCTACGCTCAAGGGAACGAGTGCGAAGAATCCTCTGCCAATGCCGTACAAGGATGCGCAGGAAGCCGCCGCCGACAACTACAAGAGGATTTCGGACAACATGTGGTATCTGGTCAACGGCGTGCCGATGGTTGCGCTGGCTGGCCACTTCTACACACAACAGGAGCTCGATGCAGCGGACAAGGAAAATGCGCTGTTGGGAGGACAGTAATGGCTGTTAGCTTTGAGCAAGCTTTCGGAGCGCCGCCGGCTAAGCCGGTTGTAAAGCCGACGACGCCGCCGGCTGCGAAGCCAATTCCACTTCCATCGCCGAACGGTCCTTCGAACGGTCTTTCGTTCGCCGAAGCCTTCGGTGCTCCTGCACCGACGAAGCCAAGCGAGCTCGATCAGTGGAAGACGCGGCTGACGCCGATTCTGCACAGTGTTGTTTCGGAAGGCAAGGCTGGGATTGCCAAGCTCAACGCTCTCGGCCACGCGATTGCCAAGAACCATCCGAACCTAGCCGCCGGCCCGTTCTACGGCTTTAACGCGAATTTCAAGCGAACTGCGCTCGAGTACACGAATGCTGCAGTGGATCAGACGATCAAGGATTTCAACGAGCCGACGAACAGTGATCTGTTGCAACCTATCAAGGTGTTCATCGACGGCTTGCAAGCGCTCTGGTCGCCGATCGCTGCATCGGTGGATGCGGAATTCTCAGATCCGATCAAGCAAGGCTTGACCAAGGCCGCGAAGATTGTCAATCGCTGGCAGGAGTGGTCGCCGGCTGAACGACGCAAGGCTTGGGAAGATGGCACGCAGCTCAAGGATGCGAATGAGCTGTCGGAAGCGCTGACGAATCTCAAGTCTGCTGTGTCGCCGGTGCTGCAGACGATCGCTGGAATGGTTGGGCCGGATGAACTCGGCTTGCCGGAAGCTGCGGCGGCTCGCCCAGCCGCGCAAGCGAGCCATGCGCTGGACGAACTGCGCGGACCGCTTGAGCCCAAGCCGCCGGTTGAGAAGCCCGTGACGGCTGCACTCGACAACACGATGGGCTTTCGTGGGATTCGAGAGAACTTCGGAGATAGCTTTCCTGCGCAACTGAACAATATTGGGCCGGTCGATACGAAAGGCTTGATTGGCAAAATGCTCCCGCATGCCACCGGCTACGCCAAGGCGTTTCTCGAGAAGTTGCATGCGACGCTGGACGAGAACGTTCCGCTGCACTTTAAGTCAAACGAAGAGATGCCTGGAGGCGGAGGTAATCTCGGAACGTACAATCCTACCTCGCACAAGATCACGATTCAGACAGAAAAGGGAGACGCAATCCATACTGTCGTGCACGAAGCAGTGCATTCGGCTACGGTCTATGCGATACACAACCTTTTGAAAGAAGACCTTGACGCTGAAGAAAAAGCTCTTGGTCGGCCGCTGACAAACGAAGAAAAAGTCGCGCTGGCTCAGAATCCAAAGAATCCTCTCCTGCGAGAACTGGATCAGGTTATTAAGGAAGCCCGAGCTCGAGCTTCTCGAGCCGGCGTGCTTAACAAATTCTACGGGCTCAACGGAGATGAAGCCTTTACTTACAATCGAATGGCAAAGCCGACGAAGGCCCATTGGACCGATCCAGCGTATGCGCCGATGGCCCGCCGCTATGAGTTCATCGCAGAAGCTTTCTCAAACCCAGAGTTCCAAGAATTCCTTGCCAATTCCGAGAAGTACGCTTCGAAAGGCTACAAATTCAAGAACATGTTGAACCAGCTTGGGCTCTGGATCGGCAAACAGCTCGGGATCAAGAACCCGCACGAGCTGCAACTGTTGAACCAGTCGATGCGAATCGGCAGCCAGCTCATGCGAATGCAGTACGAAGGTGCTGGGAAGTTCAAGCGGATGGACTTCTACGACACGATCGTCGGGCGGCTGCCGGATGGCGAGACGATTACGCAGAGCCAGGTGGACGCTGCGACGGATACGAGGCCGGTGCTTGCTACGACTGTGAGCATCCATCCTCAAGGGATCAACCCGGATGTCGATCATTATAAGGTGGTTGATAACAAAACTGGCGAAGTTGTTGGCACCTACGACGGAAGCAAGCCGTGGGCGGCTCGGAGAGCTCGAGCGCTCGCTGACAAAAAGGATCTGGAATACGGTGCAGTTCGTTACAGAGTGGAACCAGTCTGGAAAGACAAGCCCGACCAGACCGTCGCTCGCCTGGCCAAGGGTCGAGGCAAAGCTTTCACCGAGCTCCGAAACGCGCTGAAGATCTCGATCGAAGGTGCGCTCAGAACTATCAATCCTGAAGGTTTGGGAGCGAACGCAAAACAGGCAGCCGCCGCCGTTGCCTCGCGACTCGCTGAGCATGCGCAGAGCGTTTCTCGGTGGCGCTATGGTGCGGGGACGCGGTTGAAATTCTGGCGAGCCAACGACCATCTGGCGCAAGACTTCATCGACAAGTTCGAGCGCGGGGAGAAATTCTCTGATCCGATCCTGGAGAAGTTCGCGCAGAAGTACCGAGCTTGGAACCAGGCGATCTACGAACAGGATATGCGGAACGGGTTCAAATACCAGCCGCGGGATCATTACCTGCCGCACATGTTTCTGGATTCGGAGGGAGTCGAAGATTACTTCACCCGTAAGTACGGTGCGAAGTGGGGCGATCCGAGCTTTATCAAGGACAGGACTTTCCAGTTTTACAAGGAAGCTCGAGCCGCCGGCTTTACGCCGAAGTTCACTTCGCCTGAAGATATCATGCTGGCACGCCAGCAAGCTTCGGACTTGGCTCAGACTCAGATCGGGATTCTCAACGACCTGGCGAGCTATGGCCTGGCGACGAGGAAGATCGCCGGCGGCTCGCGGCTGGTCAAAGACATCGGCGCAGATGGCAAAGTCAGCATGCGCTTTGAGAAGATCGAAGGCAACAAACAGCCGACAGGCACCGAACGCTATCGAGCGCCAAACGGAGATATCTTCTGGGTTGACAGCAAAGCGAAGGTGATCCTGGACAACGCTTTCAAGTCGAAGAGTCTCTGGAGCGACGCTTCGCTCGGCGGCATCGCGTTCCGCAGCTTTATGCATGCGAAGAACCTCATCGTGCCGCTGAGGCTCTCGCTGAGCCTGTTCCATCCTTTCCATATCGTCGGAATCGACGTAGCCGCCGGCGCAACTCGGCAGCTCTCAGGAATGCTAAGCGGGCACATTGGAGTCATCGACGGGCTTGGCAGTTTGTTGAAGTCCGGCTTCGACCCGTTCTTCCATAATCCGAAGCTCGGCTGGAAGGTTCTCAAAGCCGTTCGTGGGCAGCTCGCGGAAAGCGAAATGGACGCTGCGACAACGGAAGCGCTTCAGCATATTGTGGACGGCGGCTTGGTTCTCGATATGTCTCCGCAGTATCGGACGAACGCTCGTCAGGCGTTCATGAATGCGCTCCTGGACACGCACGCCGACTGGCGTCGAGGGTCCGTTCCGGGAGTTGCCTGGGATGTGACAAGGGCGACTTGGCATCTGCCTTGGGCTCTCTTAGCCTCTGTCCAGGCGCCGATCTTCGAGCACTGGATTCCGATGCTCAAGGGCGCGAGCTATGTACAGGATGCGAAGCAGCTGCTGGAGCAGAACCCGGAGCTGATGGAGAACCGGGCGGCTAGGCAGGT
>VFSW01013591.1_pt1 | contig 11311 bp, 12 predicted proteins | sample 5358111 | NCBI WGS metagenome assembly VFSW01 (sample SAMN11554181, study PRJNA540505) | mine drainage metagenome | isolation source: sediment from site ElyBrook_90M | place: USA: Ely Copper Mine, Vershire, VT | collected 2017 | reverse complement strand
AGTGGCGGCTTCTGGCCAACCAGCTTGCCTTTGTTCCAGGGTTCCCGGTGTAGAGTGGTTTCCATGAAAGACTCCTTAGTTGTTGATCGGAGTCTAATTGTTCTCTTGCGAGGCGAATGGCGGCTTTCGGTTCTGATACTGATTGCGTGCAACCGGCCATGACCGGTCACGCACGTTCCTCAATTCTGGACGTTCGCTTTGCAAGAAGCGGACGTCGCTATTTGGCCGAGCGGCGCCCTCTCACTTGCGGTAGCGCAGCGCATCGACCAGCAAAGCGAACGCTGGCAAGGATTGGCGCCGACTCGGGTAGTAAAGGTGGTATCCCGAAAAAGGTGGGCACCAATCCTCAAGCACCCGCCTGAGGCGCCCCCTGGCGACATAAGGCTGGGCCACATCTTCTGGCATATACGCTATGCCGAGCCCGGCCAGTGCCGCATCGAGTCTTTGGGTAAGAGTGTTGAAGATGAGCTGGCCGTCGACTCGCACCTTCAGTTCGCGGTTGCCTTTTTCAAACTCCCACGCGTACAAGCCGCCATAGGTCGGCAGGCGCAGATTGATGCAGAGGTGGTCGGTGAGGTCTTGCGGCTTCTTGGGCAGGGGTCGCTTCGCGAAATACGACGGCGCACCCACCACCGCCATACGCATGTCCGGCCCGATACGCACGGCGATCATGTCCTTCGCCACCTGTTCCCCGGATCGCACGCCAGCATCATAACGTTGGCCAACGATGTCGGTCAGGGCGTAGTCGACGGCGATCTCGACCTTGATGTCCGGATACTGCGGCAGGAATTTCGCCAACTTCGGCCCGAGGATCGTGTAGGCGGGATGCTCGCCGGCCGTAATTCGAATCGTGCCTGCCGGCTTGTCCCGAAGCTCACTCAGGGCTTCCACCTCGGCCTCGATTTCCTCGAAGCGCGGCCCCACCGTGTGAAGCAGGCGTTCGCCCGCCTCGGTCGGAGAGACGCTGCGCGTGGTGCGGGTCAGGAGCCGAAGACCCAGTCTCGTCTCGAGCCCCCGGATGGTGTGACTCAGCGCCGATTGGGACACGCCGAGCTTCGCGGCTGCCCGGGTGAAGCTCCGCTCGCGCGCAACCACGAGGAAGGCGAAGAGGTCATTGAGGTTTTCGCGCGGCATTCATGAATCCATTTCATAAGCCCATGCGCATTTTACCATCTTATCGCACGCCGCCACTGGCGCTAGATTATCTGTCCGTCAGCAGGTCAAAAGGCAAGCGACTGCCTCCCTCAGACAAGGAGTTTGACCATGAAAATCCAACTAAGCGGTTCGCAGCCTTCCACCCAAGGACCGGACGAGTATTTCACCGGCAATGTCCGCATCGACCCGCTGTTCGATGCGCCCGCGCCGGCACGCATGTACGGAGGCATCGTCACGTTCGAGCCTGGCGCGCGGACCGCATGGCACACGCACCCGCTGGGCCAGATCCTGATCGTCACGGCCGGCTGCGGCCTGGTCCAGTGCTGGGGAGAGCCAGCCCGGAAGATTCGGCCGGGTGATGTTATCTGGTGCCCGCCGGGGGAGAAACATTGGCATGGCGCGGCGGCCACCACGGCCATGACGCACATGGCTCTTGTGGAAAAGCTCGACGGCAAGGCCGTGGACTGGCTGGAGAAAGTCAGCGACGAGCAATACCGGGCCGCGTTGGGCGCGAAATGAACGACAAGCCGTAAACCGGAGGTAAGCCATCATGCGTGCAACCGTCATGTACCGCGCCGGCGACGTCCGTGTTGAGAACGTCCCCGACGCCGGTATCGTCCATCCAACCGACGCGCTAGTGCGCGTCAGCCGCGCCTGCATCTGTGGCAGCGATCTCTGGCCGTACAAGCTGATGGAGCCGCTCGCCGCCGGCCGCCGCATGGGCCACGAGGCGATCGGCGTCGTCGAGGCCGTCGGCCGCGACGTCCGTACCCCGAAGGTCGGCGACGTCGTCGTGATGCCGTTCGCCTACTCCGACGGCACCTGCGCCTTCTGTCATGAAGGATTGCAGACGTCGTGCATCCACGGCGGGTTCTTCGGCGTAGGAGGCGAGGCCGGCGGCGCCCAGGCCGAAGCAGTGCGCGTGCCGCTGGCGGACGGGACACTCTTCGTCCTGCCGGTCGGCGAGGACCACGCGCTGATGCCGTCGCTGCTCACGCTGTCGGACGTGATGGGGACGGGCCATCATGCGGCCGTTGCCGCAAGGGTTGGCCCCGGCAAGAAAGTGGCTGTTGTCGGTGACGGCGCCGTGGGCCTCTGCGGCGTAATCGCCGCCAAACGCCTCGGCGCCGAGCAGATCATCCTCCTCGGCCGCCATCCCGACCGGATCGCGCTCGCGAAGGCGTTCGGCGCAACGGATATCGTGAGCGAGCGCGGCGAGGCGGCAGTCGAGCACGTGCGCGCGCTCACCGGCGGCTTCGGCGTCCACTCCGTCCTCGAGTGCGTCGGCAGCGACCAGGCCATGCTTACTGCGATCGGCATCGCCCGTCCAGGCGGCGCCGTCGGCCGCGTCGGTGTGCCCCACTACGAGACGATCCCGGCTGCGCAGCCGGCGTTCTACCACAACGTCAGCGTCAGCGGCGGCCCTGCCCCGGTCCGCACGTATATCGAGGAGCTGCTCCCGGACGTCCTCGAAGGCAGGATCGATCCGGGCCGCGTCTTCGACCGCGTCATCGGCCTCGACGCGGTACCCGACGGCTATCGGGCGATGAACGAGCGCGAGACGATCAAGGTCATGGTGGAGCCCTGATTTCTAAGGAGACACGAAATGCAAAAGCGCAAACTGGGAAAGAGCAATCTGGAAGTCTCGACCATCGGGCTCGGCTGCATGGGGATGAGCATGGCCTACGGCTCGCCCGCGGACAAAAAGGAGATGATTGCTCTCATACGTAAAGCCGTCGAACGCGGCGTCACCTTCTTCGATACCGCCGAAATCTACGTCTCCGGAACGTCCTCGAACGAAGAACTCGTGGGCGAAGCGCTCGCGCCGTTCCGTGCACAAGTGGCGATCGCCACCAAGTTCGGGATCACGCTTGATTCCAGTGGCAAGCAGGTTCAGGACAGCCGGCCTGAGCGCATCCGGAGTAGCGTCGAGGGGTCGCTGAAGCGGCTCAAGGTCGATGCCATCGACCTCTACTATCAGCACCGTGTTGACCTGGACGTGCCGATCGAAGACGTGGCGGGCACGGTGAACGACCTGATCCGGCAAGGCAAGGTGAAACACTTCGGGCTCTCCGAAGCGGGTGTGCGAACGATCCGCCGCGCGCATGCTGTCCAGCCGGTGATCGCGGTCCAGAGCGAATACTCGCTGTGGTGGCGACGCCCGGAAGAGGAATTGCTGCCGACGCTCGAGGAACTCGGCATCGGCCTCGTTCCCTTCAGTCCGCTCGGTAAGGGCTTCCTCACGGGAAAGATCGACGAGAACACGAAGTTCGACCGTTCGGACTTCCGAAACATCGTTCCCCGTTTCACGCCCGAGGCCAGGAAGGCGAATCTAGCCCTCGTTGATCTACTCCGCTGCATCGCAGAACGGAAGAAGGCGACGGCCGCGCAGATCGCGCTCGCCTGGCTGCTCGCGCAGAAGCCGTGGATCATTCCGATCCCGGGTACCACCAAGCTCGCGCGGCTGGAAGAAAACATCGGTTCGGTTGACGTCGAACTGACGCCCGAGGATCTGCGCGAGATGGATAACGTCGCATCAAAGATCGCGATTCAGGGGGCTCGGTATCCCGAAGAGCTGGAGAAAAGGACCGGTCTCTGAGCGGCCGGCATGGCAAACAGGAGGCAAGATCATGAGCAACCAAACCGAACAAAAACGGGTCGCTACACCGCGCACGATGCGCGCCGCGAGAATCACGGCGTTCCGCCGCCCGCTTGAGGTGATCGAGGTCCCAGTCGAGGCGCCGCGACCCGACGGCGCGATCGTGCGCGTGGAGGCGAGCGGGGTCTGCCGCAGCGACTGGCACTTCTGGAACCAGGACCTGGGGTGGATCGGGTTCAACCTTCCGCTCCCCACCAATACTGGACATGAGGTGGGCGGTGTGGTCGAGGAGGTCGGGCGCGACGTACGCACAATCAGGGTGGGCGATCGCGTAACCATCCCCTTCCACGAGTCGGACGGCACGTGCCCGGAGTGCCGCGCCGGGTACCAGAATCTTTGCGACCACGTGATTGTTGGCGGTGTCCAGCGGCTAGGTGGGTGGGCGCAGTACGTCACCGTCACCGCGGCTGACCTGAACTGCATCCGGCTGCCCGAAGGCGTCGACAGCCTTTCGGCCGCGGCGCTCGGTTGCCGCTACATGACGGCGTACCGCGCGGTCGTCGACCGCGGTCGGGTGCAGCCCGGCCAGTGGATCGCGATACAGGGGTGCGGCGGTGTGGGGCTTTCGGCTGTGCAGATCGCCGCCGCCGCGGACGCGTTGGTGGTGGCGGTCGACGTTGAAGACCGCAAGCTCGACAAAGCCAGCAACGAAGGCGCGGCGGTGAAGATCAACGCCCGCGGCCTTACGCCCGAGCAGGTCGGGCAGGCCGTCAAGGATGCAACCGGCGGCGGCGCCCATGTTTCGATCGACGCGCTCGGTCGTGGATTCACCTTCCACCAGTCGTTCCATTCGCTGCGCAAGCGGGGACGGCATGTTCAGGTCGGGGTAACTTCGCAAGAGGAAAGCGGCCAAGTCGTGCTCCCGCTCGACCTGCTCACGCTCATGGAACTGGAGATAGCGGGTTCGCTTGGTAATCCGCACCCCAGGTACGCCGAGCTGCTCGCGCTCGTCGCGCGCCAGAAGCTCCGCCCGGCGCGGCTCGTCACGCGCGAGATTGCACTCGCGGATGTGAGCGACACGCTGGATCGCATGACGCGCTTCGAGACGGTTGGTTTCGAGGTCATTACGCGGTTCAATTGAGGCTTGTCCGAGCTCGTTGCCACTGCCCTAACGAAAGGGCGAAGAAAGCCTCACATAGCGAGGTGCCATACTGTGAACATCGAACTGACAGGCAAGACTGCGTTCGTCACCGGTGGGTCCAAGGGCATCGGCAAGGCTATCGCCGAAACGCTGGCGGACTGCGGCGCGAAGGTCGGCGTGATGGCCCGCGGCAAGGACGAGCTGGAAGCGGCCGTCGCCGTGCTCAATTCAAAGCACGGCGGCCGGGCGTTGATGCTCCAGGGCGATGTCGCGAGCTACGAGCAGGTCCGCGAGGCGATTCGCCGGACCGCGCAGCATTTCGGTGGACTTCATCTCGCGGTGAACAATGCCGGTATCGCCGGCAAGTCGGGACTGCTCCATGTGAGCGGGCCGCAGAACTGGCGACAGATCATGGGCATCAATCTGGATGGCGTCGCCTATGCAATGATGGCCGAGATCGAGGAGATGATGAAGGTCGGCGGCGGCGCGATCGTTAACATCGCCTCAGTCGAGGCGCATACGTTCCTGAAGGAATTTCCGGCCTACACCGCCTCGAAGCACGCGCTGATCGGCCTCACCAAGAGCACCGCGGCCGATTACGCCCAACATCGCATTCGCATCAACAGCGTCTCGCCGGGAGTGATCCGCACACCGCTGACGATGACTGCAGGCCAGAAGGAGGTGACCGACCGGCTTGCGACGCGCATTCCCCAGGGCCGGCTGGGCGAGCCGGAAGAGATCGCGCGGGCGGTCGCGTTTCTGCTGTCGGACCTCTCCGCGTACACGACGGGAGCGGATCTAATCGTGGATGGCGGATTTCTCCTGCGCGAATGACCAAGGAGAACGCTAATGCCTCCCAATGAGCGAGCACGCAAGAACCACGACGAGCTGTTTCCCGGTCACGTCTCCATCTTGGCGGTGACAGACCCGGAGCTCATTGAGATCTTCGACAACTTCGCCTTCGACGAGGTGCTCCGTCACAGCAATCTGGACGTCCGGACACGGCTGATGGTCCAGCTCGCCTCGATGATTGCCTGCCAGGCCCTGCGCGAGTACCGCGTCATGCTCGGTGCCGCGCTCACTGTCGGGGTCACGCCGGTCGAGGTCAAGGAGATAGTGTACCAGGCGGTGCCGTACGTCGGTATGGCCAAAGTCTTCGACTTCCTTCACGCCACCAACGAGGTACTCAGCGAGCGGGGCGTCAAGCTGCCATTACCGGGCCAGTCAACCACCATGCCGGAGAACCGCGCGGAGAAGGGCCTTGCGATCGAGAAGCAGATCGTCGGAGTCGACGTCGTCGAGAAGCTCCTCGTCTCCGCGCCCGCCGATCAGCAACACATCCAGCGCTTTCTGTCGGCCCACTGCTTCGGCGATCATTACACGCGCACGGGCATCGACGTGCCGACACGCGAGCTTCTCACCTTCAGCATGCTCGCCTCGCTGGGCGGATGCGAACCGCAGGTCAGAGGCCATGTCGCCGCGAACCTCAACGTCGGCAACAACCACGCACGGCTGATCGATGTCGTAACTCAGTTGCTGCCATTCATCGGATATCCCCGCACGCTCAACGCGCTGCGGGCCATCGATGAGGTTACCGGTGTGAGCGCGGCGGGTGCCGCGACGTCGAACAACAAGGAGATGTCATGACCATTCCCCGCATGACTGTATTGGCCGTCGGGGCGACCGGCAGCGTTGGGCATTTTGTCGTCGAAGAAGCTATCCGCCAAGGCCACTCCGTTCGGGCGCTGGCGCGCAGCGCAGAAAAGGCGCGTCAGCTTCCCCGTGAAGCGCAGGTGGTCATCGGCGACGTCACCCGCCCCGAAACACTTCCCGCCGCAGTGGGCGGTGTCGACGCCATCGTGTTCACCCTCGGCTCGGACGGCATCGGAAAGGCTGGGGCCGAGAGAGTCGACTATGGCGGCGTGCGCAACGTCCTGCATGCGCTGGGTTCGCGGAAAGCGCGCATCGCGCTGATGACCTCGATCGGCGTCACGAATCGCACGGGTGACTACAACCGTCGCACCGAAGCCCACGACTGGAAGCGGCGCTCCGAGCGACTGGTGCGCGCCAGCGGCCTGCCGTATACGATCGTGCGACCCGGCTGGTTCGACTACAACGGCGCGGACGAACATCGGCTCGTTCTCCTCCAGGGCGATACGCGCCAGGCCGGCGATCCCAAAGATGGCGCCGTCGCCCGGCGCCAGATCGCCGAGGTCCTGGTTCGCAGCCTCGGCTCAAATCACGCGGTGCGCAAGACCTTCGAACTCATTGCTGTTACCGGCACGGCGCCGGACGACTTCGAAGTACTGTTTGCTCCGCTCGATGCGGACCCGCAAGGCGCGCTGGATGCTGTGCATGACATGGCGAACATGCCGTTGGAGGAAGAGCCACAGCGGGTCCAGGACGACCTGCATGCGGTGCGCGCGGACCGCTCGACCAACGATTCGTCTATACGACACACGAGGATGTAGCTATGACAAACGTACTTGTCGTCATCGGAGCCGGTCAGATCGGTCAAGCTGTCGCCCGGCGGGTCGGGGTCGGTAAGCATGTCTTGCTGGCCGATATGCGCGCGGACAACGCCAATGCGGCGGCCGAAGTCATGGGGAACGCCGGATACGAGGTGAGCGTCGCGACGGTCGACGCCTCCTCACGCGAGGCCGTGCATGCGCTCGTAGAGACGGCCACAGGACTGGGCGACGTCACGGGGCTCATCCACGCTGCCGGTGTCTCCCCCTCGCAGGCGTCACCGGCGACGATCCTCAAAGTCGATCTGTATGGCACGGCGCTCGTACTGGAAGAGTTCGGCAACGTCATCGCCCGCAGTGGCGCTGGTGTCGTTATCGCGTCGCAGTCCGGACATCGCCTTCCCCCGCTCACCGTCGAACAGAATAAAGCGTTGGCCACAACGCCCGTGGAGGAATTGCTCCGTCTTCCCTTCCTTCAGCTCGACCAGGTGACGGATTCTCTTCACGCGTACCAGATCGCGAAGCGCGCGAACTCGCTGCGCGTTATGGCCGAGGCGGTTCGCTGGGGTAAGCGTGGTGCGCGGATCAACGCGATCAGCCCGGGCATCATAATCACCCCGCTCGCCAAGGACGAACTGACCGGGCTGCGCGGCGCAGGGTACCGGCGCATGATCGAGGTGTCTGCGGCTGGACGCGCTGGCACTCCGGACGAGGTGGGAAATGTTGGCGCGTTGCTCATGGGCCCGGACGGTGGATTCATCACCGGCAGCGACATCCTTATGGATGGTGGAGTGACCGCCGCCTATTGGTACGGCGATCTCGCTCCTCGATGAGCGGCCAGCACACCGATTGAGCGAACCGGGCCGGGTCGATCGAGCGCCCGGCGTCGTCGACGCGCCTCGTCATCCGGACCGGCAGTATCGGGGTGACGAGCGCGGCCTGCGCCGCGTGCAGTGTGGAACAGTGGCCCATCTGAGGAGATGACAAGGGATTACATCACGACAAAGATAAACAGGTCATAAGGCAGGATACGAATGGGTGTCTTCGTACTACAGTCTGCTTACGTGGTGCTATCGTTATTTTTGGCGTCATCTTACGTAGAGGACAAGGAGAGTGATGTTGCTCCATCTGATGGGTACGCTGACAAAATCGTGGAAAATCAGGTGAGCGGAAATAAGGACAACCGCTTAAACGCTGACGATCGCATACGGGACATCCTGAACCACCCGGCATTTGCCGGGTTTGCGCATTTGATATTGCCATGGGATGATCAAGCCTATGACGAAAACATGCGGCTGAGTAATATCAGCTTGCTCCTGCCGTATCACAGTCATATGAATCCCGGCGATGTGGTGACGGCGCTCAATCGCATGATCGACGATGCGGGCAATGACAAGACCGTCTTCTACGATTTCTACACCCAAGCGCAAAAACAGCAACAACCGGCAAGAGAGAATACTGGGCTGTTTTTCTTCCGGGGAAGACCCCGCGCACCCTTCGCCGTCATATCCCCCGGTGGTGGGTTCTCCTATGCAGGCTCCGTCCACGAAGGCTTCCCCTACGCCTTGGAGATCAGCAATAAAGGATACAACGCTTTCGTGTTGAGATACCGGACAGGATATGGTGGCGCGGTTGCAACTCAGAATCTGGCTGCGGCCATCTCTTATATTTTCCGTAATGCGGAAATGCTTGGTGTCAGCCTCGACGATTATTCTTTGTGGGGCAGCTCGGCGGGTGCGAGGATGGCGGCCGCTATCGGTACACACGGGGTCGCCAATTACGGCGGCGACAACCTGCCAAAGCCGTCAGCCATAGTGATGGCTTATACTGGCCATTCGGACCTTTCGTCCGATGATCCTCCCACTTTCGTTGTGGTCGGCGACCAGGACAGGATCGCCTCTCCGTCCACCATGGAAAGGCGGATTGCGGCGCTGCGCAAAGCCGGGACAGGGGTCGAGTATCATAAATATAACGGTCTCGGTCACGGCTTCGGGCTTGGCACCGGTACAAGCGCTGAAGGATGGGTAGCGGACGCCATCCGATTTTGGGAGAAATTCATAACGAGAAGGAATTGACGGCAAGAAGCGGAATTTAGGAAGCGCCTCCGTACCTGCCGGACCCATGTGTAAACTGATGATGGATGTAATCGAGATCTTGTTCCGGCCTAGACGCCACGAGCTATAAACTTCCCCTGGCTTAGTACAGTTCCAGGGGTGGCTCAACGAAAAACCGATGGGGGCACCATGCGAGTTGGCATTCTGGGTTCGGGGTTGATGGGCGGTAAGCTCGGGACCATCTTTGCGCGAGCCGGACATGAAGTGGTGTTCAGCTACTCCCGCAGCGAGCAGAAACTCAAGAAGCTAGCACGGGACGCCGATGGGAAGGCGCGACCCGGAACCCCGCATGAGGCGGCGCAGGACGCGGATGCGGTGTTGCTCGCCGTGCATTGGTCCCGAATGGACGACGTACTGAATCAGGCAGGCGACCTGTCGGGCAAGGTGGTCGTATGCTGCTCGCTCCCGATGAATGATGACGACACCGATCTCGTTATCGCGCACGACATCTCCGGTGCGGAAGAACTTGCAAAGAGGGTTCCAAAGGCTCGCGTCGTCGCTGCCTTCAACACGGTGCCGAGCGAAGTGTTTTTCAACGTCTTCGAGGCCCGGCGCAAAGCCACCCGACCCAGCCTCCTGTACTGCAGCGACGATTCGAAGAGTAAAAGGATTGCCGCCGAGTTGATCCGCGACGTGGGTTTCGACCCGGTGGATGCGGGTCCTCTGCGGATCGCCCGTTACACGGAGCCGTTCGCGCTGCTCGTCGCCCAACTTGCTTATGAGAGAAAAGGGGGACCGGAACTGACGTATCGGTTCGAGCGGCATCCACGAAAGATTAGGTGACGCCATGTCAGAGCTCGCAGAATGGGACAGCTTCTACGTAATCGTCGGATCGGCCGCGGGTGCCCTGATTGGATTGCAGTTCGTCGTCATGACGCTCATTGCCGAGAGACCCCCACTACGTGCGGCGGAGGCTGGCGCAGCATTCGCGACGCCGACGATCGTTCATTTCGGCGCCGCGTTGCTTTTGTCCGCCCTTCTGCGCGCTCCCTGGCATGCGATCACGCCGGCCGCGGCCCTATGTGGTCTCGTAGGTTTCTGTGGACTGGTGTATACCGTGATTGTGGCTCGGCGCATGCGAGTGCAAACCACATACCAGCCGGACTTTGAGGACTGGTTGTTTCATGCTCTGCTGCCTCTGGCGGGGTATGCAATGCTCGCGCTGTCGGCATCGGCGGCTCCGTCCCATACGCGCGAGGCCTTGTTTGGTGTCGGTGCGGCGGTGCTGTTGCTGCTCTTCATCGGTATTCATAACGCCTGGGACGCCGTCGCCTACCATGTCCTTGTCAACAAGCCGAATACGAAGGACTGAGCACCCTGAGTGAATGGGGCGGGTGAGGGGCGACCGGGAGATGTCCGCTTCGACTTGGTCTTTGACGACGAGGCTTGCCACGAGCGGACGCAAATGCGCCATGTGTAGGTCCGCTTTCAAGAGAATTTCGAACCCGCACCGACCGACAGCAATGGGTCGGAAGGGTGAGTAGCGGTTATCGAGAAGCTGCCGCTTGAATTCATCGGCCCAGATTTTTCGTAGGAGATAGTCGACGGCAGCAATGCAAAGTGTTGCAGCCGTTCAAGCAGCTGGTCCTCAATGACCGTTTAGGCCGATGATTTGCCGTTCGTGACTGGCTCAATGTTGGCCTGAGCTGTCAGCTGAACTACCTTCCCTGAGCGTCTGTTCAGCGCCACATACCGGCCGTTTCCCTTTCGCCAATGCCGAAGGTCAGTTTTTCCGTTCCGGGAATGCGTTCCCTCGGCCTTCGGACTTTCGCCACGCCGGAACGCAGACGCTCAGATCGCCTGCGGCGGACGTTCGTTTCTACATTCACGATCG
>VFSW01013590.1_pt1 | contig 11312 bp, 16 predicted proteins | sample 5358111 | NCBI WGS metagenome assembly VFSW01 (sample SAMN11554181, study PRJNA540505) | mine drainage metagenome | isolation source: sediment from site ElyBrook_90M | place: USA: Ely Copper Mine, Vershire, VT | collected 2017 | reverse complement strand
GCTCGAGGAACTCGCTCGCGAGGCCTCTCGCGCGTACGCCCACATCGAAGCGGTGCGCACGCGCGAGCGCTACGCGGGCTTCAGCGTGCCGATGCCAGGAACTGCGTGATCGCAGCATCGACGGCTGACGGTTGGTCGACCATCGCAAAGTGTCGCGCGCCCTCGACCGGAACGACCTTCGCATCGGGAGCGCCCGCAAGCAACATCTCATAGAACGCAAGGGTTTGGCTTTGCGAGTACATGCTCGGCTTCGCATAGGGCATCAGTTCGAGTAACGGCACGGTTGCGTTTTTGAGCTGCGGGCGCAGATCGGTGCCGATATCGGCGGCACCCCACGCGGCAATTGCTTTCGGATCGCTGTTCGCGCAGTTTTCCGCCAACGTTTGCACCATCGAAGGATCGATCGTGCCGGCGGTTTTCATGAAGTTGAGTTCGTAGGCGAGGAGCTGGGCGTGCGACTCGCCGCCGATGGCCGCCGTCATACGTTTTGCCGCGGCGGCTCGCTGCGCGTCGGTAACTTGCGCGACATCCGGAAATACCGGCAGACCGTCGAGGGCGATCGCCGCGCGCAAACGATCGGGATGCTGCTCCGCCAGATCGATCGCGAGCGTTCCGCCGAGACTATGACCGATGACGACCGGATGCGAGACGTTCTGCTTCTCGAGCATCGACCAGAAATCGGCGGAAAACGTTCCAAAGAGATCGGGCGACGCTGCGAAGCTTCGCCCGTCGAAGCCCGTCAATGTGAGCGCATAGACGGTATACGATGGCGAGAAATGTGCGATTTGTTCCGCCCAACTCCACGGGCCGCTGCTCAGGCCCGGGATGAAGATGAGCGCTTGCGGACCGCTGCCGTAGACGTCGACGTGCAGCGTTCCGGCATCGAACGATCGCGCCGCATGTGGAAGCGGCGGTAGCGCTGCGGCGGACGCGCGGGCCGCGCAGAGGAGCGTTGAGAAGCAGAACGCCGTTGCGCACAGCGCGCGTGAGAGACGATTCATGAGGGCTCCTTAGCTGTTAATCAGCAGAGTCGGCATCGAAGATATCTTCGACGGGTTTTGCAAAGAGTTTCGAGATGCGAAATGCGAGCGGAAGACTGGGTGCGTATTTCCCGGCTTCCAGCGCGATCACGGTCTGTCGCGCGATGCCGAGTTCGTCGGCGAGTTGCGCCTGCGAAAGGTCGCGCTCGACGCGCAGTAGCTTAATGCGGTTTTTCATTCGTAGCGGCGACGCAGGATCATTGCGGATATAGCCCACGCGAACATAAAGACCGTCCACGTCCACCATGCCGATGGGCGCGGGAGCAGGTCGCCCTCTGCGAATCCATAGGTGGCTGCGAGCAGTGCCGTGATACCGCCGGCGATCGCGAGCGAGTCGACGATGATGCGCCGATTGAACTCGTCGGTTGCCCGGAGCCAGCGAAGCACGGCGACGAATATGGCGATGAGCGGCACGACGGGCAGCAGGGCCACGATCGGCTCCCACGGGCCGGAAAGGTCGCGGAAGGCGTATCGAGTGGCAAAGAGCACGACCATATAGGCGACGATGGCGATCGTGAACTCGATGACGTATCGGCGCTGGGCTTGTGTGGTCGGGTTAGTCGCTTTCATGTGACATAATGTAATCTGTAGCGGACATTATGTCAAGTGCGGCGTACATGTTTCGATAAGATGAAAGTAGTTTTCATTTCCACATTTTCTGATATGCTCTCATCCATGTTGGCACAAGTTGGTAAACCGGCCCCCGATTTCAAGCTCGCGAGCACGAAGAGCGCGACCGGACCGAAGGATCTCGGCAAAGAGATCGCGCTCTCCGATTATCGCGGCAAGTGGCTCGTGTTCTTTTTCTATCCGCTGGACTTTACGTTCGTGTGTCCGACCGAGATTACGGCGCTCTCGGATCGCAGCGACGAGTTCAAAGAATTCGACGCCGAGATTCTCGGCTGCTCGACGGACTCGGTCTTTAGCCACTGGGCGTGGTTGAATACGCCCAAAGAAAAGAACGGCATCGCCGGGACGAAGTATCCGCTCGTTTCGGATTTCACCAAAGAAACTGCCCGCGCGTACGGCGTGCTCGATGAAACCTCGGGCGTCGCGCAGCGCGGCCTCTTCATTATCGATCCGGAAGGCACGCTGAAATACGCGGTCGTGACCGACGACAACGTCGGACGCAGCGTCGAAGAAACGCTGCGCGTTTTGCAAGCTCTGCAAACCGGTGGGCTGTGCCCGGCCGAGTGGAAGCCCGGCAAGGCGCTGTTACAGAAAGCCTAGAGATGGCACTTCGCATGCGTAGCCCTCTCCCATCGCTCGAGGGGGCTACCGCGTGGGTCAACGGCGACGTTTTGCCCGAAGAACTGCGCGGTAAACCCGTGGTCGTATCGTTCTGGTCGCAAACGTGTCACCTCTGTCACGAAACGGCCGAAGCGTTCGCGCAGCTGCGCGACACGTTTTCCAAGCGCGGCGTGGCGTTTATCGCGGTGCATCAGCCGCGCTCGGAAAACGAGCTCGACATCGAGATCGTCAAGAAAGACGCGCTCGAAGAGATGAAGATCGCGCAGCCGCTGGCGATCGACAACGATCACGCGATTGTCGATCGTTTTCAAAATGAGTTCGTGCCGGCGTTCTACGTTTTCAACCGGCAACACGAAATGCGGCACTTTCAGGCCGGCGGCAAAGGCTTCGAACGCATCGGCGCCGCGGTCGAACGCGTGCTCGGCGAGGTTGACGACACACAGGAACTAGTCTAAACTAGTTTAATGACGATACCACGCAAAGCCCCCACATGGAACCTCCAGGACGCGAAGGCCCGTCTTTCCGAGGTGGTCGATCTTGCGCAGAGTGGAAAGCCGCAGGTGATTTTGCGCCGCGGAGTGCCGGCGGCCGCCGTCGTCTCGGTCGACGCGTACGAAGCAATGCGGCCTCGCACGTCCCTTATCTCGTTTCTGCTGCATTCTCCGCTGATGGGATCAGATCTCGATCTTTCGCATGCACAGGAACCTTATGAGCCGCGTACCGATCTTTTCGAGCAGGATGCGAAATAGTGGCGTACCTTCTCGATACGACGGCGCTCTCGGAGTTCACAAAGCCACGCCCCAATGGCGGCTTTCTCGCCTGGATGTCGGCGCATACGGCGGAGGAGACCTGTATCGGCGCGCCCTCGCTCGGAGAACTGGAAATCGGAATTGCGCTTCTCGATCAATCCGAAAAGCGCCGCAAGCTCGAACGTTGGCTCGCAAGACTCGTTGCCGATTTCGCAGATCGGATTCTGCCGTTCGATGCGTACGCTGCACGCTTGTGGGGAAAAGCGGTTGGGAACGCTCGAAAAAACGGCAAGACCGTCCCGGCGATCGACACGCAGATCGCCGCCATTGCTTGCGCACGAAAACTGATCGTTGTTACGCGCAATGTTCGGCACTTTGCACGAGCCGGATTCGATGGCCTCGAGGTCGTCAATCCGTGGTCAGCGTCGTAAGAAGCTAAATCGACGTTCGTCAGCGGTGGAACAGGACGGCGAGCATGATCGTGGTCCACGATGTCATGTTGATGCCGATGAGCCAGAGAAATTTCTGATCGACCTGCGCAAAGCGCACATTCATATCCGACCGCAGGCCATCGACCTCGCCTCGAAGGCTGCCGACCTCGCCGCGAACGCTGCCGATCTCGGATCGGAGCCCGCTTTCGATACTCTCGATGTGCCGGTCCATGCTGTTGAGGCGATCGGCGATTTGCACGTTGATGCCTTCCATGCGGGCGAGACGCGTCTCCAGGGGTTGTGCGGTCATGCGGTTCCTCTCCCTTCTCAGTATAGCAGCTATCCCACGGAGCCGCTGAGCCGCTAGTGGCCAAATGCATTAATCCATAAGACCCATCACTCGCGACGCTACAGGTTCGGGAACGTGAGAGCGCAAACTGCGCTCGCGTGCATTCGAGCCCGTGGCGCGCCGCCGTTTTCGCCGGCCCTTCGCTTGACGCTGCCGATCGCCTCACGATCGAGGGGCTTTCCTATCTGCCGCCCGCGGCGCGCGGCGACGTTGCGCGCGCGGCGCGAGAATACGACGCCGTGCTGCTCATCGACGGCGTCTTCCACCACGATCTTGCTCCCTCGCCTAAGGAGTGCTTCGAGGCGCTTTCGCATGCGCGCATGTTTGGAGCGTCGAGCATGGGAGCGCTGCGTTCGGCCGAGTGCGCGCCGTACGGTTTCGTTCCGCTCGGCGCGATTGCGGGCTGGTACGTCAGCGAGCAGATCGATGGCGACGACGAGGTGGCCGTGCTCACCCATTCGCAAACGCACGCGGCGCTGAGCGTGCCGCTCGTGAACGTGCGCTACCTCATGCGACGCGGGCTCCGCGCCGGACTGCTGAACGCGGAGTGCGCGGGCGAGCTCGTACGCAAGGCGAGAACGGTTTTTTACATGGATCGCACGTGGGAGGACGTGCTCGATCTGGCTCCGGTAGCCTTGCGCGAGCCGTTGCGCGCGCTCATCGGGGACAGCGATTTGAAACGGCTCGATGCGCGCTTCGCATTGCGCTCGATGCTGCGCACGCTGGAACGTACGGCATGAGCACCGCCTATCTTCGTCGCCTGATCAATGGCGAAATGCCGACGATCGACGAGTGGAACGATCACCTCATTGCGTTCCATACGCAATACGAAAGCGCGACCACGGGATCGATGTCGTTGATGCACACGGCCGGCGGCGAGACCTCCTATCACCTGCTGGCGCGACGAACGCAAGAATTGGCAGCGGATGCTTCTGCGATCCTCGATATCGGATGCGGCGCGGGCCTACTTCTGCAAAGGCTGATGGGCGCGTACGGTCGCCCGCTCGAACTCGTTGGGATCGACCTTTGCCAGGCTGAAATCGATAGGGGCCGCGCGACGCTAGAGAACGCGACGTTCGTCTGCGGAGACGCACGCAATGCCGATCTTGGAGCGGCGCGATTCGATGCGATCGTCATGCATCTGGCGATCATGATCGCCGCGCAACCCCAAGCGATTCTTTCTCGTGCAAAGGCGGCATTGCGCGAGGGCGGCGTGCTCTTGATGCTGATGGAAGCGCTGCCGCTCCATCCCGTGATTGCGGGGATTCTCGGTGCCGCTATGATGGCGCTCCACGCCGTGCACGAAAAGTTCGCGATGGTCGTACCCGAGCGTAGGGACCTTGCCGACGACGCGGAGCTGCAGAGCGTGCTGACCGACGCGGGCTTTGCGGGCATCGAGATTGAGGAGCACGTGGTAAGCGGGCGCTTTACACGGGCGGAAGCGTGGGCCTACGTGCAGCGCATCTATCCGTTCGGCTTGTTGGATGCGTCGGATCGAGAACGCGTCCGCGAAGCGATCGAATCGGCCCTGAACCGTCTTCTCGAGGATGACGGTCGCGTTGAAATCACCTTTCCGTTGCGCCTCGCGATCGCGCGTGCGTAATCCCTTCGAGGGCGTCGCGGCGCTCGCGCTCCCCGAGCGCGCGCCGAAGGCGCCGGGCTCACCCGACCGTTGCGTTCCGCTTGAAGAGACGTTCTCGCGCGTCGGCGAGTTGCGCGCGCGTTACGGCATCACGCGCGTCGGCGACACGACCTATCTCGATCGCACGGAAATCCCGACGTTTTGCGCCGTCGTTCCGAATTCGCCCGATCTGATCAGCGTCTACAACGGCAAAGGCCGCACGCGCGAATCGTCGATGGTGAGCGCGGTGATGGAAGCGGTCGAACGGCAGCTGGCGGCTGCCCCGAAATTGCCGACCGCGCGTATGCGCGTGCGCGACGTGCTCGAATTTGTGAACCTGCGGGCGTCGGGCCTACGCGAAGACGCGCTCGATTTGACGACGCCGTGCGTCCCCGCGACGGATCTGCTGACGGGAACGGTCGTGCCGTTGCCTCTCGCCTCGGTGCAATGTCCGTGGTTTGGTGAGAAGCTCTTCGATTCGACCTCCAGCAATGGACTCGCATCGGGCAATACGCTCACCGAAGCGATCTATCACGCACTGACCGAATTGATCGAGCGGCACGTCTGGTCGATGTTTTACGTTCGCTCGCAGTTAGTGCCGCGATTTTTTCTCGGAGGGGGTGCGAGCGACGTCGCGTACGCACGCGAGATCGCGCTCCCGACCGGCGATGCGACGATCGATGGGTTGCTAGAGCGCATCGCTGCAGCCGGGTTGACGGTGCGGTTAATGGCGCTGGAAGAGCCGCCCTTGCCGACGGTGGTGCTTGCGGGTGTAACCGACGCCCACGTGGACCCTCCGATGGCGCACTCCGGCCACGGATGTTCGCTCTCGAGCGTACACGCGATCGAGCGCGCGCTCACCGAATGCATTCAGAGCCGCGTCGTCGATATTCAAGCGGCGCGCGAGGACATTCTGCGATCGGACGAGCCCGGCGGAATCTTCGGTACGCACGCGCGGCGGCAAATGGTGCTCCCTAAGGGGCGGTGGTACTTCGATCTCCCGGCAGAACGAGTCGAGATGCGCGATCTCCCCGAGCGCACGAGCTCCGATCTCGCGGCGGACATTCATTTGATTTTGGATGCTTTACGTGCCCACACGGTGACCGGGGTCTACGTTGTCGATCTTTCGTCGCCGTCTGCGAGCGTCGTGCGCATGGTGGTGCCGGAGCTGGAGACGACCGTCGTCGATGGGTCGATCGGCCCATTAGCGCGTCGTGAATTCAATCCGTTCTTTGTGCGTGGCTAGGAATCGGTTCCTTGCTACGGAACACCGTCGCACCGTTTTCTTTTTGCTGAGAGGTGAGCACTCAACATGACCGACGTACAACAACGCGCTATTGCCGCCGGCTTTTTGCACGCCCTTCACACGACGCCGGCGCTGTTTAACGAATGGAACGCGATCCCCAAGGACGACGATGTAGCGATCGGTGCGCTGGTTCAAAAGACGATGGGGCTTTCGTCCGCTCCGACCAAGGCCGACCTGACTGCAATGGCCACCTACATTGATGCTTCACTTGGCGAGCAAGTCCAAGCATTTCGACAGAGCCATCCGCAAGCGCCCTCACATGTGGGCGACATTTTTCTCATGCAACAGAACTCGTAGCGCGAAGATACCACGCGGCGACCTGCGTCCGCGAGCTCACGTCGAGCTTGCCGAAGAGATTCGCTATGTGCCCCTCGATGGTTCGCTCGCTGAGAACGAGTTTTTCGGCGATGTCGCGATTGGTAAGTCCTTCGGCGACGAGACCGGCAATCTCGCGCTCGCGCCGCGTCGTTGTACCAAATTGGCCGTTACTACGCGCGGGTTGAGCCAGGCCGCTGCTCATGTGCAGATCGGCAATCCCAGCGAAGTGCGTCGCCCCAAGCTGTCCGAATCGCCCTTTTGCGTCCGCCAGGACGCTGCTCGCTTCGGACGCACCTAGAAATGCCAGTGCCGCTCCGCGGCCCAGGAGTTGGTGCGCGACCGACCACGGATCTTGCGTGCTGCTGATCCCGTCAGTGCGCGACATCTGCTCGAGCAGGGCGCGATCGCCGATGTTCTTCGCGCTTATCGAAATCAGCACTGGAATCGGAAAGGTCATCGGATCCAAACCGTGCGTGAGGCGGTCTAATAGTCGTACGAGCATCGTTTTTGCACGCTTTGGGTTGGAGATGCTTTCACGAACGAGCCAGCCGCAAACGATCGGGACGAGCGCGGCGCTTTCATCGCCGGTTTGAAACGCGGCAATCTCGGCGGCAACCTCGCTTTGCACCGCGGCGAGGGCCTCCGGAGAAGTGAGCGCGAGGGCGAGGACGCGCAAGCCCAACAGCCTGCGCCGAAAGAAGACGCCTCGCTGCCGAACGAGCGCTTCTGAAATGAGCGACAGTGCCTCGGTCATTTCGCCAAGCGATATGCGCGAAAGTATCGTGAAGAAATGAATTGCTTCCATCGCGCGCTCGTCGCTCGGATTTGCCAGCAACGATTCAACCGCGCTTGGGCCGCCGTGGATGAACGCGTGATGGATAGTCGCAACAAGCGGCATCGTCCTAGCGATCGGCAGGTCGATTGCGGCATCATCCGCGGCTCGCAGCGCGCGCAGGGCGTCGGCGGGCCGGTTGCTTCGCGATGCGACGTACGACCGAAACGTATGGAGCCGCACGTTTACGGCTGGTGGAGCGTGCGCCCCCATACCTTCGATTTCCGCCGCGATCGCTTCGAGGCGCTCGCCGTCGTTTTCGGTCATCGCAATAAACCCTTCGATGCCGAGGATCTGCGCTCGACCGGCCCCCGCCGTGTACTCTCGGCGATATCGTTGCAGGTCGGCTTGAGCGCCGGAGGTATTTCCACTGAGCCACTTCGCCATGATAAGCGAAACGACGATCCCGGAGGTGCTTTCGGTAATTCCTGCGGATCGCGCGGCTTCCAGAGCGATATTGCAGATGCGGATATTTTCCGCTTCGCGACCCATGCCGTTATACATCATCGAGAGGCGCGTGTAAAAGGGAATGATGTCATCGCTCGCCGGAGGTGCGATCTCGATCGCGCGTTCCCAAGCGCTCGCGGCAAGGCTAAATATGCCCGCGCTATAGGCGTCTTCGCCCAATTGCATGAGCGCCGCTCGTTGTTTTTCGCGGTCTCCGCAGCCCGCCGCTAGGCTCGCAATTCGCTCGTAGTCGTCGAAACGGAGACGTGGCTGGGCTTGAATCGCAGCGATGATTCGGCGTTGCAGAGGTATGGCTATGGCGATGGTCTCTCGGACGCTCTGCTTGATTGCGTCGTGAACGAAATGCAATCCGTCTGCGCGCTCTATGAGAAAACGACCCGATGCGGAGGCGATAAACGCCAGCACCTGGTCTTCCGGCCAAAGCCCGCGAAGAATCCCGTACTCGATTGGGTCGTCGATCAGCGAGCATAGTTGCAGAAACTCACGCAGTTTCGAATCGACGAGCGCGAGTTCGCGAGCGATGGTGCGGCGCAAGCTGATGTCGACGTCTTGTATGGTCGAAGCGTTCTGATCGCGCGCCCCCTCGCTTAGGGTAACCACGTCGACGGCGCGGCCGGCGGCGCGCGAAACGATGGCTTCGAGCACTTCGTCGTTGGCTTCGGGGAAGATTCCGCGTACGATTTCTGCCGATGACGCGTCGGAGAGTTCCCGAAGCACGATCGCTTCGTCGCGGAAGTCGAACGCGGCTCCGCCGGCGTCTTCGGTGCGCTCGGTCGAGAGCAGCACGATCGCGCGATCGGCGAGGGCGCGCACGCTGCGTTCGATGAGCGCGCGGCTTTCGCTATCGGCCCACTGCGCGTCGTCGAAGGCGAAGAGGATCGCGTGATCGAGCGAGATGCCCTCGAGCACGCGATAAAAGGACTCTTCGAATGCCTCTGGCTGCTCGCGACTCAGGTCGAGGCCGGAGGTGTAGCGTTCGGCTTGCGATCCGAGCCGGTCGAGCAGCGCCTGCACGGCGCGGCGCGCCGCGAAGAGCGGCAGCGAGGACTGGATGTGATGGCTCGTCACGAGGCCGGTGAGCCACCGAGGCTGGGCGCCTTCGATGGCCGCGGCGAGCAGCGAAGACTTGCCGATGCCCGTCGGCCCGACGATGCGGACGGCACGCGCAGCGCGCCCCTGCATAGACGAAGCGAGGACGGCTTGGATACGAGCGAGTTCGGCCTCCCGGCCCAGGATGGACACCGTCCCCCTGACTTATCCAAAAAACCAGGTGTTTCCCCGGAAGCCCGAAGGGGCCGTCGATTGGTAGGCTCTGGTCATGGAGGAACACTCGATGTACGCCACCGCCGCCGGAACCGCCGCCATCCCGTTCCCGACCGCCCTTACCGACCGCGCCCAAGAGTCGGTCCCCTACTGCTTTATCCTCGATGACGCCTACCACGTGGTCATGGCGGGCCCGTCGACCGGCTCCGACCCCCTGGCCTCGCTCTATGAGGCCGATTCGCAGACCGACGCGCTACCCGGGCCGATCGACCGCGTGGTGCGCGCGCTCACCGCCTCGTGGCGTATGTCGCGCCCCGCACAGGCGGCGTCGGCCTCGGTCAACGATCTCCAAGTAACGATTGCGCCGTTGCACGGCTTCGATGGCCGCCGCATCGCGGTGTTCGTCCAGCGCAGCGGCGCTCCGCACGGCGCGGCCTAAGAGTCTCCGCCTGACGATCGGGGGCCTGGCTTTGGCTCCCGCGGGCTGTTGATGCCCCTGCCTTTGGTTTCTGGCATTGGCCTTAAGGAGACCCGGCGGGGCACTTTTATTCCCAGGCGAGCTAGCTGAACCGAAAGGCCTTGGGTTATAATGAGCACCGCCAGGGTCGGCGGCGTCCGATTTCGGATTTATCCGCAAGACCACGAGCCGATACACGTTCATGGTCGTTACGCCGAAACCGTTGTGGTTGTCGAGTTTCTTGCCGACGGCATCGTGCGGATAGCGCGGCGGAAAGACGCGATCTTGCCAGGCAACGCAAAACGAACCGACGTGCGTAAAATCTTAGAAACGGCAGCAGAATACTCCGGCGAAATAGTAGCGGCATGGGAGCGAATGAAGGAATGAAAACCAAGGCAACTGCGGGGGGCGTGGCGACCGACGAAATCGACGTTGCCCTGGCGCAGGCGAAGATTTATGACCAATACCGGCCGAAAGCCGTGGCGGCAACGTATCGCTCGAAGGACGACACGCTCGCAATTAAACTCGCGACCGGTGTCGAGCTCGCGATACCACGAAAACTCTTGCAAGGGTTGGCGAACGCAGACCCTCGGGACGTAGCAAAGGTGGAGATTGACGATCATGGCTCGGCGTTGCATTGGGAATCGCTCGACGTTGACCATTACGTTCCGGGTTTGATCGACGGTATATTTGGGACGCGCAAATGGATGAGCGAAGCGGGGAAAATAGGCGGGCGCGCAAAGACGCCGGCAAAGACGAGCGCCGCGCGCAAGAATGGACGCAAGGGTGGCCGGCCTCGCAAAGCTGCGGCAAAGAGGTGAACCGTCCGCGGCCTAAAATCGAAAGCTCGTGCACGAAACATCAAAAGCGCTCGCACCCTCGCGCGTTGAGCTAACGCTCCGCGGCCTCCTGATCGGAGGCGTCATCACCCTCGCGTTCACCGCGGCTAACGTGTTTCTCGGCCTCAAGGTCGGCCTCACGTTTGCCTCGTCGATCCCGGCGGCCGTCATCTCGATGGCCGTTTTGCGTATGTTCAAGAACGCGACGATCTGGGAAAACAACATCGTGCAAACGGTGGCTTCCGCAGCGGGTACGCTGTCGTCGGTGATCTTTGTGTTGCCGGGGCTCGTGATGGTCGGCTGGTGGACGGGCTTTCCGTTTTGGCAGTCGTTCACGATCTGCGCGGCGGGCGGCATTCTCGGCGTGATGTACAGCGTTCCGTTGCGG
>VFSW01013589.1_pt1 | contig 11313 bp, 6 predicted proteins | sample 5358111 | NCBI WGS metagenome assembly VFSW01 (sample SAMN11554181, study PRJNA540505) | mine drainage metagenome | isolation source: sediment from site ElyBrook_90M | place: USA: Ely Copper Mine, Vershire, VT | collected 2017 | reverse complement strand
GCTCCAGGAAAACCAGGGGCTGCGCCAGGCGAGGCCAAGATCCGGCAGATTTTTTCCCTGGCGGGCGAAGGCATCCTGCTCACGGACCCCGGGGGCCACCTGATCAAGTTGAACAAGGCCATGAGCCATATCCTGGGTCGTCACTCCGAAGACTGCCTGGGTCGCCCCCTGCTGGATTTCGTGCAGCACCCCGCCCTCAAGGATCACCTGACCCGCCCGCGTCGCAACGGTCATGACGAAACCCTCCAGCTCGAACTCCCGGTCATCCAGCCCACCGGCACGGCCGTGGATGCCCTGTTCAACGGCCGCCGCCTGTATGACGAACAGGGCCGTTTCACCGGCACCTTTGCCATGGTGTCGGACATCACTCAGCACAAGGCGCAGCAGGAAATGCGCCAGCAGCGCACGGAAGAACTGGAGGCCCTGCACCGCCAGGCAGCGGAAACGAGGCGCCATGACCAGGCCCTGTCTGCCCTCAGCCGCTCCCTCATGGCAGAGAAATCCGTTCAGCAGCTGGCCCAGGAGGGACTGGAACTGATTCTGGATTTTCTGGGGTTGACGACGGGTTCCGTTTTTCTGGTGAGTGCCCCCAACCACGCGGAATCCCTGCGTCGCGTGGCCACCCAGGGCAGCCCCCGGAACCGTTCCCGACACAACCTGCTGGACGATCCCGACCTGCCGGTCCTGCCAGGCCACGACCCCCTCGTGAGCCTCAAGATGGATGAAGTGCCTGATGAACAGTTGCTGAACCTGCCCCTGGTCCATGGCAACGACCTGGTGGGCATGCTGGAACTGGTATGCGAAACCACCCTCACCAAACCTTCCGTCATCTGGCTGGAGCACGCGAGGGATGCACTGGCCACGGCCCTCAAGCTGGCCCAGGACCACGAAAAACTGCGGACCACCCTGCAGGAACTCACGGCTGCCAAGACCCAGGCCGAGGAGGCCACCCAGGCCAAGAGCAGTTTCCTGGCCAACATGAGCCACGAAATCCGCACGCCCATGAACGCCATCATCGGCATGAGCCAGTTGGCCCTCAACACCGAACTCACGCCACGACAACGCAACTTCATCGAGAAGGTGCACCGCTCTGCCCTGTTCCTGCTGGGCATCATCAACGGCATCCTGGATTTCTCCAGGATCGAGGCCGGCAAGCTCACCATGGAACACATCGAGTTTGACCTGGACGGCATCCTGGACAGTCTGGCCAGCCACATCAGCGCCAAGGCCCAGGAAAAGGGCCTGGAGCTGCTGTTTGACCTGGATCCGGCGTTGCCCACCCACCTGATGGGCGACCCGCTGCGTCTCACCCAGGTGCTGATCAATCTGGGAAACAACGCGGTCAAGTTCACCGAGCGGGGGGAAGTGGTCATCACCTTGCGCAAGCTTTCCGAAACCCCGGGCACCCTGGACCTGGAGTTCCAGGTTCGCGACACCGGCATTGGCATGACCCGCGAACAGCAGGACAGGTTGTTCCAGTCATTCTCACAGGCCGACAGTTCCACCACGCGGAAGTACGGCGGCAGCGGACTCGGACTGGCCATCTGCAAGTCGCTGGTCGCCCTCATGAACGGCCACATCAGCGTGGAAAGCGAGCCTGGGCACGGGACCCTGTTCCGCTTCACGGCGCGTTTCGGCCGGCCTCCTGGTCCCGCCCCCCGCAAAGCCCTCACTGCAGACCAGTTGAAGGGCCTCACCGCCCTGGTGGTGGATGACAACCACTCCGCCCGCGCCATCATCCAGTCCATGCTGTCCCACCTGGGCATGAAGGCCGTCACGGCCGGTGGCGGGGCCGCCGCGTTGGCCGAGGCGCAGCATGCCAATGATGCAGGGCGCCCGTTCGACGTGGTGTTCATGGACTGGAAGATGCCCGGCATGAACGGGGTGGAATGCACGTCCCTGCTGCATCGCACATTTGGGCGCGACACCCCGCCGGTGATTTTTGTGACGGCGCTCGATGAGGATGTGTATGAAGTCCTGGGCGGAAACCGCTCCTGGGTGAGCGATGTGCTGACCAAGCCCGTGACCCCTTCCAGGCTTTTTGAATCCGTGAACCGCGTGTTTGGTTACTGCCGGCCGGGGCAACTCTCCGGAAGACAGGCGGCCCGCCAGCAGGCGCATGAGGAAGCGCGCCTGCATATTCTGGGCAGCCGGGTGCTGCTGGTGGAAGACAACGAGCTCAATGTGGAGCTTGCCACGGAACTGCTGGCCGATGCCGGGGTGTCCTTCCGGCTGGCCTCCAACGGGCTGGAAGCCCTGGCCATCCTGGAACAGGATGACCAGTTCGACGGCATCCTCATGGACTGCCAGATGCCCGTCATGGACGGCTACACCGCAGCTCGCAAGATCCGGGAAAATCCGGCCTGGAACCCCATTCCCATCATTGCCATGACGGCTGACAACATGTTGGGCGACCGGGAACGTGCACTGGAGTCCGGCATGAATGACCATGTGCCCAAGCCGCTGGATGTGGACCAGATGTTCGTCACCCTGTCGCGCTGGCTCAAGCCCCATGTCAGCCACCCCCTGTCTTCGGTTGCGGCCTCTGCCCCCCACACCTCCGTCGGACTGCCTGCACTGCCCGGCTTTGACACCGCGAAGGCCCTCCAGGCCATGGGCCAGAAAGTACCGCTTTACCGCTCGCTCCTGCTCAAGTTCAAGTCACGTTATGAAGGGTTCCATCAGCAGTTCCATCAGGCCACCCAGGACCCGGACCCCCTGGCCGCCGCCCGGTGCGCCCATTCCCTGAAAGGAGTTTCCGCCAACGTGGGCGCATGGAAAGTGCAGATGGCGGCCGAAACCCTGGAAAGCAGCTGTCGTCTTCGTCTCCCGGCGGCCCAGATCGACGCCGCCTTGCAGGACACGCTGGTCGCCCTGCAGGAGGCCATGGACACCCTGAAAATCCTGGTGCCGGACGCGGCTGAGACAAAATCCGCCGCGACCACTTCCCGTCTGAGCCCCCGCCACCTGAAAACCGAAGGACTTCGTCTGCTGGAACGGCTGGATCAGGGCGATGCCAGTGCCATGGCGCTTCTTGACCACATCGAGGCCAGCCTGGGGGAGCAGGCCCAGAGCCCGGCGTTCCGCAAACTGAAACACCACATTGAACAGTACGATTTTGAAGAAGCCTCAAAACTGCTTAACAAAATGATCCGGGAGGATTTTCATGAACATGCCGGATGATTTGCGGGGCGTGACCCGAAAACCGGTGATCCTGGTGGTGGATGACACCCCGGACAACCTGACCCTCGTCAACGAACTGCTCCAGGACCAGTACAAGGTCAAACTGGCCAACAACGGGGAACGTGCCATCCGGCTGTCCCTGTCCGACCCCACCCCGGACATCATCCTGCTGGACGTCATGATGCCCGGTCTGGATGGCTATGAGGTCTGCCGCCGGTTGAAGGCCCATGACCGCACGGTGCATGTGCCCGTGATCTTCCTCACGGCCATGAACAAGGGAGAGGATGAGGCCTTGGGCATGGCCCTCGGGGCCGTGGACTACATCACCAAGCCCATCAATGAAAGCGTGCTCAAGGCCCGCATCAAGAACCACCTGGACCTCAAGCTCATGCGGGATTTTTTGCTGGACCAGAATCATTTCCTGCTCAGCGAGGTCACCCGCCGCACCCAGCAGATCACGGCCCTGCAGGAAGTGACCGTATTCGTCCTGGCTTCCCTGGCGGAAACCCGCGACAACGAAACAGGCAACCACATCCGGCGCACCCAGCACTACGTGCGCCTGCTGGCGGAAAGCCTGCGACATCATCCGCGCTTTGCGTATTTCCTGAACGTGGGCGACACCATAGAGCAGCTCTTCAGGTCCGCGCCCTTGCACGACATTGGCAAGGTGGGCATTCCTGACCACATCCTCATGAAGCCAGGGGCCCTGAGCAGCGAAGAGTTTGAAATCATGAAAACCCACACCACCCTGGGGCGTGATTCCATCATGAAGGCCGAGAGTGAACTGGGCATCGAACTGCCTTTCCTCAAATACGCCAAGGAAATTGCCTACAGCCACCAGGAAAAATGGGATGGTTCGGGTTATCCCGAAGGGCTGTCAGGGGATGCCATTCCCATTTCCGCCAGGCTCATGGCCCTGGCCGACGTGTACGATGCCCTGGTGAACGAGCGGGTGTACAAGCCCCGTTTCCCCCATAACGAAGCCATCCGGATCATCGTGGAGGGCAGGGGGCGCCATTTCGACCCGGACATTGCCGATGCCTTCCAGCAGCTGGAGAAGGAATTCCACAACATTGCCCTGCTCTATTCGGACTGAATGCCCATCTTCACCGGTTCGTCATACTGATTGGGCTTCTTTCAACAATCCACACAGCGTTTCAAATTCCGCCTGGCGCGTGGTGGTCTGACGGGATACCAGGGCCACCGTGCGCCGTGGAACAGGTGTGCCCACCGGACGTGTGTCCAGCCCCGACCCCGTGATCAGCCCCGCGTGCAGGGCCATGGAAGGGATCAGGCCCAGCCCTGCACCGGAACGCACCATCTGGACCAGGGTCAACAGGCTGGTGGCCTCCATGCCCCCCTCCAGCGATGCAGGAGGCGTCCTGCATGCCGCCAGCACATGGTCCCTCAGGCAATGCCCCTCTTCCAGAAGCAGCAGGCGGTCTGTGACATGGCGGGTCATGCGCACCGACTCACCCAGCGCCTTCAGGTCCTTCCTGCGGCCCACCAGCCGGAGGTCATCCTCAAACAGCGCTTCCACCCTGAACCCCTTCGTGTCATAGGGCAGGGCCATGAGCACGAAGTCCAGGCGACCGTCTTCCAGACGTTGCAGCAGGTGCTGCGTCAGGTCTTCGCGCACCATCAGGCGCAATCCGGGATAACGGCTGTCCAGGCCCTTCATGAGGGTATTCAGCAGGAATGGTGCGATGGTGGGAATGACGCCCAGGCGAATACGGCCCTGCATGGGGGCCGAAGCCCTGGCCGCATCCACCAGGTCCTGGAATTGTGCCAGCAGGGGACGGGCACGGGACACCACATCCCGTCCGGCATCTGTCATCAGCACGTTTTGCCGGTCACGTTCCACCAGGGACGTGCCCAGCAGGGATTCCAGTTCACGTATGCCCGCGCTCAGCGTGGGCTGCGTCACGAAACAGGCTTCTGCAGCGCGCGTGAAATTCAGGTGTTCCGACAGCACCACCAGGTACTGCAGTTGCCTGAGAGAAGGAAGCACCATGAAAAACCTTTCTTGTTTCACGCCAGGTCGAAACGATCCAGATTCATCACCTTGTCCCAGGCGGCAATGAAGTCGTCCACAAACTGCCGTTCCGCATCCGCGCTGCCATACACTTCCGCCACGGCACGCAACTGGGCGTTGGAGCCAAACACCAGGTCAACGCGGGACGCCGTCCACCTGACCTTGCCCGTGGCGCGCTCACGCCCCTCGAACCTGTCTGCCGACTTCGACACTGGCTGGTACTCCACCTCCATGTCCAGCAGGTTCACGAAGAAATCGTTGGTCAGCATTTCCGGCCGCCGGGTCAGGACGCCTGCCGCCGACTGTTCATGGTGGGCCTTGAGCACGCGCAACCCGCCCACCAGCACGGTCATTTCAGGCACCGTCAAGGTCAGCAGCTGCGCCCGGTCCACCAGCAATTCCTCGGCCGGCACCGCCAGGCCGGGCTTGAGGTAGTTTCGGAAACCGTCTGCCAGTGGTTCCAGGACGGCGAAGGATTCCACGTCCGTCTGCGCCTGCGAGGCATCCATCCGCCCTGGCGTGAAAGGCACGGTCACAGGGTGCCCCGCATTTCTGGCCGCCTGCTCGACACCCGCGCATCCGGCCAGCACGATCAGGTCGGCAAGGGAAATTTGCTTATCCTTGTGTTCGCTGTTGAATGCAGCCTGTAGGCCTTCCAGGACGCGCAGTACCCGGGCCAGCTGTTCCGGCTGGTTCACGGCCCAGTCCTTCTGCGGCGCCAGCCGGATTCGTGCGCCATTTGCCCCTCCGCGCTTGTCCGATCCGCGGAACGTGGAGGCCGAGGCCCAGGCAGTGGACACCAGTTGTCCAATGGACAGTCCGGAGGCCAGTATCCGGGCTTTCAGGGTCTCCACGTCACGTTCATCCACCAGCGGGTGATCCACGGCCGGGATGGGGTCCTGCCAGACGAAATCCGTGGCTGGCACTTCCGGCCCCAGATAACGCGCGCGCGGCCCCATGTCACGGTGGGTCAGCTTGAACCAGGCCCGTGCAAAGGCGTCCGCAAAGGCTTCCGGGTGCTCAAGAAAATGCCGCGAAATTTTTTCATAGGCGGGGTCAAACCGCAGGGCCAGGTCGGTGGTCAGCATGGCCGGAGCATGGCGCCGGGAAGGGTCGTGGGCATCGGGTATGGTTCCCGCGCCTGCGCCATTCTTTGGCACCCATTGGTGGGCTCCGGCGGGGCTTTTGGTCAGTTCCCACTCGTATCCGAACAGGTTGGAAAAGAACTGGTGGCTCCAGCGGGTGGGAGTGCCCGTCCAGGTGACCTCCAGGCCACTGGTGATGGTGTCGGCCCCTTTTCCCGAACCGTGACTGCTTTTCCAGCCCAGGCCCTGCTCTTCAATGCCTGCCGCTTCGGGCTCGGGGCCCACGTGCCGTGCATCGCCCGCGCCGTGCGTCTTGCCGAAGGTATGACCGCCGGCGATGAGCGCCACGGTCTCCTCGTCATTCATGGCCATGCGGGCAAAGGTCTCGCGAATGTCGCGCGCCGCAGCCACCGGGTCCGGATGACCGCCCTGGCCTTCGGGGTTGACGTAGATCAGACCCATCTGCACCGCAGCCAGCGGGTTTTCCAGATCACGTTCGCCTGTGTGCCGCTGATCGGCCAGCCACTTGTTTTCCGCGCCCCAGTAAATGTCCTGCTCCGGCTCCCAGATGTCCTCTCGCCCACCTCCAAAACCCAGGGGCTTGAACCCCATGGACTCCAGGGCCACGTTGCCGGTGAGGATCATCAGGTCAGCCCAGGAAATCTTTTTTCCGTATTTCTGCTTGACCGGCCAGAGAAGCCTGCGCGCCTTGTCGAGGTTGGCATTGTCGGGCCAGCTGTTGAGCGGGGCAAAACGCTGGTTGCCATGGCCTGCGCCGCCGCGCCCATCACTGATGCGGTAAGTGCCGGCACTGTGCCAGGCCATGCGGATGAACAGGGGTCCGTAATGCCCGAAATCCGCCGGCCACCAGTCCTGCGAGCGGGTCATGAGGGCGTGGAGATCCTTCTTGACCGCTTGCAGGTCCAGGCTCTTGAAGGCCGTGGCGTAATCGAAATCCTCCCCCATGGGGTCGGACTGCGGGGCATGCTGACGCAGGATGTTGAGCTTGAGCTGGCTGGGCCACCAGTCACGGTTGGTCGTGCCGCCACCGGCCGTGTGATGGAAAGGGCATTGGGCTTCGCTGGACATTGTGAACCTCCGTTTGATGAGACGCCCGCATGACCGCGAGCCGTGGGAGCAATTTAGTCCAAGTCTACCCCAAGAGCCAATTGATTATGTAAATCGGTGTGATAGTTTTTGTCTATGAGGCAACCCGCCCGTGGGGGGCAGGACAGCCCGCAGGCGCAACCGCTGCGGGCCAGAAGGAAAAAACTTATTGATGACCTGCGGGGAACGGCTTGCCCAGATCATCCGGGCCCAGGCTGGCACTCTGGAACATGACCCATTCGCCGCCCAGATTCTTGGTCCAGACACCCACGGTGAACGTCCCGTCCATCAGGTATTCGCAATGGTAAGTGACGGTCAGGTCCTTCTTGCCCCCTTCCACCATGGGCACATCCTTCAGGGTGGCCTGCACGCTGAGCACGGTGCTGTCCTGGGTACGGCGCACGATGCCATCGATGTGGTTGGCCTCGGTGACCGGGGACTGGTTGATCATGGACTGGACGCACGCCTCTTCCTGGGACTTCAGGTCCGGGCCAGCCTTGGCAACCACCTTCCGGGGGGCGTCGGGATTGATCTTGATTTCAGACGGGAAATAGTTTTCGTCGGCCAGGGCCTGAACAGAAAACAGGGACAGCAACATGGCACTTCCCAGGACCAGTTGTCGGGTCATGGTGTCTCCTCCGGGGTATTTGATTATGGGCACTGCAGCCTTTATGGTAACTCAGCCGGGCCGCGTGCGGGTAGCCCCCCCTGGCAGCCCCCCATCTCCCGCATCAGGCAGTCACCGCATCCAGGAACGGGTAGTCCGTATAGCCTTCCACCGGATTCTCCAGCCCATAACCGTAAAACAGGTTCGGCCGCTGGGGATTGAGCGGTGCGTGGCTGCGCAGCCTTTCCGGCAGATCCGGGTTGGCGATGAAGTCCTTGCCAAAGGCAACGGAATCCGCATGTCCGGAAGCCAGTTCCTGGCGTGCGGTTTCAGAAGTGAAGCCTTCATTGGCGATCAGGACACCGCCAAAACGCTTTTTGAGCTCTGGACTGATGCGGTCCTCACCCAGGGATTCACGTGTGAGGATGAACGCCACCTTGCGCCGCCCCAGTGCCTCGACCACATGACTAAAAGTGGCGAGCCTGTTGGAGTCGCCCATGGTATGCGCATCACCACGGGGCGCCAGATGAACGCCCACGCGGTTGGCGCCCCAGACCCCAATGGCAGCATCCGTCACTTCCAGCAACAGGCGGGCGCGGTTTTCCACACGGCCACCGTACTCGTCATCCCGCAAATTGGTGCTGTCCTGGAGAAACTGGTCCAGCAGGTAACCATTGGCCCCATGGATTTCCACCCCGTCGAACCCGGCACGCATGGCGTTCTCCGCCCCGCGGCGATAGGCGGCCACAATGCCCGGGATTTCTGCCAGGGTCAGCGCCCGGGGCACCACGTAGTCCCGCATGGGACGAAGCAGGCTCACATGCCCCTGGGGTGCCAGGGCGGAAGGCGCCACGGGAAGCTGCCCTCCAAGGAAGTCCGGATGGGACACCCGGCCCACGTGCCAGAGTTGCAGCAGAATGCGCCCTCCCGCCTCATGCACGGCCTTCGTGACCTGCTTCCACCCTTCCACCTGCTCATCCGACCAGATGCCGGGCGTATCGGGATAGCCCACGCCCATGGGATCGACCGAGGTGGCTTCGCTCAGGATCAGCCCTGCTCCTGAGCGCTGGGTGTAGTACTCCGCCATCAACGCGGTGGGCACGCGACCCGCCCCCGCCCGGCAACGGGTCAGGGGGGCCATCACGACACGGTTGGGCAGGGACCAGGCCCCCACCTGCAAAGGTTCAAACAGCGGATTCTGATTCATGGAAATCTCCCTGCAAGGTCAGTCATCAACCGGAAGATTGTACCGCAGTGCAGCATCAGGCATATTTGCTTCCAGTCCCGAATCCGGTCAGGATTCGGTTTTTTTAAAAGGATACTGGAACCCCATGCCCTCCCCCTTCGGACGTCGCCGCTTCTTCGCCACCGGCAGCACCCTGCTGGCCTCTTCCCTGCTTGCCCGTACGGCGCTGGCCCAGGAAGATCCACCGGCTGCCTATCACTTCCCCGACGGGTTCCTCTGGGGTGCCGCCACGGCGGGCCACCAGGTGGAGGGCAACAACATCAACAGCGACTCCTGGCTGCTGGAAAACATCCACCCCACGCTGTTTGCAGAACCTTCCGGCGACGCCTGTGACCACTACCACCTGTTTCCGCAGGACATTGCCCTGCTGGCCGACCTGGGATTCAACACCTTCCGCTTTTCCGTGGAATGGTCCCGTGTGGAACCCGAGGACGGCATGATTTCCCATGCGGAACTGGACCATTACCGGGCCGTGCTGGACGCCTGCCACCAGCATGGCATCCGCCCCATGGTCACGTTCAACCACTTCACCGTTCCGCGCTGGTTTGCCGGACGCGGAGGCTGGGAACATCCGGACGCCGCGCTGGTTTTTGGCCGGTACTGCGATACCGTGGCCCGCGCTCTGGGCGATCGCATGGCCTTTGCCACCACCCTCAACGAACCCAACCTCACCAAACTGCTCTTTGGCATACCCGGGCTGCGCCAGTCCAAGCTGGGCACGCAGATGGACCACGAGATGATCCGCAAGGCAGGCCAGATGGTTGGGACCGGCCGCTTTTCCTCCTGGATATTAGGCGATCTGGAGCATATACACGATGGACTGCTCAAGGCCCACCAGGCGGGTTACCAGGCCATCAAGTCGGTGTGGCCCAATCTGCCCGTGGGGGTCTCCATTGCCATGGAGGACGATCAGGCCATTGACGACCGCGCCATCCCCATGCTCAACAGGAAGCGCCACCTGGCCTATGACCCCTGGTTCGAAGCAGTGTCTTCTCACGGCGATTTTCTGGGGGTCCAGGCTTATTCGCGCTGCCGTATCGGCCCTGACGGTATGCTGCCTCCCAAAAAAGGCGCCCCGCTCACCGACATGGGTTACGAGTTCTATCCCGAAGTCCTGGAGGGGGTGCTGCGCTACACCCACGAACACGTGAAGGTGCCGCTTTACGTCACGGAAAACGGCGTGGCCACCACGGATGACACGCGCCGCGTGGAGTACATCCGACGTGCCGTGGCCGGTGTGTCACGCAGTCTTCAGAAGGGCATCGACGTCCGTGGGTATGTGCACTGGTCACTTCTGGACAACTTCGAGTGGCTGGAGGGTTACCGTCCCCACTTCGGCCTCGTGGCGGTGAACCGGACCACCTTCGAGCGGCACCTCAAGCCCAGCGCCACCTATCTGGGACAGATCGCCCGTTCCAACAGGGTGTGAGCCCCGCGGCCATGAATGCGCCCCGCCACAGGAACACCCTCCTGCTGACCCTGATGATCCTGATGTTCTTCTGCTGGGGATTCGCCACCGTCCTTCTGGACACGCTGGTCCCCAAGCTGAAGACTGCCTTCTCGCTCACTTATGCAGAGGTGCTTCTGACCCAGTTCAGCTTTTTCCTGAGCTACCTGGTGTTCTCCATTCCTGCCAGCCACCTGCTGTCCCGTCTGGGTTACATGAACAGCCTGGTGGCGGGGCTGGGGGTCATGGTGCTGGGCTGCCTGCTGTTTTTGCCTGCCGTGGCCCTTGGGCAGTTTCCCGGCTTTCTGGTGGCCCTGTTCGTCATGGCTGCGGGCATCACCCTGCTGCAGGTGGCCGCCAACCCCCTCATCACCCGGCTGGGCGATCCACAGCGGGCGCATAGCCGGCTCAGTCTCGCCCAGGCGTTCAACTCTCTGGGGACCACCGTCGGCCCCCTGGTGGGCACGGCCCTGATCCTGCGTTCAAACGAACTGTCCGCCGTGGCTACCCCCTTCTCCCTTCTGGCAGTGGGGCTGGCCGGCCTGGCCATGGGCATGTGGTCGTTGAGACGGCTGCCCGCCGTACCCCGAACCGAACAGGTTG
>VFSW01013588.1_pt1 | contig 11313 bp, 11 predicted proteins | sample 5358111 | NCBI WGS metagenome assembly VFSW01 (sample SAMN11554181, study PRJNA540505) | mine drainage metagenome | isolation source: sediment from site ElyBrook_90M | place: USA: Ely Copper Mine, Vershire, VT | collected 2017 | reverse complement strand
TCGAGTTGGCCAGGAGGTCGCCGATGCCGCTGATTCCCTTTGCCGATATCGATCGCCTGAACGACGAAGCCAAAACCGCTTTCGATCGCCTGCCCGTCAAGCTCAACATCATGCGGATGCTCGCCAATGCCGAGACCTGCTTCGCACCTTTTCTGCGCTTCGGCGGCTCGCTCCTCGTCAAGGCCCAGCTCGATTCCGCGCTCCGCGAAATCGTCATCCTGCAGGTCGTCCATATCGAAGGCGGCGAATACGAATGGGTCCAGCATGTACCGATCGCCCTTGGATGCGGCGTCACGCAGGCGCAGGTAGACGCGATCGCCGCGGGCAAGTACGACGCCGGATGTTTCAGCGTGGGCGAGCGGGCCGTGATGAATCTCGCCGCGGAAGTCGTCGAGAAAGTCAGGGCGAGCGAGGAGACATTGCGCAAGGCCAGCGAGTTCCTGTCGCCCCGCGAGATTGTCGAGCTGATTCTGACGATCGGCAACTACATGATGGTCGCGCGGCTCACTGAGACGACGCGGGTCGAAATCGACGGTCCCGCAGGCACCAAGATCCTCGACGCAATGCGCCGCCAACCCTGACCCAAGCGCGACGGGTCAGGCGCGCTTGCGCCGCTTCGCCAGGTAATCGACCAGCATGTACTCGCCCAGATGGTCGGGGCGGGTATAGAGCGCGCGCCCGCGATTTATCATCGTCATCTTCTCGACGAACGCGCGCAGGCTCGGCGAGTCGTCGAGCATGAAGGTGTTGATCGTGATTCCCTTGCGCGTCACCCGCTCGACTTCCTTAAGCGTCTCCTGCGCCGCCCGCATGCTGATTCCGCCGAACGACAACGGCCATTCGCAATAGAGCCGCTTGTTCAGAAAGTACGCCGTCGGCTGCCCGTCCGTAATCACGATAATGTGCTGATTGCGCGACGGATGGCGCCCGAGCAAATCCGACGCGAGGCGCAGCCCGTCCTGCAAGTTCGTGAACGGGTCGCCCATGTTCCACGACGCCTCGGGCAGGTCCTTGAGTTTCAGTTCCACCGCGCGCGTGAAGAATCCCACGATCGAAAAAAAATCGCGCGGAAACTTCGCCCGGATCAGCGTCTCCATCGCCATCGCGACTTTCTTCGCCGCCGCGAACCGTCCCTCCCAGCTCATCGACCACGACATGTCGAGGCACAGCACCGTCGACGACGAACTGTTGAAGTCGCTCTCGTAGACCTGGAAATCCGACGGCTCGAGCCGTAGTGGCACGCCCGGACCTCTCGCCAGCGCCTGCTTGAGCGTCGCAACCAGGTTCAGATTGAGCGGATCGCCGAAGCGGTAAGTCCTGGTCTCGTCGGGGCGGATATCCGCTACGCCGCGATGGTCGGTCTGATGCCCTCCGGAGCGGTCGCGCAGCAGCCCCTGGTAGATGTCGCGCAGCGCGAGCTGTCCAATCTTGCGCACGCCCTTGGGCGAGAGCTGCATGTGATCGCCGCGCTGTGCGAGGTAGCCGCTCTGCTCCAGCAGGATCATCACCTGCTTGAGATTCTGAAAATCCTGCAGCGCCTGCTGCCCCAGCATCTCGCGCAAATCGTCGAGCGAGAGCGTATCCAGGTTGCCCGACATCAAATCCTGCTCGAGCTTCTTCATCCGCTCCATCTCGCGCATCAGGTCGAGCGCCTCCTGGTAATCGAGGCTCTTCGGCCCGTGGAACAGATGCTGCGTGCGCTCGCGGAAGTTCTCGAGGTCGCGGATATTTTCGTATTCCTCGAGCAGCTCGTCGAAGTCCGCCTTCGCCTGCGCGTCCTCGAACTCGTATCCTTCAAGCTTGCGGATCGCCTCCGAGAGCCGCTGCGGCATCCGCGCGAGCTCGCGCTCCTTCTCGGCGGCCCCGGGCTTCTGGCCCTTGAGCGAATCGAGCGCTGCCCGTTCGCGATCGACGATGTCGCGCAGGCGCCGCTCCATTTCGCTAAGCGCGCTGTTCAAATTGAACTCGCGGTAGCGCTCGCGCATCTCCTGGCGCAACTGCTCGAGGAACTCCTCGAGCCCGGCCACCTTCACACCGTCGAAATCCATTCCCTGGCGCATCATCCAGTCGAGCGCCTGGCGGATATCGTCGGTATAGGAAAGCTGCTCGGCCAGCTTCTCGAACACCTTGTCGGCGTCGAGCTGGAGCTTCTGCGATCCGTCCCAGTCCGTGTAGCGGATTGTTACCATCGGACGCGGCCCCTCAGGCGTGATACGAAAATCGCCCGCCCTGCCGATCCTTGTTCAACTTCTGATGCAGGTGCAGGCCCTCGAATACCAGCTCGCTCGCCGAGGCCATCAGCCCCGGCGTCTCGAACGATCCCAGCCGATTCACCGCCTCGCGCAGGCCCGGCACCTCGCGCAGCGCGTCCATGTACTCGGCCGACGAGGTCGCGTCGGAAACCTCGACGCCCCAGCCCTGCTCGAAGTACGCGATCACGGGCTTCAACTCATCGATCTTCAGATACCGGTCGAACACCTTCAGCACCGCGCGGTTTATCAGCCGCTCGATCAGGTCCTCGTCCTTCTTGTCCTCGCCCACGTACTCGAGTTCGATCTTTCCCGCCGTCGACGCGTAGAGCGAATGCAAATCCGACAGCCGCGGCACTATCTCGCTCTCGCCGGTGCGCACCGCGCGCTTCTCCGCGTTCGAGATCGCCGACTCGAAATTGTTGATTGTGACCCGCACCGAAACGCCTGAACTCTGGTTGATCTCGTTTGACGCGCGCGCCTCGAAGGTCACCTGCGCCACCACCTCGCGGATGAATTGCGGGACGCGCAGCGCCGCCTCGCCCCGCGCCGGGTACGAGCACTCCTGCTCCATGATCGCGATCTCGTCCTCGATCGTCTTGGGATAGTGCGTGCGAATCTGCACGTCGAAGCGATCCTTGAGCGGCGTCACGATCCGCCCGCGCGAGGTATAGTCCTCCGGGTTCGCGCTCGCCACGAATACCAGGTCGAGCGGCAGCCGAATCTTGTAGCCCTTGATCTGAACGTCGCGCTCCTCCATCAGGTTGAACAGACCCACCTGCACCTTCTCGGTCAGGTCGGGCAGCTCATTGATCGCGAAGATGCCCCGGTTGGTCCGCGGTATCAGCCCGTAATGGATCGTGTCGGCGTCGGCGAGGTAGCGCCCCTCGGCAACCTTTATCGGATCGATCTCGCCGATCAGATCGGCCACCGAGACGTCGGGCGTCGCAAGCTTCTCCGCATACCGCCCCTCGCGCCCCAGCCACGCGATTTCGAGCGCGTCGCCCTCGGCCGCGAGCCTGCGGATGCATGCCGCGCATATCGGCGCGTACGGATTGTCGTTGATCTCGCAGCCCTTGATCACCGGAACCCACTCGTCGAGCAGGTCCGCCAGCAGCCGGATCAGGCGCGACTTCGCCTGCCCGCGCTCGCCCAGAAAGATCATGTGATGGCCGGCGAGCACGCCGTTTTCGATCTCCGGCAGCACGCTCAGATCGTAGCCGATTATCCCCGGCAGAATCCGTTCGCCATTGCGCAGCCGCTCGAGCAGGTTCTTGCGCATCTCGAGCCGGATCGGAAACACCTCGACGCCCGCACTTCTGAGTTCCCCAAGAGTCTTCAGCTTCAGCAGATTTTGATCCATTTGATTCCGGCCCCTGCGGCTCTAACAGGTTATGGCAGCGGCGATGTCGTTGAAAAGCGGTTTCAGCAAATCGTAACTTTCTTCGAGCGATTCCGACAGCACCCGCGTCCCCGCCACCGCCGCCATGAAATTCGTGGCGCCCGCCCATCGCGGCACCAGATGCCAGTGCATGTGATCGGCGATGCCGGCTCCCGCGACCCGCCCAAGGTTCGCGCCGAGGTTGATTCCCTCGGGCCGCATCGCCTCGCGAATCCGCACCACCGCCGCCGCCACCAGCTCTCCAATCACCGCCCGCTCGCTCCGCTCCAGCAGCTCCGGCGACGCGATATGGCGGCGCGGCGCGATCATCAGATGGCCATTGTTGTAGGGATAACGATTCAGCATCACGACCGCGTCCGGCCCCGCGTGCAGCACCAGCCGCCGTCGCATCGCCGCCTCGCCAATTCGCCCGAAACAGAAGATACATCCGCGGGCGCGCGGTCCGCTCGCCCCTTTGACGTATGCCGCACGCCACGGCGCCCAGAGCCGCGCGAGATCGTGCCCCGGTTCAGCCCGATCGCGATTTCGACTCTTTGACCGCGTCATTGATTTCGAGCCGCAGATCCTTGCCGGCTCGGAAGAACGGCACCCGCTTCGCCTCGACCTTGACTACCCCGCCAGTGCGCGGATTACGCCCGTGACGCTCGCGCCGATGCTTCACGCCGAAGCTCCCAAAGCCGCGGATCTCGATCCGCCCGCCCCGCGCGAGCGCCCGCGCCATCTCCTCGAACATCGCATTGACGATGGTCTCGGAGTCGCGCATCGAAAACTTGTCGTGGCGCGCCAGCAACTCTTCGATTATTCCGCGCTTCGTCATCCTGCTGCCGCTTTTTCCACGCCGCGCATCGATTAGCGCTCCGGCTCGTCCGCCGCCGCTCCGGCGATCGTAACGCGTGCGCCCTACCGATCGCGCCCGCGCACGCGCGAAGCGCTGCGCCCCGCGTCATCGCGATCGAGCTTCAGCTCTTCATTGAGTATATCTTCCATCGAAAAGCGCGCCGCCTCATGCTCGCGCTTCAGGTAGGCCTGCATCTCTTCGCGCTCCTCGTGCTGCTTGAGCGCCTTCACCGAAAGCCCAATCCGCCGCTCCCGGCTGTCCACCTGCACCACCAGCGCATCGACTTCGTCGTCCGCCTTGTACAGCGAAGACGGCTTGTCCACCCGCTCGTTGCTCAACTGCGAAATATGGATCAGCCCCTCGATTCCCTCTTCGATCTCGACGAACACGCCGAAGTCAGCGACCGAACTCACCTTGCCCTTGATCCGCGTGTTGAGCGGATAGCGCTGCGCCACCGTCGTCCATGGATCCGGCGTTAGCTGCTTCACGCCCAGGCTCACGCGTTCGTTCTCGACCTCGATTCCGAGCACGATCGCCGCAACCTCGTCGCCCTTCTTGTAGACCTCCGACGGATGGCGGATCTTCTTGGTCCACGACAGATCGGAAATATGCACCAGCCCGTCGATTCCCGCCTCGATCTCGACGAACACACCGAAGTCGGTGATCGATTTCACCTTGCCCGTCACGTGCGTGCCCACCGGATGCTTCTGTGACAGCTCCTGCCACGGATTCGGCTCGGTCTGCTTCAAGCCCAGCGAAATCCGCCGATTCCCCTCGTCCACGCCCAGCACCTGCACCTCGACCATGTCGCCCGGGTTGACGACCTTCGACGGATGCCCCGCGCGCTTGCTCCCGCTCCTCTCGGAGACGTGGATCAAGCCCTCGACGCCCTTATCCAGCTCGACGAACGCGCCGTAGTCGGTCACGCTCACCACTTTGCCCCGGAACCGCGCTCCCGGCGGATAGCTGGTGGCCGCCTGCGTCCACGGATCGGTCATGATCTGCTTCATCCCCAGCGAGACGCGCTCGCGTGTGGGATCATACTTCAGCACGACCACCTTGACCTTGTCGCCAACCTTCACCGCTTCCGACGGATGCTGCAAGCGGCCCCACGACATGTCGGTCACGTGCAGCAGGCCGTCAAGCCCGCCCAAGTCGACGAAGGCGCCGTAGTCGGTGATATTCTTCACCACGCCTTCGAGGATAACGCCCTCTTCGAGCACCTTGAGCGTCTGCTCCTTGAGCTCGGACCGCTCGCGCTCCATCACCGCCCGCCGCGACACCACCACGTTGCCGCGCGCGCGATTGAACTTCAGAATCTGAAAGCGCCCGCGCTGCCCGACGTAACGATCCAGGTTGCGCGCCGGACGCACGTCGACATGCGAGCCCGGCAGAAATGCCGGCACTCCGATATCGACCTGCAGGCCGCCCTTCACCTTGCCCAGGATTACGCCCTCGACCGGCGTCTCGCTCTGAAAGGCGCTCTCGAGTTCGCGCCATACTTTGAAGCGCTCGGCCTTCGCGCGCGACAGCGTCACCGTGCCGCTGTCGGTCTCGTTGCCCTCGAAGTAGACGTCGATCTCGTCGCCTTCCTTGACCACGATATTGCCTTCGTGATCCAGGAACTCGGCGAGCGGCGCCTCTCCTTCGCACTTGTAATTGATATCGATTATGACGTGATCGCGCGCGATGAGGAGTACCGTACCGGTCAACACATCACCCGGACGGGGAGCCTTCAGGCTCTGTTCCATCAGCGATTCAAAGTCATTCTCTCCTCCGTGCGCGTTATCAGACAAAGCTTTCTCCATTTAGAGGGACCTTCCCCGGAATTCGAGGTTACTGCAATCCTTACAACCCGGCTTTGCCGGTTTCAAGCCCTGACAACTCAAGCGCGGCTCGCGATACGCGCCTTGAGCATCGCCACAACCTCTTCGATCGTCAATGATCCGGAGTCCACGACGATCGCGTCGGCCGCGGCTTGGAGCGGTGCGAGCGCGCGTTCGCTGTCGCGCCGGTCGCGTTCGATCAACTGCGCCAGCACTTCGGCGCGGCTGATACCGGCGCCGCGCGCGGCCAGTTCGCGGCAGCGCCGCTCGGCCCGCACCGCGGCGCTCGCGTCGAGATAAAACTTGCACTCCGCGTCGGGGAACACCGCCGTCCCGATATCACGCCCTTCCATCACGATTCCGCCCCGCTCGCCCGCCGCGCGCTGCAACTCCCGCATCCGCTCCCGCACCGCGCCGATCGTCGACAGCCGCGAGGCATCTTCGCTCACCACCGGATCGCTGATTTGATCGGTCACGTCGCGGCCGTTGAGCCGGATTCGCCCGCCGTCGAATTCAATCGCGATCGCCTCGAGCAGCTTGCGCAACCGCTCCGCGCGCCCGACATCATCGCCAATCGATCCCGCTGCGAGATCGCCAAGGCCCGCCGCGCGCGCCGCGATCGCAACCGCCCGATACATCGCGCCCGTGTTGAGATACTCGAAGCCCAGCGCCCGCGCGAGTTCGCGCGCCACCGTCGATTTCCCGGCGCCCACCGGCCCGTCGATCGCTATCACCGGCCGCGTCCGCCTCATCCGATCCGCACGCGCCTCGCGCGCCCGCGATTGAAGATCGCCTCGAACCGCTCGCTGTCGCCGCTTTCGATCGCGCGCTCGAACTCCTCGAACGCCGCGCGGAAAAGCGCCATCGCCTCGCCGATCGCCATCCGATTCGTCAGCACGATATCGCGCCACATCTCCGCCAGCGACGCCGCTATCCGCGTCGTGTCGCGCAACCCGCCCGCGCCGTATTCGGCCGCGATTCGGTCGCCCACCCGCTCGCCCTCCAGCGCCGCCGCGAGCGCGCTCGCTACCACCTGCGGCAGATGGCTCGCGCGGGCCATAATCTCGTCATGCTCATGCGGCGTCATCCGTTCGACCCGCGCGCCGGTCGCGCGCCACAGACTCTCGATCCGATAGATCGCGTCGGGCGTGCTCCGCGCCGCAGGCGTCAGAATAGTTCTCCGTCCCTCGAACAGCGCCGCATCCGCCGCACCCGCGCCGGTGGTCTCCTTGCCGGCCACCGGATGGCCCCCGACCAGCGCCATCTCAGGCCCGAGCATCGGCTCGAGTTCCCGCACCACCCACTCTTTCACGCTGCCCACGTCGGTTATCACCGCGCGCTGCGGCAAATTCGGCGCCATCGCGGCAAACGTCGCGGGCATCGATCGCACCGGCACGCACAGCACGACCAAATCCGCGCCGTCCGCCGCCTCGGCCGCATTCTGCGTCGCCCGATCGATTAGTCCGCGCTCAAGCGCCACGTCGAGATTGGCCCGGCTCCGCCCCAAGCCCACGATCGACCCGACCAGCCCCTTATCGCGCACAATCGCCGCCAGCGATCCGCCGATCAGGCCAACCCCGCAGATTGTCATTTGATCGAAAAGCTTCGCCATCGCGCAAGGAGTCCGCCGCCGCCACACATCGAGACTCCGAAACGGCAGCGGCAAAGCCGAATCGCATACTGTATCAGAATCACGAGGCCCGCGCTCTACCCCGCTCGTCACGACTATGCCGCTCGAGCGCGGCGCCGTCTCAGGTCACCCGCTCCAGCGCCGCGATAAAGCGGCGATTCTCCTCTTCCAGTCCGATGCTCACCCGCACATGGCGCGGAAATCCGTAGCCGCTCATCGGCCGGCCGATCACGCCCTCGGCCAACAGCCGCTCGTATTCTGCGCGGCCCTCGCCCACGTCGACCAGGATAAAATTCGCCTGGCTCGGCACGAACTCGAGCCCGAGGCGCCGAAACTCCCGCTCGAAATACGCCATCCCCTCCGCGTTCACCTCGAGCGTGCGCCGCACATGCTCGACGTCATCCATCCCGGCCATCACCGCGACTTGCCCGAGCGAAGTGACGTTGAACGGCTGGCGCACGTTGTTCAGCAGCCGGATTATATCTTCGCGCGCGACCGCATAGCCGACCCGCAACCCGGCCAGCCCGAAAATTTTCGAGAACGTCCTGAGCGTCACCAGCAGCCGGCTCCCGTCGTGATAGCGCATCGAATCCGGATACTCCGGATCGCGGACGAACTCGAAGTACGCCTCGTCGGCCACGATCACCACGCGCTCGGGCACCCGCGCGATAAACCGCTCCCACGCATCGCGCCGATAGATCGTGCCGGTCGGATTATTCGGATTGCCCAGAAACACAATCCGCGTCCGCTCGTCGATCGCATCCGCCATCGCGTCGAGATCGAAAACATAGCCGGGGCCGAGCGCGACCGTCTTCGCCGCCCCGCCCGAAGCCGCCACCGCGAGCTGGTAGATCACGAACGAATGGTCCGCTATCACCGCGTTGAGGCCGGGCCGCAGGAAAAGATAGACCAGCAGATTGAGAATCTCGCACGATCCCGATCCCATGAAGATCCTGTCCGCGCTGACGCCGTGGCGCGCCGCGAGCTGGTGTCGCAGCGCGTAGCTGCCGCCGTCGGGGTAGCGATGCAAGTCCGAGAGCGCGGCGCGAATCGCCGCGACCGCCATCGGCGACGGCCCCAGCGGATTCTCGTTCGACGCAAGCTTGGCCGGCTCGCCAATCCCAAGCTCGCGCTGCACCTCTTCGATCGGCTTGCCCGGTTCATATGGGTTGATCGCCGCGACGCCCGGTAAAACCAGTTCTTCCGCCTTGACCATCGCTCATCATGCAAGGCCGCGCGGCGCTAAGCGCCCGCCAGCCTGCCCTCCGGATACGACCCGAGCACTTTCAAAAGGAGCGCCCGGCGCTTGAGCGCCTCGAGCGCGCGGCGGAGCTTGGGGTCTTCGCGATGGCCCTGCAGGTCCACGAAGAAGAGATACTCCCACGGCCGCGCGCGCTGCGGGCGCGATTGGATCATCGTCAGGTTTATCGAATTGCGCGCGAACAGCGATAGCGCCCAGTTGAGCGCGCCCACCCGCTCGGGCACCGCGAACACCACGCTGGTCTTGTCCGCCCCGCTCGGCGCGACCGGCTCGCGCCCGATCACCAAAAAGCGCGTCGTGTTGTGCGGGGCGTCCTGGATATTTTCCGCGATCACTTTGAGTCCGTACGCGCCCGCCGCCGTAACCGACGCGATCGCCGCCGCCGAGGCGTCCTCCGCCGCGCGCTGCGCCGCCAGCGCATTGGACGCGACCGCTTCGAGTTTCGCGCTCGGAAAGTTGGCGGCCAGATACCCGCGGCACTGGCCGAGCGACTGCTGATGCGACACGATCATCGCAATCGCGCGCGGGTCGCCGCTCCTCGACGCGAGCGCATGGCGCACCGGCAGCAGCAGCTCGCCCACCACCTGAAGTGGCGTGTCGATCAGCAGATCGAGCGTCAGCGTGACCGATCCTTCGGTCGAGTTCTCGACCGGCACGACGCCGAAGTCCGCCCGGCCGTTTTCGATCGCGCCGAACACGCCGGCGATCGAGGTTTGCGCGGCGAATTCGGCGCTCGCGCCGAAATGGAACCGCGCCGCCTCATGCGAATAGGTGTGCTCGGGACCGAGGTAGGCGACGCGCAGCTCCTGCTCGAGCGCGCGGCAGGCCGAGATTATCTCGCCAAAGATGCGCCGTACCTGCTCGTCCGAGAGCGGACCCGGATTCGCCGCCGCCACGCTTTCCAGCACCGCGCGCTCGCGCGCCGGTTGATAGGCCGAAGCGCCCTCGGCCCGCTTTATCTCCCAGACCTCCTGCGCCAGGCGCGCCCGCTGCGAGAGCGCGCGCACGATCCTGATATTCAGCTCGTCGATCCGCGCACGCAGCGCGGGAAGCCCGCCGCCAGCGGCGGCCGGTTTGGTCGCTTTACGGGATACCATCGCGGCTCAGATGGCTAACCGATCGAGCCCGGATTTTCAACGTCGTCGAGCGCCGCCCTTCGCCGGCTCATCGAAGGACCATCCTCGCCTGCGCGTTTCCGGCTCTCCCTATTGCGCCATGTATCCGCCGTCGACCGGCATCGGATGACCAGTTACGTAGGAGGCGCGTTCGGAGCAGAGCCATGCCACAGCTTCACCGACCTCCTCGGGCTGTCCGAGCCGCTTCATCGGTTCCGATCGCGCAAAGCGCGCTTCGATATCGGGACGCTTGGCGAACGTGCTCTCCAGCATCGGGGTATAGATCGGCGCCGGACATACCGCGTTGATCCGGATACCGTGGCGCGCATACTCGAGCGCCGCCGCCTTGGTTAGTCCCGCGACGCCATGCTTGGCCGCGGTGTAGGCCGGAACACGGATCGCGCCGGTAAGCCCCATGATCGAAGAGGTGTTCACGATCGCCCCCGCGCCCTGCTTCAGCATCTGAATGATTTCGGCTCTCATGCACAGCCAGACGCCGGTCAGATTGACCGCGATAACGCGGCTCCATTGCTCCATCGTATATTCATGGGTCAGCGCGCCGGCGCCGCCGATACCGGCATTGTTGAATGCGCAATCGAGCCGCCCGAACTCCTGAACCGCCCTGGCGACCATCGCGTCGACTTCCGCCTCCTGCGCCACATCCGTCCTGACGAAGATCGCCTCCGCACCCATCTCTTTGACCAGCCGCAATGTTTCGCGTCCGCCGTCTTCCGCCACGTCCGCGAGCAGCAATCGTGCTCCCTCGCGGGCAAAAATCTTCGCCGTGGCGCGCCCGATTCCGGAGCCGGCGCCGGTGATCAGCGCGCTTTTGCTCTCAAGTAATTTTGTCATGTGAATATCTCCCGTTCGCCCGAGTGAAGTCCGGCATCTTTGATCACCGATCTGACTCGATGTCAAATCCGCCGCTCACTGGTCCGTCATCCCGACCGGAGGCCGCCGCAGTGGAGGGATCGCGCCTCGCTCCGCGAGGC
>VFSW01013587.1_pt1 | contig 11313 bp, 14 predicted proteins | sample 5358111 | NCBI WGS metagenome assembly VFSW01 (sample SAMN11554181, study PRJNA540505) | mine drainage metagenome | isolation source: sediment from site ElyBrook_90M | place: USA: Ely Copper Mine, Vershire, VT | collected 2017 | reverse complement strand
TAAACGGATTCAAATAATTGAAGTAGGCCACACCATCTACACCGGCTCCGTACCAAGGGGCGGATAGGACGCCTACGCTGGTGTACTCGCCGGGGGTTTGGATGGTCTGGCCGGTAACATCTTCAGATTGGTTGTGAGTGACAATTAGACTTTTGACTCCACCAGCGGATTCGTTTGCAATACCTAAACCAATGATCCCATTACCGGCTGCGGCAGTATTCGTGTGCGTGAATGAGTATCTAGTTGGAGTTGTCGTGGCTGTGATATCTGCGCTGTAATAATCTGAGACGGCTTGTTGACTTACCCACAGCCTAAATTTTTGAGTACCAGAAGCAACACTAACGATGGCACTAACCGTATATGTTCTTGAAGCACACCCACCAACAGGAGCACTTGTTTGGGACACTCCGCTTACGGCCAAAGCGCCAAACGAAATACCCGTTGCGCTATCTTTGGTTGCCAATGAAGCGATACTCCATGCGCCATTAGTAAAGTCTTCAGAAGCTACGTAAAGATTCGCAACCCTTCTAAACCCCCCCATCCTCATCTCACCCGCAAGGGCGGTGCGGATAATCCCGTCTTGGTCTTTGACTGTGGCTGTCGTGGCGCGGGTGTTGGTTATTACAGGATCGCCACGAGTCGGGATGAGTGACCCGGTTGACATGAAATCCAGAAGAAGTGACGCTAATGGATTTTTAGCACTCCAAGGACCAGTAGGGCCGCCTCTTGATCTAATCGCGGAGCGGTCTCTTGATCTGTAATGCTGAACATTAGCGCCCATCGCCGCGTGTGCAATATACGTTAGAGGTTGAGAGACTTACACAAGCCCAATACGCATCTGTTCCCGTCAATTGAAACGGATGAGACTGTCCTACGGGAATCGGGATATGCCCAGGCAATCCAGCGTTTGTACTCAATGTTGGAGCAACGGCAACAATCCCGGCATTACTTCCCCAAAATACAAATGCAAGGCCCGGCCCGTCGTTATAGAAAACAGCCGTCACTCCGCCTATAGGTTCCGTACCGCCGGCGCCGGGAAACGGGCGAGACTGAGAAGTTGACGTTCCGGCTATGGCGTTAGTGTTTCTCGGGGTCAATAGATTGTCATTCATTTGTTCTTCCTCGCAGTCAGAACGAACGTTCCCTTACACCCCGCAGCCCCAAACCCATCGGTAGAAATCATGATTTTCCCGGTAGGAATGTCGGATGAGGGGGTCGCGTCTTTGATCCCACCGAAAGGCCGCCAGTCGTGAACCGAATCAACCCCCGGCGTAAGAGTCCAGATGACGAACGGATTTACTGAATCAAACATCAGAGTGCAGTTGAACCCGGAAATTTCGTACCAGAGTTGCCGGATATTAAAAGAGACGCCTTTCGACATGAGAGGAACTACAGTTGCTGGATCAACGATGACTTGATTGACCAACTCTCCAGAAGCTCCGTCGCTTTCCAGATGAATGTGAACGATTACGTCTGTCGGGCCGTCTTGAAGCTTTGTGATTTTTACGATATTGCTCATTATTTTCCCCAGAGGGCGCTGTGAGAACCCCATTAAAAAAGGGAGCCGACGCCCCCTTTCTGAGTGAAACTACGAAGATTAGTATTCGAGCCAGGTGATAGAACCCAGACCTAATGCGGCTGTGGTCAGGAATGCCAACTGGATCGACGTACCCGGAACCAGAATCAGCGCACCATCTACATCGTCTCGGATGTAGGAAGGGCTGATTTGCGAAGCGGCTACCGGGCCATTCAGGAATCGCACGAATACCGGAGTCCCAACAGTCGTTGCCGAGGAGTCAACTTTGCCTACCCCCGCAACGCCTTGAGTCCCGGCCAGAAGCGCGTTTTGCACGGTCACAGGGGTTGTATGGGTTACGGCAGTTGCACTTGGCGCGGGGGACATGGCTACACCGATGCTAGAAGCTCCGGCAGGGGCCGTGGTGTATTCCCACACGATAGTCATAACCGCAAGGTTCTTTCCCGACCCGTAAGGGTTGGAAAGGATAAGGCCCGTAGCGGTTACGGACAACCCGGAGAGCGTAACACCCGCTTGAGTGGCGGCGTGATAGACGTTTCCAAGTTTTGCTTGGTCGAAGGTGCTTTGAAGTGACATGGTTTTCTCCTATTAAACGGCAGCAGGATTGACGAGCGCAGATTTGTCCTGAGCGCCGGTAATCATGCAGTAGTTGTTGACGAATTGCGCCGTAGTAGAGATAGGAGCAACCAGCCCGTTCGCGGAAAGCGTTCCGCAGTAATTGTCGGCAATCATCGTTCCCAAGAACGCCGTACCGGAAGTACTCAACAATTCACCGTTTGACGCGGTATTCGGACGATCAGTGACGTTGCCCTGAATAATCGAGTTGGTCAGGTTGGTAGCACCAGTGGCGATCAGGCAGGCCGTATTGGCAAGCAAGATTTGATGCGACACGAAGTTGTATTTCAAGACCGCCCGACTAATCGTGCTTGCCGTGGATACCGCAGTAGTACCGGCGGCAGGGGTAGAGGCCAGACCAATAACACGGTTGTTGGTGAACTGCAAGCCATCTGCAATGTTTGCCGTAGTGCCGATGCGCACACATTTGACAAAATTCAGAATGGCCGACGAATCCCTAAATTCGCAACCGTCTACCGCAAAGTCAGTCGCGACTTGAGCGTTCGCAATGTCGAAGCAAGTTGCGACGTTCAGGAACCCGCCAACGAATAGGCAGTTGATAAATCCGACGTTGTTTGCAGTAACCGTGATACTCGCCGTGTTCGCCGTAGTAAATGTGAAGGTAGGGCGAAGTGATCCCGTCCCCAAGCCCACTACCGTCACCCCGGCAACGCTCATTACAATACCGGCTGCTGCAGTGATGGTTTCAGCATGGCCGGGTTTTAGAACGATGATGTCCCCACGGCTTGCCTGAGTTTGCGAACTTGCCAATGCACCGGCAAGCGATGCGAAGGGCTTGTTGAACGTGCCCGGATTGGAATCCGAACTGCCTGCCGCACCGGGGCCGGCTACGGCGCCAGAACTTGCAACCCACAAGACTTTTCCGGGATTTGAAACCGTCAACGGAACCTGACGTATGGTTATGCCTTGTAGAAAGGCATTGGGATAATTGCTTGGACCTCCGGTTCCTGCTGCCATATAAATCTCCTTGTGAACGGCTATGCCGTCTTACGAATACTCACAGTTCGATCAGAACTGAATTATTTAGCGGGATTGCTCGGGTTTGGAATGTCGGGAACGGGCGGAGCACTGCCCGGCCCGGTACGATTTTGTTTATTCATTTCTTTCCTTTCGGTTTCTTCTTCGTTTCCTTGGCTTCTTCCTTGGGGCTATAACGCCCTTTCGCCATGTCTTTCATGTCTTCCTTGTCCCTCTTCTTCATCATCATTTTCTTTGCCATGCGAACCTCCAATAAAAAAGCCCCCGAAGGGGCTTTTAGTGGGTTTCTTAGGACGAGCCTGACGACCCGTAGAAACAACGCGGATCTGAAACCGCAACAGAAAAGCGCGTGATACTTGAAGCCAGTGCGTTCTTGGTGTTGAAGTCGTTGTCCTTGTCGAACGTGACAGGCATGCGTTCGTAGAACACCAATCCAGAACCGTTGGGAATGTCGTTCTGGATAAACCACGCATTTACGTCAGTCAGGTAGTGATTCACCATGAAGTCACCGGGGATGATGTTCATGGCCTTGATGGCGTTGATGGCGTTGTTCGCGGTGTCGTTCTGATAGACAGACTTCAGAATACGAGCAGCGTTGAACTGGTTTTGACGCGAAACGATCAGCTTTTTCGGCTTCACGGCAATCGTAAGCCCTTTGTCGTTTTGAAAACCTGCTATAGCGACCAAGGCATCTTCCAGAGAAGCTTCGGACAGATCAACGTCTGTCGTAGGCTTGTTGGACATCGTGCCGCCGCTGGAGAGAGCGTGAGTGGTTGCAAAGAACGCAGAACCGTCACCGATGGTCTGGAGGGAGGAACTGAACCCGCGATTCAGGACGTTCGCCACGACATTTTCACGGGTCTGGTTTTGCGAGAAGGCGTTAGCCTTTGCGCGCGCCATCGAAACCGCTTCGTATTGATCGTCTTGAAGTTCTTCCATCGTGACCGCATACCCAAGGGCATACGTCACATGGGTTGCGCGAGTGGTGTAACCCTGCACGTTGGCGTCATAGGTAATGCCTTGACCTTGACCCTTGACGACGGCCAGCATGAAGCCGGTATCCTGAACCACATCTTCGTAGTTCTTTTCGGAGGTCTTGATCTCGTTGACGGTGTCTTTCCATTCTGCGGGGTATTGGTCGTAGACGTTGCCCCACCAAGCGGCAACACCGGGCCAGAGGGCTTTTGGGTGGCTCCCCGTGCTTATCAAAGCCATAATAAAACTCCTTTATGTAGGTGAATAAGATTCAGCAATGAGCTTGTTACTTTTTGCTCTGTTAGCCGATGCAGGAATTACCTGCAAATTGGTTTCAACATGAAGCCCGCAAACAACATCGGATTGCAGGGGATAAATATGGTCAACATGCCAGACCTTCCCCGTATCTAATGATTTCTGCCTAGCTTCGATATAGAATTTTTTGATGCTATCTTGGTCAGCCCACATAGGGATGCTCTGGAGCTTTGCAGCATGTCTTTTCATTCTTGAACAATTACGAGCGCCGGGATTTTTGTCCCACCATCCTTTTCGCTTTATCGCAACTTTCTCGGGATTTGCATTCTTCCATTCCCTAGTTTTCAAAATCAATTTTTCTTGATTCAGGTTGTAATATTCACGATAGTAAACGCGCTCTTTTTCTTTAAATTCTTCACTCTCTCGGAGTTTGCGCATTTTCTCGGCTTCAACGCCGGGATTGTTCGCTCTCCATTTAGCCAATGACTTTGCTACCTTTTCAGGATTTCTCTTTGCCCATTCCATGACTTGTGTAGATTCACAGGATTTGCATTGAGACTTCAATGAAGGTCTGTTATATCGTTTCCCAAACATGGATTCGTCTTTCGACTCTCCACATTTGGTACAAACCTTCATGTCAGTTAGATAGCCGTGGCCGCGTTAGCAAGCGCGTGCGCGTTGATCTTGCAGCGATAGATTGCATAAGCGCCGATGGCGTTATTAGGCAATTGCGCAAGACCTTGCAGGCGGATGTTAAGCGTGTTGGTTGTAGCCATTGTCGAAGAACTTACGACGGTAGCCGAAACAGGATTAGTCGCCGGACTCGGAGCCGTGATGGTCAGAGAGCAGTTCAAACCCAACTTGGTTGAAACCTGGTTGGTCGCCGTACCATCGCCCTGAATCAGGAAGATTTGATTCGGGTCGTCCGCGACATAGACGTAGTAAGCGCGAAGTTTCGTTGCAGGAATGGATACCTGTTCCAGGTTCGGGGAAAGCCCGACCATTGTTGCTGCGTTGACGTTCGCGGGTTCAATTCCGACAACGACGCCCACATAAATGTCTGTCCCGTTCCCCACATCCACCGCCGTAATGCCGTTCGTATCAGCCGCCGCAGCAGGAATCACGGGACTACCGATATAAAAAGCATTGCCGTTAGTAGACGGAATGTAGTAGCGATTCACTTGGAAAGCAAAAGCCGAAGCGCCACCACCTTGAACGGGTTTCAGACCAAATGGGTTGTTTACGTTAGCCATTTAAAGTCTCCTAAAGGTTCTTGGTTACAAGAGTGATCGGGGTGTCTTTCGGGACGTAGGCATGAGAGCCTGGGTCGCCGATAGTTCCAGACCGGATTGATTGGTCGATTGCTGCTATCTTGTCGTGGCTCTTGGCTTTGTCTAGTTCATCCGCAATTTCTTGCGGGATTTCCATGAGGAAGGCGAGCCTTGGATCGCCCCTCCCGTTTGAACCGCCCACGGGGTAGGAAACCTTGTCCCCGATGTCTATGTTTCCGTAGCGAATTGAAGTACTCATGTTCACTTCGGATCCTTCTACAAATCTGTAGCCTTCGCCGAGACGAAAAGGCACATTGTCATCGTTCACCCACCGTCTTTTCCAGCCCGGATGTTCGCCGAAATAAGCCATCCTTTGCTCCAGCCCGGAAAGCCCTTTGCGCTCCCTGCGAATTCTTTCTGCTTCAGTCCTGGCGTCCAAAGTACGAGTACGGGCGGGTATTGACTGGGATTCTTCCCTCACGGTTTCTGCGTTGGGGATTTCGGGTTTTACGAGCTTTCCGTCAACCACTTTTGAACCTTTAGCTCTGCTCATTATTCGTCCCATCCGTAATTGGATACATACTGGTCTTTGTTCTTGACCTGTCCGTTTTTAATGAATCGGTCACACTGTTTCTTGGCATCGTCGGGCAGGTTGTCATAAGTCTTTCCCGTCTTTTGAAAACCTGTCGTCTTGTTTCCTCGCTGCGGACTTGTCCGTGTATCTATCCCGAACTTCTCCGGGTTGCGCTTTTCCATCTGCTCCCTGACCTTCGTATAAAGCTCCGCGCCACGGACTCCCTGCCTGACCAGCGTTGCGCCGATGACATTGGCCTCGATGGTCATGTCTTCATCTTTGTCGTACCAGTCGTTACTTGATTTCCAAAGATCGAAAACTGGATCAGCCGGAATCTGCTGTCTGACCTGAGGCTTTGTCTGGTCTAGCATTTTTAGCGCTTCATCAACACGGGTAGAGGTTTCTCCATCCCCGGTATTGATTGCTGTCTTTTTGGCCTCTAAAAGCGCGGCATATTTTTCTTTATAGTTTTTGTCCGCATTCGCATCGGCGAACTTCTGATATTCCTGCGCAGCCTGTTGGGCAGATCGTTTTATTTCCGCCAGTTCTTCACGAGTTTTTTTCAGTTCGTGCTTTACAAGAGGAAGAATCCGTTCGCCGTTTTCCACATAGGTTTTTGCATCCACCCATTTCTTAGGGTCGCCCTTGAATTTATCTTCGGATGCCCAGCCCATGTCTTTTGCTTCGCTTTCGTAATCCCGTTCTACTGGCTCGTCTACTTTCGTGTCTGCTAATTTTTCTACTTCACTCACTTGTGTCTCCTAAATAAAAAACCGGATTTCGCCGGTTCGTTGGATGTTGCTTGTCCTAGTCTTTGGTTGCAAAAATGTCTTTGTCGTTGATGATGCGGTATTTCACCCCATCAGACCCCTCAAACTGCTCTCCAGAGTATCTGCGGAAGATGACTTTCTCTCCCACTTTAGCCCTGTGATAGGGTTCGTCGTTCCATGCAATAGGGCCAATTTCAATGACCTTCCCATATACCTGCGCCATCTGCTCCCGGTCCTGCTGAGTGATGGTTTGAAGCACGATCCCGCCTTTGCTGGTTTCTTCAACCGCTTCAGGGGCTATCAGTACCGTGAAGCCCTTCGGGTGTATGCCTGACTTGTTTTCCATCTATTAACTCCTGTTCTGCTGATTGAATGTCTTCTAGCTGTAGTTCTATCAGTGCATCAAGCACTTTCACCCCGCCAAGGGCAAGGGCGTTTTCGTAAAGCGTTATTTCTGTCGTTGGCCCGACATATTTCCGCCGACCCCAATCTTCAAGGGCGAGAAAGCGGCGGATTTTCAGATATTTTAAGAATCTGATTGTCGTAGGGTGATGCAACCACTCATCAAAATCGTCCATTTATTGCACCGCCTGCATAGCGTCCGGCATGGCAGGCGGGGCGCCTTGCGGCATACCTGGCTGCGCGTGTTGCGCTGCCGCCTGTAGTGGGGCTTGTAGCAACGCAGGAGGGGGCGTCATGGTCTCATCAACCGGGGTTTTCGGAAGGGCTGAGTCTTCGCCCTTCATCATGTCGGTAACGAATTTGACACTTTCCATTATGGTGTCGAAATGGTTCTTTTTCGCCGCGATTTGAGCATCCAACAAGGCGATAACGTGTCCAATATCTACGCCCTTCGCTTCGGCGGTTTCCTTGACTGCGCGAGCCTTCAATTCCTCGATTTCGGCCTGAACCATGTTCGCTTCGTTCATCGCTTTCGCAACGCCAAGCTTGAATCGGTTCTGAATGTCCAGAGTCATGCCGTCCGCTTTCTGTTTTTCAACTTGGAGCTTCAGCATTTCGACAGAAGGGCCAGGTTGCAACGCTTTCCCGCGCTCAGACTTCGGATCGGGGTAATAACGGTCAATTCCAGTGATCTGGAACGACTCGTAGAGGGTTTTTACGACTTCGTACATATCGTGTCCGGGCTGTTCTTTAGCAACCCCATACAACATCTGCGCCTGTTCGCGTTTTTGCGTCGTAGAAACGATATTCGGGTCAGCGGCGGGGCAAATTCCCTTGTCCGACTGAGAATAATCGTCTTTTGTGACCCCAAAAAGCTGCGCAGTTGCCTTAAATGCGTCTGTAGAGATGAAAAGTTCGTTAATTCGATACAATTTCTTAAATTCTTCGTGCATAGCACGCCAAATCCGCTTGAAAATGGCATTGAAAATAAGCCTTCCGTTTTCATCGGCAATTCTCATGGTTTCGGCTTTGACATTCTGACCGGGAAGTTCTCCCATCTGAATATCACCTGACCCGGCAAGCCTTTCTCCATACCCCACAAGGTAGGTAAGCAGGTTCATCAGGACAGATGACGGCTCACGAATCTCAAGAGGCACGACGTTGTTGCGTAAATTGTCGCCCGTCGAGTCCACCGTCTTCCACTCGAATGGCTTGAAGGTCGATTCCCCGGCTTTCATTCTTACGCCACGCCCCAAAAAGCCCCCGCCGAGATTCGACATCGTGCCGGCGTCGATCAACTGGTTTATCAGGGTATCTACAGAGGCGTTCAGAGGGCCGAGAAGAAGGCCCAATCCCATGCCGTAAAACCCTCCATCCGGGGACGGGATGAGTTCGTACTTCGTCCAGCATAATTCTGGGCGAATGCGAATTAACTTTCCCTTATCGTTCTTCACGACTCCGGATGGAAGGTAGCGGGCGAGAACCCGGTACACAAACCCGGTGTCTCGGTGAAATGTGACGAAATACGGCTCCTCGTAACCATCTTCATCAAGGTCGATCAGGCAACACTGTTCCGCGATGTAACTTACTGTGTCATTTTCTGGTGGCGTCAGCTTTTGCGCCTTGTCTTTCGCGGCCTCCAGCGGCCCAACAATATTCTGATTTCCCTGGTCGTAATCGGGCTTCCGGTAGATTCCCTCGGCGTAATTTGAGTAGAGTTCATTTTTGCTGAGAGGAAAAATATGGGTGGATCTGGCAGTGTTAATATCTTGAGCATAATAATTCACCACCAAATCTTGCGGCATCACAAGGTCTGAACAAGGGCCGTTATCGTGAAGCGTTTTCTTGAAAATCGTTCCCAGAATGGCGAGGATCAAAAGACCCTTATCCTGCTGCTCTTCCCACGGCATTTCTTCAAGAACCTGATAGCTCATGTGCATCGAAACTCTATCAGCCCTTGCCTGCTTAGACCCATCAGGATCAGTACCAATAACTCTTTGCTTTACTACCTTGTCCCCGGAGATAATCGCCGGGTAAGCTTTAGCGTGAAAGTTAAGCGCGGCAATAGTCAGGAGAGGAAACTTGACGTTAGAAGCGTCTACCCAAGGGAAGGTCTTCTTTTCCTTGACCTGCAAGGCCAGCTTCAGGGCTTCGGCATACCACGTCTCCCACTGCGTCCTCGAAGTCTTGTCTTCGTCGTAGTCCTGTTTGCAGCGAAGCCCTATTTTTTGAAGTTGGCCGTCATCCATCCCCTCTGCAATGTTCTGGGACTTCATCAGGTCTTCGATTTTCATCAATAGCCTGTCGTCGAGTTTTGTCCTACGAATTGATTTCCCATGCCCCGGTATTCTTCCTCGTCAAGTTCATCCTGGCTGGGAGCATGGTGAACGTCTTCCAGCCCCAACCCTAAAAGAGCGAACATCGCAATGATGTCGTCATGACCCCCCTTGGGGAATCGCCTCAATTCTTCTTCAACCTCCGGCCACCAAGAAGCCTCTTTGTCGAACTTGACCCGCTTCGCCTTCGTCATCGCCTGAAAGACTCTCGCCCTTACTACGATGTCCTTGGTGGGCACCATGTTGGTATCGAGGTTGATATACCGCTTCCTTCTCGACATTTCGGTATATAAAAAAGGCCCAATCGCGTGCTGAATAGTGCCTTTTTCGATGAAATGAATCGCAGGAGAATAGGCATCTTGCATGGAAAACATCTGATCGACAATTTCCTTCGAGTCTATTCTTGCTCTTCTCACGTCAACGATATGGTGAAATCCTACGTCGTCGATCCCACAAGCGCCTGAAACGGTATAGTCGGCTTTCTGGGCAGTGGAAACTGCACAGTCCGTAGAGGCGTAATAAACCTTGTGACTTCGTCGATCCTGATCCGTCATCGCCAGCAAGTCTTCAGGGCGGAAATATGAATCGCCTTCGGCAATCGGATTATTCAAATACTCCTGCGAATACCCATCCGATTCGCCCTGGGCCACATACATCTGTTGAATGGATTTCAAACGTTCCACGGGAAACTTTTCCGGCCACAACGGATTGGAAAAGTCCGAAAACGACTCGTGAGCCTTGTAAACCCTTGTCGTCCACGACTTCTTGGAATCGGTCAATATCCGCTGCAAAGCACTGTCGAAGTGCATCACCGTCCCCACCCACCTGAAAAGACAGTCATCCGACCCGCAAGGTAAAACAGCTTTCATCACCCACTTGAAAAACTTGTCTCTCCGGGTCTTGGACTCAACCTGCTCATCACCCTCTACATCATCGAACAGGATCAGGTTCGGCCTTTTGTTGTTCCACTTCAAACCCCTGACTTTTTGTTCCGCCCCCCGAGCCACGATCCGAAACTTATACCCGTCCCGCATCTGGACAATGACATCATCTTGAGCATCCCGCACAAACTTCCTAACCTCGAAGTCCTTGATAATCCCTTCGTTCTCGATGATCTCTGTCTTGAGATCCCCCAAAAACTCGACCGCCTGGCTCCAGGTATCGGACAGGATCAAAATAAAGTCCCGCTGCCTGAATAAAGAAGAGGTCAACGTATAGGCATGGGTAATAGCAGTTGACTTCGCATGGCCTCTAGGCGCCGCGAAAGCAACAAACTTCTCCCGAGACGCGCAGAGTCTCCACATCTCCCGGTGAAACCACGGGGTCGGAAAGTCTCCATCAAACTTCTCTTTCAGGTAAAGCTTTACAAATCCCTCAAGAAGCTCTGCCGACAACTGAATGTCGGGCCGGGCAACCTCGATCTTCCCACCAGATACCGTCGCAAGCGTCTCGGCAGATACACGAATCCCACGATGCACGTTCCCCACCAAGGCTTTTGCATGATGGGTTGACACCTAAGACAAAACCTTCAACTTCTTCTCCAACAACCCCACCAAATACCCCTTCAACCCGCCCCAGT
>VFSW01013586.1_pt1 | contig 11314 bp, 6 predicted proteins | sample 5358111 | NCBI WGS metagenome assembly VFSW01 (sample SAMN11554181, study PRJNA540505) | mine drainage metagenome | isolation source: sediment from site ElyBrook_90M | place: USA: Ely Copper Mine, Vershire, VT | collected 2017 | reverse complement strand
TTGAGGTTTTCTTCAAACGTGATCCCGCGAATAGTGATCATGCGATGCGCGCTCCAGAGAAATTGAAACGACCCTATGGTTATTGGCGTGTGCTGCGGCGCTGCCGGTCATCGTGCCGGCGCCGATTGATCAACTGTACGGCTATACGGTACAACATGTCCACTTGACGGTAATGCCGCTTGACCGCAATATGTGCGTGGACCGTATGCGATCGCCCGCCGGTCAGCGGATGAGGCATCGCGGGAAAGCCGTAAAGCTGCCTGCGAAATAATTGATGCGCGCCGCAGAGCGCGCTGCAGGGAAAACGGTTGAATGGGGGGGGGGCTGTTTCTTGCGAATCAAAGCGGCGCGGCGGAAGGAAATCGCAATCGTTGCGGTGATGGCGCTCGGCTTCGGGCTAGTCGGCATCGATCGATTCTTGATCTCGACCATGTTCCCGGCCATCGCCCGCGATCTGCACCTCAATTACGCCGACATCGGCACCATCACCGGGGCTCTCGCGCTTGCCTGGGGCGTGTCGGCGCTGTTCATGGGCAACATGTCCGATCGCATCGGACGCCGTCGAGTGTTGGTGGGTTCCCTCATCCTGTTTTCCTTGCTGATCGGCGCAAGCGGTCTTGCGGCGGGGTTGGGCGGGCTGATCGCCGTGCGCCTGGTCATGGGCGCCGCGGATGGTGCATACACGCCGGCCAGCATCGCGGCGACGATCGAAGCGTCGTCGCAGCAGCGCCGCGGGTTGAACATAGGCATCCAACAGATGATGCTGCCGCTGTGCGGACTGGGGATCGCGCCGCTGTTGGTGGCGGCATTGCTCCACGTGATCAACTGGCGGCACGTGTTTCTGATCTTCGTGGTTCCGGGTCTTGCATTGGCCTATGCGGTCTCGCGAGTGATGCCGGCGGCGACCCGGGCGCAGTCCGCGGGCGGCGCCGCGCAGCGCGACAGCTGGACCGACTGGCGGGCCGTGTTCGCGGTTCGCAACATCCAGATCGCGTCGGTCATGATGTTGTGCTGGTTGACCTGTCTGATCACCACCAGCGCTTTTCTGCCGAACTATCTGATCGACTATCTCAAATTGCCGTTCGGCACGATGAGCAGCGTGATGTCGGCGATCGGACTCGGCTCGACCGTGGGGACGATATTGCTGCCCTGGTTGTCCGATCAATTGGGGCGCAAGCCGGTGATGGCGTTCTGCACGCTGGGTGCGCTCGCGTCGCTGCTGATGCTCGCGAAATGCGGTGCATCCTTCTGGCCCCTATTCGCGGCGCTGTTCTGCGTGCATCTATTCAACAATGCGCTGATTACGCTGACCGTCGGGCCGGTGTGCCTGGAGAGCGTGCCGGCGTCGCTTGCGGCGACCGCGTCGGGCCTCGTCATTGCGATCGGCGAACTTTTGGGAGGGGGGCTCGCCCCGGCGGTCGTGGGCCAGATCGCGCAGCGCTTCGGCCTGTCGCACATTCTCCTGCTGCCGATCGGCGCAATAACGCTGGGATTCTTGCTCTGCATCGCGCTGCGCGAGACGCGCATCACCGGCACAGGCCAGGCCGATGCATTTGTCGTCTGAGAACAGTTGGTAATGGGTAGGCGTCGAGGGCGGCGTCGAAGAGGCATGAAATAACCGAACTTGAGGGAGAGGCGATGAAAATGGCAGTTCAAGACAACGTAGCGCGGCTACGACGGGCGGTGGCGGGGATTTTGGCGGCGGCCGCCGCTTGCGGCGCCGGTGCTCAATTGGCGATCGCCGCGCCGGCGAGTGCGGGCGCTGCGAACGACAGCGGGGCGCTCGAGGAAATCGTCGTGACGGCCCTGCGGCGCGATACCAGCCTCAGCAATACGCCGATTTCGATTAGCGCGCTCTCCGCGGCCGACATCGTCCGGGATCGCGTCGTGTCGATGGACGACGTGGCGCGGATGGTGCCGAGCCTCGTGTTCATGCCGCAGTCGGCGAGCGAGACCTACCTGTCGATCCGCGGAACATCGACGATCGACGATTCGACGGGCACCGACCAGGGCGTCAACATGTTCGTCGACGACGTGGTCAGGACCGGCATCGCCGACCTGCAGCCGGATCTCTACGACATGGAGCGGATCGAAGTGCTGAAGGGTCCGCAAGGCACTCTGTTCGGACGCAATTCGCTCGGCGGCACGATGTCTCTGTACACGAAGAACCCGGTGTTCAAGACCGAGGGCAGCAGCGAAATTTCCTACGGCGAGAACAACCTGATCGAAGCCAAAGGCATGTACAACATGCCGCTGGTCGACAACGTGCTGGCCGCCCGGTTCGTCATGTCCGCGCACTCGAACGGCGGGTATCTGCCCGACCCGGTGACGCACACCGACATCGGCAAGCTCAGCCGCTGGTCGGGCAGGGCGAAGCTGCTGTATACGCCGAGAGATGACCTCAAAGTCGTCGCCGGATTCGATTATCAAACGGAGCGCGGCGACGCTCCGGTCTGGGCCAACCTGAACTTCACGCCCAGCCTCGAACCGGCCTTCGTCAGCGACCCGAACCAGACTTCGCAGGCCGATCCCGGCAAGCGCAACCAGGACATCTGGGGTTTGAACATCCGGGCCGACCTGACGCAGCCGATCGGCACGTGGACGTCGATCACGGGCTATCGCCACCTGAATGTGCTCGACCGGACGCTCGAGACCGGCGATCCACTCTCCGTCCTGACGCTGCAGACGGTCGAGCAGGACCGGCAGTTCTCCGAGGAGCTTCGCCTTGCGTCGCCGAGCGATCAGCGGCTCAGTTGGCTCGCGGGTCTTTACTACCTGAACCTCGACAAGGCCCGGCCGATCGACGGCGTCCTGAACGTTCTCGATTGCGGTGCGGTCTGCCATGGCCCGGCCGGCGGTCCGATCGGTGCGGCCTATTACATAGCCGATCAGGACACGCGTACGATCAGCTACGCTGGATTCCTCGACGGCACTTTCGCCGTCACTCGAACGTTCAAGGTCGATCTCGGCGCGAGATACACGTACGAGTCGAAGAACGGATTCGCGAACCTGAACCACTCGAACCACTTCTTCGGACCGCCGATCAGCGGAGATTTCTCCAATTCATGGACGGCATTCACGCCGAAGCTGACGCTGTCCTACAAGCCCGTCGAGTCGTTGATGGCCTACGTGACTGTGTCCAAGGGGTTCCAGAGCGGCGGCTTCAACACGCAGGGCGGCGATCAGACGTCGTTGACCCTGCCGTTCAATTCGGAAGTCGTTTGGAACTATGAGGGCGGCATCAAGTTCGATGGCCTGGACCACCGACTGCAGCTCAATGCGAGCGTATTCACGGATCGCTACAGCCAGCTTCAGATCATCCAGAACGTCACCAGCCCCGCAGGCTTCTTCACGGCGACGAACAATGCGGGTGCGGCGACGGTGGACGGCCTGGAGTTGGATATGCAGGCCGCTCCGGCGAACTGGGTGACGCTCGGCCTACGCTACGACTATCTCAACAGCAAGTTCACCAGCTACTTGATCAACAACGGCGACGGGACGTTCACGAACTACGACGGCAACCAGGTGCCCTTCGTCGCGAAGAACCGTATCATGGCGTCGATCGACCTGCATACCGACTTGTCGGGTGGGCGCGGGCGCATCGCCTTCGGCGGCGACTATTCGTATCGCAGCGCGTACTACATCACGCCCGGCAATTCCGCCGATACCCCGGACTACATCACGGGGTTGACGGCGTGGCATGGTCTGGTCAACCTGCACGCCTCATGGACCTCCGAGAACGGACGCCACGAAGTCGCGCTGTTTGCCCAGAACCTGACGAACCTTCATTACGCACTGCTGCCGGCGGATCTGTCCGTGTTCGTGCAGAGCGGACCCGAATTCTTCAGCGGGACCGATCATCTGTACAACATGCGGCCGGGCCCGTACCAGTCCATCGGCAAACCCTTCACAGACAAATTCGGACGGCCTGAGCGGCGCGTGGGCCGGCCCGCCGATTCCTACGGGCCGGCGCACGCACCCGCGTTAACTTGCGGCGAGGCGCCGATGTCAAATCAATTTCGATTCGTGGCGGGTGTTCTTCTGTCGATTCAGGTTGCGCTACCGTCGGCGCATGCCGCAGGCACGCACTCGTCGCGGGATCTGTATTCCATCACCGAAAAAATACCCGGACCGGATGGCATGTGGGATTACGCGGCGGTCGATGCCAAGGATCATCGGCTGTATCTGGCGCAGGGCGAGCATATTTCGGTCCTTGATCTCGCCGGCACCGGCGCCGGCGCCTGGGCGCAGCTTGGATTGGCCGGGGCGATGTGGCATGGGGTGGTGCCGATCGAGGCCCGCGGCTGGATTCTCGGCACGAACGGTCAAGCCCATACGCTGACGATTTTCGACGCCAAGACTCATGCGGTCGTGAGAGCGATAACGACCAGCAGCGGTCCGAAATCGGCGCTTTCGGGCGAGATGGCGAAATTTGCGCTGCTTGCCGATCCGGACGCGCTGGTCGTCGACCCAAAAACCGGCCTGGCGGCGGCGGTGAACGGCGGCAGCGGCGACGTCGTGTTGGTGAACCTCGGTACCGGCGTCGTGGCCGGATCGGTGCACGTCGGGGGCAAGCTCGAGTTCGCGGTTGCCGACGGCACAGGCAGACTCTATGTGAATGTGGAGACGGCGCACGAGATCGCGGTCATCGACGTGGCGACGCGCAAAGTCGTGCGACGAATCCCGCTCGCGGGATGCACCGAACCCAAGGGGTTGGCGTACGATGCGGGAACCGGTTTGCTGATTTCCGGATGCGACAACGGAGTGGCGAAGTTCATTCTGGCGAAGAGCGCCACCGTGGTCGCGAGCAACCGCATCGGCCGCGGCTCGGACGCCGTGATCGTCGATGCGCGCCGGCACCGCGCGTTCGTGCCGAGCGGCGCGGACGCGAAGCTCAGCATATTCGACATCAAGGATCCCCGGCATATTGCGCTCGTGCAGACGCTGCCGACGGAACGGGGCACCCGCCTGGGCGCCGTCGACGAACGCACCGGCCGGCTGTATCTGCCCTCCGCGACGCTCGGCGCGCCGATACCGCCGCATCCGTGGCCTGCGGCGGTTCCGGGTACTTTTCATATCCTCGTCGTGAGTCCTGCGGACGATAATCGACGGGTCATGTCAATCAGGAGATAGAGATGAATCGTGAGATCAATTCCGTGGCTGATCACGCGCTGTCGAAATTCTTGGGCGAGCCGCCCGCTCGACACCTGGGTGTCGCGGCGCTGCAGCGCCGGGCTTTCTTGATGAATACGGGGGCGCTGATCGCGGCTTCGTCGCTCGCGCCGCTGGGCTTGGGCTGCGCAGCGGCGGCCGCGCAGTCGACGGCCGCGAAGCCGGCGGCGGCGCCCGAGCGCTTCAGGATCGATGTTCATCACCACATCGCTCCGCCGGCGTACGTGCAGGAGATGAAGTCCATGCTGTTTCCGCCGACGCTGGGATGGTCGCCGCAAAAGTCCCTCGACGACATGGATGCAGCCGGCGTCGCCACCTCGATCACCTCGATCACCACGCCGGGCGTCTGGCTGGGCGACAACCAACAGGGTCGCCGGGTCGCGCGCGAATGCAACGACTACGGCGCCAAGATGGTGGCCGACTACCCCGGCCGCTTCGGCATGTTTGCGGCGATTCCGCTGCCCGACACGGAGGGGAGTTTGCGTGAGATCGAATATGGTCTCGACGTGCTCAAGGCCGACGGAATTTCGGTGTTCACGAGCTACCGCGACCGGTGGCTCGGCGACGCGAATTTCGATCCGGTCATGGAGGAACTGAACCGCCGCAAGGCGCTGGTGTACGTGCATCCGGATACGCCCGTGTGCTGCCGGGATATTCTGCGCGACCTGTTCAACAACTCGGTCATCGAGTACACGGTGGATACGACCCGCGCAATCGCGAGCCTGCTGTTCCGGGGTACCATCAATCGGTATCGCGACATACGCTGGATCTTTGCGCACGGCGGCGGAACCGTTCCATTCATCGTGGAGCGGCTGACGCGGATCCCCGCGACCTACCCCAAGCTCGCATCCACCGTGCCGAACGGTGTCATGGCCGAGTTGGTGCGATTTCACTACGACCTCGCGCAGGCCTCCACTGCGCCGGCGCTCGCGGCGCTGACCAAGCTCTTTCCGATCTCCCGGCTGCTATGGGGAACGGACTTCCCATTCCGACACGGAGTGGAATACGTGCGTCAGCAACACGACTATGGTTTCAGCGACGGCGATCTGCGCAAGATCGGCCGCGACAACGCGCTGGAATTGCTGCCGCGCTGGCGCGGGGCGAAAGCATAAGTGCGCGACGGGTCTCAGGCGCGCGCCACGCTCGTGCTGTGCGCGGCCGCCGCGCTGTTCGAAGGATTCGACAACCAGTCGATGGGCGTCGCGGCGCCGATGCTGTTTCGCGAGTTTTCAATCGCACCGGCGCAGGGCGGCTTGATCTTCAGTGCCGCCACATTGGGCTTGTTTCTGGGCGCGCTGATCGGCGGGCGCGCGGCCGACTACGTCGGACGCAAGCAGACCCTGACGGCGTCGCTGCTGCTGTTCGGTCTTTGCTCGCTGCTCACCGTGATGGTGCACGGCGCCCAATCGATGATCTTGATGCGGCTGTTGACGGGACTCGGCTTAGGCGGGGCGATGCCCAATTTCATCGCGCTGGCTTCCGATGCCGCGGATCCGCAGAGAAAATTGAGCGCCGTCCCGTTGTTCAGGGCCCCGTTGCCGTCCGGCGGCGCGCTGGCCGGCGTTAGGGCGCGCGCCGAGCGGATGGGCTGGGGATGGCGTGCGATATTCATCGGCGGCGGCTTGGGGCCGATTCTCGTGGCATTTCTCATGATGATGGTGTTCCGCGCGCGCGCGGCCTACGGCGCCGGCGCGCACAAGGGGCCGGGGCCGGCGCAGCCGTCGTCGATCGATAGCGTCGGCACCGTACTGTGGGGTATGGGCCGGACACGCGCGACCCTATTGCTGTGGACCGGATTCTTCTTCACGAATCTCGTGCTCTTTTTGATGCTCAACTGGCTGCCCAGCCTGGTCATTGGCTTAGGGTTCTCGCGCGGCGAGGCGAGCATGGCATCGATCGGATTCAATCTTGCGGGCAGTATCGGCGCGGCGTTCCTCGGGCGATTGCATGCCGGCGCCCGCCGCCGGCAGTGGGTGCTGATGACCTACGGCGGAATCTCGCTGTCGCTCGCGGCGCTCGCCGCGGTCGCTTCCTTCGGCAAGGCTTTCTCCATCGCGATGCTGGCGTGCGCGCTGGCCGGGGCCTTCATCATCGGCGCGCAGCTCATTTTGTACGCGCTTGCGCCTCTTTACTATCGGCGCAGCGGTCGCGCCACGGGTGTCGGGGCGGCCGTGGCGATCGGTAGGTCGGGATCGGTCGTGGGGCAGCTGTTCGCGGCCACGATGCTCGCGTCCGGCAGCGCCGGCGCAGCGGTGTTGGCCGGCGCCATCCCGTTCGTCGTGGTCGCCGGCGCCGCGGCATTGGCCTTGACCTGGCAGCCGCAAAGCGTCGACTGACGCGCGTGCGCCGCGCGCAACGCGTGCCGCGCTCAGGCGGTGGAGTTCCTGGCGGCGAGATGTATCGCTTTGCGCACGCGGTTATAAGTGCCGCAGCGGCAGAGGTTGGTCATTGCCGTATCGATATCGGCATCGGTAGGGTGCGGATTTTGCCGCAACAGTGAAATGGCGGCGAGGATCATGCCCGACTGACAGTAGCCGCACTGCGGCACACTTTCGGCAATCCAGGCTTGCTGGACCGGATGGGATTTGTCCTTTGAGATTCCCTCGATGGTGGTGATTTCAGTCCCGGCCGCCGCGCTGACGGGCAGCACGCAGGAGCGCCGCAGCTGGCCGTCGACCAGCACTGCGCACGCGCCGCAGGCGCCGATGCCGCAGCCGAATTTAGTGCCGGTCAGATGCAGCTCATCGCGCAGCACCCATAGGAGCGGTACGTCCGCCTCGACATCGACCGTATGGGGTTCGCCGTTGACGTTTAGTTTGATCATGCCGAGGCCCTGTCGACCGAAAATGTCAGCCCATGCTTCGACAACGGCAGCGACCTCAGCCGCTTGCCGGTCGCCGCAAAGACCGCGTTCGCAAGCGCCGGAGCGATCGGCGCCGTGCCCGGCTCGCCGATCCCGCCGGGCGGCGCCGTACTCGGCAAAATATGGCAATCGAACAGCGGCATTTCAGCCAGCGTCAGCACCGGATAATCGGTGAAATTACTCTGCTGAACGGCGCCGTTGGCGATCGTGATGTCACCGCGCAGCGCGGCGCTCAAACCGTACACCATGCCGCCCTCCAGCTGCGCCTGGATGTTGTCGGGCTCCACCGCGACGCCGCAGTCAACCGCCGTCACGACACGATGCAGCGTGATCTCTTGGCCCTTCATCGAGATGTCGACGACCGTGCCGATGAAGCTGCCGAAGGCGGCGAGCGCCGCGATGCCAAGTGCATGGCCGGGACGCGGGTGTTGCCAACCGGCTTTCTCGGCCACGAGGTCGAGCACGGCGAGCTGGCGTCGCCCGTTCGGATGTTGCAGCAGCGAACGCCGCAATTCGTAAGGGTCGCGCTCGAGGTGATGGGCGATCTCGTCGATGAATCCCTCGAGCATGAATGGGTTGTGCGAATCGTTGACCGAACGCCAGAAGCCGAATCGAACGCCGATGTTCTTGTCCACGCCGGTGACGCGGAAATTCGGAATCGCGTCGGCGTAGTTGCTGTCGGCGATGCCGCCCGTGTAAAAGGCGGGTCCGGCAGCCATTCTCGTCGGCGTCGACGACGTCACCACGTTGCTTTCGAATGCGGTGAATTCTCCCTGACGATTGAAGCCCGCCCGAAAGCGGATGGCCGCGGCGGGTCGATAGAAATCGTGCTGGATATCCTCCTCGCGCGTCCATATGAGCTTCACCGGCCGGCCGACCGCCTTGGCCGCGACGCTGGCCTGGGTGACGAAATCGGCTTCGCCGCGGCGGCCGAACCCGCCGCCGAGGTACATCGTATGGACCCGGACACGCGCAGCCGGGATCCCCAGCACGGCGGCGGCCGCGTGCTGCGCACCCTGCGGTGCCTGCGTGCCGCACCATACGTCGCAGCCGGTTTCGTCGATGCTTATAGTGCAATTCATCGGTTCCATGCAGGCATGCGCGAGATACGGCACTTCATAAATGGCTTCCAGCGCATGCGCGGCTGCCGCCAGTGCCGTGGGCGCGTCACCCTCGTTGCGGGCGACGGCGCTCGGCCCGTCGAATGCGCCGCGCATGATCTGCGATATCTTGGCGTCGTCGATGCCGGCAAGCTTGCCGAGGTCGTATTCGACCTTGACCTGCGCCAGCGCCTTCTTCGCCAGCCAGTAGGAGCGCGCGACGACGATGACGCCATCCGGCAACGGCACTGTAGAGTGAAATCCCGGCATCCGTCTCGCCGCCGTGTCGTCCAAGGACTTGAGCGTCCCGCTCAACGTCGGGCAGGTCTTGACTGCGGCATAGAGCATGTTCGGAAGCGCCATATCGATGCCGTAATGGGCGCTGCCGTCGACTTTCTGCGCCACGTCGACGCGCAGCGGCGAGGTGCCTATCAAGCGAAACTCGGCATTGGATTTCAGCGCCGGCCGTTGCGGCACGGGCAGTGATGCCGCGCGCGCGGCAACGCTTCCGAACGAACGCGAGCGCCCGCTTGGAGCATGGGTTATGACGCTGTCGGCGGCGCTGCATTCGCCTACCGGCACCCCCCAGTCATCGGCGGCGGCGCGCAGTAGCATTTCGCGTCCCGCGGCGCCGATGCGCCGCAGCTCCGTGTACCAGCCGCGCACGGAAAAACTGCCGACGGTCGATTGTTGGTGGAAGACCGGGTTGTCGTAAATCGCGGCGGCCGGCGCGTCCTGTACATGGAGGCGATCCCAATTGCCGGCGAGTTCCTCCATCAGAATCATCGGCATCGCGGTATGCCCGCCCTGACCCATTTCGACCGCCGGGGCGATGATCGTGATCGCGTCGTCGGTTCCGATCCGCAGAAATGCCGACGGAGAGCGGGGCGGGGCGGGACCGATCGGCGCGCAAAGTGCGTCGAGCGGCGGTAGCGTGATCGCGAGCAAAAGGCCGCCGCCCGCGGCGGCGGTCGCCTCAATGAATTCGCGGCGGCTGAGCCCGCGTCGCTTCTGCTCGAATGAATTGTGCATGATGCGTGACGCTCCGTGACGCGTGCGGCGGATGGTCGGGCGAAATCGCCGTTGCGCGCCGATTATAGGCCTGATCGCGGCCGCACCGCAGCCTTGTTTCCACGGGCATGCTCGTGTTTAATGAATTCGACGCACACGAAAATCATGCGCGTCAAACATTCCCACGGCCCGCAGACTTATACGAGAGGTGACTGTGTCCGACGTCAAACCCGCTTCGGCGCGAAGAACCATCACGCTCGAAGAACACTTCGTGGTGCCGAGTTCCCTCGGCACGACTTTTCATCCGCCGGGACTGTCCGCCGACGCCTGGAATAGCATCGAAGCCAGGCTCCTCGACGTCACCGGCGAGCGCCTGCCGCAGATGGATGCCAACGGCGTCGAGATGCAAGTGGTGTCGCTCACCGCCAATGGGATCCAGGGTGAAACCGACCCGCGCAGCGCCATTGATCACGCCAAGGCGGCCAATGATTGGTTGGCGGAGAAATTCGTCGACCCCTATCCGGCGCGATTCGCGGGCTTCGCGGCGGTGGCCTTGCAGGATCCGCTGGCGGCTGCCGCGGAGACGGAGCGCGCGGTGACCCAACTTCGGTTCAAGGGCGTGCTGGTCAACGGCTATACGAACCTCGGCAATGTGAATCACGCTGAGTATTTGGATCTTCCGAAATTTCATCCATTCTGGGAGCGGGTCGAGTCGCTGGGTGTGCCGGTGTATCTGCATCCGCGGGCGCCGTTGCCGAGCCAGCGAATGGTCTACGAAGGGCATGACGAGTTGATGGGGCCGATGTGGGCCTTCGGCGCCGAGACCGCCGTGCACGCGTTGCGCTTGATGACGAGCGGATTGTTCGACCGCTATCCGCGCCTGCAAATGATTCTGGGTCACATGGGCGAGGGCCTGGTCGCGATGATGGCGCGAACCCAGCGCCGTTTTGAATACGCACCCTGCGGCAAGGAGCTGAAAAAACCGCTGGGGCAGTATCTGCGCGATCATTTCTACATTACCACCAGCGGTAATTTCCACACCCCAACGCTGAATAACGTCATCGAAGAGATGGGTATCGACCGGGTATTGTTCTCCGTCGATTACCCCTATGAGAGCATGTCCGAAGGCGCAAGCTGGTTCGAGAACTGCCCGCTCGAGGGCGAGGCC
>VFSW01013585.1_pt1 | contig 11315 bp, 7 predicted proteins | sample 5358111 | NCBI WGS metagenome assembly VFSW01 (sample SAMN11554181, study PRJNA540505) | mine drainage metagenome | isolation source: sediment from site ElyBrook_90M | place: USA: Ely Copper Mine, Vershire, VT | collected 2017 | reverse complement strand
GTGAAGATCTCGATGGACGCCAACAATATAAACAAAAACGCGGTCTATTGCGACATGCTGGGCTATGCCTCGGCCGAACTGCTCAAGCTCAATTATCGCGACTTCACCCCAGCGCGCTGGCATGACCAGGACGCCGACGTCATCGCCAAGCAAGTCCTGGTGCGCGGCTATTCCGATGTTTATGAAAAGGAATATTGCCGCAAAAACGGGACGATCATTCCTGTCGAGTTGCGTACGATCTTGGTCCGCGACGACGCGGGTAATCCCAGTTCGATGTGTGCCATCGTGCGTGACACAAGCGAGAGGCGGGCACAGGAAGCACGCGCCGTCGTCGTCAAAGAACAGCTCATCCATGCCGGCCGGGTGCAAGAGTTGGGACAAGTATCGGCCGGTATCGCCCATGAACTGAATCAGCCGTTGGCTGCGATGCAGAATTATGCATCTACTGCCAAGCGTCTGATCGACCTTGGCGATAGCTCTGCGGCCTCCCAGGCCATCACCAAAGCCGGCGAACAGGCCAAGCGCGCCGGAGAAATTATCCAGCGCATGCGCGACTTTCTCGAAAAGCGCGACACCAACAAAAAACCCGAGGATGTCAATACCATCATACGGGAAGCGGCCGGTTTGGGGTTGATCGGAGCCAAGGCCGTTGGAATCGACGCCCGCTATTTCCTTGCGCCTGACCTGCCGCCCGTCCTCGCCGACCGGGTGCAGATCGAACAGGTGCTGGTCAATCTGTTGCACAATGCCATGGATGCCATGGCCGACATGCCCGAGCGGGTCCTGATCCTGTCGAGCAGGCACGGCGCCAGCGCGGTTGAAATTGTCATCAGCGATACGGGCTCGGGCATTCCCGAAACGATCGCCGACAGCCTGTTTCAGCCCTTCGTCAGCACCAAGCAGATCGGCATGGGGATTGGTCTTTCGATCAGCAAATCGATCGTCGAGGCGCATGGCGGGGAGATTTTTGCCGAGCGCAATCCCGGCGGTGGGACACGGTTTTGCGTGCGCCTGCCGCCAGCGCGGTGCTGAGCGCGGGCCAACTTGCGCAGTTATGCCAAGAAGGCTTCACACAACGCTGCAGTTGAAGCGATCCCTCCGGCGGTATCCTCACCCCTTCTCACGATCGCGTTTTACACCTACCGGGGTGTGCATCTAAGTGTTGGAGCAACAGTCAAAGAGTACCGAGCCGACCAGGGCGAACCTCACTCGCGAAATCCTTCAATTGCATGGACGCATGGCCTCGTCATCGGCCCACTGATTGCGCGCATGTTCCGGCGGCCATAATCGGCAACCCCGCCTCCACGAGACCTGCGTCATTCGGCGGGCCCTCGATGCACCCTTAGAGGACGGCGGCGCGATTTCGTTTGCACGCGATGGACACCGCCGTCGCGGACACATCGATCCCAACTGCATTCCGGGACTTTGCAGATGCGTACCGGCGCGCTAGGCATTGAGGTAGATCGTGTTGCTGGGGCCAATCGCCGAAACACACACGGCCGGTGATATCAGTCAATAGCACAGCTTTACGCCCAGCGTGAGGCGTTGCTCTGAATGGCCGCCCGTTCCGGCAATGCCGTCTTCATAGGCGAGAACCGGCTCGATGCTGTCGGTAAGTCTGAACTTTGCCTCGGCACCGACGCGCAGCAAGTTGTAGATCTCTCCGCGGTCGTGCAAAACGTCGAAGCCGCCCATCCGGGCGGTGCGTACGAAGAAGAGCTTTCCGGCCAAGTGCACACCATCGAAAATCGGCGTGCCGACTTCGAGTTGTGTGCGAAACTGGGCTGCCCCGCCGTCCAGAAAGATACGCGAGGCGACACCCATGCGCGCGGTCAGATTCCAGAAGCCCGGCTTGAAACCGAGGCCGTAGACCGGCTCCACCGCCCACTGACCGCTGTCCAGCGGCAGACGCTCGCTGAGCGGACTGCCTGGAATGATCAGCCCAAGCCCGACGGAGTCCGCAAGGTCCGTATCTTGCGTCAGCCCATAGTTCAACGCGATGCGCTGTTCCTGCAATCCGCTGTTCGTGCTCACCACATCGATGCCGTTCTTCACTTCCGAACGGCGACGAAACGCGTAGCGCAGATCATATTCGAGCGAAAAGCCGTCCCCAAGACCGTGCTCACCGAGAAGCCGGAGCTGGGTTTCCTGCTCGTTCGAACTCGGATGTGTCGCAAAGGAGAACGGCTGTGCCGGAAAGGACTGGTCGCCGAACGAGTAGCGTATCATCGGCTCCACGACACCGGTGCCCGCCGGGAGAATCCAGCCCTGTGCGCAGGCGCCGGAGGTCATCAGCACAAGTACTGCCGCAGACGCCGTCGTGGCGCACATGCGGTGCAACCGTTCGACAGACGGCACGCCGAGAGGTTCCGGAGCCGGTTGCACCTATGCCGTCCTGACCTGCTGCGCAACGAACGGTTCCTCCTCACCGCTTTCCGCAAGGCTCGCCCACAGCGAGCGATAAACCCCACCGTCCCTGCGCAACTGCGCGTGGCGTCCGCTCTGGACGATCCGGCCCTGATCGAGCACGAGAATCTCGTCGGCTTCGATCACCGTCTTCAGGCGATGTGCAATCATGAGGGATGCGCGGTTGGCGGTAAGCCGCCTCACGGCTTCCAGGATCTGGAGCTCCGTCATGGCGTCAAGGCTGCTGCTGGGCTCGTCCAGAACGACCACCGGCGCGTCGCTGAGCATCGCCCGCGCGATGGAGATGCATTGGCGCTGCCCGCCGGACAGGGTCTGGCCGCGCTCGCTGACGATGCAGTCGTAGCCTCCCGGCAATCGCCGGATGACGGGGTCGACCCCGACGGCTTCTGCCGCCGCGATCGCATCATCACGGCCGGCACCTTCCAGACCGTAGCAGATGTTTTCCCAAATGCTCGCCCGGAAGATCACCGGCTCCTGCAACACCAGCGCCACCCGGCGCCGCACGAAGCCGAGGCTGAGCGCACGCAAGTCGCGGCCGTCAAGCGTCACCCGCCCCATCACCGGATCGTAGAAACGCGAGATCAGGCCGGCAATCGTGCTCTTGCCCGCGCCGGTCGGCCCCACCAACGCGACTTTCTTGCCAGGCTCCAGATGGAACGATACGTCGTGCAGGATATTCGGGCCTGGACAGTAGCCGAAGCTGACATGCTCGAACGCCACGCGGCCGGAACAGGCCCGCGGGATCAGCGCCTGGGGCGCTTCGACGACAGACGGCGCCTCGAAAAGATAGTCCGCGATGCGCTCTAACGCCACCGAAGCGCGCCCGACCATGCGCGCCGTCTTGGCAATGCGGCGCGTCGGCGTCGTCAGCGAACGGAAATAGGCCAGAAACACCAGCATCTCGCCGGCCGTCAACCGCCCGTCCAGCACGCGCATCGCGCCATACCAGGCGATCAGTCCGGTGGCGGCAGCAACCGCCACGGTCAGGGCCGGCGAAAACTGTGCCTGCAGGATGTTGACGCGGTTTCCGGCCAGAAAGATCTTGCTGGCGCCTGCATCGAAACGCCGTTCCTCGTGCTCTTCGCGACCATAGGCCTGCACCAGTTGAACGCTTCCCAGCATCTCCTGCGCGATGCTCCAGAGTTCGCCTTCGTGCAGACGCATCCGGCGGATCGCCCGCCGCAACAGGGCCGTGTAGACCTGGATGATGGCGAACAGAACCGGCAGCGCGGCCAGCACGACCAGGGCGTAGCGCCAGTCCACGCTCAGCATCATCGCAGCAATGCCGGCCATGACCAGGATGTGCTGGATGAAATCGCCACCGACCGCCGTGATGAGATCCTGCAGCTTCTGGACGTCGCCGCTCAGGCGGGACATCAGATCGCCACCGGAGTGGCGGCGATGGAAATCCAGCGACAGCTTCTGCAGGTGCGAGAACAGGTCGTGGCGCAGGGCAAAGACCAACCGCTGGCCGGCGTCGAGGAACAGCCTGTTGCCGACATAGTCGAGAAACGCGTCCGCCAGGCCGAGTCCCAGCGTCAACACACAAAGCACGCCCAGCAGCGCCACGCGATGGGTGTGTGCATCCGGCAGAAGTCCCGCCAACGCCGGCGGCAGCGGGCCCGAATAGATCACGCTGTCGACGATGTACTTGAGCGGCCATGGTGCCAGCGCCAGAACGCCGGCACGCACCGCCATCGCCACGGTACCTGATCCAAGCGGCAGCCACTGCGGCGTCAGGTATTTGAGCAACCAGTGTCGAGGCGCCGCGACAACCGGCAAGCAGTCTCGCGTCTTCATGCGGCACACTTCGCCAGGGCGAGGCTCCGGGCCTCGTTGATGATGCGCCCGGTCGCCTGCCGCCAGCTGAAATCCGCGACGGCCCGCGCGCGCGCACCCAGCCCCATGGCCCTGCGGCGCCCCGGATCGCCGACCAGCTCCAGCGTTTTGGCGACAAACTCGACTTCGCTTCCAGGCTCGAACAGCAACCCGGTCCTGCCCTCGTCGACAAGCTGTTCAAGCTGGCCGATGCGGGCGGCGATCACGGGCACGCCTGCTGCCAGCGATTCCACCACCTTGAGCGGCGAGAAATAGAAGTCCTCTTGCGGCAAATAGGGCGCCACGCAGATGTCCATGGCCGCGAGATGCATGGGTATCTCGGCGTGGGGAACCCGTCCCGTCATGACCACGCGATCATCCAGGCCGCGTGCGCTGACATCGGCGCGAACATGTTCGAGTTCCGGCCCGTCCCCGACGCAAAGCAGGCGAACGTCCGGATTCTTCCGCGCCAGCGCCGCAAAGGCTTTCACCATGAATCCGAGGCCGTGCCACGGCTTGAAGCTGCCGAAGAACCCGAGCACGGGATGCGCTTCGAGACCGAGCCTGCGCCGGATGCTCGTGCCGTCGACATCAGGATGAAAGCGCGAGGTGTCCACACCGTTGGGAACCGTCAAGATCCTCCGCCGGTCGTACCCTGTTGAGGCAATGCAGTCCGCAACTTCGCTTGAAACGGCCACGATCCTGTCCGCGCCGTTGAAGGATGCCGTCTCGGCCGCCGCGGCCACAGTCGCCAGAACCAGCCCGCGGAACTGCTGCTGCTCGCGGATCAGTGGAGCGTTGACCTCCAGCAGTCTCGGCACCCCGAACATTTGTGCCAGCTTGGCTCCCGCGCAATGAAAAAGGGCGTGCCGTTCATAGATGACGTCCGAACGGAACCCGATTGCATCAAGAGCGGCCTGAGCTCGGGCGCAAAAAGTGCGATCATGGTTCAGCCAGCGAAGTTCCCGGCGCAGAATGCGCTCCTCGACAGCTGGCGGCGACGGCTCTGGCGCGGAGCCCGTTTTCTCGTGAGTGCTCGTCTCGGGTTCAATACGGAGTTCGATCATCCTGGCAGGCGGGGGCGTGTTGCCCTGCCCCATCGTGGCGCAGACAAGCACGACTTCGTGGCCTTGTTGCGCCACGGCCGTCACGAACTCGCGCACGTGCACCGACGCACCCTTGTCGCCGAGCACCGGTATGCCGGGATCGGGATTGAGATAGAGAATCTTCATGATCCGGCCGTCTCCGCGGCGATGTCGGTGGAGGGCGGCAGAACACGGGGCATTCCCGCCGATCCTTCGCAATCGCAGCATCTGTGCATCGCATCGCGCAGCGCCCTGGTCGTTTCGCGGCAGTCGAAATCCTGCTCGATCCTTGCGCGTGCATTGTCAGCCAGGCGGCTTCTATACGACACGTCCCCGAGCAGCCGGCGCAGCGCCGCGGCAAGGGCCGGCGGCGAAGCGGAAGGCACCAGAAGACCCGTCACGTAATTCTGGACCAGTTCCGGGATGCCCGAGACCCAGGTCGACACGACCGGCACACCGCTCGCCATCGCCTCGACGATCACGTTGGGAATGCCATCACGGTCGCCGTTCTCGACGATACGGGGAGACAGGGCGAAAACGTCGGCCTTGTTGTAGAGCGCTATCAGATCAGCGTGGGTCATCGCGCCTTTCAGCACGACATAGTCCGCAAGACCCTGCCGCTCGATCGCGGCTTGGAGCGAAGCGCGCAATGGCCCCTCGCCGACGATGAGACAACGGAAGCGAATGCCCTCTGCCCGCAGCATACGGCAGGCCGCGATGAGGTCGCGGAAGCCCTTCTTCGGAACCAACCGGCCCACGGAAAGAATGAGCGGCACTCTGCCATCACATTCCCCTGGGGCAACCGCGCGTGCGCCAAAGCGGTCGATGTCGACGCCATGATAGATAACGCGGATTTTTGCCTGATCGCGCGCGTGCAGCACGCTTCGCAGATGGTCGGCGTTGTACCGCGTGCAGGTCGCGATAAAGCTGGCGTCTTGTGAGACCCGGCGCAGCGCCCGCGGCGCGGTGAGATAGAGGTCCTTGGCGTGCGTGGTGAAACTGAACGGGATGTCGGACAGGACGCTTGCGAACCAGGCCACGGCCGCGGGCGTATTGGCAAAATGAGCGTGGATCAGCGTGACATTCCGGCGAACGCAATGGTCGGCGACAAAAGCGGATCGCAGGAATTGCTTCCAGGTATTGAACGGCCTGCCTGATATCACCGACAGAACCGCCGCCCGGCCAAGAGCGGCCGCGTAGCGCGACGGGGCCCGCGCCAGGCAGCGCCCATGGACCCGCGCCAGTTCCATTGCCTTCGAAACGCGCGCGCCGGGGAGGAAATGCAGCGGCGATTTGATGTCCTTCACCATGGGATGGTGCGGCGGCGGCTCCGGCTGCAGCAGCGAGAACAGCTCGAGCTCCATGCCGAGCCCTTCCATCGCCGCTATCTCGTTCAGGATGAAGGTCTCCGTAAGGCGCGGATAGCGCTTCATCACGTAGGCAACGCGAGGCGAGTGCGCGGTCGTCATATGGCCATCTCCTGTTCTCTCGCGGCGGCTCCCATCAAGGCTTCGATCGCGTCGGCGACGCGCCGAGCACCGTCGAAATCGAGCGCCCGCTGCAAGGGGTGTGGACGTTTTCCCATCAGCGCGGACTTCATGAGATCGGCCAACCGGCTATCCAATCCGGGGCCCTGGTCGATCGCCCAGACGTAACCGAGCCGCGCCAACATCGAGGCGCGCATCCGCTGTTCAGCGCGCGGCGCCGCTCTGGGCACGAGAATGGCGGGCTTTCCGCTGGTGACGATCTCGACGCTGGTGTTGTAGCCGGCCATGGCGATCACCAAATCGACCTGGCTCAGCATCGCCGGAAGATCGCCGGTCGACGCCACGATCTCAATGTCGGGATCATTGCCGGCCAGGCTTTTCAGCGACTGACGCTGCGCCGCAGACATCAGGGGACCGGTGACGATTCGTGAGCGTACGCGGCCAGTCAGCAAAGCCCTCGCCTTGAGGTACGCTTCCATCAGGAAATAGCCGTCCTCCCCGCCACCCGCGGTGACGAGGATCATGGGAAAATCGGCCGGCGCCATCGCTGCGTGTTTCGGCGCGCGCGCAACGTAACCGCAGTAAGTGAGCTTGGCGGCAACGCGCGGAGGAATTCCGTAAGCTTCTACGACGTCGAACAGCGCACGACTGCCATAGACGAGTATCCCGTCGTAGAGGCAATCGAGCAACGGAATGATGTCCTGCTGCCGCCAAATCTCGCGCACGGTCTCGGGATCATCGAGGATATCGCGCAATCCCAGTATCACATGCGTGTTCGGCAGTTCGCGGCGTATGAACGCAAGCGTCGACAACAGTTCGGCGTTCATGCCGGCAGGGGCGTGATCGACCAGCAGAATATCGGGGCGCTCTTCGATAACCGACTTCAGGATTTGAGCTTCGCGATGGGCCTTGATCAGGCCGAACGGAAGCGCGGAGCTGCGCGGTGCATAGGTCTCCACGCCTGTCTTTACAACTGGTGGAAGCGCCGTAACGTCAAGCCCTCTCGGTACCGTCCACGAACCGATCACGGGAGAACCGGTGATGAGGCGGACCGAGAAGGCTTCCTTGCGCGAGAGCAGGTGCTCTGCAATGGCGAGATTGCGCCGCAGATGGCCCAGCCCATAGGTATCATGGGAATAGAGGAACACCTTTGGCCGCGCCCGTGCCGAGCGGCCGCGACGGACACTCCTCCAGATCTTGTCGACATCGAGATCGATGTCTTCCCGATGAGGCAGAAAGCCGTTGATCGCCGCTTGCGTCTGGTTCATCACGATCTCCTGATGCCGTGATGATGTCGCGCGGCGCTGACGGCACGTTGACGGCGAAGTATACAGATTTGCCATCTCACCGGCGCGGAGCAGTCGCTTTGACGCAACGGCAAATCAGTCTGCGGCGACGCCAATCCGCTGCTCTGCGCGACCGTCAACCGGGCGCGGTTGTTCAAAGCTCAGTATCATCCGCGTACCGACTGCAGCGTGGTCGTCCAAGTATATGTTTCCGTTGTGGAGCTGCGCGATCCGCCGGACGAGCGCAAGGCCGACACCCGCACCGTTGCCCTTACGATCGGCTCGCCAGAGCCGCTCGAACACCGCTTTGCGCTGTGCCGCGGGGATGCCAGGCGCTTGATCCTCGACGATCACCTTGGGGCCCCGATCGACCGTGACCGAGACGGTCGTGCGCGGCCCGGAGTATTTGAGTGCGTTTTCAACCAGATTGCGAATCGCGATTTCGATCAAGACCGCATTTCCGGAGACGATGGCCTGCGAAGAGGCACAGTCGAGCTCAATCAGCTGGCCGCGAGCGATCGCCCTCGTCACCGCCTCTTCGCAGACCTTCCGCGTTATGGCGACAATGTCGACGTCGCAGAGTTCGCTTGCCATGACATCCTCGGCTTGCGCGAAGCGGAGAAGTTCGTTCACGAGGCCAGCGAGTTCCTCCAGATCGGCCTTGATCCGGTCGCGGGCCGGATCGCGCGGCAGCCGGGAAGCCTCCAGGAGCAGCACCGCCAGTGGCGTTCGCAGCTCGTGCGCAGCATCCGAGGTGAATTGCTTTTGCAGCTGGAGCGAGCGCTCCAGCTTTGCGAGCATTGTGTTGACGGCGGCGGCGACGTCGGCAAACTCCCGCACCATACTTTGTCCCGAGACCGGCACCAGCGTCTGGCCGCGCGCCACGGCGCTACCGATACGGACCGCGTCGCGCGAAATCCGCCGAAGGGGTAGCAGCGATCTACGCGTGGTCAGGAACATGGCCAGCGTCAGCGCCGGCACTATAAAGAGTACTGGAAGCAGGACGTGGCTATCCAGCTTGCGTCGGACGATGGCCAAACCGGCCCAGGCAGGATCGCCGATCATGTAGGCCTGAATCCAGTACTTGTGGCCGCCGAGAACGCCGCGGTGGATCAGGAGCGAGACGACTTGATCGTCCTTCAACTGCGGCGGCCGAGACTGCTCGAAGCTTTCCACGAGATCAGCGCCTTCGACATCGCCATCGCCGTCGGGATCGGCCTTACTCGCCGCCGGGCGCTCCACCGCAGGCAGCCAGCGCGTGTTCGCGGAGGCCAGAATATGTCGCGTCGCCAGCAATCGCCGATCGAAAACTCGGAAGCCGTACGATTGCGGGTAATCACGATAAAGCGGGAGCGCGGCGGGATTCGCGCCTTTGTTGAGCACGTTCGCGATCGCAACAGTGTTGGCAGTAAGCGTGGCTTCGCGCAACTGAGCCGTGTTCGACAGGTAGTGCACGAGAAATACCAGCATGAGCAACAAGGAGACACAAGCGGAGACCACGGTCATCCGAATGGCCAGAACGCGCGACAACGATACCGGAGCGCCGCCCATCAGCATGCCGCGCGTTCCGTCAAAATGTAACCGATGCCGCGCATCGCGATGATGTCGACGGTCGCACCCGCGGCATCCAGCCGGCGGCGCAATCGCGAGACTGCCGCCTCGACCGCATTGTCCGACACCTCGCTATCCAGCGAATAGACGGCGTTGTCGAGCTTTTCCCTTCGCAGGACGCGTCCCTGCTGCGATAGAAGAACGGACAGCACGCTCGACTCGCGGCGAGGCAAGGCGATCGTGCGCCCAGCAACGGACAAGGTCAGCGAGCGTGTGTCAAAGCGGACGTTGCCCGCAGTCAGGATTTCGTCCTTGATCTGATGGGGACGACGACCGACGGCACGGATACGGGCGATCAACTCGTCATCCGAGAACGGCTTGACGATGTAGTCGTCGGCGCCGGCATTCAGCGCCTGCACGCGGTCCACAACGTCGCCGCGTGCCGTGACGACAAGCACGAAGGCATCGCTCTGGCTTTGGCGGATGGCATTGAGAATGTCGCGGCCGTCACCATCCGGCAGTGACAGGTCCAGGAGCACGATGTCGTAATCGACGAGACGGAGTGCAGCGCGCGCTTCTTCGACACTGCCGGCGCTGTCGGCAATCTGCCCGTTGTCGGCCATCAGCTTCATGATCAGTGAAGCGAGCCGCGCGTTGTCTTCGACAACCAATAACCTCATCGTGTGTCAGGATATACCGAACCCACCCAACCCGCAGAAGTGAAAAAACTGTATCGGTGTCGAATATGGCAAGGCCTTCCGTTAAGGAACTACAGTCATTTTCGTCACGGCTTTCTGCATGGCCCTCCTTTATCATCTTGGTCTTCGCACTCTGCCATCCACAGCTTCCCCCAACACAGCCAATTGCGCCCGGCTTGCGGATTTCTGCGCCTCCGTGTCGGACAGATCGCCTTGCTTTCCCGGTCTGCGATGGCGTCATCGAACTGCAAATCACACCACACAATTGGGTCACACCGGACGTCAGACTGCTTTCAGGGCCGGCTGTTCCTATACCGCAGTCTGTGAAGGCCAAAATCAATACGTAGGAATGGCAGCTTCTCCGTGTGTCGAAACTGCCAGGGCAATGGCGCAATGATCAGGAACGCCGACATCGTTTTGTCGGTGGCTGTCCTCGCCGGTCGGCAACGATCGCGTTCAAATACTTTTTGCGGTTGCAGGAAGTAAGCACTGAGGCCAACCTCATACTTTGCAAGGAGTGTGCACGTGGCATTTGCGGTGCGGCTCCTTCTTCTGAAATTGGCCGGGAGTTTTCTGTTCGCCGTGCATTCCGATGCGCCTGCGCACGGCGAACCGGCGCCTCTGATCTGGGTCACTGCCGGGCCTTTATGTGTCCTGAAATAACCCGCCTGCGAATCCACCCGGCTGGCGGGCCAAGCGATCAGACAGCGAGCGGATGTTCACAGCGGCGGGTGAGCAAGCATGGATGAATGTTGCCCGGCGCACCTCGGTGCTAATGACGGCCACCGACAGCATCAAGCTTTCCGCCGTCCGGATGTAAGTGAAGTCAGCGATACATTTGCGGTTGGGTGCCGAGGCGTCGAAGCTGTGGTCCAGCATATTGGGAGCGACGGCGCCCCCCCGCCCCTGACCCCGGTACAACCGCCGGCCGCCCCCACGCGCGCCCCCCCCCCGCCCCCCAAA
>VFSW01013584.1_pt1 | contig 11315 bp, 7 predicted proteins | sample 5358111 | NCBI WGS metagenome assembly VFSW01 (sample SAMN11554181, study PRJNA540505) | mine drainage metagenome | isolation source: sediment from site ElyBrook_90M | place: USA: Ely Copper Mine, Vershire, VT | collected 2017 | reverse complement strand
GTGCTGCCCCGCCCGGCCCCTTGGACGTCGTGGTCGTCCCGCTGGACGGCATCGACGCGGCGCTCAACGCCTCCGAGGCCGTCGCCGACGCGCTCGACCAGTGCGCGCGGTGGGTGGTGCTCGTCAAGAACGGGACGGGAGAGGGCGGAAAGCGCTTCGCGCACGAGTTCTCCGAGCTGGAACAGGGGCTCCCTGACGCTGTCTGCGTGGCGCCGTTCGTCTTGGCGCGGACGGACGCGATCAAGCGGTCGTCATGGACGAACCGCCCCGTATGGCAGGACCCGTACACGGGGCGCGACACGAAAGCGATGCGCGCTCTTTGCGAGTGGCTGCTTGGCGAGGTCTTTCCCGGGGCGAAGCCGCAACGGGAGCGGCGAACGCGGTGATCAAAATCAAGCCGCACGTTCCCGCGGCGTCGCGACAGCCCGCCGACGCTGAGCGCATGGCGCGAGAAGCCCGCGTGCCGTTGTATGACCTTCCGATGGCGCAGCCAGCGCCGCAACCGCAGTGGCAGCCGCCCCGCACGCTTACCAGGGGGCCGCCGGCCATGGGGCTCGGCGCACTCGACCGAGAGAAGCCCGCGCCGAAGCCGCGACGGCGACGAGGCAAGCGCCCTGGCGTCTACGTGCGGATGCCCCCAGAGCTGAAGGCGAGCCTCGAAGCGTTGTGTCAGCGCAGCGGACTATCGATGAACGCTGCTATCTGCGCCGCGGTTGCGTTCCTAACGCGATGACTTGGTTCTTTGCCCCAGGTGAGCGGCGGTTGACGGGCACGTCGATCGGCGCAAAGGTGAAGGTGACGATGCGACGCGCTGTGACCGGGCGCTAGAAACGCCCAAGGCCCGGCAGGCCACCACGCCCGCCGAGCCTCAGTTGCCGCCAGTCGCCCTATCCGACGGCAGCCATGAATACGGTACTTCCTGAGAGCACGTCCAGCAACGTCGTCCGCGTCCCAGGCGCACCGCGCCCGCTCGGCCCCTGCCGCGGTTGCGGCGCCTACGGGCACGACGAGGACGCCTTCGCTCACTGCGCGCTCTGCGCGTCGGTCGAACACACGACCGCGGAGCACGAGGAGCGTGTCGAGCGCGAGTGCCGCGAGCGCGAGGCGTTGGTCGACGCGATCGCGTCGAGGTTCGCGCCCGAGGTTGTGCCATCTTCGGGCGAGACGGTAGCCAAGTACGTCGAGCGCTGGCTGAAGACGCGCACCAACGGGACGAAGACGGACGACGCCGCACGCCTGCGTGACCACGTGCTCCCGGTGCTTGGTGAGCTCGACGCGGCGACGTCCAAGCGTGAGGACGTGGAGCGTTTGGTCGAGTCGTTGGACGCAAAGATCGAGGGGGAGACGCTCGACTGGCAGACCGCGCTGAACGTGTGGCGGATCGCTCGCAAGCTCTGCTCGGACATGGCGCACAGCAAGCGTCGCGACCTGCGCGTGCGGCGCGATGATCCGGCCGCCGGCGTTCGCGGTCCCGACCGCGGGGTGCGCAAGCAAAAGCAGGTCGTCTTCCCGAGCGAGTTTCTCGCCTTCGTTTCGTGCGAGCGCGGGCCGCTCTTCTGGCGTCGTCTCGTGACCATCGCGATCTACACGCTCATGCGAGACGGCGAGCTGCGGGCGCTTCGTTGGTCGGACGTGGACCTCGAGCACCGGCTCATCAGCCTGACGAAGGCATGGGACCGCAAGGCCAAGCGCGTGAAGCCGACGAAGACGGGCGAGACGCGGAACGTGCGGATCCACGCGAACCTGCTTCCGCTGCTTCGGGCGATGCACGACGAGGCCGGCGGGGAGGGGCACGTGCTCGACCTGGCTCGTGCACGTAGTCTCGCGCGTGGTCTACAGCGCTGGCTTCGGCATGCGGGGGTAGAGCGGGATGCGCTCTACGAGTCGACGAAGACGAGCAAGCCGATCACGTTCCATGATTTGCGCGCGACCGGCGCGACGTGGGCGGCCGTCGAGGGCCTCGATCCCATGAAGATCCAGGCGCGCGGCGGATGGAAGACGATCGAGATGGTGCTGCGCTACGTGCGGTGCGCCGAGAGCCTCGCGGATGGCTTCGGGGTTCCGTTTCCGCCGCTGCCAAGCACGGTCACGGATTCGGCCGAGCGGGACACGGGCTCGGCGAAACGGGCAACGGGTTTGCCGGAGCGGGACACGGGTCTCGAACCCGCGACCTTCGGCTTGGGAAGCCGACGCTCTACCAACTGAGCTAGTCCCGCGTGGTGAGAGAAAGGCGATACCATTCGCTGAGGTAGCCTGCAACGCCTGCGTGGCCGCCCCATCGACGTGCTTGCTGCTTCGTTGCAGCCTTCAAGGGGGGGTCAAGGGACGAGAAGGACCTTTCCCTTGGACTTGCGGTCGTGGATGTACCTGTGGGCCGCCGGGGCTTCGTCGAAGCGGAACGTGCGATCGACGTGGGGCTTGACGTCGCCTCGCTCGTAGAGGGCCACGAGGGACTCGAACTGGGGACGCAGCAGGTCGAGGCGCGTGAAGAGGTGGCCCATGTTGACGCCGGTCACCGTCTTGTTGTCGCTCATCAGGCCCAACGGACTGAACTTCTCGATCCGCATGAACTGGCCGAACGCTCGCAGCCAGCTCGCGGTGTGGCCGCCGGCGGCTGCGGAGAAGCCGTAAGCGACGAGGCGGCCGGTGGGGCCGAGCAGGTCGTAGCCCTTCTTCCAGGAGCCGCCGCCGACGGGGTCGAGGACGAGGTCGAGCCCCTTGTCGCCGACGACGGCGCGGACGGCCTCGGTGTAGTTGCCAGCCGCGTCGATGGGATGCTGGCAACCGCGGTCGCGCAGGAAGTCGAGCTTGGAGGCTGACGCCGTGCCGAAGACGATGCACTTGCGCGTCAGGGCAAGCTGCAGCGCTGCGAGGCCGACGCCGCCTGCGGCGGAGTGTACGAGCACCGTGGAGCCCTCGCGCAGTGCCCCGGTGAAGAGCATCGCGTGATGCGCGGTGAGGTAGACGACCGGAAAGGCCGCCGCCTCCTCGAAGGTCATCCCGGCCGGCATCTTGGTGACGTGGGCCTCGGGCACGACGAGGGTGTCGGTGTATCCGCCGAAGCGGGGCATCGCGAAGATGCGCTCGCCTTTCGTCAGACCGGCGACCCCCTCGCCCACCTGGTCGATGATGCCGCTCACCTCGTAGCCGACCACGCAAGGGATCTTCGGGGCGTCGGGGTAAAGGCCGACACGGGCCATCAGATCGGCGAAATTGATGCCCGCAGCCTTCACCCGGACGCGCACCTGGCCTTCGCCGGCTTCCGGGTCTGGTGCCTCGCGCACCTTCAAGACGTCGGGAGCCCCCGCCTTGGTGATCCAGACCTGCCTCATGGGCAGGGGCGATAGCATGCCCGCAGTCTCGGCGGGCATGCCGGGCTTTCGAACGATGGCAAGCTACTGCACCGACGGCGGAGCGAAGGCGCAACGCCCGCCGATGCACAGGTTCGTCTTGTCGCAGCAGTCCGACGAAGTCTTGCAAAGCTCGTCGACGTTCGAACACGTGTTCGGGAGCGGCGCCATGCATTGCAGAACGGGCGCTCCATTGGAATCGTTGCCGGTTTGACGGCAGAAGCCGCCGCAACAATCGGAGCCCGTCTCGCAGGTGCTGCCGTCCGCGAGGCACGGAGCGAGCGCCGCGAACCCGCGCATGTTGGCCGACTCGAGCTCTTGCCCCGAGAGGTAGAAAGCCGGGTGGCTCGGGTCGAGGTCCGTGGCGTCGGCGTGGTTCAAGTCGATGGCCGCGACCCACAACTTCTTGCGCGGGCTCGGGCCGGCGTTGCTGCCCCACGGATCCTGCGCGGGCTCGTCGTTCGGTTGCGTCGTTGGAGCGCGCCCCGGCGCCACCGTGTTTCCGTACGCGCGTCTGCTCGTGAACACGACCCAGTAATATCCGCCTACGGGCAGCGGCATGACGTTGGGCTCGTAGTTCATGTTGTTGTCCACTGCTTCGCCGTAGGGCAGGGTCGACGTGCCGCTCGCGTCGCGCCCGTTCAGCGCGTTCAGCTTCTTTACGGTGCCGTCGAGCTCGATCAGCCGCAGCTCCGCATATTGGGGAGGGGACTCGACATTTCCACCGTTCAAATTGAACCCGGACGAATCGTAGGAATCGCCCAAGTGGTAGACGAGCCCCTTGCTGTCGGGCAGAAACGACGGCCAAGCGATCGTCTTCGCTCGCGACTGCCCGGGGGGCGGGAAATTGGTCGGAGACGCCGGCAGAGGCGGGCTCGGCGTCCAGCCGACCGACGTATTGTACGCGTTGGTCGTCATCTCCGTCTCGTTCCGGAGGACCCGGAGATTCGAGAAGACGGACGTACCGTCGAAGTCCATCAGCGACAGCGGACGGGTCGTCGGAGCCATGTCGCCGTCGATGAACGCGACGAGCTTGCCGTCCGGCGAGAACGCCGGGGTCTGGGCCCAATGAACGAGCTGCGCGAGGGAGGGCGAAGGGATGGCCGCTCCCGTTGCGGTGCTGACCAAGATTGAATTGTACGACCCGTTGAACCCGTGCGGCAGGTCGGGCGGGCCGAGCCCCGGATTGCCGTTGGTGAGCGCCAGGGTGCCGTCGGGCGACAGGGCCGCAAAGGCGAATTGTTGGCCCGTACTCCCCGTGCTGCGCGGCGTGGGTGTCGGCGAGGCGACTGTGAGGTTGACCGCGTCGCTCGACGTGGGGTTGCTCAGATCGGGGCCGAAGGCGGCCGAGAGCACGCTGCCGTTCGCGCTGACCGAGTGACAGACGACGCAGCCGGTCCTCACGACCACGGCGTCGGACCCCGGCCGCACGCGTAGGATCCCGCCGCCGGTGCCGGTCTGCATGTCGAACGGCAACAGCGGAGACTTGTACGTGCTGTAGTAAATGAACCCTTTGAGCGTCCCGGGAGCGATGTGCCAATTCTCCGTCACCGGCCCGGTGACGCCCGCCCCGGTCCGCTCGCTGACGGCGGCCGTGACCGTGTCGGTCGGGCTGGCGCTCATCGTGGCGCCGTTCCACACCGCATCCGGGATCACGATTCGCACCGGGGTGGTGCCGCCGACCCCGAACTGCTGGTAGCTGAAATGCGTCGTGGTCAGCTTCAAGTACGTGCCGTTCGGCGCGGTGCCGGCCACGGTCTTGCCGTCGCAGAATTGCAAGATCGGCGCTTGGAGCCCGCGCGGAAACACGGTGCCGTCGAACGGATAAAGGAACTTGAAGCTCGGATCGGCCGGGCCGCCCCCAGCGAGCGCGGTTTGATCGGCGCCTGCCAGCATGCCCGGATTGTCGGTGATGTCGACGTCGACGGTTAGCGTGACCTTGAGCTGAGCCATGCCGACGACCAGGATGACGTCTACCGTGCCGCCCACGTACCCATTGGGGTGGAATACGCCGTCACTTCCCACGGTGCCGATTGCCGTATTGCTGGTCGTCCAGGTGCCGGTGGGGGGGGCGCCGGTGCACGCCGATGCCGTGAGCTGCACGGACTTCGGCTGGCCGTTCACCACGATGTTCGGCCCTCCTGCTGCGGTGATGGCCCCACAGGCGGAGGGCAGGCTGCTGTCCAGCGAACCGAAACTTTGGTTGCCGGGCCCGCCGTCGTCGGTGCCGCTGCCGCTGCTCCCACCGGAGCTGCTGCCTCCGTTGGAGTCGCCGGCAAACCCGCCTCTCTGGACGGAGCCGCACGCCGAAACCACCAGTGCAAGCGAAAGCGTGAGAGTCAGCCACCGCATGACAAATCCTTACTCGCCCGGGTAGACGGGCGCGATACGCCCCACCGGACAAGTACCACGCGTCGCTACTGCCGCAACCGGGAAAACTGGTATACTTACGAGGTTTACCGATTAACGTAAGGCGGAATGCCCTACATCGTAACGGGGTAGACTTGGAACGTCGCCGTCCCCGCCTTCAGCCCGGGCGACGTCGCCGTCACCGTCACGATTCCCGGCGTGAACTGCGCTCGCACGGCCACCTTGCACATTCCCCCTTCGGCCGAGAGGTTCGGGTCTCCGGGCGCGTGGTACGTCGCCGGTTGGCCCATCGTGACCAGTTGATCGGAGCCGCCTCGGTAGGTGCCCGGGCCGGAGACCGCGAAAGTCACGATGTTGCTCGCCGTGGGGACGACGTTGCCCTGCGCGTCGACGACCTGCGCGAGGACGAACGCCGCGTCCGTGCCGTTGGCCTGGATCTGGAAGGCGGTTCCGTCGGGCCGGACGAGCGGCGGCTCGACGGCGAGGACGACGTGATCCGGGGCGCCCGCGGTCACCTTCTGGTCGAACGCGCCCGGCACGACGTTGCCGTTCGCGTCGAGACAGTCCGCCCGCAACGTGCCCGCCTGCCACGTGACGCTCCAGTGGGCCTGGAAGGGGAGGACCGTCGAGTTCTCGGTGAGATCGCTGAGGCCGCCGTTCATCGTGCTCGGGGGATTCGGTACTTGGTCCCCTTGCGGCGCTCCGTTGATGCTGAGCCGGACCTTCGGGCAGTTGCTGAACGCGTTGACCGTCACGGCGCCCGCGCGGTTCCAGTGGTGCGCCAGCGCGACGACGGGCTTCGTCGCGAACGGCGTCCAGGCCGCCTCGTAGACGGAATAGAGGAATTTCGGAATCCGATTGAAGTCCATCATCGACGAACCGAACGACCGCACCATCGCCCCGGTGTTGGGTCCGTTTTCGAGGAAGCTCCCGGCTTCGCCGGGGGTCTCGGCGAGGTACCACTGCGCGACGCCGAAGGCGTTGGCGAGCCGGCTCCGCCGCCAGTTGTCCAGGAACTCGGCGACGAACGCGATCTGGTAGTCGTACGCGTCGCGGGCCGACTGCCTTCCCCAGTACTCGGAGCCCCACGCCGGGTTGTTGGGGAATTGGTTTTTGACGCCGATCTCGCAGCCCGTCAGCGTGCAGCCGAGGATGTAGCCGTTGGCCGGGTTCGGCGTGCGGTCCGATTGCACTCGCGGCAGGGGCGCCCCCGCATCCCCGGCGCCGCTCGGAGCCATCGTGTCCCACGTGTTCACGATCGTCTGGAGCTGCTGCGCGAACGAAGTGACCATCGGCCCGTTGCTCGCTTCCCATGCGAGGATCGATGGGTGGTTGCGGTCGCGGACGATCATGTCGCGGTGGATCTCGGCCTTGAGCGCGGCCTTGTCGGCCGTGATCGCGCCGGCACTGAAGGCGCCCTCGCCTTCGCCGCTCGGCTGGATCAGCATGACTCCGTAGGCGTCGCACGCGTCGACGAACTCGAGGCTGCACGTGGAGTGGCCGGGCCGCCAGAGGTTGCCCCCGGCGTTTGCGAGGAGCTCGACGTCGCGCCAGCGCTGCTCGGCGGGGACGGCCGTGCCGAGGGCGGGGTAGTCGTACCGGCCGGAGGCGCCCTGGAGATAATGAGGATGGCCGTTGATGATCGGGAAGTTCTGATCCCAGGTGATCGTCCGGATCCCGAGCGGGCTCTGGAAGGCGTCGACGACGCTGCCGTCCACGCTGACGATGTGCCAGACCCTGTACATGTACGGCGTGCCGTACGGGCTGTCGTTCGGATACCAGAGCGTCGGATGATTGACGGTCTCGGTCTGATCGAACACGTAGGCTTTACCGGCCGCCAAGAGGCTCGATGCGGTCGCGCTGGTCACTACGTTGCCGGTCGCGTCGAGGATCTCGGTCGCGAGGGACACCGTCTGATCGGTCGTACCGTCGTTCTTCACGTTCGTCTCGATTCGCACGTCCGCCGATGCGGACGACGCGCTCACCGTGGCGACGTGCGTACCCCACGTGTTGAGGACGGAGTAGACGTTCTGCGGGATGTGCACGTTGTCGGTGATGTGCATCCACACCGGGCGGAAGATCCCGCCGTCGGCTTGGCCGAACCGAAACACCGTCGAGAATCCCGGGTCCTCGTAGAAGCCGCCGCTCTTTCCGACCTTCACGGCCAGAACGTTGTCCGCGCCGCCGAACTGCACCTGGCTCGTGATGTCGACGATGAACGGCACGAAACCGACGACGTGCGTCGCCTTCGCGTCGGCGGCGACGGCGCTGTTGCCGGGGAGGAACGTGCCGTTGATGTACACCTGCGCGCCGATGTGGACGCCCTCGAACTCGACGAAGATCTTTCGACTGGAGTACTTGGCGTCGAGACTGAAATGTTTCCTGTACCAGTTGTTGCCGCCCGACATCGCGCCGTCGTTGCCGCCCGACGCCAGATTGAGGAACGTGTCGGCGTCGTTCCATGTGTGCGGGATCCCGACGTCGACCCATGTCGAGTCGTCGAACGTCGGATTCTGCGCCCCCGGTGGATCCATGTTCTTGAGGAACTTCCAGGGCGTCACGCCGAGGTTGATCTCGACGCGGTTCGAAGGCGGCAGGCTCCCGGCGTCGCTTGCGCGGGGAACGTAGACGTCGCTTCCCCCGCCTCCGGGGCCGCCGTCGTCGCTCGCCGTCGATCCGTCCGGTCCGAGGCTTCCGTCCGGCGACGCTTCCCCGGAGTCGATGCCCCCAACCGAATGGCCGCTCGTACCGCTATGGCTCGTTCCACAAGCACAGACCGTGGCGACGAATGCCAGAAAGAGGGAAGCGACGCGACGCCCGATGCTGCCGTGGTTCACGCGTCGGGCGGGACGCAATGCGTATGCCCGGACGGAGCCGCCCTTTCGCCCGGTGCGACGTAAGGCACCGAGAGAAAGCGCGCTGCCCGCGATCGCACCGCGCTCGATCCGGCCGCGGGCGCCGCGGTCTCCTGTGTGAAGCGCGAGTAGAAGATTCCGGAGAAGCGCGGCGCTCTCTCGAGCGCTGGAGGGGCGTCAGGGCAGTCCGTCCCCGAGGAACCGCTTGAGATACCCGTGCGGCCCGGCGTACCCGCTGCCCATCGAGTTGCAGGTCGGCGAAGAGGCGCCGACGGGACAGTCGTCGTCGCGGTCGTAGGACCAATAGTGGATGCCCGCGAGCCCCTGCGAGAGCGCGAAATGGGCGATCGTGTCGGCGTCCGAGAGCGTGAACTGCTCGCTGCTCACGTCGTTGCCGCCGATCATGGGAGTGATCTCGATGTTCGCGTACGGCACGCCCCACTTGTCGTGCAAATTGTAGACGGCCTGGATGGCGGACTGTCCCATTTCGCAGATTCCCCCGCTGACGACGCAGACGCCGGAGCTCGCGGAGCCATAGTCCATCGTCATGAGGTTGACGGTGACGTAGCCCGGCCAGCTCGACGCCGCGCCGGAGAAGCCCAGCGTGCTCTTGACCGCGGCCATGACGTCGTCGCCGTACACGTTGAAGCTGTCTTGCACGCCCGAGCCGAGCGACTGCGCCGTGCTGGCGCCGTCGTTGTTGGCGAGCGTCGCGAGCGTGAGGCTGAAGCGGAGGGCCGGGTAGCTGCCGTGCGCCGACTGGATCCGCGCGGCGAGGGCGTCGATGACGCTCTGGGACTGGCCGGCCTCGATGTCGAAGTCGACGCCGATGAGGTCGGACGACGCCCAGCGGGAGATGAAGGTGCTCATCCCCGAATCCGAGCCGCACGTGAAGGAGCCCGCGGCGCCGCCGGTGGAGAGGATGTACTTGATTCCGGCCTGCGTGAGCAGCGGGACATTGGCCGATGCCATCGCGGCGCCCGCGACGCCGCCCCAGTTCTCGCTGCCGCACTCTCCCGTCGCGAAGGCGAGGGTGATCGTCTTCGCGCCGGCTCCGCTCATGTCCGTGGGGAGGGCGGTCGCGGCGCCGGACACCTTCGTGGAGATCACGTTCGTGTTCCAGTTCATGTTGATGCTCGTGTCCTTGTAGGGACTGAAGACCAGGGCTCCGTTGCCGTTGCCTGTCGACCCGCTGGAGCTGCCGCTCGACGAGCCGCTGCTCGAGGAGCTGCTGCTGCTGGAAGAGCTGCTGCTCGAACCGCTGCTGCTGCCGTTGCCGCTACTGCTGCTGCTCGTGCCGGCGCCGTTTGGGCACGTCGTGCCGCCCGGCGCGCAGCCCGTACCCCAGCTCACCGTCTGGCAGTGGTAGCCCTGATCGAGGTTGGTCGTGGTCCACCCGCAGGATTCGCCCAGGTGGCCGTCGCACGCGTTCGCGTCATTGCCCATGTACACCCATGCGCTGGGGTCGCACGACGAGCCGCCGCTGCTGCTGGTCGTCCCGCCGGAGCTACTGCTGCTCGTACTCCCCGAGCTGCTGCCGGAGCTGCTGCTCGTGCCGCTCGAACCACCGCCGTTGCTGCTACTGCCGCTACTGCCACTGCTGCTGCTGCTCCCGCCGACGGTGCCGCTCGTGCTCCCGCCACCGACGACCCCGCTGCTGCTGCCTCCGCCGCCGTCGCCCTGAGAAACTCCGTTGTCCGTGAATCCGTGTGGGGACGAACTGCAGCCGACCGCGGCAAAGACGAGCGGGAGAGCGGCGTGATGGACCTTCATATCTCCGTAGTCGCGGGCGCCGGCGACCACGGCTCACGGCGCCGGGCGATTTCTCGTACCGCCCTACGTCATTGCGGCCCGAGGACGCACCGTCCGGCGCTGCACAGAAGGGGGGCGCAGCAATCGGCCGTCGTGACGCAGGGAACGCACTGTCCACTCTTGCACGCCGGGGTGGCCCCCGCGCAATCGTCGCATGTCGTGCACGAGCCGCCGCTCGGCGCGCATCCGTCCGCCTGTAGCACCGAGGTGTCGTAGTGAATCCGGAAATCGCCCGAGAACTGAAAGGCCTGCGCGAAAAGTGCGCCCCACATCTCGAGGGCCGACGCGAACGCAACGACGGCGTGCGGAGCGTACGCGTTGACGCCGATCGTCGCGGAGGCCGAGAGCGTCAGGCTCGTCCCGCCGACGTACAGGCGCATGCGTGCGGGCGAGTTCGGCGCCCCGAATGTGGTCGCCCCCATGAGGGTGACGTTGCCCGAGACGAAGAGGTCGAGCTCTGCGCCCGGCGCCAGCGCGATCGCGAGGCCGCCGTCGACTGCGATGTCACCCTCGACGAAGAGGGCGTCGCGGCCGGAGATCTGGATCGTGACATCGCCTCCCTGGATCCCGCTCGCGTAATACCGTCCGCAGGGAAGGGCGACGGGCGCCGAGGGCAGGAGGAGCGCGCCGGGGGATAGCCCGATGGCGGCGTTGTCGTTGTCCTGCCGGTGGGCGGCGACGATCGACGCGACGTCGATGGGATTCGCGCAGTCGCAGGGGGCCGCGACCGACACTGCGGCGTTGTGGATGCCTCCGACGGCGGAAACGCCGGCGGCGCTGTTGCCCGGGGGAAGAGTCACCTGGCCGAGCACCGAGAGGCTGCCCCCCGGCGCCACGACGACGTTTCCAGTCGTGGGGGGGGGGGGGGCGGCCGGGGGGGGCCCCCCCCCCGCGGCCGGGGCGGCGGGGGGGGGGGGGGGCCGGGGGG
>VFSW01013583.1_pt1 | contig 11316 bp, 10 predicted proteins | sample 5358111 | NCBI WGS metagenome assembly VFSW01 (sample SAMN11554181, study PRJNA540505) | mine drainage metagenome | isolation source: sediment from site ElyBrook_90M | place: USA: Ely Copper Mine, Vershire, VT | collected 2017 | reverse complement strand
GATGACGGCCTGTATATCCTCAACCTGAAAAACGACACTGTGGTCGGCAGCAAACAGCATGTCGGTTCAGAAGGCGAAAGCAGGATCACCCAGGACGCCCTCACGCGAAAATTAGACAGCCAGAAAAAGCTGGTGGCCGATCAAAATGTCAGTGACGCCAACCAGAACTATTTTATCACACCCGGAAAGATGGCCAGGATCAGCACGGAGACGCAGGCCAAGGTGTTCGGTCCTTTTACCACCATTCCAGGCGGTTTCGACGCCGGTTCGGTACCTGCCATCTACAAATTCTACAGCATGAGAGAAATGCGGGAGATCATCGCCAATTAGCAAAAGATGACTTCCAGCAAGATCGACACCGTTCCCGATACAAAACCTGATACAAAAAAGTAATTTCACGGCACCGGGTCTATTCCATGGCCTCCCCAGGGATGGCAACGGGCGATGCGCCGGAACGCAAGCCATGACCCTTTCAGCAAACCGTGTTTCTCAAGGGCTTCCCCAGCGTACTGTGAACAGGTAGGCATATAGCGGCACTTGGGTCCGAGGAGAGGAGAGATGCCCCATTGATAAACCCTGATGAGGGCAATGAGGGGCAGTCCCAGGATGCGCAATACTTGCCTCATTTTATTTCCCTGATTAATTTCTGTAAAGCTACGCCTATCTTGTCAGATACGATGCCGTAGTCAGGCAGCTCCTTACCGGTGTAAATGAAAAAAACGGCCAGCGAAAGCTTTTTTTCTTCCAGTCTTTGAAGTAATGGCTTTTTTTGGAGCCGATAGGCTTCGCGGCTCAGGCGTTTGATGCGGTTGCGATCGACGGCCTTTTTGAAATGACGGTTGCCGGCCCCAAAACCCGCCTGCAGGAATGATTCAGCTGTGCCCGCAGTTGGCCTCCCCGACGGCTGTGCTGCCGCAGGTCCCGGGGCCGCGGCCGGGGGTTGTAATAGGAAACAAACCCTGAAAGGAAAGAGGGAAAAGCTCCTTCCTTCCCGGAAAACCCGTTCGATCAGCTTCCGGCTCTTGAGTTTTTCCTTTTTTGTCCAGGTAAATTGTCGGGGGATATCAGGAGAGGTCTATTTCAGTTTCGATTCGTCAGAAACAGTCAGTTTCTTACGACCCTTTTTACGACGGCTGGCCAGGACTTTGCGACCGTTGGCGGTTTGCATCCGCTCGCGGAAACCGTGAACGCTCTTGCGGCGACGTCTATGTGGTTGAAATGTACGTTTCATGTTGAAATTTTTTACGTTTAATCCTTGGTCAACACCATGGGGCGCGGAACGTCCGCGCCGGTGAAAAGGGATGCAAATGTAGGAAAAATCGGCTAACCAGCCATAAAAAATTCCATCTTATTGCCCATAATATACCGAAAAATAGCCATTACTAATGGTATAGGTGACCCCTGAACCCAGGGGATCGGAAGCCATGAATTGAAAATTCCCCCTGAGCCGGGAATGCGCAATGTCATTTTCCACCACAACCAGGTTGCCGCTGGTGGAAGCGAGGGACGGTGAAGGGGTTGGATTGAGTATCCCCTGGCAATTGTCTAAAGCAATATTAGCCAGTGAATAAGACCCTGGTTGACTGGTAACCGGCAGCAATAAGGTAATCGCATTCGAACTGTCCGCCTCAGCGCCGGAAATAGCCAGCTCGCCGCCCAACGACTGGACGGTGATGCCGACACCGGGCCAGGCAACGCTGTCGATACTGGCCAATAAGGTATCCAGCTTGCTGCTGACCGGCAGCGTGTCGCTGTAGGGTATATTGTAAAATATCCCGGAAGTAAAGACCTTCCGGTCGCCATCCAGCTGGCGGTAAGCTTTAAATGAAAAGATGCCGGAGATGGTTTTTCCGACGGGGTCGATCGATATGACATTGACGGTGCCGCCGGCCTGCGACGTATCGCTGCCCTCATTGGTGGCATAATTATACATGGCGGCGGAATCCACATTTGAAAAAGTGGCCACGGACGTCGATTGCTGATTCAGCGCATAGGTGCCGATTATCGTGGCATTGAGTGACAGGGGCAGCTGCCGCCCATCTGAGCTCGTGCCGACGATCGTGATCGTTCCCCGGGCAATAGAGGCGAATTGGGTGTTGTCCGCGGCATCCCACGTGATTCCGTTGACCTGTGCAGTAAAATCCGCCGGCTGGCCATTTCTATTCTCCACACTATATTCCTTCCGGCACGAAAACAGGGTGGCAGCGGCGAGGACGAGAATAGAGTAAACGATCGTCGTTTTCATGATCACTCTTAGTTTTATGTGCATGAGCCGCCTGCGGCGGCTCAAAGAGGCAGATGCATCGATTGCAGCCCGCTGCCGTAAAAAGTGCCGGCGTGACTGTTGAAATCCTCCGTCGAATCGGTCGTATAGAACAGGACCTGCCTGTGCCTGCTACACCGCGTTTCCATTTCCGGATGACGATGCAAATAGTCCGCCAAACTGCCGGCCACGATCTCCCCCTGCGAGATAAGACGGCTATGGGGGGGCAGATACTGCGCAATTTTGTCTTTCAGCAGCGGATAATGGGTACAGGCCAGCAGGACCGTGTCGATATCCGGCGATTGTTGTTGCAGCAGATCCATATATTCCTTTACAAAGTAATCGGCGCCGGGCTTGTCATGTTCATTGTTTTCGATGAGGGGCACCCATAAAGGACAGGCCTGCTGAAAGACCAGGATTTCCGGAAAGAACCTGGCGATTTCGATGGGATATGATTCCGACAGGACGGTACCCTTGGTAGCCAATATACCTACGTTACCCGAACGGGTATAGTTGCCTACCACCTCGGTCGTTGGTCGAATAACGCCCAATACTCGATTATCCGGCGCTATCCTGGGCAGGTCGTGCTGCTGAATGGTGCGAAGCGCCTTGGCCGAGGCAGTGTTGCAGGCCAGGATCACCAGGGGGCAGCCTTCCCCGAACAGCCATTCCACACATTGCAGCGTATACCGGTATACCGTTTCGAATGACCGGTTGCCATAGGGCGCCCGGGCATTATCTCCCAGATAGGTATAATCATATTGTGGCAGCCGATTCACCAATTCCTTTAATACGGTCAGCCCGCCATAACCACTGTCGAATACGCCGACAGGTCCTCGTTGTGTCATAGCCATAGGTCAAAGATAATCGACCTGCCGAACTTTCTGCGCTCCGGAAACGAAAGTCCACTGATTGCCCGGCGGCAAAAGAAAGCGCCAGGAAATGATCCTGGCGCAAATAATATGGGCGGCTGTTGTCAGGACGGCTGTTGTAATAAGCCATCGAAAGTCCTATCTGGCTCCAGCTGCGGTGACGGCTATACCCAGCCTCTTCTTGACGAGATTGGTGATATCTTCAGATGGCGGGGAAACCAGCAGCTGCCCCTTTTCGAAAACGTAAGTATAGCCATTTTCCTTGGCCACCGACTGAATGGCATCCAGCGCTTTCTTCTGGATCGGAGCCAGCAGCTCCTGGTTCTTCTGCTGTGCCATCTGCTGCGCCTGTTGCTGAAAAGTCATCATTTTCTGATACAGATCCCCGAGGTTCTTCCTCTTCAATTCCAACTGGGCCTTGGAATATTTAGCGGTATCCTTGGAACTCATCAGGCTGTCCTGCTCGGAGAATTCCCTGCGCATATCTTCATAGTTCTGGGCCAATGCATTCTGGTATTCATTCATAGCCGTATCCGCCTTCTTGGTTTCAGGCATAGCGGTGATCAGCTCCTGGACGCTGACAACACCAAATTTATTCTGTGCCTTCACCGAATGGCCCACCATTAACAGGCTCATAACCACCGCTAGAACGGTAACAATTTTTTTCATTTTGGTTGATGTTTGTTTTTGACACCATGAAACGATCAAGATCGCTCCATGTTCTCATTATTGTTTTTGTTGTTAGACAATTAGATTCAAACCGGGCAGACCCCGGCTTTATGGCGTTTTTAGGTTTTGTATAACGATTTTATTTAATACCCAAGGATTTTATCACATCCTCGCTTTTGTCCAGTTTTGGGTCGGCAAATATAACAGTAATTCCTTCACTTTTATCCAAAATAAAATCGTACATCCTGACAACGGCAAGATGCTGAATGGCATCGTATACCTTGTCCTGGATGGGCTTGACGAGCTCTTGCCGCAATTTGAACAGATCTCCTTCATAACCAAAGCGTTTGCGTTGGAGATCCCTGACTTCTTTTTCAGCATTGAACAACTGGATCTCCCATTTCTTCTGCAAGGTATCGCTCAGCATGACCTTCTCAGCGTCATATTCCTTGTACATTTTATTCAGCGCCGTCTGCTTGTCGTCGATCTCCTTCTGCCATACCATGGATTGCTGATCCAACTTCTTCTGGGCATCTTTATATTCCGGCATTTTTTCCAGGATATACTTGGTGTCTACGACGGCATAGCTTTGGGAATGGGCAGCAAAGGAAATCACGAGCAGGCAGGTGATTGACAGAAGTGTCTTTTTCATGGTCGGTGAAATTTTGGACATGAAAATAATACAATTAATCGGGTTCGTACCCCAACATAAAGGTAAATCTTGTAGCGCCACTGATTTGCCCGTTCTGGATACGATCCAGGCCTAAACCGTAGTCAAAGCCGAGCAAGCCGAACATGGGAAGGAAGAACCGCATCCCGAGACCGACGGCCCGGCGGAGCTGGAAGGGATTGTAGGTCGTATAATCATACCAGCCGTTCGCTGCCTCGAAAAAGGCCAATCCATAAATGGTGCTGCTGGGGTTGGTGACAAAAGGATAGCGTAATTCGATCGTATACTTGTTGAACATGGTAAAGAACTCGGTAGCCTGCTGCTGATTCGGGTTGACCTTGGGATCGGAGTTCTGGAAGACCGGATAGCCGCGCAAAGAAATGATATCATACCCCAGCAACCCGAAGTTGTTTGTCAGACCAGCATCGCCCACCTGAAAACGTTCGAAGGGGGAATACTGGAGGGAAGAGTTGTACCGGCCCATAAACCCATACTTGGCGGAAATCTTCATGACGAACTGCCGGCTCTTATCCGCACCGGTGCCGTTTCCTATCGGCAGATACCAGTCACTGGTAAAACGAACCTTGGTATATTCCGGCAACTTATAACTATCGGCCTGCGTAATACCGTGATCGATCAGTGAATACGGCGGCGTGAACTGCAGACTCAACAACTGGCTGGAGCCCCTGCGCGGATAAATCGGTTGATCGAGATCATACCGGCTGAGCGCCACCTTAAAGCTTAAGTTCGTCGAAAAACCATTGCGGAAAGAACTCGTGAACAACGGATAATTGTTCAGGTCGTATTGCGTATAATTGACTGAATAGGTCAGCGTGAAGAAATCATCCGGCCAATGGAGCTGTTTACCCAGGGCGATGGTGACGCCAAAATTCTTCAGTGAGTTACTGTCGCTGAACGCGTAGGTGTTCGTACGGTTATTGAAGCCTCCCGTCCGGAAGATGCTTCGGTAAAGGCTGAACGTCAGGGAATTCCTTTTCTTGCCTCCCAGCCAGGGTTCGGTAAAGGAGAAGTTATAGGACTGATAGGCCTTACCATTGGACTGGACACGAAGACTCAACTTTTGGCCATCGCCTTCAGGCAAAGGTTGCCAGGCATCCTTATGCAGGATATTCTTGATAGAAAAGTTGGCGAAGGTGATCCCCACGGTACCCGTCAAACCGATACCTCCACCCCAGCCGGCAGACAATTCCAGCTGGTTGCCGGATTTCTCCTCCACCGTCCAGTTGATATCCACCGTGCCGTCGTCCGGGTTAGGGTTAATGCCGGGTGCGATCTTTTCCTGGTTAAAGAAACCGAGATTGGCGACCTGGCGGGTTGTGCGGATGACGTCACTACGGCTGAACTTGTCGCCGGGTAGCGTGAACAACTCCCTGCGGATCACATATTCCTTCGTCTTCTCGGGGCCGGCGATGGGTACGTTCTTGATGGTCGCCTGCGGCCCTTCCGCCATCCGGATCTCGAAGTCGATGGTATCATTGTACACCGCCGTTTCCACCGGATCGACGTGGAAGAAAAGATAGCCATCATCCTCATAGAGATCGCTGATGGCGCCCCCATCCTGGGTCACCTGCTTGCCCAGTTTCTTGTTCAGGGTCCCCAGGTCGTACACATCCCCTTTATGAATGCCCAGGATCAGGCTGAGAATAGAATCGGAGTATTTGGTATTCCCTCTCCAGGTAATGTTACCGAAATAATATTTGTCCCCTTCATCCACCTTGATGTCGATGTCCATCTTGCCATCGTGAATGACCTGCGTGTCGGCTGCGATGGAAGCATCGCGGTAACCTTGGGAATTATAATAGTTGATCACGCTTTGTTTGTCTTCCTCGTACTTGGAGGCGGCGAATTTCGCACCGCTGAACATCTTGAACCGGATATAGGGGTCCAGGAATTCTTTGGTGGTGGTGTAGGACAAAAATCCCCAATTGTTCAGAAATTGCCTCAGCGTGATAGAATCCTTCGGACCGTATGGTGTCATATTGGAAGGCGGGAAAAGGGTCAGCCGGCTGAGCTCCTTGGTGTCCTTCATTTGCTTTTTGAGCTGCTGTTCGGAAAGGGCCTTGTTGCCGAAAAAATTAATCTGCTCGATCCGGACCTTGGGACCTTTCTCGATGTAGAACGTCAGGGTGACTGAGTTTTGCACGGCCGGGTCATGGGTCTCCGTGGTGGTGACCTTGGCATCCTGGTAACCCTTATCGGAATAAAATTTCCTGATCGACTGTATAGCCACGCGTTTCATGTTCTCGTTCACCACCCGTCCTTTGATCAGGCCGGTCTTGGTAGTGAGGTCATCCGCATCTCCTTTCTTCACCCCCTTGAAATAAAAATTCGAAAGCCTGGGCCTCTCCGTTACGTTAATCTCGATATAGATGCTGTTGCCCACTAATTTGGTGTAATAGATGGCGATGTCGGCAAAAAGATTCTGTTTCCAGAGGTTCGTGATCGCTTTGCTGAAATTATCGCCGCCGGGGATGGTCACTTTATCGCCCACCGTGAGGCCCGAAATAGAAGTCAGCAAGGATTCATCCAAATATTTCGTACCGGAAATCTTAATCCCGGCAATGGTATATTCGTGAGGCGGATTTTTGGAATTGGAGAGCGCCATGAGTTCCGGATCGATAGAAATCCCGGGATGGGTTGTATCGGCCATGACAGCATGGATGGTATCGGTCAAATGCGGTTTTGTGGAATCGTTCACCTGGGCTTTAGCAGCAGTTGGAGTCAGTAAGCAGTAAGTGGTCAATAAAAAAACACAAAACAGCGATCTTCGTAGCATCCAGTCGGTTTTTTAAATGTGCCTGAAACGCGCTTTAAAAAAATTAGCGCCGTTTCCGGCAAAAGCGCTAAGTTTTGTCCTTCTCTGAGGTCCCCTGAACTTCGTCCCTCGTTCCGGCGCCCTCCTCAATGGTGCGGAGCGAGGGGCCTGTCGTCGGCTTGAGGCGGCAAATTAAGGTGATTTATGAAAAGTGTTTGTTAAAAAGTAGGCCCAGGGGCGATTAAATCCTTTTGGATCTGCCCACTGGTCTTTCCAAACCGCCTTTCTCTTCCCTGAAAATCGAGTATGGCTTCATACAAGTTGTTCTTCCGGAAGTCCGGCCAGCGGACGCTGGTAAAGTATAATTCGGCATAGGCGAGCTGATATAGCAAAAAGTTACTGATTCGATACTCGCCGCTGGTCCTGATCATCAGTTCCGGGTCGGGAAAATCCCTTGTAGACAGGTATTGCTGCAGCGTGTCCTGAGTGATCGAGGCCGGGTCGAGCTGGCCGGAATGGACGTCGTGCGCAAGGCTCTTGACAGCTTCGGTCAACTCCCAACGACTGCTGTAACTCAATGCCATCACCAGGTTGAGCCCCTGATTACCGGCTGTCAACTCAAGCGCCTCACGGAGTTCCGTACGGGCGTATTCGGGCAGCATCGTCATATCACCGATCACATGCAGCCGGATATTGTTCTTGTTCAGGGTCTCGACCTCCTTACGGATGGTCTCCACCAGCAATTCCATCAGCCCCGTAACTTCATAGGCCGGCCGGTCCCAGTTCTCCGTGGAAAACGCATACAGGGTCAGATACCTGATACCCAGCTCCGCACATCCTTCTACGATATCCCGTACGCTCTCCACCCCATGAAAATGACCGAATAGTCTATCCTGGCCTTTTTCCTGTGCCCACCTGCCATTCCCGTCCATAATGATAGCAATATGGCAGGGCAGCTTTCCCAAATCTATTTTTTCTCTCAACCCATCCATAGAAGGCCTCTTAAGGGCCACAAATATAGGGGATTTGCGTTTGCCGCGGCTAATTGGCGCTCGGGCGTATGGCAAAAAGTCGCCTCTCGCGCCAATTAATAATGATTGCCCTATCGGGACCGGCGGCCTCCGCCCGCTAATTGGCGCTCGGGCATATGGCAAAAAGTCGCCTCTCGCGCCAATTAATAATGATTGCCCTATCGGGACCGGCGGCCTCCGCCCGCTAATTGGCGCTCGGGCATTTGTATGACATAATGTTAAAGGAAACAAAAATCACCCCCGTCACCCAGCTGTCCTTCTGGTTGGAGTAACCCCGCTGACGTCCCTGAATACCAATGGGCGCACCGGTTACATAAGAGCGGTCTTCCAGTTGATACCAGATGGTGGGCTGGCCATTGGGTAAATAGTGCGGCTGGGCATTGGGCGCATACGTGCCGCTGACATCGTCGATATGATCGGTAGTGGTAAAGCGATAAACAATTTCCGCCCCGATGTTCACGCGGCGGCTGATATTATACTTGACTCCTGCCCCCATGGGAAAACAGACCGCCAGCGGGGCATATTGCTTGGGATAGCCAGGCGTCCCCTGGCCTTCCGTGCCCAGTGGCCGCAAATATATCTTCTGCCCGTTCAGGTAAGTGTATGGGTTGTAATAAAAGGTACCTATGCCGAAGGTAATGTAGGGCGTGAACCGATGAGTTTCGCTCCCCGGAATGAATTTGAAGAAATTGAAGTCACCCTGCACGGCCAACTCGTAAATGTTTGTATTAAAGCTGAGATTTCGCCTGTACATGAATTCGTTATAGGAGTTGTATTTGTCCGAATAGCCCAGAAAAGTATAATTGGCCTCCACCCGGAGTGCCACATATCCTCCAAACTGCTTGCGAAAAAAGGCCCCGAAAGCTATATTCGGCGTATTGAACCGGGGATTGGGATTGAGATCTCCAAAATATTGCGACGCCCCGACATTGAAACCATATTCCCCTTCATGCACGAATGCTTGTTCCTGTGCCCACGCCCGCAGACCGATCCAAACGACGAGCAGGGCGCAGAAAATTACTCTTTTCATCATGATATAAAAAAATAACCTAATGCAAAAACGAAAATTGCCGACTTTTCGTTTGCCAGGTTTCTAATTGTTATGTTAAAAACTCGTGCCAACTTTACCCGGGGGCAGAAAAACGATTGAAAGTCAATTTCGGGTGTCCAATCCCCAGGAGAGCTTATTCCGTAAGGTTTGAAGGAAATTATTCTCATTCAGGCGAATGAGGCTCAGCGTAAAGGACTCGCTCCGGACCGCGAGCTGTACCTGCTTGTCTACGATTTCCTTCCTCGAATCCAGCACGCAAATAAAATTTTCGGCCCTTCCTTCCACTTCGAATGAAATGATATTGTTATCCGGCACCACGATCGGGCGCACATTCAGGTTGTGGGGCGCTACCGGAGTAATGACAAAACTGGCCGATTCAGGAAAGACGACAGGACCCCCGCAACTCAGCGAATAGCCTGTAGATCCCGTCGGCGTCGCTACGATCAATCCATCCGCCCAGTAGGTGTTGAGGAATTCTCCATTAAGATAAGTATGGATCTTGATCATCGGCCAAGTATCTGTCTTATGAATGGCAAACTCATTGAGCCCATATGGCACTTCGCCGCATAAAGGCCGGTTAGCGTCAAGATGAATCAGTGACCGCTTGTCTACCACGAAAGTACGATTGGCCAATGCGGTTACGGCCGTCGTCAGCTCCTCCTTCCCTATGCTGGCCAGGAATCCCAGGCGCCCGAAATTAATGCCAACCACAGGGATGTTCTTGTCCCGCACAAGCGCGACAGTATCCAGCAGCGTGCCATCACCACCCAAACTGATCAGGAATTCAATGGAATCATCCAGGTCGGCGGATTCCCGGAAACTGCCGATGTCGGAGGGAAGCACGAAAGCCGATCCGATCTGTTCCAGGAATGGCTGATAAATTACCGGCTGTAAGTGCTGCCGGATCAATTCATCGAATAGTCGTTGAACGCCGCTCCGCTGCTCATATTCTATCACCCGGCTGTAAATAGCTACTTTCATTAAATATTCAGGTAATTCATCAAATGGTCGTAATTACTGCGTAATTCATTCTCGTACAATTCTTCCCCGAAGTAATATTTCACCTGGTATTCATACCGCTGGAAAGTGGCGACAATATCGGAGATTTCAGCCTTGTTGATCCGCAAAGTGACGTAGAAATTACCGGAAGGAGTATCCAAATAGGTATTGAGTTGAATGATCTGAGCGTCATTGGTCTCTACCAGCTTGCTGATCTCAGTGAATGAAAAGCTGACCTTTTCCATTTCAAGGACAATGATGCCGCCGGCATCGTTGGCCCCGCAGACCCGGCCTAAATGCTTCAGCAGGTCTGTTGCGATGATAGCGCCGGTATACTCCGAGTCGCCGGCCACAACCGGGATCAGCGTCAGCCCGTTCTCATTGACCAGTTGGACCGCCTCGAAGAAAAAGGCATCCGCATGAGCAACGATTGCAGAGAAACCAGGCTGCAGCACCGACAGCAACGTGCTGTCATCTTCTACGTTGAGGAGGTTTTCTTCACAGACCAGTCCGGCTAATTTGTCCTCCGTGACAACCGGCAGGTGAGTGACATGAAAATCCGCCATCAGATCCAGGGCCTGAGCGACCGGGTCATTCAGGTGCAGGGAAGGGATAGCGGCAGATATGATTTCTTTGTTTAGCAATATTTCTTTGTTATAGTAAGACGAAATAAATCAGGCTACGGCTGCCGGCTCATTCAATTTTCGCAAAAATTTAAGCAAAATCGTATTGAACTCCTCAGGCCTCTCCATCATTGGTGCATGACCGCACTTGTCAATAAAATGCAATTCACTGTTCGGTATCAACTTGTGAAACTCGTGACCTACGAAAGGGGGAGTGATCGCATCATTGTTTCCCCAGATCAGCAAGGTAGGCTGTTTGATCTGACTAACCTCTTCGCCCATGTTATTCCGGATGGCATTCTTGGCCCACGCGATGAGAAGTGGTGGGGCGCCCAGTTGGCATTGGCCACCGTAGCCGTTAG